>Ga0182743_1002064_pt1 | contig 18299 bp, 17 predicted proteins | sample eDN3rd30CKraftOP_FD_128522 | JGI IMG/M metagenome (GOLD analysis project Ga0182743, IMG submission 128522) | Enriched Organic Plus compost microbial communities from Emeryville, California, USA - eDNA 3rd pass 30_C Kraft OP (version 2) (version 2) ... | reverse complement strand
GCGGGCGGGGCGTCCGGGCAAAGGCCGCGAGGCCGTGTCGCGATCAGTTGTCGAAGCCCACCTTGTCGACGAGCTCGCTGGCCTGCTTGCGGAACTTGGCGATCTCGGCCACCGGCAGCGGGTCCACCGTCAGTTCGCCGAAGCTGGCGACCACCGCGTCCAGCTTCACGCCGGGGCGGATGGGGTACTCGTAGTTGGCCTGCGCATACAGCGCCTGGGCCGGCTGCGACACCAGGTACTCCAGCAGCTTGACCGCGTTGTCCTTGTTGGGCGCGTGTCGGGCCACCGAGGCGCCGCTGATGTTGACGTGGGTGCCGCCGCTCTTGTCGTTGGCGAAGGTCGGGCGCACCACCTTGATGGCGTCGCCCCACTTGCGCGCGTCGGTGCCGGGCTGGGCGTTCTTCATGTGGCCCACGTAGTAGGCATTGGCCAGGCCGATGTCGCAGATGCCGCCCAGGATGTCGCGCGCCACGTCGCGGTCGCCCCCCGCGGCCTTGCGCGCCAGGTTGGCCTTCACGCCGCGCAGCCACTTCTCGGTGGCCTCGGCGCCGTCGTGCGCGATCATCGCCGCGATAAGCGCGGTGTTGTAGGGATGCTGGCCCGACCGGATGCAGACCTTGCCCTTCCATTTCGGGTCGGCGAGGTCTTCGTAGCGGAAGCTGCTAACGGGCAGGTCCTTCTCGACGTAAAGCACCCGGTCGCGCAGCGACAGTGCGTACCAGCTGCCATCGGAACCGCGCAGGTTGGCGGGCACCACGTCGTTCAGCGTCTTGGAGGCGACGGGCTGCGTGACGCCGCCGTCGACCAGGTCGAGCAGGTTGCCGATGTCCACGGTCATCAGCACGTCGGCCGGCGACTTGTCGCCTTCGGCCTTCACGCGCTCGAGCAGGCCATCCTTGACGAAGACGGTATTGACCTTGATGCCGCTTTCCTTGGTGAAGGCATCCAGCAGCGGCTGGATCAGCTTCGGTTCCCGCGTGGTGTACAGGCTGACCTCGTCGGCGGCAAAGGCCGGCAGCGACAGGACGGCGGCGCCGGCCAGGGCCAGCCCGCGCAGCAGGGGCAGCAGAGGAGTGCGCTTGAAATTCATTGGGGAACTCCGGAAGTCGTCGCGGGCGGCTCGACCGCTATGCCCACGCTAACGAAAATTATTATCAACACGACTAGCGTCCCGCACAATAGCAGGAAGTGCAGGGGCGTTCAACTCTCTGACAGGTTCTCGTTTCTGCGCGACCCCGTTTTCCCATCGCGCGAACTCCGTCCCCGACCCCGGCAATCCGGCATAAGGTAATAACCACGAATGAGAGAAGTTATCAACTGGTTGGGGTAAACTTGGGGTTTTCCTGGCCTTGCGCGCTGCCTTTTTCGTCGCGCATCCCGGCCGCCGGCGCCTCTAGCGCGTCGCAACCCACCTGAACCACATGGCAGCCTTCAATACCGAGCGCGTGCTGAGCGTGCGCCACTGGAACGACACCCTGTTCTCCTTCACCACCACGCGTGACGCGGCCCTGCGGTTCCACAACGGCCACTTCGTCATGATCGGCCTGGAAGTCGAAGGCAAGCCGCTGATGCGCGCCTACAGCATCGCCAGCGCCAACTACGAAGAAAACCTGGAATTCTTCAGCATCAAGGTGCAGAACGGCCCGCTGACCTCGCGGCTGCAGCACCTGAAAGAGGGCGACACCATCCTGGTCAGCCGCAAGCCGGTGGGCACGCTGGTGGTCGACGACCTCAATCCCGGCAAGCACCTGTACCTGTTCGGCACCGGCACCGGCCTGGCTCCTTTCATGAGCATCATCAAGGATCCCGACGTGTACGAGCGCTTCGAGAAGGTGGTACTGGTGCACGGCGTGCGCTGGACCAGCGAGCTCGCCTACGCCGACTTCATCGAGAAGGAACTGCCGGGCAACGAGTTCTTCGGCGATGTGGTGCGCGAGAAGCTCATCTACTATCCCACCGTCACGCGCGAGCCGTTCCGCAACCAGGGCCGCATCACCGAACTGGTCGACAGCGGCCGCCTGTTTACGGACATCGGCCTGCCGCCGCTGGACCCCGCCGTGGACCGCGCCATGATCTGCGGCAGCCCGCACATGCTTGCCGACATCCGCGAGATGCTGGACGCACGCGGCTTCAAGGCCTCGCCCGGCACGGGCGAGCCGGGCGACTACGTGTTCGAGCGGGCCTTCGTCGAGAAGTAGGCGCCGGGCGTGGGTCCGGCTTCGCCATTCTTCAACGGAACGGCGAAGCCCGGCTCTCACGCATTCCTCATGAACCACGGATGGAAATCGGACCATTCGTCCTTCCCTGGTGTATAGTGTGGCTATACGCTATACGGATGATCAAGAGCTTCCGCCACAAAGGTTTGCGGCGTTCTTCGAAACCGGTACCAAGTCGGGCATACAGGCCGGACACGCGGATCGGCTGCGCGTCCTACTCACCGCACTGAATGCGGCAACCTCGCCGGCCGACATGAACGCTCCAGGATGGCGCCTGCATCGGTTGGCCGGTCGGAACCCCAAGGGCCAACGGATGCGGGATCACTGGTCGGTATGGATCAATGGCAATTGGCGGCTGACGTTCTATTTCGAACAAGCCGATGCTGTCCTGGTCGATTATCAGGACTACCATTAGCGCCACAGTAGCGGCGCTGATGCATACCTAAACAAGGAACGCACCATGCGAATGCACAATCCTGCCCATCCGGGCATCGTGCTGCGCGAGTATCTGGGGGATCTTACCGTCACCGCAGCGGCGGCACGGCTCAAGGTTACGCGCGCTGCACTATCGCGCATTCTGAACGGCTCGGCGGGCATTTCCGCCGACATGGCCCTGCGTCTTCAGGACGCGTTGGGCACGACCGCCGAAATGTGGTTGAACATGCAGGGCCAGCACGACCTGTGGCAAGCGAGCCGCAAGCGCCGTCCGAGGGTCGTGCCGTTCCCGGTGCCAGCCCGCGCTTGAGGCGCGAGCCGGCATCCGGCCATCATTCCGGCTGGATTCCCGCCTTGCTGATGATCTCGCCCCACTTGCGCGATTCGGCCTGCTGGAATTGCGCGAGCTCTTCGGGCGTGGACGTGGCGACGTCGGTGCCGGTGGAGCCGTAGAACTGCTTGGCGGCCGCGCCCTCGGTGGCCTTGACCAGCAGCGCGTTTAGCTTGCGCACCACGTCCTGCGGCGTGCCCGCGGGCGCGTAGGCCGCGAACCAGTAGCCCATCTCGTAGCCCTTCACGCCCGCCTCGTCGATGGTGGGCACGTCCGGCGCCAGCGGCGAGCGCTTCAGGCCCGTGACGCCCAGCGCGCGCAGCTTGCCGGCCCTGACCTGCGGCAGCCCCGTGGCCGTGTCGGTGATCATCATGTCGATCTGGCCGCCCAGCAGGTCCGCCACGGCCGGGGGATTGCTCTTGTAGGGCACGTGCAGCAGCTGCACGCCCGCCATCTGCTGCAGCAGCTCGCCGGCGATGCGGCTGCTGGAGCTGCCGCTGCCGAAGCTCAGCTTGCCGGGCGACTTGCGCGCCAGCTCCAGGAAGTCGGCCACGCTCTGCGCCGACGAGCTCGGATTCACCACCATCACCTGGCCGCCCTTGCCCAGCAGGGTGATCGGCGCGTAGTCCTTCACCGGATCGTATTGCAGCGTCTTGTACAGGTGCTCGTTGGCCGCGTGCGTGGTGTTGGTGGTGATCAGCACCCGGTAGCCGTCGGGCGTGGCGCGCGCCACGTCCTGCGCGCCGATCATCGCGCTGGCGCCCGGCTTGTTCTCGATGACCACGGCCTGTCCGGTCTGCTCCGTGACACCCTGTGCAATGGCGCGGCCGATCTGGTCGGTGGCGCTGCCGGCCGCGAACGGCACGACGAAGGTGATGGGTTTGGACGGGAAGTCCTGGGCCGCGGCCGCCAGGGGCAGGGCCGCGGCGGCGCACAGCATGGCCAGTCTACGCAGGGGGAATCGCATGGTCGTCTCCTTGGTTTGCTTGTGAGTCTGTTTGTGGTTGGGGGTGTCAGGGGGGCAATACCGGTACAGCGGCATTCAATCGGGCAGCGGTGGCAGGTCGGGAAGGGTGCCGGCCAGCGCGGCGGGCACGGTCACCGGCAGGTCCAGCAGGTGGAAAGACAGGCTCTTGCCGTGCGCGTCCAGGTTCAGCGCATCGTTCACGCCGCCGTCCAGCACGCCTTCCAGCACCAGGTTCATGGCTTCCAAACCCGGCAGCAGATAGCGCGTCACGCGGCGGGGTTGTCGGTAGCCGAACCACTCGGCCACGCGGGCCTCGGTCACCTGTTGCACCAGCACCGCGTAGCACTCGGCATTCCACGCGACCAGGCTCAGGTTCGAGGTATCGCCCTTGTCGCCCGAGCGGCTGTGCGCCAGGCGGTACAGGGGGACTTCCACAGTCTCGGCAGCCATGTTCAACCCTCGTGCGTCATCGTCCAGCCGGCCGCCACCGCATCGCGCGGGACCGTGCACGACATCATGTTCAGCCGCGGCCGCAGCGAGGTCCGCACACCGCCGCCGCCGGCCGGCCCGCAGCAGTACAGCGCCGTCACCTCGCGCAGCACGCGTTCGGCAACCGCGCGGTCGGCGTGTTCGGCTGCCACGCGCAGCCGCACGTCGCGGGCTTGGCCGGGCGCGCGCCTGCCCAGCAGGGCGCCGTCGTCGTCGCCCAGGATGCTGAGCGCGCCGATCAGATCGATGCGCAGCTTCAGCGCCGTGCCGATGCGCCGCGCCACGGTTTCGCCTGCCAGGCGCGCCCGCGCCTCGGCCTGCACGCCGGCATACGAGATTTCCGCCTCGGCCAGCCAGCCGCCGCGATAGCACACGTTCACCTTCAGTTCGACGGGGCGCGCGTGGCCCGTGACGCCGTGCACCGCCACGCGGTCGCCGCCCAGTTCCTGCACGCGGGCCTGGCTCAGGTCGGCCGTCACGTCCGGCGTCAGGTACCGCGCGGGATCGTGTACCTCGTACAGCAATTGTTCCTTGACCGTGCGCGCGTCCACCAGCCCGCCGGTACCGTCCGCCTTGCCCACCACGAAGCTGCCGTCCTCGCCGATCTCGGCGATGGGAAAGCCCGTGTCGTGCAGGCCGCCGGGCACGTCCTTCAGCCCGGGCACGCAAAAATAGCCGCCCGTCACCTGCGTGCCGCATTCCAGCAGGTGCCCGGCCATCGTGGCCCGGCCAAGCCGCGCCCAGTCGTCTGCCTGCCAGCCGAAATGCGCCAGCGCCGGCCCCACGGTCAAGGACGGGTCGGCCACGCGCCCGGCAACCACGATCTGCGCGCCGGCGGCCAGGGCCTGTGCGATCTCCTGAGCGCCCAGATAGGCATTGGCGCTGACGACCTCCAGCGTGTCCAGCACCGGACCCAGCCGCTCGCGCAGCAGTGCGCGCTGCTCGGGCGTGTTCAGTTCGTCGCCGTGGAGGGTGGCGATGCGCGGCGCGGGCAGACCGCGCTCGGCGGCCAGCGTGGCGATGCGCCGCGCGGCGGCGGGCGGATTGGCCGCGCCGAAATTGCTGACGATGCGGATGTCGTGGCGCAGGCAGTCGCCCAGCACCGGGCCCACCAGGTCATCCAGCAGCGGCTCGTAGCCCGCCTGCGGATCCTGGTTGCGGGCCAGCTGCGCCAGCGCCAGCGTGCGCTCGGCCAGCGTCTCGAAGATCAGCGTGCCACCGCCGCGCGCGGCCAGCGAGCGCACCACCGGCGCGGCGCCATCGGTGCGGTCGCCGGAAAAACCGGTCGCGCATCCGACCAGGCAGGGCGTGGAAGAGGAGGACATGGCAGGCGGCTTCCCGGCGTGTGCGTCTATCGTCGTCTCGAATGGCCGCACTATAGGCAGCGCGCGGTAATACGTAAAATACAAATATAAGATTGATTCATCCAACCTTTCTATGAATCTCTCCACCCGCCAACTGCGCGCGTTCGTGGCCCTGGCCGAGGAAAAGCACTTCACCCGGGCCGCCCAGCGCTGCCACCTGACCCAGCCTGCCTTCAGCGCACTGATCCGCACGCTGGAGGAGACCGCCGGCGTGCGCCTGTTCGACCGCAACACGCGCCGCGTCGAGCTCACGGCCGAGGGCAGGGTGCTGGACGCCTCCGCGCGTCGCCTGCTGGGCGAGCTGGAACTGGCCATGGATGACCTGCGCGACCATGCCGAGCGCCGGCGCGGGCACGTGGCCGTGGCGGCGCTGCCATCGCTGGCCGCGGGCTGGCTGCCGGGGCTGCTGGCGCAGTTCCACGCCGACTATCCGGGCATCGCGCTGACGCTGCGCGACGCGCTGCTCGACCCGTGCCTGGACATGGTGCACAACGGCGAGGTCGATTTCGCCGTGGCCGCGCGCCGCGCCGACATGACGGGCCTGGACAGCAACTTCCTGCACGCCGACCGCTACTACGTCGTCTGCCGCCAGGACCATGCGCTGGCCGCCCAACCGCAGGTACGCCTGCCTGAGCTCGGCCGCTGGCCCATCATCCAGCTGGCGCGCGGCAGCAGCGTGCGCAAGCGCCTGGATGACGCACTGGGCGGCGACGCGCTGGTGCCGTTGCTGGAGGTCGAACACCTGGCCACCGCCGCGGGCCTGGTCTCGGCGGGGCTGGGCATCTGCGTGGTTCCGGCCATGACGCTGTTCCACTTCCAGCGGCCCGAACTGGCCATCCGCCCGCTGCAGGGCCGCGCGCTGACGCGGCCCCTGTATCTGGTGCGGCGCAAGGGCCGCGGGCTGTCGGTCGCGGCGCAGACCTTCTATGATCTGCTGATGGCGCATCGCGCCCGGCTGGGCTGAGGGCGCCATCGCGGTGGTCGCCGGGGCGCCGCCGATACGCGCCTGCCCGTTGACATCGGACTATTGCTGATTAAACTCCGATAGTCAGCCTCGTTTTCCCCCTACAGGATTCCACTCATGAGCAAGCAAATCATCCATACCGATGCCGCCCCCGCCGCCGTGGGGCCTTACTCGCAAGCGGTGGCCGCCACGGGGACGCGCACCGTGTACCTGTCGGGCCAGATCGGCCTGGAACCCGGAACCGGCGACCTGGTGTCCGAGAACTTCGACGCGCAAGTGCGCCAGGCCTTCGCCAACATGCAGGCGGTCATCGAGGCCGCCGGCGGCACGCTCGAGAACATCGTCAAGCTGACGCTGTTCCTTACCGACCTCAGCAAATTCACGGCCGCGAACGCCATCATGGCCGAGGTGATCCCGCAGCCGTTCCCGGCGCGCTCGACCGTCGGCGTTGCCGCGCTGCCCAAGGGCGCGCAGTTCGAGGTCGAAGCCATCCTGGTGCTGTAGCGCCAAGGCGCCTTCCTGTCCCGCTACGCCCTGGCGACTCGCGACGAAATGGCTTACCGGCAGGCCTCGGCCGCCCAGCCCGGCGGCACGGCGCAGGCAGCCTCCGCCCGGCCCGCTGTGGCCGCCGGATCCGCCGCCGAACCGGTCGCCGCCACCGCCGGCCCGGCGCCGGCGCGCAAGCGCGCCGCCAAGACGGGCCGCGGCCAGGCCAAGGACAACCCGGCTGGCGCTGCGCCCGCCCTCACGGATACCGAGCGCAAGCTGCGCAACCTGGGGCTGCAGGTTCCCGAAGACTTCATCCTGCACCTGCCCCTGCGCTATGAAGACGAGACGCGCATCGTGCCCATTTCCAGCCTGCGGCCCGGCTACTCCGCGCAGGTCGAAGGCCACGTGCTGCGTTCCGAGGTGCTGTACCGGCCGCGCCGCCAGCTTACGGCCGTGCTGGCCGACGATAGCGGCGAACTGCAGCTGCGCTGGCTCAATTTCTATCCCAGCCAGCAGAAGCAGCTGACCGCCGGCCGGCGCCTGCGCGCGCGCGGCGAGGTGCGCGGCGGACTGTTCGGGCGCGAGATGGTGCATCCGCGCATGTCCAATGCCGATGCGCCGCTGCCCGACGCGCTGACGCCCGTCTATCCCAGCACGGACGGTCTGCCCCAGCCCACGCTGCGCAAGGCCGTGGCGCAAGCCCTGGTCCAGGCCAGCCTGCACGACACGCTGCCCGACGCGGTGCGCCAGCGCTACGACCTGATTCCGTTCGAGCCGGCCATCCGCCTGCTGCACGCGCCGCCGCCCGGCGTGTCCGAGCACGAACTGGCCGAGCGCGCCCATCCCGCCTGGCGGCGCATCAAGTTCGACGAGCTGCTGGCGCAGCAGCTGTCGCTGGCGGCCGCGCGGGCAGGGCGGCGGGCCAAGCGCGCCCACCCGCTGCCCGCGCCCACCGGGCCTGGCAATCTGGTGGCGCGCCTGTACGCCGCGTTGCCGTTCTCGCTGACACAGGCCCAGCAGCGCGTGGTGGCCGAGATCGCCGAAGACCTCGACCAGTCCTTCCCCATGCACCGCCTGCTGCAGGGCGACGTCGGCAGCGGCAAGACCGTGGTGGCGGCCGTCGCGGCCGCCCAGGCGATTGCCTGCGGCGCGCAGGTGGCGCTGATGGCGCCCACCGAGATCCTGGCTGAGCAGCATTTCCGCAAGCTGGTGGCGTGGCTGGAGCCGCTGGGCGTGAAGGTGGCCTGGCTCAGCGGCAGCCTGCCGGCCAAGGCACGCCGCCAGGCCGCCGAGGCCGCGGCCGACGGCAGCGTGCAACTGGTGGTGGGTACGCAGGCCCTGGTGCAGGATCACGTGTCGTTCCAGCGCCTGGGCCTGTCCATCGTCGACGAGCAGCACCGCTTCGGCGTGGGCCAGCGCCTGGCCCTCAGCCGCAAGGGCGAGGACGATACCCAGGTCGCGCCGCACCAGCTCCACATGAGCGCCACGCCCATCCCGCGCACGCTGGCCATGACGTTCTTCGCCGACCTGGACGTCTCGGTCATCGACGAACTGCCGCCGGGCCGCACGCCCGTCGTCACCAAGCTGGTGTCCGACGCGCGCCGCGAAGAGGTCATTGCCCACATCGCCCAGGCGGCGCGCCAAGGCCGCCAGGCCTACTGGGTCTGCCCGCTGGTCGAGGAAAGCGAGGCCCTGGAGCTGCAGACCGCCGTCGACACCTACGAGGCCATGCGTGCGGAGCTGCCAGACCTGCGCATCGGCCTGGTGCATGGGCGCCTGCCGCAGGCCGAGAAGGCCGCCGTGATGCAGGCCTTCCGTTCGGGCGAGGTCGACCTGCTGGTGGCCACCACGGTCATCGAGGTCGGCGTGGACGTGCCCAATGCCTCGCTGATGGTCATCGAACACGCCGAGCGCTTCGGCCTGGCGCAGCTGCACCAGTTGCGCGGCCGGGTGGGGCGGGGCACCGCCGAGTCGGTCTGCGTGCTGCTCTACCAGACGCCGCTGTCGCAGATCGCGCGCGAGCGCCTGCGCGCCATGTTCGAGACCGCCGACGGCTTCGAGATCGCGCGCCGCGATCTCGAGCAGCGCGGGCCCGGCGAATTCCTGGGCACCCGCCAGTCGGGGATGGCGCTGCTGCGCTTTGCCGACATCGAGAGCGACGCCGCCATCGCCGAACAGGCGCGCGAGGCCGCCGTCTGGCTGCGCAAGCACGATTCCCGGGCCGTCGAGGCCCACCTGGCACGCTGGATGCGCGGCCGCGAAGACTTCCTGCGGACATGAGCGCCAACCCATTCCCCCTTTTCCCCCCGCGGACTCTGCCATGACCCTCACCGAACTCAAATACATCGTGGCCGTGGCGCGCGAGCGCCATTTCGGCCGGGCCGCCGAGGCCTGCTTCGTCAGCCAGCCCACGCTGTCGGTCGCCATCCGCAAGCTCGAGGACGAGCTGGGGGTGACACTGTTCGAGCGCGGGGGCAACGAGGTCGGCGTCACGCCCATCGGTCAGCGCATCGTGGCGCAGGCCCAGAAGGTGCTCGAGGAAAGCGCCAGCATCAAGGAAATCGCCCGCCAGGGCCACGACCCCCTGGCCGGCCCGCTGCGCGTCGGCGTCATCCACACCATCGGCCCGTACCTGCTGCCGCGCCTGGTGCCCACGCAGATCCAGCGCACGCCGCAGATGCCGCTGCTTTTGCAGGAGAATTTCACGGTGCGGCTGGTCGAGCTGTTGCGCCAGGGCGAAATCGACTGCGCCATCATGGCGCTGCCGCTGCCCGAAGCCGGCCTGGTCACCAAGCCGCTGTACGACGAACCCTTCGTGGTGGCCGTGCCGCACGACCACGAATGGGCCGACGCCAGGGCCATCGATGCCCAGGACCTGAAGCAGCAGACCATGCTGCTGCTGGGCAGCGGCCACTGCTTCCGCGACCAGGTGCTCGAAGTCTGTCCCGAGCTGTCGCGCTTTTCGGCCGCCAGCGACGGCATCCAGCGCACCTTCGAGGGCTCGTCGCTGGAGACCATCCGCCACATGGTGGCCGCCGGCATCGGCGTCACCGTGCTGCCTGTCACCGCCGTGCCCGAAGAGGGCACCCAGGCGCGCAGCCTGCTGCGCTACGTGCCGTTCGCCGGCCACACGCCCGAGCGCCGGGTGGTGCTGGCCTGGCGCCGCAGCTTTCCGCGCCTGGCGGCCATCGACGCACTGGCGCAGGCGGTCTATGCCTGCGGTCTGCCGGGGGTGAAAATGCTGGCCGACGAGGCCGAGGTGGCGGTGGAGTAGGCCTTTTTTCAATGGAGCGGACAGGCCGCGCGACGGCTACTATCCGTCTTTCTTCCCCCGATCCGCGACGGCAATGACTCTCCTGGTTACCGGCGGCGCCGGCTTCATCGGCGCCAATTTCGTGCTGGACTGGCTGGCCCGGCACGATGAGCCCATCGTCAACCTCGACAAGCTGACCTACGCCGGCAATCCCGCCACGCTTGCCGCGCTGCAGGGCGACGGCCGGCACACCCTGGTGCAGGGTGACATCGCCGACCGCGTCCTGGTGGATCGCCTGCTGGCCGAGCACGCGCCGCGCGCCATCATCAACTTCGCGGCCGAATCGCACGTCGACCGGTCCATCCATGGCCCGGCGGATTTCCTGCAGACCAACGTCATGGGCGTGTTCCACCTGCTGGAGGCCGCGCGGGCCCATCACGCCACGCTGGCGAAGCCGGCGCGTGCCGCCTTCCGTTTCCTGCACGTGTCCACCGACGAGGTCTACGGCTCGCTGGATCCCGCGGACGCGCCGTTCTCCGAGGCACATCCCTACGCGCCCAACAGCCCGTACTCGGCCTCCAAGGCCGCATCGGACCACCTGGTGCGCGCCTGGCACCATACCTACGGATTGCCGGTTCTCACCACCAACTGTTCGAACAACTACGGCCCATACCATTTCCCCGAAAAGCTCATCCCGCTGATGATCCTCAACGCGCTGGCGGAAAAGCCCCTGCCGGTGTACGGCGACGGACTGCAGGTGCGCGACTGGCTGTACGTGAAGGATCATTGCGCCGCCATCCGGCGGGTGCTGGAGGCCGGCCGTCCCGGCGAGACCTACAACATCGGCGGCTGGAACGAGAAGGCCAACATCGACGTCGTCCGCGCCCTGTGCGCGCTGCTCGACGAGTTGCGCCCGCGCCGCGACGGCCGGCCCTACGCCGAACTGATCACCCATGTGCGGGACCGTCCCGGGCACGACCGGCGCTACGCGATCGACGCCCGCAAGATCGAATCCGAACTCGGCTGGCGGCCGGCCGAAACCTTCGAGAGCGGGCTGCGCAAGACGGTGCAGTGGTACCTGGACAATCCCGCGTGGGTGCAGGGCGTGACCAGCGGCGCGTACCGCGAGTGGGTCGCGCAGCATTACGGCGGCTGAAAGGCCGGCATCCGGCCAGTCGGCGCCGCCGTGGCCGCCCCGGAACGACCGGGACGGCGCTGCCCAAGGGGCAGGTCAGAAGCGATGCATGATGCCCACGCCCGCGGCCGTGCTCTTCAGGCCGTCGATGAAGGCATAGTCCTGGCCATACGAGCCATAGGCATACACGTTCGTGCGCTTGGACAGGTCGTACGTATAGCCCAGGCTGTACACGTTCATGTTTTCGGCGCCGCCCGTCAGGCGGTCGTTGGACGGATCGACGTGCTGCCAGGACGCGAATACGCTGGAGGCGCCGCCCACCGGTACGGTGCCGCCCACCATGTAGGCGTTGGCCTTGAAGCCGTCGACGAAGCGGTTGGTGCCGAACCCGCTGAACGGCGTGTCCGCGGGCAGGTCCTGGCCGATGAACCAGCCGTCCGTCGTGCGGCCGTAGGCCGCTGCCAGCTTCACCACCTCGAAGTCGTACGAGACGCCCACCGCATATTGGCGTACCGTCACGCCGCGGTCGTCGGCCACCGCATTGCTGCCCTTCATCTGGTCATAGGTCAGCGTCACGTTCAGCGGACCCTGCAGGTAGCGCACCCCGGCGGTGATGCCGCGTGTGTTGTCGCCGGTGCCGAAGCCGCTGCGGGCCTCGTCGGTATCGTCCACATTGAAGGCATAGCCCACGCCCAGCTCCAGGCCGCCCACGGACGGGGAGCGGAACTGGATCATGTTGTCCCAACGGTTCGTGTTGGCGGCGCTGAAGCCCAGGCCCAGGTTGGATTGCGTGTAGCTGGTGTAGAACGGATCGATGTCCGCCAGGTAGCGCGAGGACAGATTGATCTGCCGGCCGAAATCCAGCCGGCCCCAGGCGTCGTTGGCCAGCCCGATGGTGGACTGGCGGCCGAACATGCGGCCGTTCTGCGCCCGGTTGCCGTTGGCCGAGTCAAAGCCGCTTTCCAGTACGAACTCGGCGCGCAGTCCGCCGCCCAGATCGTCCGCGCCCCGCACGCCCCAGCGCGAGCCGCCTTCGATGCCGTTGATCATTCCCACGCGGCTTCCTTCGTAACCCGCGCCCTTGATTCTGTTGTAGCCGATACCAGTGTCAATGAGACCATACAAAGTAATCGACGGCTCCGCGTAGGCGCCGGCACAAACAGCGAGCAGGGCAGTGGCGGGCAGCGTCTTCTTCAGCAAATCGTTCTCCTTGGAATGCTTGAAACGAAAAGAAAAGTCCGGGACGAGCCCGGACGGTTCCTGTGCGGAACGGGCGTTATTGCAACAGATTTGCGAATTTGATGCACACGGGCCCATGAGCCGGAGGCGCCGGGGTGCACGCAGTTGCAACAGATTCGAACAAGGGCGCCCGATAAAGCGCGCTCTGACACACTCGCGTACCGGCCGCTCGACGAAGGGCATTCGAGCGTGGCGGCGCGGTGATATTCTGTGACCACTCGCGAGGTTGCCGGACGGCCGGTCCGCAGGGGAACGCCAATGCCCACGCCTATTCAAGTCGAAGGTTTTTTCGACCCAGCCACCGCTACGGTCAGCTACGTGGTGTACGAGCGTGCGGACGGCGAGTGCGCCATCATCGATTCGGTGCTGGATTACGATCCGCGGTCGGCCCGTACCAGTACCGCCTCGGCCGATCGCATCGCCGAATTCGTCCATGCCCGCGGCCTGGGTGTGCGCTGGCTGCTCGAAACACACGTGCATGCGGACCACTTATCGGCTGCCCCATACCTGCAGCGCAAGCTGGGGGGCACCATCGCCATCGGCCAATGCGTCAGCGAGGTGCAGCACGTCTTCCGGCCGATCTACAACCTTGAGCCCGAATTCCGGCTGGACGGCTCGCAGTTCGGCCACCTGTTCCAGCCCGGCGAGCAATTTTCGATTGGCAAGCTGCGCGCGCAGGCCTTGCACGTGCCGGGGCACACGCCGGCCGACATGGCCTACGTCGTGGAAGATGCGGTATTCGTCGGCGACACCTTGTTCATGCCGGATGTCGGCACGGCCCGCTGCGATTTTCCGGGCGGCAATGCGCAGACCCTGTATGCGTCGATTCGGACACTGCTGGACCTGCCGGGCGAGACCCGCATGTTCGTCTGCCACGACTATCCCCCCGAAGGGCGGGGGCCTGCCTGGGAAACCAGCGTGGCGCAGCAGCGGCGCGCCAACATTCACGTACGCGATGGCGTGGCCCAATCGGATTTCGTGGCCATGCGCACCCGGCGCGACGCCACGTTGCCGCTGCCGGCGTTGATGCTGCCGGCCATCCAGGTGAATCTGCGGGCTGGCCATCCTCCGCCGCCCGACAGCAATGGAACCCGGTACCTGAAGATACCGATGAATGTGTTCTAGTAGTAGCCGGCGGCCTCGCCAGCTTTGAATTGTGCAATGATATTCTCCGTTTTCTATCCGCCTCGAAGGAGCACCTGATGGCAAAGTCGTCAAAGAACAATACCGCTGCGGCCGCGCCGCGCATCAATATCGGCATTTCCGACAAGGACCGCGCGGCCGTGGCCGGCGAACTGTCCAAGCTGCTGGCCGATTCCTACACGCTATACCTCACGACCCATAATTTCCACTGGAACGTCACCGGCCCGCTCTTCAATACGCTGCACACCATGTTCATGGAGCAGTACACCGAAGAATGGACGGCGCTGGACAGCATCGCCGAGCGCATCCGCGCCCTGGGCCACTATGCACCGGGCACGTACCGCGAATACGGCAAGCTGACCTCCATCGAAGAGCCCAAGACGGTTCCGGAAGCAATGGAAATGGTGCGCATCCTGGTCCAGGGCAACGAAGCCGTGGCCAAGACCGCCCGCGCTGCCTTCGACAAGGCGGATGCCGCCAACGACCAGCCCACGGCCGACCTGCTGACGCAGCGCCTGGACGTGCACGAAAAGAACGCCTGGATGCTGCGCAGCCTGCTGCAGTAGCGCTGGCATGCGCGGGCCCGCACGCGGTGCCCGCGCTTTCCGGTCTCGTTTTTTGCGGGGGCCGAACCGTACCTGATTGCCTCGCGGGATTCCGTCCGGCAGCGTGCCGGATCTTCAAGAGTCTGTGCTTGCCATGTCAGTGCTCAAGCTCTCCGCGCAATCCGTCCGGGCCCTGCGATGGCTCAAGTTGCCCCTGTGGGTTCTGGCGCTGGCCACCGGCGCGAAGTCGTTCAAGGACAACCCGGTCATCGGCAGCGCGCGGCTCAATCGGGCTGGCTTGCACATCTCGCGGATGCGCCTGGCGCACCGTCTGGCGGCCTGGCGCCGCCGCCGCCTGGCTGACGGCATCGATCCGGCCGACCGCGCCGCCTTCGACCGCGACGGCTACATCATCAAGCCCGATTTCCTGCCTGCCGAGGTATTTGCTTCCATCCAGGCAGAGCTGAACGGTTTCCGCGGCCATACGCGAGAGATGCTGCAGGGCGACACGATCACCCGGCGCATCGCGCTCGACGTCGACAGCCTGAAACAGCTGCCATGCACCCGCGGCGTGCTCGACGGGCGCCCATGGCGTGCGTTGTTGGACTACGTGGGTTCCTACAGGCTGCACCCGCTGCATTACGTGCAGATCATCCTGTCGCACGTACGGGACGCGGCGCCCGATCCTCAGACCACGCTGCACGCGGACACCTTCCACCCCACCGTGAAGGCATGGTTGTTCCTGACGGACGTGGCCGAGGACGAAGGGCCTTTCGTCTACGTCCCGGGGTCGCACCGATTGACCAAGCGGCGCTTGGCCTGGGAGCGGCGGCGCTCCATCGGCGCGGCGCAATCCGATCGCCTCAGCGCCCGGGGGTCGCTGCGCATCACGCCCGGGGAAATCGACCGGCTCGGTTATCCGGCGCCGCGCGCGTTCGCCGTCAGAGGAAATACTTTGGTGGTGGCCGACACATCCGGTTTCCATGCGCGCGGCCCGAGTGTCCGGCCTTCGGTGCGCATTGAACTATGGGCGTACGGCCGACGTAATCCGTTTTTTCCCTGGACGGGATGGCACCTCGAAGGACTGCCCGGCTTGCGCGGCCGCATTGTTCCGCTGTATTGGCGGGCGCTCGACGTTATGGAGCGCTGCGGTATCACGCGCAATCCGTGGCGCCCCAGTACCGCCACGATTGCCGACAGCTTGCAGGAGCATAAAAATGGCAACAAAAAATAATACGCCATTTAGTAGATTTGGTAGCCAGAATTTGGGGTGAAATTCTCAGCAGGTGCAAGCGGTCTGAGTAGAATTGGGCCAGTAAAGGAAGCTGCCGGTGGTGCATTTGCGGCTTCAGAAGAATTCCCATCGACGATGCTTGCGGCCGGCCTTGATGCAGCCTTGGCTTCCTTTTTCTGGTCGATTAATCGATGCCATATTTTCCAGGTCCGAAAATCGGGCGGCTTTTTTTCTGGGTGGTGATATTTCCGCTGCTGCTGGCGGGAATCTATTTTTCATTCCTGGCTGTCGATCGATATGTCAGCAGTGCCCAGATAACCGTGCGGGAACCAGGCAGCGACAGCAACCGGGGAGTGCCCGGTCTGGCCCTGTTGCTCGGCGGGATAACCAGTACGTCGAGGGAGGAAACGCTTTATCTGCGGGAATACATAAGTTCGCAGGATATGCTGGACATCCTGGAAAAGCAGTTGAACTGGCACGAACATTATATCCATCAGAAGCGGGATCCGATTTATTGGCTGGCTGCGGACGTACGCAGGGAAGACATGCTGCGTTTCTACCAGCGTGTGGTCACCGCGTATTTCGACGAAGAGACGGGCCTGTTGACTGTCAACGTTGAGGCTCTGGATCCGGAGTTCTCGCGGCGCACCCTGGAGGTCATATTGGCCGAAAGCGAGCGCTTCATAAATGAAATGTCGCACAAGATGGCCCGGGAGCAGATGCGGTTCTCCGAAGAGGAACTGGCGCGCGCGCGCAAGAACTATGAGGAAAAGCGCCAGGAGCTGATGTCATTCCAGGAGCAAAGCAAGATGCTGGATGCGCAGATGGCCGCCCAGACGCGGGCCACCGCCATTGCCACCCTGGAGGCGGAACTCATCCGGGAGAAGGCCAACCTGAAAGGGCTTCTTTCCACGCTGGACGCCAATACCCCGCAGGTGCGCCAGCAGAAGGTGCGCATCCAGGCGCTCGAACAGCAGCTGCAGATCGAAAACGATCGGCTCGTATCCTCGCCGACCGGAGACCATCTTAATGTGACCGCAGCGCTCTTTCGTAACCTCAGTATCGACGTCGGCATCGCCGAGGAGGCATACAAGCTAAGCGTTTCCGCGGTGGAAAATGCCAGGATCGAGGCGAGCAAGAAAATACGGGCCGTGGCGGAGGTGGTGTCGCCGAATATGCCGGATCTCGCCATATATCCGCGGCGCATATATAACATGATAACCATATTGATCGGCCTTCTGCTGCTTTATGGCATTGTCTGCTTCATATTGGCCACGATCGAGGACCACCGCGACTGAGCAAGCCCCGCCAAAATTCGAAGGAACGCCCCAAGCGATGTCGAACCTTTCTGCTGGTCAATTGACGCCAGTTACTCCGACGCGGTTATGCCGCTGCCTGTTCCTGCTGGTGCTGCCCCTTTTGGTGGGCGGGTGCGGCAGCATTCTGTCGGGCGCGGGGCCGTCCATCGCGGCCATCAACGAGGCCAAGGACCAGGACTATACGGTCGTCGACCTCTCGGCCGGCACCATCGGACCCTACATGCGTCCCAAGGAGGCGGAGATGGAGGCGGGTGTTTCCAAGACCGCCATTCCGGTCGTCCGGCTGGTTCCCGGCGACAGCATCAAAATCACTATTTCGGACAGCAGCCAGGAAGGCGCGATTTTTGCGCCGCTGGCAACCGGCGGCACGGTGTTTTCCGAGATCCGGGTCGATGCGGACGGCACGATATCGCTGCCTTACGTTGGGCGGCCCAAAGTGGCGGGGCTTACGCCCCACCAGGTGGAGGCGTTGATCCTGCGGCGCGTGCGCAACGTTGCGACGGATCCGCAGGTGCAGGTGGCCCTGACCGGAGACCTTTCGGGGTCCGTCCTGGTTGCCGGCGCGGTCAAGAGTCCGGGCCGGTTCTCCGCGCTGCAGGGGCCGTTGACGCTGCTGGATGCGATCAACCAGGCGGGCGGGCCCACCATGGAGCCGCATCTCATCCGGGTGACGGTGCGCGACGGCAAGACCGTCCAGTCGTTCGGCTATGACGAGATCCTCGCGGGCCGCAACCAGATGGTGGCGCCGCATTCCGAAATCATCGTCGAGCGGGCACGCAAGCGGTACGTGGCCATGGGCAGCGTCACCATGCCCGGCCTGCATGACCTGCCGTCGAACAACCCCAGCCTGCTCGAGGTCCTGGGCAATGTGGGCGGGCTGGACGAACGCGCGGCCGACCCGAGTGGCGTCTTCGTGTTCCGCCTCAGCGAAGAGGAGGGTACCGGCATACCCAAGGCCCAGGTGTTCCGGCTGAACATGAAAGACCCGGCGGCGATTTTCCTGGCACGCCAGTTCCTGGTGCAGCCCGAGGACGCCATCTACGTCACCAATGCCGCGGTCTACGAATGGCAGAAGATCATTTCTCCCATCGTGCAGGTGCTGGTGCTGGGCAGAACCATCCGGACGGGCTATTGAACCGCGTGGGAGGCTCCGGAAATGTTTAAGCGTCCTTCCGG
>Ga0182743_1002063_pt1 | contig 18304 bp, 23 predicted proteins | sample eDN3rd30CKraftOP_FD_128522 | JGI IMG/M metagenome (GOLD analysis project Ga0182743, IMG submission 128522) | Enriched Organic Plus compost microbial communities from Emeryville, California, USA - eDNA 3rd pass 30_C Kraft OP (version 2) (version 2) ... | reverse complement strand
GGCAGGAAGTGCATCTCGATCTTGATGACGCCGTCGCCCTGGCAGGCCTCGCAGCGGCCGCCCTTGACGTTGAACGAGAAGCGCCCCGGCCGGTAGCCGCGCGTCTTCGCCTCCGGCAGTCCGGCGAACCATTCGCGGATCGGCGTGAAGGCGCCGGTATAGGTCGCCGGATTGGAGCGCGGCGTGCGGCCGATGGGCGACTGGTCGATGTCGATGACCTTGTCGAGGTGCTCCAGCCCCTCAAGCTTGTCGTGCGCGCCGGGATGGTCGTTGGCGCCGTTCAGCTTCCGCGCCACGGCCTTGTAGATGGTGTCGATCAGGAGCGAGGATTTGCCGCCGCCCGAGACGCCGGTGACGCAGGTGAAGGTGCCGAGCGGGATTTCCGCCGTGACGTTCTTGAGGTTGTTCTCGCGCGCGCCGGTGATGCGCAGCACCTTCTTCCTGTCGAAAGGCCGCCGCCGCGCTGGAACCGGCACCGAGAGCGCACCGGTCAGATATTGCCCGGTCAGGCTTTTCGGCGAAGCCATGATCTCCTGTGGCGTGCCGCGGGCGATGATCTCGCCGCCATGCACGCCGGCGCCCGGGCCGATGTCGACCACGTAGTCGGCGAGACGAATGGCGTCCTCGTCGTGCTCCACCACGATCACGGTATTGCCGAGATCGCGCAGGCGCTTCAGCGTTTCCAGCAGGCGCTCGTTGTCGCGCTGGTGCAGGCCGATGCTCGGCTCATCGAGCACATAAAGCACGCCCGTCAGGCCCGAGCCGATCTGCGAGGCCAGGCGGATGCGCTGGCTTTCGCCGCCGGACAATGTGCCGGAGGCGCGCGACAGGGTCAGATAGGTCAGCCCGACATCGTTGAGGAAGCGCAGCCGCTCGCGGATTTCCTTGAGGATACGGCCGGCGATCTCGTTCTGCTTGTCGGTGAGGTGTTTCGGCAACTCCTCGAACCATTCCATGGCCTTGGTCACCGACAGAAGGGTGACGTCGGAAATGGTCTGGTGCGCCACCTTCACGGCCAGCGCCTCGGGCTTCAGCCGCGCGCCGCCGCAGGCCGCGCAGGGCGTCTCGCCCATATAGCGGCCGATCTCCTCGCGCGCCCATTCGCTGTCGGTTTCCTTCCAGCGGCGCTCGAGATTGGTGACGACGCCCTCGAACGTCTTGCGCGTCTCGTAGGCGCGCAGGCCGTCGTCGTAGGTGAAGGGGATTTTCTCGTCCTCCGAGCCATAGAGAATGACCTGCCGTGCTTTTTCCGGCAGTTCGTTCCACGGCGTCGTCAGCCTGAAGCTGTAATGCTTCGCCAGCGCGTTCAGCGTCTGGCCGTAGAAGGGCGAGGTGGACTTGGCCCAGGGCGCGATGGCGCCGCCTTTGAGCGTGCGCGACTCGTCCGGCACCACGCGCGCCGGGTCGATGCGCATTTCGTGGCCGATGCCGCCGCAGACCGGGCAGGCGCCGAAGGGGTTGTTGAACGAGAAAAGCCGGGGCTCGATCTCGGGGATCGTGAAGCCGGAAACCGGGCAGGCGAATTTCTGGCTGAACGTGATGCGCCGCGGTGCGGCGCTGTTTTTCTCGTTCCCTGTCGCCCCTTCGGCGCTCCCCGCCTCTTGCGGACTATCCGCGAATTCGGCGATGGCGATGCCGTCCGCCAGCTCAAGCGCCGTCTCGAAGCTGTCGGCCAGGCGGCTGGCCATGTCGGGGCGCACGACGATGCGGTCCACCACCACGTCGATGTCGTGCTTGAACTTCTTGTCGAGAGCCGGGGCCTCGTCGATGGCGTAGAAGGTGTTGTCGACCTTCAGGCGCTGGAAGCCCTTCTTCTGGAAATCGGCGATTTCCTTGCGGTATTCGCCCTTGCGGCCGCGCACCACGGGGGCGAGCAGGTAGAGCCGCGTGCCCTCCGGCAGGGCCAGCACCCGGTCGACCATCTGGCTGACCGTCTGGCTCTCGATGGGCAGGCCCGTGGCCGGCGAATAGGGAATGCCCGCGCGCGCCCAGAGCAGGCGCATATAGTCGTAGATCTCGGTGACGGTGCCCACCGTCGAGCGCGGATTGCGCGAGGTCGTCTTCTGCTCGATGGAGATGGCCGGCGAGAGCCCGTCGATCTGGTCGACATCGGGCTTCTGCATCATCTCCAGGAACTGCCGCGCATAGGCCGAGAGGCTCTCGACATAGCGCCGCTGACCCTCGGCATAGATGGTGTCGAAGGCAAGCGAGGACTTGCCCGAGCCCGAGAGGCCAGTGAGGACGACGAGCTTGTCGCGGGGCAGGTCGAGGTCGACGTTCTTGAGGTTGTGCTCGCGGGCGCCGCGAATGGAAATGTACTTGCTCGTCATAGACCGATCCGGGCCACGCTTCCGGCAGGCGGCCTTGCGGTGCCACGCCTGAACCGATATGAACATATAGAGAACGAAAAACTCTGTCCACGCCGTCCGGACGACATTGTGGACAAGGAAGAACGGGCGGTGTCATCGGCCCGCGCGGCCGCTAGGTTCGGCCGACGGCGGGGGACCCCGCATGAGGAGATGGTCATGTCCGGCAGCGTCAACAAGGTCATTCTAGTCGGTAATCTCGGCGCCGATCCGGAAATCCGCCGCACCCAGGACGGCAAGCCGATCGCCAATCTCCGTCTGGCGACAACGGAGACCTGGCGCGACCGCAATTCCGGCGAACGGCGCGAGAAAACCGAATGGCACCGCGTGGTGATCTTCAACGAAGGTCTTTGCCGCGTGGCCGAGCAATATCTGAAGAAGGGCGCCAAGGTCTATGTCGAAGGGGCGTTGCAGACCCGCAAATGGCAGGACCAGAGCGGCGCCGAGCGCTATTCCACCGAGGTCGTGCTGCAGGGCTTCAACTCGACCCTGACCATGCTGGACGGCCGCGGCGGCGGCGGTTCGGGCGGCGACTACGACGAGATGGGCGGCGGCGATTTCGGCCGCTCCGGCATCAGCGACCGTAGCGGCGGCGGATCGTCCTATGGCGGCGGCCGGAGCGGTGGCGGTGGCAGCAGCAGCAGTGGCGGCGGCTCCGGTGCGGGCGGCCGCATGGGCGACATCATCGACGACGATATCCCCTTCTGAGCCGTCTTCCAGGCGGTCATCGCAGGTGAAATGCAGGGCCCTCGCTTCGGCGGGGGCTTTTTGCTGGAACAAGCACCTTCGCCGCCCGTTGGTCCGGGAACCGCCATCCGGGCGCCGGTGAGCGTCCCGTCTACGGTTTCTCAGATCAGCAGGAGGGATCTCCCATGAAGACGCATATTCTGCTGGCCGCCGCGGCCGTGCTCGCGGCCACGCCGGCCCTGGCCCAATCCTCGTCCATGTCTCCGCCGTCGTCGTCCTCCATGTCGCGCGGAGCCACGGACGCCGGCGCAAACGGCGCGGTGAAGCTCGATCCCAATTCGGCGCGGTTCATCCACACGGCGGGCATCGCCAACACCTTCGAGATCCAGTCCAGCCAGCTGGCGCTGCAGAAGACAGACAATGCCGACGTGAAACAGTTCGCCCAGCAGATGATCAACGATCATAGCAAGGCCGGGGCGAAGCTTGCCGGGATCACCAAGGACGACAACATGCCGGCGCCGCCGACCCAGCTCGATTCCAAGCACAAGAAGATCATGGGCAGCCTGCAGGAGAAGTCCGGGGCGTCCTTCGACAGCGCCTATATCCAGGCGCAGACCAAGGCGCACCATGAAGCGGTCAACCTCTTCTCGAAATACGGCCGGAACGGCGAGAACCCGGACCTGAAGCAGTTCGCCTCGACTACGCTGCCGACCCTGCAGAACCATTTGCAGCACGTCGAGCGGCTTTCCGGCGTGGCGCAGAGCGAGAAGGGCATGAGCAGCGGCCGCGCCTCGACCGGCGGCAAGATGCCGATGCCCGAGAACAAACCGACCGGCGGCATGTCGAAATAACGCCAGCCAAATAACGCATCTGTGAAGCCCGGTATCGGACAAGCTCTTCAACGCATTGCCCGGTGCCGGGTTTTCCATGCCGAGAAGACCGGGAACATCCTCGGTTGCCGTTCGTTGGGAACGGGCTGGCGAGAACCATGAAATCCCTTTCGAGGAGGCATTGCCCCATGAAGAAATATCTTTCGATCCCGCTTATTCTGGCTTTTTCGGCCGCCCCTGCCTTCGCGCAGTCGACGCTGAACAACCAGTCGCCGCATAACGCCAACACCGGCAATTACGGCGACGCGCAGAACGCCCGCGAGGGCATCCAGCAGGATCAGACCATCGACAAGATGGAAAGCGGTCGCTCGTCGACCATGGGCACGTCGACCACGGCGCCGGATTCGCCCGCCAAGGCCCCGACGGGCAACGAGGGTAATCCGGACAATGCCCGCGAAGGCATTACGCAGCCGATGAAGTAAGGGACCCCACGGTTTCTTCCGGGAAGGCCGCCCCTGGGGCGGCCTTTCGCTATTTCGGGCTGGCGATGCCGTCGTCTGCCGCCCGCAGCGCCGCAAAGCCGCGATCGAGATCGGCGCGCAGGTCCTCGACGTCCTCCAGCCCGATATGCAGGCGCAGCGCCGGGCCTTCGGGCGCCCACGTTGACGCGGTGCGCAGCGGACGGGCGTCGAAGGGGATGATCAGGCTCTCATAGCCACCCCACGAATAGCCCATGCCGAACAGCGAGAGCGCGTCGAGGAAGGCGCGCACGGCCGCTTCGGAAACGGGTTTCAGCACGATCGAGAACAGACCGCAGGCACCGCGGAAATCGCGCTTCCAGAGCGCATGGCTCGGATGGCTTTCCAGCGCCGGGTGCAGCACCGCCGCGACCTCCGGACGCTCTTCCAGCCAATGGGCGATCTCCAGCCCCGATTTCTGGTGCCGCTCCAGCCGAACGCCGAGCGTGCGCAGCCCGCGCAGGACGAGATTGATGTCGTCCGGGCCGGCGCAGAGGCCGAGATTGCCGTGGGTGTCGCGCAGCCTCGGCCAGTAATCCGCGTTCGCGGAGACCGATCCCATCATCACGTCGGAATGGCCGGAGAAATATTTGGTGCCGGCCTGGATGGAGAGGTCGACGCCGTGCGCGTGGGCGGCAAACAACAGCGGCGTGGCCCAGGTGTTGTCCATCAGCACGGCAGCGCCGCGCTTGTGCGCCAGTTCGGCAAGCGCGGGGATGTCCTGCATCTCGAAGGTCAGCGAGCCCGGGCTTTCGGTGAACACCGCGCGGGTATTTTCGCGGAACAGGGCGGAGAAGTCTTCGCCGGCGGCGTAATAGGTGGTCTCGACGCCAAGCCGCTTCAGCGTCGTGTCGCAGAAATGGCGGGTCGGCGCATAGGTCGAGTCGATGACGAGGATATGATCGCCGGCGCCGGCGACCGAAAGGATCGCCGTGGTGATGGCCGCAAGCCCGGACGGCACCAGCACGGTTCCCGCGCCGCCCTCCAGGGTGGTGATGGCGTCGCTCAGCGCCTCCGTGGTCGGAGTGCCGCGGCGGCCATAGGAATAGCGGCTGCGGTGGGCGAACAGGTCGTCCGCCGTCGGATAGAGCACGGTCGAGCCGTGGTAGACTGGCGGGTTGACGAAGCCGTGGTACTCGAAGGGGTGGCGGCCGGCCGTGGCGAGAATGGTGTTCGGACCGAGCTTTGTATCCCCGGGCGTTTTGGCGGGCGTTCTGGCCACGGTTGTCTCCGGCGCAATGATCGTGTGGTGTTGAGTGTCACGCGCCGGCGGCGGAGCGCAAGCCCCGCCGGATGTGCTGCCTCAGCTCCGCTCGATCGGCACGTCGGGACGCGCGCCCCATTCCGCCCATGAGCCATCGTAGAGGCGGGGCAGGGGCCGCCCGATCTCTTCCACCGCCAGCGCCAGGATGGCCGCGGTGACGCCCGAGCCGCAGGTGGTGATGATGGGATGTTCGAGATCGACGCCGGCGGCGTCGAAGGCGGCGTGAAGCTCGGCCGCGGGCTTCAGCGCGCCGTTCGCGATCAGGCTGGCATAGTGCACGTTGTGGCTGCCCGGCATGTGGCCGGGCTGCACGCCCGGACGCGGCTCGATCTCCTCGCCGCGCCAACGCGTCGGCGAGCGGGCGTCCACCACCTGCGCGGTGCCGTCCTCGAGGGCGGAGCGCACGTCGTGCAGGGGCGCCACGGCGCCGGCGTCGAAGGTCGGCGTGAACTCCTTCGGCACCGGGTTCTCGGCTCCGGAGGCGAGAGGCCGCCCCTCTTCCTTCCAGCGCGGCAGGCCGCCGGCCAGCAGATAGACCTCGCGCGCGCCCATGATGCGGAAGGTCCACCAGACGCGTGCCGCCGAGAACAGCCCGGCCGCGTCGTAGACCACGACGCACTGGGCATCGGAAATGCCAAGCTTGCCGACAGCGTGGGCGAAATCTTCGGGCGCCGGCAGCATGTGCGGCAGCCCCGAGGAACGGTCGGCGATGGCGTCGAGATCGAAGAAGACGGCGCTGGGAACATGCCCGCTCAGATAATCCTCATGCGCGTCGCGGCCTGAGCCTGGCATCCACCAGCTCGCGTCGACCACGGCGACGTCGCCGTCGTGGAGATGCGCTTCCAGCCATTCCGGCGAGACGAAATGCCCGCTCATCGAGTTCACCACTTTCCAGTGTTGGGCATCGAGGCCCACGGCTCCTGTGGCGACAGACGCTCGCCCTTCTGCAGAAGTTCGATGGAAATATTATCGGGCGAGCGCACGAACGCCATATGCCCGTCGCGCGGCGGGCGATTGATGGTGACGCCGCCCTGCTGCAGCCGCTCGCAGGTCTCGTAGATGTTGTCGACCTCAAAGGCGAGGTGGCCGAAATTGCGCCCCTCCCCATATTTTTCAGGGTCCCAGTTGTAGGTCAGTTCGAGTTCGGGCGAACGGGTCGCGCCGGCGCGCTCGCTGTCCTCGGGAGCCGCGAGGAAGATCAGGGTGAAACGCCCGGCCTCGTTCTCCATGCGGTGCGTCTCGACCATGCCGAGCTTGCGGCAATAGAAATCGAGCGACTCGTCGACATCGCGGATACGGACCATTGTGTGCAGATAACGCATGGGTGGCTCTGTCCTGAGAGGGGAGTGTCCAGAAGCTAGTTCGGAGGTGGGTGAGAGCAAGGCCAGTGTTGCCCATTTGCAATCTTTGTTGGGGAAGTTTGCCATGATCCCGCCATTTTCTGCTTTCGCCGGCAGACGGACGCGGTAACGTTTCTTAACGTGGTGACTCGCGGCGAGGCCAAGGAGCGAGCCAGATGGGTTCGGACATGTTTCGAGTTCGCAAGGATGCGGATTCGGATCAGATCGGGGACGTGGGAGCTGAAGCGCCGGCCGATCTGGTCGAGCTTTCCGGCATCATCAAGTGGTTTGACGTGTCGAAGGGCTACGGCTTCATTGTGCCCGATGACGGCTCGCCGGACGTTCTCCTGCATGTGACCTGCCTTCGGCGCGACGGATTTGCCACCGTGGGCGAGGGCGCCCGCGTGGTCTGTCTCGTCCAGCACGGCAGCCGCGGCGCCCAGGCCTTCCGCATCCTCTCGCTCGATTCTTCCACGGCGGTGCATCCGGCGCAGCTTCCCTCGCGCACCCACGTCAACGTGGTGCCGACCAGCGGGCTGGAGCGGGCCGAGGTGAAGTGGTTCAACCGCCTCCGTGGCTTCGGATTCGTCACGCTCGGCGCCGGCAAGCCCGACATCTTCGTGCATATGGAGACGCTGCGGCGTTTCGGCCTGGCCGAACTGAAGCCGGGACAGACCGTTCTGGTGCGCTATGGTGATGGCCCCAAGGGCCTGATGGCGTCGGAGATCTTCCCCGACGGCCCAAGTCAGGGCCCGGTCTCGCACTAAGGGCCTTCGCCGCCATGAGTGTTCGTTTTCTCGGCCTTTGCCTTGCCGCGGCGCTGTTCGTGGCCGGGGCTTCCGTGCCGCGCGCCGGTGCGGCCGACCTCGTTCCTCTGACCATAGACACCGCCAGCGGCTCCCACGCCTTCCGCGTGGAGATTGCAGCCGACGATTCCAGCCGCGAGACGGGGCTGATGTACCGTCGGCGTCTCGATGCGGATTACGGCATGCTGTTCGATTTCGCGCAGACGCAGCCGGTCGCGATGTGGATGAAGAACACCTATGTGCCGCTCGACATGGTGTTCATCCTTCCCGGCGGGGTGGTGCATCGCGTCGAGGAGAACACCGATCCGCTTTCCGAGCGCGTCATCGAATCGGGCGTGCCGGTGCGCTACGTGCTCGAATTGCCCGCGGGCACGGCCGCGAAGATCGGCCTCAAGCGCGGCGACCGCATCCACACCGCCCTGATCGACGGGAAGTAGCGCGCTTACGCCCTGGGCAGGCGCAGCATGGTGTCGCCCTTGCGCTCGATCTGGTTGCGCAATTTGCCGGCAATGGCGGCGAGCAGCCAGGGCAGGTCGAGATCGACCGCCACATGGTCGGCTTCCACCACGATGCGCCCGGAGATGGTCTGCTTCAGCGCGGTCAGCGTGAAGTCGAGCCGGTTGCCGTTCCAGCGGTCTTCGAGAGAGGTCACGTAGTGCAGGATCTGCGGGCGGACCCGTACCAATCCCTCCTCGATGCGCCGTTGCGCCTCGGCCTGGGAAAGGTTGTGGGGCAGGGTGACATGCAGCGGCTTGGCCATGGGGGCTCCGGGTTGGTCCTCCCCAACAGATAGGGCCGCTGCTCGATCCGTTCAGGGGTTGGCTCCCCCGAGATCCACGCCATTCAGCCTGTTCTCTTCCCTATCGTCCGTGGACGTGTCGCCGTGCGTGCTCAGCACCTCGCCGACGGCGTCGCTGAGGCGCATGAACTCGCCCGAGCCGCCGCTGCTCCCGTCGTCCGGACTGAAGGCCCGCGCCAGAAGGCGGATTTCGTGCGGCAGCGAGAGGTCCGAGCCGCAGCCGCGCAGGCCCATCTTGGCGACGGCGCGATCGACCATTGCGAGCAGGTTCTCGGCATCGCCGAGAAGTTCGCGGAAATGGGTGTTCTGCTCGATCAGGCTGCCGCCATCCGAGACGGTGCGGTCATCACGCGCCTGCAGCATCACATCGGCGGCGCCATACGCCGCCCGCGCCATGTCGATCCACAAGGTGTCGTCGTAGATGGCGCTCACGACCATGCCGGCCATGATCTGGCCGGCGAACCAGTCGCGCAGCATCATGCCGTGCGGTTGTTCTGAAAGGTTCGGGAATACCGGGCCGCCTGCCTCGCTCGCGCTCATGGGGATCACGCTCCAGGAACCCCCAGTCCCCGGCATGATTGTAGCACCAGTATCGAAGCGGCGCTGTGGGTTCTTGAAGGACGCGCATTTCCCGCGCGGTTCAGGCCTCGCCCTCTTGTTGGGGGCATCCTTCTGTGCCAGAAACCGGCAGGAATTCAGCGCTTCGGGGCGTAGCGCAGTCTGGTAGCGCATCTGCTTTGGGAGCAGAGGGTCGCTGGTTCAAATCCGGCCGCCCCGACCACGGACCTTTTGGAGACCAGGGCCTTGACCGCACGTATCTATCGGCCGGCACGCAACAGCATGCAGTCTGGCGAGGCCAATACCAAGCAGTGGGTGCTCGATTTCGAGCCCTCCGAGGCGCGTGCCATCGATCCGCTTATGGGCTGGACCAGCTCGCTCGACACGCAGAAACAGGTGCGGCTGCGCTTCGACACGCGCGAGGAGGCCATCGCCTATGCCGAGAAGGCCGGGCTCGCCTACCAGATCTTCGAATCCCAGGACGCGCCGCGCCGGCGCATTGCCTACGCCGACAACTTCAAGTGGGGCCGTGTCGGCCAGTGGACCCACTGAAATTTCGGACCCACTGAGAATTTCCTCGAATATCTGAACATCTGGCGGCTAGTCTGCCCGGTGCAGCCTTCCGGGCTTTGCAGGGCCCCGTAGCTCAACTGGATAGAGCACCTGCCTTCTAAGCAGGTTGTTGCGTGTTCGAGTCACGCCGGGGTCGCCAAAGCGTCCGCTGATTCAGTGAATGGTCTCGCCGGAACCCTCCGTAGCGCGGGAGTGTTCTGCCTTCATGGACCATGACGAACTTCCGCCGGGTGGCGTCGAATTCATCGTGCGGGCAGGGGCCGACACCCTCACCATCCGTACCCTCGAGGATGCGGTGCGTTTCGTCGAGGCGCATCCCGAATGCGCGGGCGGCAACCGGTCCGGCGTGCTGCGCAAGATGGAATGGGGCACGCAGGAACTCGACGGCACCGAGGCGTGGGATCCCTTCCGCTTCTGGCTCGAAGCCAACGATCTCCTCATTGCGGTCCGCCACGGCCCGTCCGTGGAAAACTCCGGCGGGTAGCGGCCTTTCCACGGGCCGACCCGGCGGCTTGGGAGATTCCGTTAATCGTTACAACTTAAAGTAGTAGATGGTTGTGATGTTCGCCTCACTTCCATCCCCCACAAACTCATTCCCCGGCTGATTCAGCCGGGGACTTTTGCCCAGAGGGCGGAATGTGGCCTGCGCGCCACGCGGCGCCCGGCATCGGCATCCTTCTGTGGAACTTGCGTTCCTCGCGAAAGGTTTGTTTCGCGACAGGAGGATTTTATGAAACCAGGAATCAGAACTGCCTTCGTTGCTGCGAGTATCGCGATTGGTTCGCTGTTCGTCGTTGCTGCTCCGACATCTCCGGCTTCTGCCGCGAGCATCGTGGTGCAGACCGGACCGAGCTATCATCACGGCCATTACCGCCACGATAGTCGCTATTACGGGCATCGCCACCGGCATCATCGTCATTGCTGGACGAAGACTCGCCGGATCTACACCCATCACGGGCACTACCGCGTGGTGAAGAAGCGCTACTGCCGCTACTGAGCCATTGGCCCAATTCTCTCTCGCCGGAGAGTTGTGGTGCCATGACTGCAACCCGGCCTCACGTCTCCTCATAGGGGAGGGAGACCGGGTGGTGCGGCACCTTGCCGTCCTTCCACATCTCGTCGTGGACGCGGCAGCCCTCGTCGGTGACGCGGAAAAGCGCCGCGCCACACGCATCCTGGCCGGCGGGCTCGATCAGCCCGCCGCGCAGCAGGGCCTCGATGCTCTGCGTCGTCAGCTCCGGCCAGCGGGTGATGGGATCCGCCGCCTCGCCGGCGCGCAGGAAGCGGTCGAGGGCGCGTCGGGCGCCGGTGGTGAGATCGCGATAGGTCAACATCCGCGCCCTCTTAAAGCCCTTTGGCGCGGAGTTCACCCGCCAGCGGCGCTTTTTCGACCGCAAGGCCGGTCGACACGAAAGGATCGCGGAAAAATCGCCTGCCGACCGCAGGGGCGCCGCGTCCGCCCCGTTTAACCGTTAGTTGCCACTTCCAACGCAGGGAGATTTTCCATGCGCAAAACGATTGCGGCGGGTCTCGCCGGTCTTCTTTTCGTCACCGCTGCCGCGCCTGCGCTGGCCATGCCCGCGGCGGGCGTCACCCCGGCTGTCATGCGCGCCGGCGACGGCGGCCTGCTGCAGCAGGCGCGCTGGCACGGTCGCCACGGGGGCTACCACCATCATCACCACCATGACAACGACAATTGGGGTGGTGTTGCGGCGGCCGGCATCTTCGGCCTGGCCACCGGCGCCATCATCGGCAGCGCGGCAGCGCGCCCGGCGCCTCCGCCGGCCTATTACCCGGCGCCGTCGTCTGACTGGGCGGCCTATTGCGCCTCGAAGTATCGGTCCTTCGATATCCGGACCGGGACTTACCTCGGCTACGACGGCTACAGGCATCCCTGCCGTTAAGGCCAAGCTGTTGCGAGGAAAGGCCGCCCTTCGGGGTGGCCTTTTCTTTTTGTCGAACGGTTTGCGCCATGAAATGACCCAAAATGACACATTGGTTAACGCCGAAGACAATCGTCATAGGCGGGTAGTGCCGTGTCATTCAGGTTTGTTGCGATCGGTTTCGCAGCTTTTGCTTTTAGCGCCATTGCCGCGCATGCGGCACCGGACAAGACCCAGTTGAACCGGCTGGACTGCCATCTCGGTGGCATCACGGGGGCCGATCTCGTTTGCCCGGGAAGCAAGGCCGCGGAAACCCCGGCTGAGGAGCCCGTGCAGACCGGGCGCGCCGCTGCGGAGGGGGCGTTGTCCCCAGCAAAGACGCCCGCCGCGGGCAGCCCGGAATGGACGTCGCAATGCGCCGCGAAGTACAAAAGCTTCGATCCGGAAACGGGCAAGTACCGCAGCTTTTCGGGTAAGGAGCGCCCCTGCCAGCTCTGACTGGCATGAGCCTTGCGCCTGCAGAGCTCACAGCGGATCACGGAGGCCGGAATGTCCCGGCCTGGCACGGTCCGGCGGTTCTGGAGCGGCTAGATGGCTTTTGGCAGGCAGCGGGAAACGGTGGTTGGGATCGGCAATGCCCGGTTCAACGCGCGCGTTCGCCGCTTCACCGGCATCGAGCAGACGCTGACGCTGACCAATGACGTCAACGTCTCCGAACACGCCGCCGGCCTGCATCCGGTCGGGCTTCTGCAGGCCCGTTTGCGCGACCTCGCGGGGCGCCGCCGCGTCTGATTTTTCCCCTTGGGCGAAAATGGCGCTTTTGACGCGGGAAAAGCCCCCATAAAGCGCCTCTTGAGGGCCGCTGCGGCTTGGGATCAGGGGCGGAATCGCCTATCTAAGCTCTAGCCCAACAACCACTGTTTCCCGTCTTGGCCGAAAACGAACTCACGCCGCCCGGTGGCGCCGACATCAAGCCTGTCTCGATCTCCGACGAGATGAAGAGCTCCTATCTCGATTACGCGATGAGCGTGATCGTCAGCCGGGCGCTTCCCGACGCGCGCGACGGCCTCAAGCCGGTGCACCGCCGCATCCTGTTCTCGATGAACGAGAACGGCTATTTCCCGGACCGGCCCTACCGCAAGTCAGCCCGTGTCGTCGGCGACGTCATCGGTAAATACCACCCCCACGGCGACCAATCGGTCTATGACGCGCTGGTGCGCATGGCGCAGGATTTCTCCATGCGCGTCATGCTGCTGGACGGACAGGGGAATTTCGGCTCGGTCGATGGCGATCCGGCGGCGGCCATGCGCTACACCGAGGTGCGCCTGGCGCGCCCGGCGCTGGCGCTGCTGGCCGATCTCGACGAAGACACCGTCGATTTCCAGGACAATTACGACAACGCGGAGCAGGAGCCGCGCGTCCTTCCGGCGCGCTATCCGAACCTGCTCGTCAATGGCGCCGGCGGCATCGCGGTCGGCATGGCCACCAACATCCCGCCGCACAATCTCGGCGAGATCATCGACGCCTGCCTGGCGCTGATTGAAAACCCCGAGCTCGAGACCGAAGAGCTGAACGAGATCGTGCCGGGGCCGGACTTCCCGACCGGCGCCATGATCCTCGGCCGTTCCGGCATCCGCTCCGCCTATGCGACGGGCCGCGGTTCGGTGGTTATGCGCGGCCGCGCCACGATCGAGGAGATCCGCAAGGACCGCGAAGCCATCATCGTCACCGAGATTCCCTATCAGGTGAACAAGGCGACCCTGATCGAGAAGATGGCCGAGCTGGTGCGCGACAAGCGCATCGAAGGCATTGCCGACCTGCGCGACGAGTCCGACCGCAACGGCATGCGCATCGTCATCGAGCTGAAGCGTGACGCGGTAGGCGATGTGGTGCTGAACCAGCTCTACCGCTTCACGGCGCTGCAATCGACGTTCGGCGTCAACATGGTTGCGCTGAACGGCGGCCGCCCGGAGACGCTGAACCTCAAGGATCTGCTCGCGGCCTTCATCGCCTTCCGCGAGGAAGTCGTCAGCCGGCGCACCAAGTTCCGCCTCGGCAAGGCGCGCGACCGCGCCCATGTCCTGGTCGGCCTGGCCATCGCGGTGGCCAATATCGACGAGGTCATCAACCTCATCCGCACCGCGCCGGACCCGGCGACGGCCCGCGAACGGCTGATGGCGCGCGACTGGCCGGCCGCCGACGTGGCACCGCTGATCGCGCTGATCGACGATCCGCGTCACCAGGTTTCCGCCGACAACACCTACCGTATGTCCAACGAGCAGGCCCGCGCCATCCTCGATTTGCGCCTGCAGCGCCTGACCGCGCTCGGCCGCGACGAGATCGCCGAGGAACTGGACAAGCTCGGCAAGGAAATCGCCGATTTTCTCGACATCCTGCGCTCGCGCGCCCGCATCCTGGGCATCGTCCGCGAGGAGCTGACGGAAGTGCGCGAGGCACACGCCACGCCGCGCAAGACCGAGATCCTCGACGCCGACGGCGACATGGACGACGAAGACCTCATCGCTCGCGAAGACATGGTGGTCACCGTGTCCCATGCCGGCTACGTCAAGCGCGTACCGCTGGTTACCTACCGGTCGCAGCGCCGCGGCGGCAAGGGCCGCTCGGGCATGACGACGCGCGAGGAGGATTTCGTCACCCGCCTGTTCGTCGCCTCGACGCACGCCGAGGTGCTGTTCTTCTCGTCCAAGGGCAAGGTCTACAAGCTCAAGGTGTGGCGTCTGCCGCTTGCGGCGCCGAACGCCCGCGGCAAGGCGCTGATCAACCTGCTGCCGCTGGAGCAGGACGAGCGCATCACCTCGATCATCACGCTGCCCGAGGATCGCGAGACCTGGGACCGCGACGAGATCATGTTCGCCACCACCGGCGGCACGGTCCGCCGCAACGCGCTGGCGGACTTCCTCAACGTCAACCGCAACGGCAAGATCGCCATGAAGCTGGAGGAGGGCGAGGCCATCGCCGACGTCCAGCTCTGCGGCCCGCAGGACGACGTGCTGCTGACCACGGCGCAGGGCCAATGCATCCGCTTCCCCGTAGAGGACGTGCGCGTCTTCAAGGGCCGTGACTCGGTGGGTGTGCGCGGCATCCGGCTGGGCGATGGCGACAGCGTCATCTCCATGGCCATCATCCTCCACATGGAGGCCAATGCCGAGGAGCGCCTGAGCTATCTGAAGATGGCCCACGATGTCCGCCGCGGCATGAACGGCGATGTGGCGGAGGAAGCCTCGACGGATGCCGAGGAGGATGTCTCCACGGTGACGCTCGGCCAGGAACGCTATGCCCAGATGAGCGCGGCCGAGCAGTTCATCCTCACCGTCTCCGAGCGGGGCTACGGCAAGCGGACCTCGTCGTTCGAATATCGGATCACTGGGCGCGGCGGCAAAGGCATCGTCGCCATGGCTGTCAACCAGCGCAACGGCAAGCTGGTGGCTTCCTTCCCGGTGGAGGAGACGGACCAGCTCATGCTCATCACGAGCTTCGGCCAGACCATCCGCGTGCCGGTCGACGGCATCCGCATGACCGGCCGCAGCACGCAGGGCGTCACCATCTTCAACATCCAGCCCGAGGATCACGTCGTCTCCGTCGAGCGCATCAGCGAGGACGAGGCGGACGAGGAGATGGAAGAGGGCGGCGACGCCGAGGAGTGAAAACTCCGTCTCTCAGGCATAAAAAAGGGCGCCATTCGGCGCCCTTTTTCTATCGGTACAGCAAGACCTTACCGCGCGATGTTCACGCGCATCAGGGTGGTCTCGTTTGGCGCGCTGCGCAGCGCCACCGTCATGCTGCGGTTATGGTCGTTCTCGGCCATGGCCTTGGCATGGGCGTCGATGATGCGCTGCAGGCTGCCGTCGCGGTCGATGCTGGTCGCGCCGCTGAACTGCAGGTCCAGGCGATCGCCCTTGGCGGCAATGTTGGACGACGTGGTCATGGAGACCGCGTTCGGCGTGACCGCCGGGATGGTGGTGGCGCTGGCGACGCGATACTGCTCGGCATAAGCCCATGCGCCCATCATCACGGCCGAAACGAGAGCCAGTGTTGTGGCGAAGCCGCGAAGCATGGTGTCCTCCAGTCCTTGTTCGGAAAGAGAACGCGCCATGGGCCGATTTTGTTCAAAGAGCCGTGTCCCGCGACGGCCGGGCCCCGGCCTCTGCTGGGTGCAAAGACCTGAGGGTCTTGCGAGAGTCTGTGCCGCACGATAAAGCCGCCAGATGATGCGCATTGCGATCTTCGCCGGTTCTTTCGATCCCGTGACCAACGGGCACCTCGATATCATCCGCCAGGCCGCCCCGCTGTGTGAACGCCTGGTCGTGGCCGTTGGGGTGCATCATGGCAAGAAACCGCTTTTTTCCGCCGACGAACGCCAGGCCATGATCCGCGCCGCCGTGGCGCCGATCGCGGCCGAGACGGGCCTCCAGGTCGACGTGCGCACCTTTGACGGGCTCGTCGTCGATGCTGCGGCCGAGAACGGCGCCGCCTTCATGGTGCGCGGCCTGCGCACGGCGACTGACTTCGACTATGAGACACAGATGGCGGGCATGAACGCCAAGCTCCGCAGCGATGTCGGGACGGTGTGCCTCCTTGCCTCGCCCGATTGCCGAGCGATTTCCTCGACGCTGGTTCGCCAGATTGCCATGATGGGCGGCGATGTTTCGGCTTTCGTTCCCGCCGCCGTGGCCGAGGCGCTGAAAACGCGCGCGGCCTCAACCGGAGCTAATTGAGTGATCCGTCTTCTCTCCGCGCTGGCCTTCGTGCTGGCGCTTGCGCTGCCCGCCGCTGCCGCGCCGGCCTCCGGCCCGCAGCTGACGCTCGAAACCTCCAAGGGCCCTGTGGTCATCCAGCTTCGTCCCGATCTCGCGCCGAACCATGTCGCGCGCATCGTCAAGCTGACCAAGGAAGGCTTTTACGACGGCGTGCCGTTCCACCGTGTCATCGAGGGCTTCATGGCCCAGACCGGCGATCCGACCGGCACCGGCACGGGCGGCTCGAACTATCCGGACCTGAAGGCCGAGTTCACCCAGACGCCCTTCGTCCGTGGCACGGTCGGCATGGCGCGCGCATCCGACCCCAACAGCGCCAACAGCCAGTTCTTCATCTGCTTCGGCGACGCCTCCTTCCTCAACGGTCAGTACACCGTCTTCGGCGAGGTCGTGTCGGGCATGGAGAATGTCGACAAGCTCAAGCGCGGCGAAGGGCAGAGCGGCATGGTCCGCAATCCCGACCGCATCATCAAGGCGCGTATTTCCGGCGCCAGCTAAGGAGATTCCAATGGCCAGTCCCGAAGACACCCTCGTACTCGAGACGACCAAGGGCAAGGTCGTGATTGCCATGCGCCCCGACCTGGCGCCGGGGCATGTCGCCCGCATCAAGGAGCTGGCGCGCGAAGGCTTTTACGACGGCGTGCCGTTCCACCGCGTGATCGATGGCTTCATGGCCCAGACCGGCGATCCGACCGGCACCGGCATGGGCGGCTCGGGCAAGAAGCTGAAGGCGGAGTTCAACGCCGCGCCGCATGTCCGTGGCACGGCCTCCATGGCCCGTGCCCAGCACCCCGATTCCGGCGACAGCCAGTTTTTCATCTGCTTCGAGGACGCCGGCTTCCTCGACGGCCAGTACACGGTGTGGGGCGAAGTGGTCGAGGGCATGGACAATGTCGACCAGATCAAGCGCGGCGAGCCCGTGCACGATCCCGACAAGATCCTCAGCGCCCGCGTCCAGGCCGATCTGGACTGATCCGGCCCTATCCGGCCTCCCGGGGGCCGGTGCCTTCGCCTTTCGGTCTTGTCGCATTGCGCCCGGGCATCAGCCCGGGCCTTTGCTTTTTCGGCGGGCGAACGCGCCGCGCCGCCAGTGAGGGGACGTTCGTGACCAGCCTGCTTCTCGGTCTTGCGGCAATGATTTCGGGCGTCTGCTTTGCGGTGCAGAGCGGCGTCAACACCGCCCTGGGGCGGACACTCGGCTCGACCGTGATGGCCGCCACCGTTTCCTTCGGCGCCGGCTTCGTGGCGCTGTGCCTCTTCTGTATCGTCTCCGGCCAATTGCAGCAGAATGGCGGCAGCCTGCGCGCCATGCCGCTGTGGCTCTGGCTCGGTGGCGGCCTGCTCGGCGCCTATATCGTCAGCAGCACAATATTCCTGGTGCCGCGGCTGGGCGTGGCGGCGGTGGCCACGCTCATCATCGCCGGACAGTTGCTGTGCTCCGCGCTGATCGATCAATACGGCTTCTTTGGTGTTCCCGTACATCCCGTCAGCCTGCTACGCAGCATCGGGCTGTTCCTGGTGCTGCTCGGCGCGGGACTGGTCCGCTACGCCTGAGGAACTGGCTGAATCCAAGATGCGTGTCGACGACTTCGATTTCGAGCTTCCCGAGGACCGTATCGCCCTGCGCCCGGCCATGCCGCGCGACAGCGCACGCCTGCTGGTCGTGCGCCCGGACGAGAAGCCGGAATTCACCGATGCGGTGGTGCGCGATCTCGCGGGCTTCCTGCAGCCAGGCGATGCGCTCGTCGTCAACGACACCCGCGTGATTCCGGCGCAGCTCTCCGGCCGCCGGGTGGGGCGCGCCGGCACCGAGCCTGCCGTCCACATCACTCTGCACAAGCGCGAGGACGCGCAAACCTGGCGCGCCTTCGCCCGACCGGCGCGCAAGCTGGAGGCGGGCGACCG
>Ga0182743_1002062_pt1 | contig 18320 bp, 8 predicted proteins | sample eDN3rd30CKraftOP_FD_128522 | JGI IMG/M metagenome (GOLD analysis project Ga0182743, IMG submission 128522) | Enriched Organic Plus compost microbial communities from Emeryville, California, USA - eDNA 3rd pass 30_C Kraft OP (version 2) (version 2) ... | reverse complement strand
CGGCTCTGGTCCAGCACGGCGTACGGGACGTCGTTCAGGTCGAACGTCGCGCCATAGCCGAACAGCAGCGTCTGCAGGATCACGGGCACCAGCAGGATGACCCGGTTGGCCGGGTCCTTCAGCACGACCAGGAATTCGTTGCGGCACAGATTGAGCAGCCGGCGCAGGTAGTCGATCAAGGGTCCCTCCTTCAGTCAAGCCGCTTGCGCGTGGCCGCACGCGCAAGCGCCAGCAGCGCCACCGCGTACAGCGCCAGGATCGCTCCGTTGCGCAGCACCAGCGGCCAGTAGGTACCCGCCAGGAACAGCGTTTTCACCACCTCCATGAAGTACGTGGCCGGCAGCAGATGGCCGATGACCGACACCGCCGTCGGCACATTGCCCAGGTCGAAAATGAAGCCCGACAGCATCACGGCAGGCAGAAAGCTGGCCAGGATGGCGATCTGGCTGGCCAGGAACTGGTTTCTGGTCAGGGCCGAGATCAGCAGCCCGATGCCCAGCGACACGATCATGTAGAGCATGCTGATGGCCAGCAGCACCGCCAGGGAACCCTGCATGGGCACGCTGAACAGCAGCCGGGCCGCCAGCAGGCACATGCCCAGGCCCGCCAGGCCGACCAGGAAGTACGGGACGATCTTGGCGAGCAGTACTTCAGTGGGCCGCACCGGCGTGACGAACAAGGCCTCCAGCGTGCCGCGCTCCCACTCGCGCGCCATCACCAGCGCGGTCAGGAAAGTGCCGACCAGGGTCATCACCAGCACGATCAGCCCCGGCACCAGGTACCAGGTGCTGGTATTGGCGGCGTTGAACCACATGCGGTCCACCACGGCTACACCGCCGCCCGCGACGGCGTGGGAGGCGGCGCCCACACGGTCCTGGCGTTTCGCCGCCGCGATCGCCAGCGCGCCCTCGACGTAGCTGCCGATGCCGGCCGCGCGGGTCGGGTCGCCGCCCTGCAGCAACAGCTGAACCCGCGCGTCCCCGGCGGCCATGCGCCGCGCGAAATCGCCCGGCAGGTACACCAGCGCATCCGCCTCGTGCGCCTGCATCGTCCGGTAGGCCTCGGCGTACGACCGGACCACCGTCGTGCGCAGATAGGTCGAGCCGTCCAGGGCCGCGACCACATCGTGCGCCTGGGGCGAGGCGTCTTCCAATGCCACGACCAGGCGCACATCACGCACGTCCAGCGACAGGCCGAAACCGAAGATCAGGATCAGGGCGATGGGCAGGACGATGCCGATCAGCAAGTTGCTGCGGTCGCGCAGCAGCTGACGGAACTCCTTGCGAACCAGCGCGATCGTGCGGGATACGCCGCTCATGCCGTCTCCCCACTGCGCCGCGCCCGGCCGTGCTCGACGATGCCGATGAAGGCCTGCTCCATGTCGAGCCTGCGCATATCCGTCTCGCCGGCCTGCCTGCGCACCTCCTCGGGCGTGCCCAGCGCCAGCAGCCGGCCGGCGTCCTGGATGACGATGCGGTCGCAATACTCGGCCTCCTCCATGAAATGGGTGGTGACCACGATGGTGGTGCCGGCGCCGGCCAGCGCGGTAATGCGGCGCCAGAACGCCCGCCGGGCCAAGGGATCGGCGCCGCTGGTGGGCTCGTCCAGGAACAGGATCTCCGGCTCGTGCAACAGGCCCACTGCCATCGCCAGGCGCTGCTTGATGCCGCCGGGCAATTGCCCGGCCGGCTGGCTCTCGTGGCCGGCCAGGTCGAGCTGGCCGATGACCGCCTGCATGCGCTCGCGCAGGCGCGCGCCCCGCAAGCCGTAGGCCCCGCCGAAGAAACGCAGGTTCTCATCGACCGTCAGGTTGGCGTACAGCGCGAATTTCTGCGACACATAGCCGATTCGGCTGCGCGCCTGGGCGCGCGCCGTGCGCAGGTCCATCCCCGCGACGCGCGCCCTGCCGCCGCTGGCCGGCAGCAGGCCGCACAACATGCGGAAGGTAGTGGTCTTGCCCGCGCCGTTGGGACCCAGCAGGCCGAAGATCTCGCCACGCCGAACGCTGAAGCTGACATGGTCCACCGCCACGAAATCTCCGAAGCGGCGCACCAGGTCGTGCACCTCGATCACGGGTCCGTCTGCGTCCTTGCCGGCATTAGGATCGCCCTGCGGCATGGCCTGGGCCGCCTCGGCCGGACGTTCGCCGCCGCGTGCGCGCAGCAGCACCATGAAGCCATCCTCCAGCCGTTCGGCCACTGGATGCACGTGCCCGGGAGCCAGGCCCAGTGCCAGCACATCGGCGCCGGCGCGGCCGATGACGTGCACGCGCCCGCCGTGCGGCACGGCATCGATGACGGCGGCGGCGTCCAGCAGGCGGGCCTGCAGGTGGCGCGGAGGCTGCCCGGGCGGGGGGTCGGCCAGGTAGCACAGGCCCCGCGCGTGGGCGGCGATCGCATCAGGGGTACCGCTGGCCAGCAGCCGGCCTTCGTGCAGCACATGGACGTGGGCGCAGCGCTCGGCCTCGTCCATGTACGACGTGGCAAGCAGCACCGACAATTTCTCGTGCGCCACCAGCTGCTGCACGATTTCCCAGAGTTCGCGCCGCGACAGCGGGTCGACGCCCACCGTGGGCTCGTCCAGCAGCAGCAGTTGCGGCGAACGGACCAGCGTGCAGGCCAGGCCCAGCTTCTGCTTCATGCCGCCGGACAGCTTGCCGGCCGGGCGCGCGGTGAAGCGCGCGAGGTCCGTCATCTCGAGCAGGCGGTCGAAACGTTCGGCGCGCACGTGCCGTGGCACGCCGTGCAGGTCCGCATACAGGTCCAGGTTCTCCTGCACGCTCAGGTCTTCGTACAGGCCGAAGCGCTGCGGCATGTAGCTGATGCGGTCCTGCACCGCCTGGGGATGGAGCGCCACGTCCATGCCGAGCACCGTCAACCGGCCCGCATCCGCACGCATCAAGCCGGCCACCAGCCGCAGGAACGTGGTCTTGCCCGCGCCATCCGGACCCACCAGCGCGCACAGCGCGCCACGCGGAATCTCCAGGCTAACCTGCGCCAGCGCATCCACGCGCCGCTGCGCGGCGGCATCGGCAAACTGCTTGCCGATGCCCTGCGCCAGCACCGCCGCGGCGTGCTGCGCGCTCATCTTGCGTGCGCCTGTGTCTGCGCCTGAGCGGCGGCATCCATCCGCACCGTGGCGGGCATGCCCAGGCGCAATCTGTCGTCGGGGTCTTCCACCAGGATGCGTACCTCGTAGACCAGGCTGGTGCGCAGGTCTTCTGTCTGCACGCTCTTGGGCGTGAACTCGGCGACGGACGAGATGTAGCCCACGCGCCCGGCAATGGACGCTTGCGGCGCACTGTCGATGTAGACGCGCGCCGCCATGCCGGGCCGGATGCGGCCCAGATCCACCTCGTTGACGTAGGCGCGCACCCATTTGGGGTCGGTCAATGCGAGCGTGTAGGCCGGCCGCTGCGGCGACGCCATGTCGCCCGGCTCGAGCAGCCGTGCGCGCACCACGGCCGCCTGGGGCGCACGCAGCTCTGCCTGGTCCAGGCGATGCTGCAGCAACGCGTACTCGGCCTGCGCGGCCCGCAGTTGCGCCTCGGCCCGCCCGATGTCTTCCTCGCGCGGCCCCGCCTGCGCCAGGCGCTGTGCCTGGCGTTGCGCATCCAGTTGCGCCTGCGCCACGCGCAATTGCGTACGGGCATTGTCCAGGTCCTGCCGGCCCACCGCGCGCCCGTTCGTCTGCGCGGCGGTGTCCTGCAGGCGCCGTAGCTGCAGGCGGCTGCGCTCCACCTCCGCCTGGGCCGCAACTACCTGCGCATCCGCCCGTGCGATCTCTTCGGGACGGCTGCCGTTGCGCAGCGCCCGCAGCGTCTCCTGCAGCACAGCCACCTGCGCCGCGGCCTGGTCGAGCTGCAGCCGCAGCGTACGCGTGTCCAGCCTCGCCACCACCTGCCCGGGCTGCACCCGGTCGCCCTCCTCCACCCGCATGTCGGCCACCCGGTCGCTGCCCTCGAACGCCAGCGAAACCTGGCGGATGTCCACGTTGCCGTAGAGCGTCAGCGCATCGTCGCGGGCGCCATGCCGCAAGTACCACCAATAGGCCCCGCCGGGGACGAGAACAGCCGCCAGCACGACACCCGCCATCACTCGCTTTGCCGTCATGAGAGAGATCCTGGATCGCATGCAGTCAGGCTTGATTCTAGAATGACCCCGCCTCGGCCCGCGCAGCGGCCCGCCTGCGTGCCGAAGACCGTCAAGCGCGCCCATGACAAACGCCCGGACGGCGCGATGGCCATCCGGGCGTCTCGTTGCGCGGCGACTGCCGCGCGGGCGATGCGGCTTACTGGAACGACGTCTTGCTGCCGTCCTTGTGCCAGGTGAACACTTCGAAATCGAAGCTGTTCAGGTCGCCCTGCTTGTTCCACGAGGTCTTGCCGATCGGAGTCTCGAAGCTGTTGGCGTGCAGGTAGGCCGCCACCTTGGTCGGATCGGTGCTGCCCGCGCCCTTGATGGCATCGGCGATGACCTGCGTGGCCGAGTAGGCCGTCAGCTGGAACGCGCCGCTGGGATTGCGCTTCTTGTCCTTGAACGCCTTGACGATGTCGGCGTTGGCCGGGTTGCGGGTGAAGTCGGCCGGCAGGGTCACCAGCATGCCCTCCACGGCGGGGCCGGCGATGGCGTTGATGTCGGGATTGCCCACGCCCTCGGGACCCATGAAACGCACCTTCAGGCCCTGCTCGGACGCCTGGCGCAGCAGCAAGCCCATCTCGGGGTGGTAGCCGCCGTAGTAGACGAAGTCCACGCCCGCGCTCTTCAGCTTGGTGATCACTGCCGAGTAGTCGCTGTCGCCGGCATTGATGCCCTCGAACAGCGCCACGTCGACGCCGCCCTTGGTCAGCGTGTCGCGCACGGCGGTGGCGATGCCCTGGCCGTACGACTGCTTGTCGTGCAGCACGCCGACCTTCTTGGGCTTGATCTTCTGCAGGATGAAGTTGGCGGCGGCCGGCCCTTGCTGGTCGTCGCGGCCGATGGTGCGGAAGATGAACTCGTAGTTCTTTCCGTCGGTCACGGCGGGCGAGGTCGCCGACGGGGTCACCATCACCACGCCCTCGTTGTTGTAGATCTCCGTGGCCGCGATCGTGGCCCCCGAGCACACGTGGCCCACGACGAAGCCGATGCGGTCGTTGACCACGCGATTGGCGGCCACCGGGCCCTGCTTGGGTTCGCAGCCGTCGTCGATCGAGACCGCCTCCAGCTTCTTGCCGTCGATACCGCCCGCGGCGTTGATGCGTTCGATGGCGGTGTCCACGCCTTCGCGGACCATGTCACCATACTGGGTGAGCGCGCCGGTGGTCGGACCCACCACCGCGATCTTGATCGTCTGCGCCTGGGCGCCGGCCGAAAAGGCCATGCCCGCAGCCAGGCCCAGCGTGGCCAGGATCGGCGTAAGCCGCAGGCCGATTTGCTTCTTGTTCATAGCGAACCTCCGATGCTTTGTATGACCGGTCACCAGGCGTCTTGCGCCCGGGCCTCCTCCGGTGTCCGTCCTTGTGCGGACACGGCGGAAGCATACACCGAAGCCGGCGTCCGCCTGGTGAACTCCTTATATCGCAGACTACATATGCAATTGAGGATTTATTCGTTTGCGTTGTTAGGCGCAGCCGGCATGATCCTCTCCCATGAGACTTCAGCCCATCATCGTTCCCGGCTGGAAAGACTCCGGCCCCGGGCACTGGCAATCGCTGTGGGAGCGCCAGCTGCCGCATGCCGCGCGAGTGCGCCAACCCGACTGGATCTCGCCCCAGCCGGCGGTCTGGAATGCCACGGTGGCCGCCGCCGTCGACGCCGCCGCCTGCCCGGCGCTGTTGATCGCCCACAGCTTGGGCTGCCTGGCCGTGGCCAGCCTGCCGGTGCCGCTGCGCGCCAAGGTGGCCGGCGCCTTGCTGGTGGCTCCCGCCGATATCGAAAGACCCGACGCGCCCACGTGCCTGGGCGCCTTTGCGCCGATCCCGCGCCACCCCCTGCCCTTTCAGAGCGTGGTAGTGGCCAGCGACGACGATCCCTACTGCTCGTTGGACCGCGCGCGCCAGTTCGCCCGGGAATGGGGCAGCCGGCTGGTAGTCGTACGGGCCGGCGGGCATCTCAATGCGGACAGCGGACTGGGAAATTGGCCCGAGGGGCTGAAAGTTCTGACGGCGTTGCGCCGGCGTGCCGCCTGGCGGATCTCGCCGCCCTTGCCGCGCGTGCCGGCGGTGCGCGGGCCGGCCGTGGCGCCCTGAGCGCCCTTTCTGCGCGCGCTTGTAATTTATCTTTTCAACCCCGCCGCGGCACCGGAGTATTTCGCCAGATTTTCATTTTTCTCGGTGTATTTCATTTCCGGGCTTTTGCACAAAACCCGTGGAATGGGTTCAAAACACCAGCCGGCCAACTGTGTAGTATTTACATGGGCGCACCCAAAATGCGCCCGTTTTATTTCTCCTGCCTTGCATTTGTTACCAGCGCGCGTCGACCGCAAACACGGGCCAACGTACATCAGGTAGCAAATCGCTGCGTCTTCACGGCAACTCCGTGGCGCGAAGCGGAATAATCCCTTCAAACAGCTGTCATTTCAGCGTGGATTTTCCGCACCGCAAACGAACCGGTTATCCGTGAAGGCTCCATCGTATTTTTCCGCATCCCTCCTTTCCGTCTTTGAAATGGATCGGTGCCGGTAAGCGCCGCCTCGATTTCGGGCCCACCCGCCCGGCTGCTCTCTTCGTTTCGAACCATCAGTCTCGCGGGCACAGGGCCGCTCGAAGGAAGAATAACTGTATGCGAAAGCGCGTCGCCGTCGTCGGCTTGTCGTTCCGATTCCCTTGCACCGATTTTCATAACTACTGGGACGACCTCCTGGAAGGCAAAGACCTCGTCACGCAGGTCGAGCCCGACCGATGGGCGCAGGATGCCTACCTGCATCCCGCCAAGGACCACCCCGGTACCGCCTATACCTTCGCAGCCGGCTCCATCGGCGACGTCTCGGGTTTCGATGCCGATTTCTTCGGCATCTCGCCGCGCGAAGCGGCACTGATGGACCCGCAGCAGCGCCTGCTGCTGGAGCTGTGCTGGGAAACCATCGAGCACGCCGGCATCAAGCCATCCAGCATGCGCGGCAGCGATTGCGGCGTGTACATCGGCATCGCCAGCGCGGACTATTCATACCGGCTGTCCGACGACCTGAATGCGGTGGACGCGTCCATCGCCACCGGGAACACGGCCAGCATCGCGGCCAACCGCCTGTCGTATCTTTTCGATCTGCATGGCCCCAGCATGGCGGTGGACACCGCCTGCTCGTCGTCGCTGGTCGCCTTTCACCAGGCGTGCCGCGCCATCGCCACCGGCGAAGTCAGCCAGGCCATCGCCGGTGGCGTCAGCCTACACCTGCATCCCTACGGCTTCGTCACCTTCTCCAAGGCGTCGATGCTGTCGCCGCACGGACGCTGCCGCGTATTCGATGCCTCCGGCGACGGCTACGTGCGCTCGGAAGGGGGCGGCCTGTTCCTGCTGAAGGACTACGACCAGGCCGTGGCCGACGGCAACCGCATCCTGGCGGTGGTGGCAGGCAGCCTGGTGAACACCGACGGCCGCAAGTCCGGGCTGACCGTCCCCAACGCCGATGCGCAGGTTGCGCTGATGCGGGCAGTCTACGACCGCGCCGGGATCTCGCCCGAGGAAATCGATTACCTGGAGGCGCACGGGACCGGCACCTCGGTCGGCGATCCGATCGAGGCCCGCGCCATCGGGCTGGCACTGGGCCAACGGCGGGCCGCGCAGGCCCCATTGCCCATCGGTTCGGTCAAGAGCAACCTCGGCCACCTGGAAGCCGCTTCCGGCGTGGCCGGACTGGTCAAGGCCATCTACAGCCTGCGCCACCGCGCCGTGCCGGCCACCATCGGTATCCGCACGCCCAATCCGAACATCGCGTTCGACGACTGGAACATCGAAGTCGTCACCTCCACGCATACGCTGCCGGCGACCGGCACGTTGACCATCGGTGTCAACTCGTTCGGCTTCGGCGGGTCCAATGCGCACGTCATCCTGCAGACGCCGCCCGAGACCGTCGACGCCACCAGCGACAAGCTGGCCAATACGACGGCCGTGCCGATGGTGGTGACGGGCCGTACGCCGCAGGCGGTCCGTGCCGCCGCCCGCAGCCTGGCGCAGATGCTGCGCGCGCGGCCCGCGCGTGCGCTGTACGACGTGGCCTACCATGCCGCCATGCGACGCGAATGGCACGAGGAGCGGGCCGTGGTCTACGGCAGCGACGGCAAGAGCATCGCGGCGCTGCTGGAGCAATTCGCCGACGGCGAGCCTCCCAGGCATCTGGTATGCACCGGCACGCGCGTGCCGGCGGCCCGGGGCCCGGTGTTCGTGTATTCGGGCAACGGCTCGCAGTGGGCCGGCATGGGGCGCAAACTGATGGCCGACCCGGTGTTCGCCGAGGCCGTGCGCGAGGTCGACGTGCTGTTCGCTGCCCATGCCGACTGGTGCCTGGCCGAGGAGTTGAACCGGACCGACGGCCCGAATCCCTACGATCTGACCGAGATCGCGCAGCCCGCGCTCTTCGCCATCCAGGTCGGCATCACGCGTATGCTGGCGCAGCGTGGCGTGCAACCGGTCGCCGTGATCGGCCACAGCGTCGGCGAGGTCGCCGCGGCCTGGGCGTGCGGCGCGTTGACGCTGCCCGACGCCGTTGCGGTCATCTACCACCGCAGCCGGCTGCAAGGCGTCACCAAAGGACGTGGCCGCATGGCCGCGGTGGGCATGGACGCCTCGGCTGCGGCGGCCTTGCTGGCGGAACTCGGGCTGGAACAAGCCGTGTGCGTGGCGGGCAGCAACAGTCCGCGCGGTGCCACACTTGCAGGTACCCCCGAGGCGCTGGAGCAGCTCGGCACCGTCCTGGCCGAACGCCGGATTTTCTACCGCCAGCTCGACCTGGACTACGCCTTCCACAGCGCCGCCATGGACGAGCTGGAAACACCATTGCTAGACGCGCTGGCCGGCCTGCAGCCGCAGGCTGCGCGCATTCCGTTCCACTCCACCGTTACCGGCCAGCCGCTGGCCGGGCCGGAACTCGATGCCTCGTACTGGTGGCGCAACATCCGGCTGCCGGTACAGTTCGAACAGGCCCTGGCGGGCCTGATGGCGCAGGGCCTGAACGTCTACACCGAGGTCGGCCCGCACCCGGTACTGCGCCCGTACGTCAACGACTGCCTCAAGCAGGCCGAACTGGCGGGCCGCGTGAGCACCACCGCGACGCGCGGCGACGACGAGCCCGCCAAAGTCCGCGACGCCGCGGGCCAGGTGCTGCTGAGCGGCGCGCAGGTGGACTGGGCCTTCCTGTTTCCGTGGGCCGGACGCCACATCACGCTGCCGCCCTATCCGTGGCAACGCGAGCGCCACTGGCATCCCGTCACCCCGGAGGCTGGCGGCAACCTGGAACGCCGCCGCGTGCACCCTTTGCTGGGCTATCCGCTGCGCCAGCACGAAAACATCTGGGAAAACCAGCTCGACACGCAGCTCGTGCCCTGGCTGGCCGATCACGTGGTGGGAGACGCGACGGTATTTCCCGGCGCGGGGTACGCCGAAATGGCGCTGGCTGCCGCGCTGCAATGGCAGCCGGGCGAATGCGCCGAGATCGAAGACCTGGAGTTCCATGCGCCCCTGCTGCTCGATGCCTCTCCCGCCAAACTGGTGCGGGTGGCGCTCGATGGCGCCGACGGGCGCCTGCAGGTCCGCGCCAGGGAGCTCGGCAGCACCACCCCCTGGACGCTGCATGCCAGTGGCCGGGTGTTGACGGAGGCGCGCGGCACGATACTGGACGAACGGGCGCCGCCCTTGCCCGGTCGCCCGCACGACTTCACGGCGGCGGACCACACGGCGCTCACCCGCGCCGCAAGCCTGGCTTACGGGCCGGCTTTCCAGGCCGTATCCGGCGGCTGGCTGGAATCGCCCACCTCCGTACTGGCCGTGCTGCAGCCCGGCCAGGCGCTGCAGGCCAGCCAGCCGGACAGCCTGCTGCACCCCGCCCTGCTCGACTGCACCTTTCAGCTGATCATCCTGCTGTTGAAGGACGACCTGTCGCGGGATCGAGGCGCCGCGTTCGTGCCCGCCGCCATCGGCCGCCTGAGCTGGCGTGCCGGCCTGGGGCCGCCGCACCTGGTGCGGGCCCGCCTGCTGGGCCGCTCGCCGCATTCCCTCACCGCCGAATTCACGCTGTTCGACGAACAGGGCCGGCAGATTGCCGCCGTCCGGCAGGCGCGCTTTCGCAGCGTGCGGCTTGCCAAAGCGGCCGCCGATACGCTGGACTTTCTGGACTACGCCGCCGTACCCAGCCCGCATCGGGCAGCGCCACCCGAGAGCAACCCTGCGCTGCATGCCGAGGCGCTACGCGCCGCGCTGCACGCCGTTGCCCATGCCGCCGATGCCGAAGGGCTGCATCAGCGCTTCCTGCAGGAGGTGGACCCGCTGCTGGAAAGCCTGTGCGACCGCTACGCCGCCGAAGCGCTCCATGAACTGTCCAGTGACGGCCACATCGGCCCGGAAGCACTGCGCGTCTGCCGCGAAGCCGCACCCCAGGCGGCGCCACTGCTCGATTGGCTGCTGGCACGCGCCTCGGCCTCGGGCGTTATCCAGGCGGACGGCGGGGGCTGGCGGATCGCCGCGCCGCTCCCCGATGAGCCGCAGGCCGCCGACATCTGGAACAGCCTGCTGCGGGACTATCCCGACGACTTCCCGATCGTGCATGCGGCAGGCCGCGTCGGACTGCACCTGACCGCGCTGCTGCGCGGCGAAGAGACCCTGGACGACGTCTGCCCGCGCGATATCACGCCCGCCGTGCTGGGCCACGGCATTCTGGGCCATGCGGCGACCCGGCGCCTGGGCGTGGCCCTGCGCGAGCGGCTGCAGCAGGCGCAGCGCCAGCGTGCGCCGGGCCAGCGCATTGCCGTGCTGGAGATCAGCGCGCACGTGCCGCTATTTGCCCCCGAACTGTGCGCGGCGCTGGATTTCTCCGTATGCGACTACGCGTATGCCACGCCTTCGCCGGGCATGCTGGAGCAGGCCACGCGCCTGCGCGAACGGCACCCCGACCTCGAGTTGCACCTGATCGATAGCCCGCAGCCGGCGGTGCCCGCGCGCGCCGACCTGGTGGTCCTCCATTGCGATTTCGACACCCCTGATGCCGCCGAGCTGGCGCTGCAGTATGCGCAGGCCAGCCTCAAGCCGGGCGGGACGCTGGTGCTGCGCGGCAACCATCCGACGGCGTGGATGGACTTCATCTTCGGCGCACAGACCGCCTGGTGGCTCGATGCCGGCGAGGGCAGGATCTCTTCGCAGTATCCCGCGGCATACTGGCAGGCATTGCTGATCGAGTGCGGCTTCCAGTGCGAAGCGCCGGTCGAATTCGCGCCGGGCACCGAGATCGGCCCGTATCTCCTGGCCGCCCGACAATCCAGGGCCGCGGACGCCGCGCCACCCGCCCCGGCCGAAGACGGCGGTTGGCTCATCCTGGCCGATGCGCAGCCCGGCGCAGGCCGCGCGCTGGCCGATGCGTTGGCCGAGCGGCTTGCCGAAGTCGACGGCCAGCACGCGCTGACGATGGTGGCACCCTCCCAGGACGAAGCGCTCGATGGCGTGCTGTCGCAGGCCCAGGCAAGCCTGGGCCGGCTGCACGGCATCGTGCATCTGGCAGGCCTGGCGCAGGCCGACGGACCCACAGACCCGCAAGCCCTGATGCAGACCCAGGTGCAGCGTTGCGCGCTGGCCGCGCGCCTGGCGCAGGCCTGCGAGCAGGCCGGCCTGCAGCCTACGTTGTGGCTGCTGACGGCCGGGGCTGCCCCCTACGCGGACGCACGCGCCGGGGGCAGCCCCGGCGCGCTGAACGACGCGACGCTGTGGCATTACGGCCGCACGCTACTGAACGAAGCCGCCGGCTTCTCGGTACGGCTGGTGGACCTGCCACTGGATGCCAGGCCGCCCCTGGACGCACTGTTGCGCGAACTGCTGGCGCCGGACGCGGAGCAGGAAGTCATCCTGGGCCCGGCCGGCGAACGGCACGCGCCGCGACTGCGCCGCAACCCGTGGCCGGCCGCCCGGACGCAGGATACGCCGCAGGCTCCCGACGCCAGCGTACGCCTGGGCTTCGACTTCCCCGGCCAACTGCGCAACCTGCGTTGGGAAAGCGTGCCCGCAGTCCCCCTGGCCGACGACGCGATCGAGGTGCGCGTGCATGCCACGGGCCTGAACTTCCGCGACGTCATGTATGCCCTGGGCCTGCTGGCCGATGAGGCCATCGAGAACGGTTTTGCCGGCCCGACGCTGGGCCTCGAGTTCGCCGGCACCGTCGAACGCGTGGGCGATGCCGTCGAGGGCTATCGCCCGGGAGACGCCGTCGTGGGCTTCGGTCCGGCCAGCTTCGGCGATCGCGTGCTGACGACGGCGAGCGCCATTTCGCGCATTCCGGCCGGCATGAGCTTCGAGGCCGCGGCGACCATCCCCAGCACCTTCTTCACGGTGTACTACGCGCTGCATCACCTGGGCAGGCTGGAGGAAGGCGAGAAAGTCCTGATCCACGGGGCCGCCGGCGGCGTGGGCATCGCCGCCGTCCAGTACGCCCAGTGGTGCGGCGCCGAGATTCACGCCACCGCGGGGTCCGAGGAAAAACGCGATTTCCTGCGCCTGATGGGCGTGCAGCACATCTACGACTCGCGCTCGCTGGCGTACGCCGACGAGATCCTGGCCCGTACCGGCGGACAGGGGGTGGACGTCGTGCTGAATTCGCTGGCGGGGGAAGCCATCAACCGCAACCTGCGCGTGCTGAAACCCTTCGGACGCTTCCTGGAACTGGGCAAGCGCGACTTCTACGAGAACACGCGCATCGGCTTGCGGCCGTTTCGCAACAACATCAGCTACTTCGGCATCGACGCCGACCAGCTGATGCACGAGCGCCCCGAACTGACGCGGCGCCTGTTCGCCGAAATGATGGCGCTGTTCCGGGAGGGCGTGCTGCATCCGCTGCCCTACCAGGTCTTCGACGCCAACGACGTGGTGGACGCCTTTCGCTACATGCAGCAGGCGCGCCAGATCGGCAAGATCGTCGTCACCTATCGCGGCGGCATCCGGGACGTGTGCACGCCCGCCCCGAGGTCGTCCGAGGCCCTGGCGCTGCCGGCCGACGCCACCTACCTGGTCACCGGCGGCCTGTCCGGCTTCGGGCTGCGCACCGCCGAATGGCTTGCAGACAAGGGCGCGCGGCATCTGGTGCTGGTCAGCCGCAGCGGCCCGGCCTCGGAAACCGCGCAGCAGGCCGTGAAGGCGCTGCAGGATCGCGGCGTGACGGTACATGCCGCCGCCTGCGACGTCACCGACCGACAGGCCCTGCAGGACCTGCTGACCCGGACAGCGCGCGAGCTGCCGCCCTTGCGCGGTGTGGTCCACGCGGCCATGGTCATCGACGATGGCCTCATCCGCGGGGCCGACGCCGAGCAGATCGAACGCGTGCTGGCCCCGAAGGTGCTGGGCGCCCTGAACCTGGATGCGCTGACGCGCGACCTGCCGCTCGATTTCTTCGTGTATTTCTCCTCGGGCACCACGCTGTTCGGCAATCCGGGTCAGGCCAACTATGTGGCGGCCAACGGCTGGCTGGAAGCCCTGGCGCGGCAGCGCCGCGCCAATAGCCTGCCCGCGACCTGCGTGCGCTGGGGGGCGATCGACGACGTCGGCTACCTGGCGCGCAACAAGAAGGTGAAGGACGCGCTGCGCAGCCGCATGGGAGGCAATCCCCTGCCCGCTACCCTGGCGCTGCGCGTGCTGGAGGACATGCTGCTTGCCGATGCCTCGGACCTGGGGGTGCTGGAACTGGACTGGCGCGCGCTGGGGCGCTTCCTACCCACCGCCGACACCCCGAAGTTCGCGTGGATCGCGCGGCGCTGCGCTTCGGGCGACGGAGGCGACGCGGGCGGCTCGGACATCGCGCAGCTGCTGGCGACCAAGAGCGACGAAGAGCTGCAGCCCGTCTTCGCCGACATGCTCAAGAGCGAGGTCAGCGAGATCCTGCGCGTGCCCGTCGACAAGATCGATCCGGAGCGGTCCCTGTACGACATGGGGCTCGATTCCCTCATGGGCGTCGAGCTTGTCGTGGCCCTGGAGAACCGCTTCGGGATCCGGCTGCCGGTAATGGCGCTGAACGAAAGCCCCACCATCAACCGGCTGGCCGGCAGGCTTCTCGAGCTGCTGCGTGGCGAAGACGCGGCGGAACCCGACGGCGTGGCGGCCCAGGTGGCGCAGGTGGTGGCCCAGCACGCGGACGAGGAAGTGAGCAGCGAGGCCGTGGCGCAGTTTGCCGATGAGCTGAAAGCCGGCAAGCGGTCCCCCGCCCAACAACGCATGATTCATTGAGCGAAACGTGAGCACCCTGAAAAAAACCCTCCCGGGGCTGACCTCGAGCCTGAAGGACCGACTTATCCAGCAGGCGCTGGAACGCAAGCTGCGGCAGACCGAACAGGAGCAGCGCCTGCCCCCCCTGCATGCCCCGGCCAAGAAGCTGGCGATTTCGGAAGCCTACACGCGCTTCGACCAGCACCCGGGCTACCGGCAACTGCGCATCATCAACGACGGCGCCGCGCGCATGGGCGTACGCAGCCCGTTCTTCAAACTGCACGAGGGCACCGCCGGCGCGCAGACGCGCATCGCGGGCAAGGCCTACATCAATTACGCCAGCTACAACTATCTGGGCATGTCGGGCGATCCCGTGGTGACGCAGGCAGCCAAGGACGCCATCGACCGCTATGGCACCTCGGTGTCGGCCAGCCGGCTGGTTTCGGGAGAACGACCGGTCCACCGCGAGCTGGAGCGCGCGCTGGCCGATCTGTATGGCGTGGACGATGCCATCGCATTCGTCAGCGGCCATGCGGCGAACGTCACGACCATCGGCCACCTGTTCGGTCCGCGCGACATGGTCCTTCATGACGAGCTGATCCACAACAGCGTGCTGCAGGGCATCCAGCTTTCGGGGGCCAAGCGCCTGTCGTTCCCGCATAACGACACGCAAGCGCTGGACCGTCTGCTGGCGGATCAACGCCATCATTTCGAGCGCGTGCTGATCGTGCTGGAAGGCATCTACAGCATGGACGGCGATTTCCCCGACCTGCCCCGGTTCGTCGAGATCAAGCGCAAGCATCACGCCTTCCTGATGGTGGACGAAGCGCATTCCCTCGGCGTCATGGGACGCACGGGCCGGGGCATCCGGGAACATTTCGGACTGCCGGGCAACGCGGTGGACATCTGGATGGGCACGCTGAGCAAGAGCCTGGCGGGCTGCGGCGGCTACATTGCCGGCGAGTCGGCGCTGGTCGAGCACCTGAAGTTCCTGGCGCCGGGCTTCCTGTACAGCGTCGGCATGTCGCCCCCGGTGGCCGCGGCATCGCTGGCGGCGCTGCACCGCATGCTCGAGGTACCCGAACGGGTCGCGGCCCTGCAGGCCCGCGGCCGGGAGTTCCTCGAGCAGGCGCGCGCCATCGGCATCGATACGGGGCGCAGTACCGGACTGGCGATCGTGCCGGCCATCGTGGGAAGCTCGCTGCGCGCGGCCCGCCTGTCGGAGGCCATGTTCGCGCATGACATCAACGTACAGCCCATCCTGTATCCCGCCGTGCCGGAGAAGTCCGCGCGATTGCGCTTCTTCCTCTCCGCCATGCACACCCCCGACCAGATCCAGATGACGCTCGGCATCATGGAGAAACTGCTTCGTGCGTAGGCCATCGCCCCTCCCTCCCGCCGGCCGGATGCCGTTCGCGCGCGGCCTTGCCCGCTTCGCCGGGCGGGATGCGCCTTCATGATCGGCACCTATTCCGGCAAGCTCGCCCGGCAGCCGGGCCTGGCCGCGCTGCTGGACGAGCCCGTGGTCCATCTGAGGTATTCGTGGCAGGCCCGCAACCGTGCCGTCCGTGCCGTCGCCGGCTGGGGCCTGCGGCCCACGACACGGCGGCCTCGCCTGCGCGCGCGGCAACTCGGCCTTCCCTTCATCGCGCTGGAAGACGGATTCGTGCGATCGTGGGGCACCGGAGCGACGCACCCGGCCCTATCCCTGGTCGTCGACGGCCAGGGCATCTACTATGCGGCCGACCGGCCCAGCGATCTGGAAACCCTGCTGGCCTCGGACACCGACCTCCTGGCCGGACCCGGCGCGCAGCACGCGGCGCTGCGCGCCCGCCTGGTGTCCGAGCGCTTCAGCAAATACAACCTGGCCCCCAGGCTGTCCGGCCAGGTGAAACTGGCCCCCGGACGCCGCGTCCTGGTGGTGGACCAGACCCGCGGGGACGCCGGCATCGTCCACGGCCTGGCGGACGCGGAGTCGTTCGCTCGCATGCTGCGTGCCGCGCGCGCCGAGCATCCCGGCGCCACGCTGTACGTGAAGACGCACCCCGAGGTCCGCCAGGGCAGCAAGCGCGGCTACTTCGACGACGTGGCCGCCGATGCGCGAACCATCCTGGTCCGCGAGCCGGTCAATCCCCTGGACCTGGTCGAGCAGATGGACCACGTCTACGTGGTGACGTCCCAGCTCGGCTTCGAAGCGCTGCTGATGGGCAAGCCGGTGACCTGCTTCGGCATGCCCTGGTATGCCGGCTGGGGCCCCACCGACGACCGCGTCCGTTGCGAACGCCGCCAGCACCCGCGTAGCGTGGAGGAATTGTTCGCCGCCGCCTATCTGCACTACACCCGCTATCTCAATCCGTGGACCCACGAGCGCGGCACGTTGGCCGACGTGATGGACTGGCTATGCTTGCAACGGGAGGAGGCCTCGCGCCATACCGGCCGGGCAATCGCTGTCGGCTTCCGGCGCTGGAAGGCCGCGAACATCCGCCCGTTCCTGGCCCCCGACCCGCGCGACGTCCATTTCGTGCGCGATGCCGGCGCCGCCGCGAAGCTGTCGCCCGGCCCCCGCGACCGGCTGGTCACGTGGGGGGCCGCCGCGCCGGATGACGTCGCCCGGCTGGCGCGCGATTGCGGCGCGGCCAGCGTGCACGTCGAGGATGGCTTCATCCGGTCCATCGGCCTGGGTTCGGACTTTATCCGCCCCATCTCGCTGGTGCTCGACACGGCGGGCCTGTACTTCGATCCGCGCCAGCCCAGCGCGCTCGAGAATCTGCTCAACAAGCGCGCATTCACGGAACCGGAACGGCAGCGGGCGGCGGCCGTCCGCCGCTTCATCGTGCGTGAACGGCTGACGAAGTACAACATCGAGTCGTACGCGGCGCCGCGGTGGAATGCGCAAGGACGCCGGGTGGTACTGGTGCCCGGGCAAGTGGAGGACGACGCATCGATCCGCCATGGCTGCGACGGCGTGCGCACCAATCTCGCCCTGCTGCAGGCGGCGCGGCAAGCATGCCCCGATGCCTACATCGTCTACAAGCCGCATCCCGACGTGGCCACGCACAACCGTGCCGGCCGGCTCCATGCCGCGCAGGCGCTGCGCCACGCGGACCACATCGAATGCCGATCATGCGTCGTCAGCTGCATCGAGGCCTCCCACGAGATCCATACCATGACGTCCCTGACGGGATTCGACGCGCTGTTGCGCGGCAAGTCCGTGGTGGTCTACGGCCGGCCGTTCTATGCCGGCTGGGGCCTGACCCGCGACAGGCTGCCCATTGCGCGCCGTGGGCGCACCCTGACCCTGGACGAGCTGGTGGCGGGCACCCTGCTGCACTACCCGCTTTACCGCGACTGGGTTCTCAATGGCTATACCAGCTGCGAGGCGGCCCTGCGGCAACTGGCGCACGCCCGCGACGCCCTGCAGGCGGACAGGAACATGCGCGCGGTACGCATGAACTACCTGCAGCGCCAATGGCACAAGATCAAGCTGTGGGCCCGCGCCGGCTTTCTCGTCACCCGCTGACCCACATCGCTATCGGTTCCCTGGCCTTCCCATGACGACGCAACGCTTCCTGTTCCTGCAAGGCGTACGGTCACCCTTCTTTTCCCAGCTGGGACTGGCGCTGCGCGCGGCCGGGCATTCGGTTAGCAAGATCAACTTCGCGGCGGGAGACCACGTCTATTGGCGCATCGGCGCATCACTGCCATATCGCGGGTCGATGGCGGACCTGCCCGCGTTCTACGACCAGCAGTACGCCGCCCACGACATCACCGACGTGGTCCTGTTCGGCGATTGCCGGCCGGTACATCGGCCGGCGGTCGAACGCGCCCAGGCAACCGGTATCCGGGTCCACGTCTTCGAGGAGGGCTATTTCCGCCCCTACTGGGTCACGCTGGAACGCGATGGCGTAAACGGCAATTCCCGCCTGCCGCGCGACCCCGCGTGGTATCGCGAACAGG
>Ga0182743_1002057_pt1 | contig 18370 bp, 13 predicted proteins | sample eDN3rd30CKraftOP_FD_128522 | JGI IMG/M metagenome (GOLD analysis project Ga0182743, IMG submission 128522) | Enriched Organic Plus compost microbial communities from Emeryville, California, USA - eDNA 3rd pass 30_C Kraft OP (version 2) (version 2) ... | reverse complement strand
GCGCATCGTGCAGGAGGCGGTCACCAACGCCCTGCGCCACGGCCCGGCCACGCGCATCGCCGTGCGCGGCGACACCGGCCCGCAGGGCGAGGCGCTGATCGTCGTCGACAACGACGGGGCGCCTTATGCGGGGGTGTGCAGCGGCGGGGCGGGGATACGGAACATGGGCCGGCGCGCGGATTTCCTGGGCGGGACGCTGGGGATCGAGGCGCTGGCGCAAGGCACGCGAGTCACGCTGGCGCTGCCGCCGAGGCTGTCGGGCGCCAACGATGGAACCGGCCCCTGAGCTTGCCGGGGGAACGCCCACCCGGAAGGACCGCGGCCTAGGGGCTGTCCTGCGGGCTGTCCTGTGAGCTGTCCTGCAGCGAACCGATCAGCGCCTCAAGAAACCTCTCGGCTTCGGCCGAAAGCGCACGGTCCTTGGCCGTCTGGACTGCCAATACCCGCGTTTCGAAGCCGGCCTCGGCGATCGGTATCGCAACCAGCTCCCGTCGCTTCAGCGTTTCCCGGAGAGTGATCTCTCCCGCCAGCGTGACCGCGTTCGTGGACTTGACGATAGCGTAGATCACGGAGGAAGAATCGCTCGAATAGGCAAGATTGAACGGCGCGCCATCGCCAACGCTGGAACGGGCGTCGAACAGCCATCGGACTGTCGTCCCGGACTCGGTCAGGGCGATGGGATAGGCCTTGAGGTCATTGAGCGAAACCCGCGCGCGCAGGGCCAGCGGATGTTTCGTGGCCATGACGGCGCGCAGCGGCGCGTCGACCTTGAAGCGGACGGCAACGTCGCTCTCCGCCCTGACGCTGAAGGCCAGCCCGATGTCGATGCTGCCATCGGCAAGCTTCTGCGCAACGCTCGCCGAGGATAAGATCTGGACCTGGAACGCCACATCCGGATGGCTGGCCCGAAACGCGCCCAGCACGCCGGGCAGCAGGTTGAGCGCAACCGCTTCGCTCGAACCTATGCGTATCGTGCTGCGCAGCTCCGCGTCCCGAAGCCCGTGCAATTCCCGCCGCATGCGCTGCGTATCCACGGCGACTCGCCGGGCATACTTCGCCAGCAATTCTCCCGCCTTCGTGAGCACCATGCCATGCGGCCGGCGGTCGAACAGCGCGGCGCCGCTGGCTTCCTCGAGTTTTGCGATCTGCCGGCTCACGGCCGACGCAGCCACGTGCAGATTCGCGGCCGCGTCCTTCACGCTGCCGGTATTCACAACCTCGAGAAAGTATCGATGGGCAGCATCCAGCACGATTCTTCGGCCGCGGCGCACGTATGTACGCCCGGCATTCCAATTCAGCGGGCGCCGTTCAAGCCCGGGCCCAGGCCGGCATCCTGCAGGTACTCCGCGATGACGCCGTCGACGCTGTCGTGGAACGGGAAGCCGAGCTTGCGGCCGCGCTCGCCGGAGAGCGAGGTGGCGATGCCTTGCCGGGTCTTCACCAGCGCCTGGTCGATCTCCAGCCGCACCCGCTTCGGCACATCATCCCCGCCGGCCCGGCGCACCCCTTCGACCAAGTCCGCCACCGTCATGGAAAGCGCCGGAAACTGGATCGTCCTGCCATTGCGCACGACGTCTTCCGGCAGCTCGGCCAGGCGCAGGACGGACTGCGCCGCGGTTCGGGGGGTAATGACGGCAATGCGGGTCTCGAAGGGAACCGGACACACGACATCGCGGCCCAGCAGCGGCTCCCGAACCAGGGAAGTGATGAAGGCGGCGGCGCCCTGGTGGGTGTCGTCAGGCCTGACGGCGACGCCGGCCAGCCGGCCGATCCGGCCGTCGACGAAGCCCTTGCGGCTGTATTCGAGAACCATCAGCTCGCCGATCAGCTTCTGGGTCCCGTAGGCTGTCGTCGGCCGCGGCGGATAGTCGTCGGGCACCGGGTCCGGGCTGTTCTCGCCGTAGACCGCCGTGGAGCTCGTGTATACGAGCCGAGGCGGCCGCGCTAGAGCGCGGCTGGCTTCCAGGATACGGCGGGTGCCTTCGACGTTGATTTGCCAGGCGAGGTCATAATCCCGTTCGGCAACGCCGCTCATCACGGCGGCGAGGTGAAAGACGAGGTCCGGCGCATCGGCGAAGGCTGCCCGCACCTGGCTGCCGTCGCGCAGGTCGCACTCCTGAAAGCGCACTGGAAACGGCGCGTCGATCTCCTTTTTCGGAGGCCTCGCATCGGCGAGCACCAGCTCGGTGATGGCCGCCTGCCCCAGCGACGCCTGCCGAGCAAGCAGCCCGGCCAGGTTTGCACCGACCAGGCCCGAGCCCCCGAACATCAAAATGCGCATCTCTCGATCTCCTTCTCTGGTGCGCTGCTGCACAGCGCCGGGCGTCACTGCAACGTGATGTTGGCGCGCTTGACGACTTCGGTCCATTGCGCCGAATCCTGCTCGATCTTTGCGCGGAAATCCGCCGTCGACGTGCCTTCGACGGCCACCCCGCGGCTCTTCAGCATGCTCGCCATTTCCGGCTCCCTGAGCACCGCCACGACTTCCTTGTTGAGCCGGGCGACGATATCGGCGGGAGTGCCCTTCGGCACGACAAGCCCGTACCAGGAAACGGCCTCGAACCCCGGATAGGTTTCCGCGACCGTGGGCAGGTCCGGGAACTCCTCGTAGCGCTTCGGCGTCGTCACGGCAAGCGCCCGCAGCTTGTCGCTTGCCAGCTGGGAGGCTATGCCGGAAGCATTCAGGAACCCCATGTCGACCTGGCCGCCCATCAACGCGGTCAGTGTGGGCGATTGCCCCTGAAAGGGAACGTGCAAGGCCTGGATCCCGGTTCTTGCCATGAACATCTCGCCGGCAAGATGCGTGATGCTGCCGTTTCCGGCGGAGGCGAAAGACAGCTTTCCCGGTCTTTCCTTCGCATAGGCGACCAGTTCCTGGACGTTTTTCGCGGGAATATCGGACCGCACGACGAGCACGAGCGCCGCGGAAGTCATCTGGGTAACCGGCTCGAAGTCGTTCTTCGAGTCGTAGCTCAGGTCCGTCCTCAGCGCGGGAACGATCAACAGGGGCGTCACGTCGGCGATCAGCATGGTGTAGCCATCCGGCTTCGCCCTGGCAACGGTGGACGTGCCCAGCGAGCCGGATGCGCCGGACTTGTTCTCGAAGACGACCGGCTGCCCTATCCGCTCCGCAAGCCGGGCCACGATCGGCCGGGCGATGGCATCGGACGAGCCCCCGGGAGGCCATGGATTCACGACGTGGATGGGCTTCGCCGGATACTCCTGGGCGCTTGCGGCGCCCAGCGGCGCCAGCGCCGCTGCGCAGGCAAGGAGAACGGCGGCGGAGTGCCTGGCCAGGCAGAATGGCGTGTTCGTCATGATTCCGTATTCCAGATGGGAGGGGGATGCGGGGTTGTCGTCAGTGGAGGCCATCGCTATCGTCCGGCACGGTCTCGTCCATGAAATTCAACTCTATCCTGGTGCCGACCGGGTCGTGGATGAAAACCTGGTAGCCGGCGCCCTCCACGTTCTGCTCGGCAAACGGAATGCCGAACGACGCCAGCCGCCGGCGAAACGCCGCAATGCCGCAGGCTTTGAAGGCGATGTGATCGATGCTCGCGTTGTGCGCGTCCTTGACGAAAGAACCGGAGGAAAATCGCGCCGAGATATGCACCAGCGGCTCGTCGCCGCAATATAGCCAGAGGCCGGCAAAGTCGAAGTCCGGCCGGTTGCCGGGCTTCAGCCCCAGAGCTTCCGCATAGAACTTCTCCAGCCGGGGAAGATCGCCTTCCGAGCAGCGGACATTGACGTGCGAGAACCCTTGTAGCTTCATGGCGTGGCAATCCCCGAACTGTCTGATGTAAAGGGCAAACCCTCGCCCTTGAGCCGGCATCGTCCTGTCGCTGCGAACCGCCCGGCTTCAATTCTATGAATTGCGTTACCCGCAATCAATCTTCAAAATTAGCAACCGAATTGCCGAATTGAGAAACCAGAGCGAGTTCGCGCGGGCTTGCGGGCCGGCGGAGCGATTGCCGGGCATGTTGTGAGGAGCGGGCATTCCGGCGGCAGGTGTCGCCTGCGCGGCAGGCGAGGCGCGGCGAACGGCGTAGTTTCGGTGGCTCGCCGAACGGGCGCTTGCGGTATTGATCGGGGTGGCGGGATTCTAACTTACTCCCTTTGCTCCCAAATCTTTTAAATAGGAAATTTCAGTGGAAGTCGGTGGACGTCCATGGAATCAATAAAATCCTTTATTTACAGTGACTTAATGAGGAATTATGATGCGCTGATGTCCACTGAGATCCACCCCTAGCTCCCGCTTCCGGTGGGGCAAAAGTGGGGTAAAGTTTTTCTGATTCCACATGAACAAGATCACCGTCAAGGCGCTCGAAGCCCTCACCCCTTCCGACGATGGCCGCGTCTTCCGCGAGGATGGTGGCATCGTTGGGCGTGTGCGCGCCGGCAAGCACGGCGTCACAGTCTGGTTCCGATACGACTACAAGCTTGAGGGCATCAAGCACGATCACTCGCTGGGAACCTGGCCTCGGACCAGCCTGGCCGACATCCATGGGCTCAGCCCGATTTCGCTGATAGCGCTACGCTGTTACATATTTTAGAGCGAACCTTCATTGCATGCTGCCTGCTGGGTCAGCCGTCCGACCCGATCGACAAGTTCGCTTTGCCAATGTTTGAACTATTCCCCCTTACCTCGCTCGAGGTACATCACCTCAGGCACAAAGCTCTTGCTTTTGAGGCCTTGTGAAACGAACTCATGCCTTCTGATTCTCATTCCTTGAATGTTCACTAAGTCATGAGCCTCCGCCAGGAAGTGCCTGATAAGAGCTCTTTCCGTAAGAGCTAGCAGTTTGTCGATCTGTTGCCCACGTGTTGGGGCCAACCTCGCCGTGAAGATTACTCGCTTGCCATTCTTTGCATCTCGAATGTGGCTCATGAGCTTGAGACTGTTTAAGTGCTCCTTAACTCTGCCCCTAAGTGACTTTGATCTACCGACGTACAAGGCTTCGAACCCCGTTCCCCAGCTTCTTGCAAAGACGTATATCCCTGGCCCGATGGGAAGCTCCTCAAGATCCAAGTCATAAATCCGAGCCTTGTCTTTCGATTTCTTTAGATGGACTGGTGCGTCCCAATCCACTGCGATCTCCATAATTCCTCCTTGTCTGTGAGATTACCGGTGCTCGCGTTGTACTTGCTCATGGCTCCATTCTCTCAAGAGTTGGAGCCTCCTCAAAACCCGGGGGTGGTTCAGCTGCGAGCGCCGTCAACGGGAGTCGAGCACTCAACATGGTAATGTATCTTTTGTAACCATATAATGGTATCCAGGAATCCATATCGATAACGTGAAGGAGGCGCTGTTGCTGCGGCCTAAGTCTCATACGAAAGCCTGCAGATGTCGTTCTGAGAAAAGCCCTGCCGCTAGCGCAGGCTGAACGGACGACCTGATGAACAGCGCTGCCGTTTCCACAACCAGCCGCCTCAACCCCCTGTTGCGGATGGCCGTCATGAACGGCGTGGAAAGCGCTGTCCGGATCCATATCGGCAGAGGGGATGACCTCAATGCCCGTGACAGTGGTGGCATGACTGCGCTGATGCTGGCCGCGGCACGAAACCGGGCCGCCATCTGCCGATTGCTCCTGGAGGCCGGAGCCGATACCGGTTTGCCTAGTCCCGACGGGCGGACCGCCTACAACATCGCCGGGGATGCCGGTTCGCATGAAGCGGAAGCGGTGATCAGGGAATGGACAGATCGCTGCCATGACACCCCTGACACCACAACTCCTCCGCAAGGACTTGCGGCGACATCGTCTGCCGACGATCGGGCAGATCGCCAGGCAAGCTGGGCCGTCGCTCCCGGCATGGACGAGACTGCGCTCCTCGGCGTTCCAGCAGACACCCCATTCACGCCGCTGGGGGCTGCTCCTCTTGACGCTCCGCGGGGTGAAACCGCATTCGACACGTCAGGCTGGGAGGCGGAGCCAGAAAGCCCCGCACCTGCCGCGGATCTGAATGCCTACCACGACGCAGTTTCAGTCCAGACAGCCATTTCGGACCACAATCCGATCGATTCGTCTGCCGCCTGGGATGACATCGACGTCTACCTTCCTGAAGAAGCCCTTGCAACGATACGCACGCAAGATCCCGAAACGTGGACTCGCCTGCGGCAGCTGCTGCGTCGCGCTGTTCGTGAAGGGCGCGTGGCACGGACAACGGTTGAAGCGCTCTCCGCTTCGGACGACGGCAAGCCGAATGCCGAAGCGGAATCGCAACTGGTCATGATCATCAATGACCTGGGTGCAGAGGTCGAAGACATCAGCGACTGCATCGGGGTGGAAGAAGATGAGTCCCGAGGCACTGAGACCGGAGAATCCGACGAGGAGGAAGTCCTCCTTGACGAAGCACTGGCAGTCATCAGCAGCCTCGCGACCGGACGCAACGAACCGCTGAAGATGTACATGCGGGTGTTGCAGCGGCAGCCGCTCATTTCCGCACCGGAGGAAGTCACCCTCGGACAGGTCATGGAAGCGTCCCTGGAGACTGCTCTTGATGCACTGGCGTCCTGGCCACACGGTGTTCGATGGCTCCTTGCTGCGGGAAATGAAGTCAGGGCAGGAGCAAGACTGCCAGGCTGGATGAATGCCGGCGATGGGGATGCCGAGGGCGACCCTGATCCGGACACGCTCGAGGATACGGCAGATGCGCCCGGCCATCTGGATGCCGTCCTCCCTAACGAGGATCAGCATCCAGCCGATGATGCTGCGCCGGACCGGAGCGATCACCCATTGCCCGAAGCGTTCAACCGGCTTGCGGAACTTGACACGGCTCCCTCATGGCGGGAACACGAGATCCGGCAGGCGCTTGCGGATCTGCGGCTGCGCCCGGCATTCTTGCTGGAACTGGCCGATGTGCTTGGTATCGACCGACAGGAGCCCGCCATGCGGTACGTCCATTCGATGCATGCCTATCGGCAGGCACGTGAGCGCATGGCGCTGGCCAACCTGAGGCTTGTCTTCTCTCTGGCGAGGAAATATGCATATGGCGAAACTCTCGACGATCTCGTTCAGGCGGGAAACATCGGCCTCCTAAGGGCCGTGGAGCGTTACGACTGGCGGCGTGGCTTCAAATTCTCCACCTATGCCACCTGGTGGATCAGGCAGGCAATCACCCGCCATGTGGCCGACAGCGTCCGGACCATCCGGATACCGGTTCATGTCCATGAGAAATTGCAACGCCTTTACCGGATCACCCGGCAACTCGAGTCAGCCACGGGACGACCGCCGGAACTTGGAGAAATCGCTGACGCCATGGGCATGCCGGTCGACAGGGTCGGAGCACTTCAACGTTTGCCAAGCGAACCTCTCTCGATGCATGACCTTTCTATTGACGAGCTGATTGCAGTGGAAGAGCGCGACATCATGGCATCACCCGATCCCGAAGAAATCACCTTCCGCATCGAGCTCTCCCGGGCGATCGAAAGCCTGCTCTCTGGACTGACAGACAAGGAAGCACAGATCCTGCGCCTGCGTTGCGGGATTGGGGTCTCCGACGCGCTCACCCTTGAGGAAGTAGGTCAGCGTTACGCCGTCACGCGGGAACGTGTACGACAGATAGAAGCCAAGGCTCTCCGGAAGTTGAGAACTCCAGGCAGGATCGAATACATGCGATCCGCGCTTGGCGTGCCGGACCGCAAGGCCGGCCGGCCTCCTGCATCCGGCACCGCGAAGGCTGCCCATCCACGGACGGCGCAACCTGCTGATGGACAGCGAAAGAAGAGGACCAGCCACTCATCCGGGGAGGACGACAGCAACGGCTCCGCACCGCCCAGGTTGCCAGCTCTTGACCGGATACTGCTCCAGGCATCGGAACAGGGTGTCACCACGGAAGACGACCGTTCTGGCCGGTCCGGCAGAGTGTGGGTGAATCTCGCCGACCCTTCGGATATTCGGTATCGCAGACTGGCCCGAATGCTGACGCGCTTCGGATTCCAGTTCTGGGCTGGAAAGGGATTCTGGATATGACTGTCAGAACGCGCAAGGCACCACCTCGTGCCACCGCCATGCTCGAGTCCTTGCGGGGACTGGGCTATTCACCGCAGACCGCGATCGCAGACATCGTGGACAACAGCATTTCGGCTGGTGGGCAGAACGTCCATGTGGACTTCAAATGGAACGGCACAGGAAGTTTCGTCTCCATTCTGGACGACGGGCGCGGCATGAGTGATGCCGAGCTTGAAGGTGCCATGCGACTTGGTGAAAGGAACCCGCTTGCCGGGCGCCACGTTCAGGACCTGGGCCGCTTCGGCATGGGGCTCAAGACAGCTTCACTATCTCAGTGCCGGCGCCTGACGGTGGCCAGTGTCCAGGACGGTATCACCAGTTGCCTACGATGGGACCTGGACGAACTTGCTGCCACCAACAGCGGCGAATGGCTGCTCTTCGAAGATCCGGCACCTGGTTCGGAACATCTCCTCGCTCCGCTGGAAGGCATCGAACATGGAACGCTGGTCATCTGGGAAATCCTTGACCGGGTCGTTACGCCACAGTACACCGTGGACGATTTCAATGACCTCATCGACAGGGTCGAATCCCATATGGCCATGGTCTTCCACAGACTACTTCATGGCCCGAACCAGCGGCTCAGGTTGTATCTGAATGGCCGGCCGGTAACGCCATGGGATCCTTTCATGAGCGGGCATCCGGCCAAACCCTGGACATCTCCTGTCGCCCGCCATTCAACCGACAGTGGCACCATCCAGGTCCAATGCCACGTACTTCCCCATAGGGACAGGCTGTCCAATGCTGAGTTCGAGGCAAACGCAGGCCCCGCCGGCTGGACAGCACAGCAAGGCTTCTACATTTACCGGAATGAGCGCCTCCTGGTGGCCGGAGGCTGGCTCGGGCTGGGAAGCCCCCGGTCCTGGAACAGGGAGGAAGTCTATCGGCTCGCGCGCATCCGTGTTGACATCCCGAACACGGCGGACGCCGACTGGAAACTGGATGTCCGGAAATCAATTGCCCGCCCGCCAGTGTCTCTGCGAACCTGGCTTACCAGTCTTGCAGAAAACACTCGCGAACGCGCCCGGCGCGTATTTGCCTATCGCGGCTCACCCGCAGCAGTCACAGGCCGTCAACCTGTCGAACAGGCGTGGAAGGTCGAACGCCTGAAATCCGGCCTTCGATACCGGATCGATCCATCCCATCCGTCGGTGGCTGCCGTCCTCGCAAGTGCCGGAACGTCGACTCCTCTCGTGAAGGCAATGCTGCGGGTGATCGAGGAAACGGTTCCTGTGCAGCGTATCTGGCTCGACACCGCAGAGAACCACGAAACGCCTCAGACCGGTTTTGAAGGTGAACCTACGACCGCCGTGATCGAAGTCGCCAGCGTGCTCTTCAATGACCTGATCGAGCGCCGGCAAATGAGCATCGAGGAAGCACGCACATCGATTCTGCGTACCGAACCCTTCCAGAAATATCCAGCCCTCGTGGCCAGACTAGGGAAAGACCAATGATTTCTCCAGACGACTCCGCAAGGCAGACAGAACGGCTTGAGAATGTCATCGCCACCGCACAGCGTCTAGTGAAAGCAGAAAGGGACAGGTCGAAAATCACGCCGGCCTTCATCGCCGAAAAGGTGAAGCTTGCGGTCCAGGTATTTGCGGCGGATGTTTCGGATGCCATCGACGAGGACAGGGCTGTGCTGACGCTGATCCAGCGATTCAGCCACTGGATCGGTACGGCAACTGCCCTCAAGGATGACACGGACCATTTCGACTGGCTCACTGCCGCCCGCAAGCGGGACTGGCACTACTGGCGGCGCTATCGTGACTTCCTGGAAGCGAGACTCGCGGACGTGGTTGTCGACGGACTAGATGAAGCGACCGACAACATCCTCGGTCTGCTGGAGGATCCGAGGCGATCAGACCCCTGGGATCGCCGTGGCTTGGTCGTGGGGCACGTGCAGTCCGGCAAGACAAGCAACTATTCCGGGCTCGTCTGCAAGGCAGCCGACGCAGGTTACAAGATCATCATCGTGCTTGCCGGCATGCACAACAATCTGAGGTCCCAGACGCAGATGCGACTCGAGGAGAGCTTTCTCGGCTACGAAACAACCGTCAACCGAGACGCCGGCAAGCCGATCGGCGTTGCGGAATTCGGGAGTGACCTGAAGACGAACTCGGCCACTACCCGTGCCGAAAATGGCGATTTCAGTCGTGCGATCGCCAGACACTTCCACGGCATCTCCCCGGAGGAACGACCCTGGCTCTTTGTCGTCAAGAAGCAGAAGACGGTCCTCACGGAACTTCTGCAATGGATACGCACGCGGGTGGCCGATGCCACGAATGCGACCGACGGACGCAAGCTCGTGACCAAGCTTCCCCTGCTGATGATCGACGACGAGGCAGACAATGCCTCGGTCGACACCGGCGAGCAGCGGTTCAACGACGATGACACGCCTGATCAGGAGCATCAGCCCAAGACGATCAACAGCCTGATCCGCCAGATCCTGCACGCCTTCACCCGCAAGGCATATGTCGGCTATACGGCGACGCCGTTTGCAAACATATTCATTCATCACAAGGGTGCGACGGCTCGGGAAGGTCCGGACCTGTTTCCGAGATCCTTCATCATCAACCTTCCTGCGCCCTCCAACTATGTTGGCCCCGTCCGCGTGTTCGGCCGGATGGGAAGGGATGATCGCGAAGGCGCGCTGCCCCTGTCACGCCCCATCCTGGATCATTACGACCGGGAGAGGGATTCGGGCTGGATGCCACCGCGGCACAGGAAGACCCACATTCCCACATGCGACGGACAGGAAACGATTCCACCGTCACTGCGCGAGGCCATCTGCGCCTTCGTGCTGGCGTGTGCGGTAAGGGAACTGAGGGGCCAGGCCGACCAGCACAGCTCCATGCTCATACACGTGACCAGATACGTGGATGTCCAGCAGCATGTGCATGACCAAGTCGAACAGACGGTCCGCCGCATGCGGCAACGGATCGTCAGGGGAACCGATTCCGAAGCCCTGGTCGGTCAACTCCGAAAACTGTGGGAAGACGATTTCCTGCCGGTCCGTCACCGGATAGCCGAACAGTCCTTACCCGAGGAGATGCCCGCCCCCATGCCGCCCTGGGATCAGGTGCTGTCCACTGTGCCTGACGTCCTGGAAGATATCCAGGTACGCTCGATCAATGGGACGGCAAAGGACGCGCTGGACTATGCCACGCCGGGCGCATCGCTACGGGTGATCGCCATTGGCGGTGACAAGCTGGCGCGGGGCCTGACGCTCGAGGGGCTGTGCGTGAGCTATTTCGTGCGGACGACGAAGATGTATGACACGCTCATGCAGATGGGCCGGTGGTTCGGGTATCGGCCCGGATACCTCGATCTGTGTCGTCTCTATACGGCGCCCGATCTCATAAGATGGTTCGGACACATTGCCGACGCATCCGAGGAACTGCGTGAAGAATTCGATTTCATGGCAGCGGCCAAGCTCACTCCCGAGCAGTATGGGCTGAAGATCATGTCGCACGAGGTTCTTACCGTCACGTCCCCCCTGAAGATGCGCAACGCGCATACCCTGTCCCTGAGCTACAGCGGCACCCGTCCGCAAACCATCCTGTTTCACAGGGATGCAGGCATCCAGCAGCGTAACCTGGAGGCCACCGACGCACTGATTGCCTCGCTGGGACCACCGGGAAACCTTGCGCCGATCAGGTACGAGCGGAATGGAGATGCCGATTCCTGGCCACATGCCCATCTCTGGAGGAACGTACAGGCCGCCAGCATCCTCTCATTTCTACGCTCCTATACGACCCATCCGAATGCAACAAGCGCCAAGGCTGCACTGCTTGCGGAATTCATCGAAAAAATGGTGGACAGCGGGCAACTGAAGCTATGGAGTCTTGCACTGCTCAGTGGAGGCACTGGCATTGGGTCACCGCACGCCTTCCCCGGTCTGCCGGAAACGGACAACTACTTCATCCGCAAGACCGACGATCCCCCATCTATATCGCAACGCGACCCCGGAAACTTCGCGATCGGCGTCCTGACCGACCCCAAGGACGAGGGAATCGACCTCGATGACGACTCGTGGAGAGAAGCACTGGAGCTCACGCGCAATGCCTGGTCAAGAGACCCTGCAAGAGGCCGGAAGACGCAGCCGGACGTTCCAAGCGGAAAAGGCATTCGCGAAGCGCGTGCAAGACTGTCCGGTGAGGCAGATCGCGGGCTGCTGCTGCTGTATCCCCTTTCCCCGTATGAGGGGAAGGAAAGGGATCCTGCAAAACTGATCGTGCCTGGCTGGAGCAAGCCCATCATGGCCTTTGCCATCGCCTTCCCTGCCAGCGACAATTCGATCAGTGTGCAGTACGAGGTCAACCTACGCTATTGGATCCAGGAATATGGCCCGTCCGAGTGAGGAATTCCTGCTGGCATGGTCATCGCTGACCGCCAGTGATCAGGCGTATGGATGGCAGATCATAGCTCTGCCGTCCGCCGGGCCTGTCGAAGTCGGTGCCGGCCGACGTTCTCCGGATGATGCGGAAGCCGTCATTCTCAAGTTCCCCTCCGTGCGCCTGTCCAGTGGGGAGCGACTGCCGGAAGGCCAGGGATTTGCCGTCGAACGCACGGCACCCGCCGGTCCGGATCAGCTCTGCCTTGCCCTGACGCGCCGGACTGCCGGAAGCATGGAACTCTTCACTGCCATGGCATGTGATGTGCTGGGAGCCCTTGACGAATTCGTCCTGACTGGCGCGAGCGAGACGCGCCTGCTCCGGGTACTCCTCGGCCGCGTCGGTGCCTGGCAGGAATTCATGCGAAAGGGATCTCCGATGCCTGGTCCGGAGGCCGAAATCGGGCTGACTGGTGAACTTCTCCTGCTTCAGGCCTTGCTTGATGCCGGCCTGTCACCAACGGCTGTCGTGGAGGCATGGGTCGGCCCGCTCGATGGCGTTCAGGACTTCCAACTCGGCACGGGTGCGATCGAGGTGAAGTCCACCCTTTCAACAACTGGTTTTCCAGCTCGCATCGGATCGCTTGATCAGCTCGACGATTCGATACGCCAGCCTCTGTTCGTCGTCGCCATGCGCCTGAGGCAGGCTGATTCCGGACGCCGCCTGCCTGAAGTCGTGGCGGCCATCCGGGATGCACTGAAGGACCATCCCGAAGCCGTACGCATCTTTGGCGATCGACTTGTCGCCACGGGCTACTTCGACACACATGCAGCTGAATATGTGCGCCAATTCATCATTTTGGAAGTGCGGGTGATGATGGTGCAGGATGGATTTCCTCGGCTCACCTTCGGGACCGTACCCTCGGGAATCACCCGAGCCATGTATGACATCGACCTTGACAAGGTTGTGACCAACAGCACCAGCATCATTGATGCACTGAAAAGACTGGAAGCACTATGAGCGAGGATCTGTCCGACTTCCTGCGGGAAACGCAGGCTGCCGTCCGAACCGAGATGCGAGACGGGGCACTTTACGAAGAGCTGGTCTTTGCCGGTATCGTGATGGACCACATGTCCGAAATCGGCATGACTTTCGAACCTGTAGAATGCCACTTCGATGGGAAGGTCGGCCGAGCAAACCTGCGCCTGAGTGGCTATTCGATCTCAGAGGACGGTGAACAGCTCGACCTGTTCGTCAGTCTATACGCTGGTGTTGATGAACCGACTCCAATACCCGATTCGGAAACCACCACCGCCGTCGAACAGTGTCTGCGGTTTCTCACGCTTTGCGCCCAGGGCAAACTGGCTCCACAACTGGAACCATCCAGCGATGTCCAGTCGCTGGCAGAGACGCTGCAGGCCATATACAACGACCTGGAGCAGATCCGGGTATACGTCATTACTGACAGGGTAGCCAAGTCCAAGAGCTTCAAGACCCGCGATATTGCGGGCAAGGCTGTCCGCCTGGAAGTAATGGACATCGAACGACTATATCGGCACTGGTCGGAGGGCAAGCCCCGTGACGAACTGGTAGTCGATTTCAATCAGGTTTCCGGCGGCCCGCTGCCCTGCGTCTTCGTACCTGGTGAGAACGACGACTATGACTATGCCATGACGGCAATTCCGGCGGAAGCGCTGCGCCTCCTGTACGAAAAATTCGGAGCGCGCCTCCTGGAGGCCAACGTACGTTCCTTTCTCAACGTCAGGGGAAAGGGTGTGAATGCCGGCATCCAGAACACCTTGCGCACCGCCCCCGAGCGTTTCATGGCATACAACAATGGGATCGTGATCGTCGCCGACGAACTGAACCTCGGAAAATTGCCCGACGGCTCGATCGGCATAAGCTGGCTCAAAGGCCTGCAGATCGTCAATGGCGGCCAGACGACTGCGTCCTTGTATTTCACAAAGAAGAAGCATCCCGAAACGGATCTCAGCCGGGTCAGAGTGCCCGCGAAGATCATCGTCATGAAGACGCAGGACGCCGCCCAGGAAGAATCGCTGGTATCTGACATCTCCAGATTTGCAAACAGCCAGAACGCCGTTCGTCAATCCGATCTTTCGGCAAACAAGCCCTTCCACGTCGAGATAGAAAAGCTGTCCCGTTCGGTTTACTGCCCCGATGGCGTCAGCCAATGGTTCTACGAACGCGCAGCCGGCAGCTACAACACGCTTCTCGCGCGTGAAGGGAGCACCCCGGGCAAGCTCAAGGCCCTGAAGGAAGCAATCCCCGCTGCCCGCAGGATCACGAAGACAGACCTTGCAAAATACTTGGCAGCCTGGGATCGCAAACCTGATTCCGTGAGTCTGGGCGCACAGAAAAATTTCGATCGTTTCATGGCATCCCTCACTTCAGCGGACGGCGGGGAAGCGCCTCTTCCGGATGTGGCCGAATACAAGTCCATGATCGCGAAGGCCAAGCTTTATCGGGAGACCCAGAAACTCCTGCGTCCGATGTTTCCGGCCTTCCAGGCAAACATCACTGCCTATACTATTGCCATCCTGTCGGAAAAGCTGGGAGATCGCATCGATCTGGGCAGGATATGGGCAAAGCAGGAGATCTCTCCCCAACTGCTGGCACAGATAGCCAAATGGGCCAGGGAAGTCAGCCAGATCCTTCATGACACCTCCGGAGGCCGGATGATATCGGAATGGGCCAAGCGGCCGGAATGCCGGGAAGCAGTGATGGGTGCCCGATACTCCCCCGCAGAATCCAGCATTCCAGAACTGGGCAATATGTGACATGCCGACCTGACGTACTGAACTTGAGCATCTATGGCTGACATCGTGTCCCCCTCCGTACGTAGCCGCATGATGTCAGGCATCCGGGGCAAGAATTCGGTGCCCGAAATGCTGGTACGGAGAATGCTGTTTTCCGCAGGCATGCGCTTCAGGCTGCATCGCCGCGATCTGCCTGGTACGCCAGACATCGTCATGAGCGGACGCAGGATAGCCATCTTCGTTCATGGCTGTTTCTGGCACGCCCATCAAGGCTGCCGCTATGCCAAAGTGCCCTCGACACGCCCTGAATTCTGGATGACGAAGTTGCAGGCCAATGTTTCCCGAGATCGGCAGGCCATCGACAGACTGATGGCATCAGGCTGGCGTGTCCTTTGCATCTGGGAATGTGCGACCCGGGATGCACAAACTAGGCAGTCACTGCAGAACAGCGTCCTCGACTGGATCCACAGTGATGCGGCGTTCGGGGAAATCTCTGGTCCGACGAGTGTTCCGGCCTGAAAGAGACTCCTGCCTCGGCGAAGTCAGAAACTGGTGAATCAGGTCTGCAATCTTGTGGGCAAGCAATGGAGGAACGGCGTTGCCGATCTGGCCATACTGCTCCGTACGGGTTCCTTCGAAGAAGTAGTTGTCTGGAAAGGTCTGCAATCTGGCAGCCTCCCGCACGGTAAGGCTCCTGCATTGCGCGGGATCCGGGTGAATATAGTAGTGTCCGTCTTTCTTGATGTGCGCCACCACGGTCGAGGCTGGGGCATCTCCAACTTGCACTCGAAAGCGATCCTTGAACGGAATATCCTCATCATGGAGGTTCAGGTGATCCGGGAGCAACCGCGGAGGAAAGTTCGTCAGATTTGGAACAAAGCGTTCTGACTGAACAAAGCAGGTCGCAAACAGATAACGATGCAGGTCGGAGTGCATGTGTTTGCGGGTTTCGTGATGAAGCACCCCGCCCAAGCGTTCGTCCAGATACCACGATCGCAGTTCTTCCGGCATCTCCTCGCCCGGCACGACAGTCATGGAAATGAAAGGCGCCCCGGGCGACGAGAGCCTTTCGGCCTTCTTCAGTGCATTGGCCATCCGCTGCTCGATCTTGCTGCGCAACGGCACGCGCCAAGACTTGAGCCCGGTCGGTGCCTTCTTCATGACGCGCAACCACGCTTCCGGGGAATCCGCTTCTCTGGACAATCGGCTGCGCAACGGCGGAAGCCCTGACAGTGCCGCATTCACTCCAACCTTGACGGGATTTTTCTTCAGCAGGAACCTTCCGGGATTCTGCTCAAGCTCCACAACCGACTGGGCCACATCGGTCCGTATCCCAAACAGGATCACGCGATGCCGACTTTGCGGAACACCGTAGTCATCCGCTTCGATGACATAGTCATTGGGCTCCAGGTCCATACCGTCCACTACGAGCGACCGAACCTGATAGCTCAGCCCATTTCCCGGATTGGAGAGGTCGGCCAGGATGCGCTCGAAGATCCTGCTTCCACAGTGCCGGGAATTGAGCATGCCCTTCACGTTCTCCATGACGAAAACCGAAGGGCTGAATTCCTGGATGATCCGCAGGTATTCTGTGTAAAGGAAATGGCGCTTGTCGTTCTCGAAGGCTCTGGGATTGGTGGGGCGCAGGCGCGAGCGGCCTGCAAGGGAGTAAGCCTGGCATGGTGGTCCGCCAATCAGGACCCAGTCGTCGCAGCCATCCAGCGCCTCGCGGATCCATTCGTCGATGGTGGCATGAGGAGTGACGCCCAGTTCGGCACAGCGGGCTTCCCGGGCTGCCTCCCGTGCGGCGTCCTTGATCTCAGGCAGATCAAGGAAGGTGTCGCGCGGGATCTCGCCTCGAACGTACTGGTAGTAGCTGTCCGGAACACGACCTTTCGGAAACTTCCGGAAGATTGCACGAAGCAAGAGCGTTCTGTGAGCAACCTGGTCCTTTTCAATGGACACTTTGACCGCAAAGCGCGGCATTCCCCGACTGTCGAGAATCGACGAGAAGCCTTCGCATAGGCCACCAGGACCGGCGAAGAGGTCTATTACCGGGATCGCTCCACTTTCTACCATCGGTTGTGTTTGTTATGTGCCCGGATCAATATCGCTTGATGTGATGACGGCGGGAGATTTCACTGCGAGTTGCGTACGTACGATGTTACTTAGTTTATCCGAACTCAGGACGAAAAGGTGCCGCCAAGAGGACGGAATTTCTACCTGCATCGGACATGCATGCTGCAGGATGAAAGATCATTTTCTGAGAAATACGCCACACTGCGCTGACATGTTTGTCAACCGATCGGGGCGCTCCACACGCCTCTCGTCATGCCAGACAGCCACGCCATTGTGGCTCGCGAACACTCCTAGTCCCCCCACAGGATTTCAACCAACTCTGCCCACGTGTCTGGACCACAGCGCCCCACCATGCCCGATCCTGCGCCACAGGGCATAGCTTAGGCCGCTTCCTTCCGGGGACACACACCAACAGTAGTCCCGATAGCGCAATCGGGCGCTGGACGCCCTACCCGTTTGCGTGATGCTCTGGTCAATTTGATTGGATTTTACATCAAAAATAGCCTATAAGACTATTTATACGCATAAATTCAGCGTTATTCCATGGTTCATTGATTGAATTATGTTTAATTCTTCAACTAAGAATGGAAATTCAAGGCACCAAGTACTCAAGCGGCTGCAGACGAGCCTCTCCCGCGGAGCGCCGTTTGATCTGGCCACCTTGGCCTCACTCGGGGTGTCGCCCCAACTCGCCGCGCGCTATGCCGAAAGCGGCTGGCTCGTGCGCCTGGCTCAAGGCGTCTATGCCTTCCCCAACGACGATTTTGCCGCCTATGGTGCCTTGAAGCTCCTGCAACGGCGCGTGCCTGGCCTGCATATCGGCGGCAAGAGCGCTCTGGCTCTGCAAGGCGTGCGCCACAACCTGGCCAGCCGGGACACACTGGTGTTATGGGGTGACAACCGCTATGTATTGCCAGCCTGGTTCACTTCACGCTTCCCGGCACGCTACACCCACGCCCGCCTGTTCGACTGGCCGAAACCGGACATATCGCTGGCGGACAAGACCCTGACCACTCCGCCAGGCTTGCCCGACCACTTGCGTGTGGCGGTTCCCGAGCGTGCCGTGTTGGAGCTGCTGTACGAAGCCGGCGTCAAACAAAGCCTTGAAGAAGCACGCAATGTCTTCGACGGCCTGCGTTCCCCCCGCAAGGAGTTGCTCGGGCAGTTGCTG
>Ga0182743_1002054_pt1 | contig 18383 bp, 13 predicted proteins | sample eDN3rd30CKraftOP_FD_128522 | JGI IMG/M metagenome (GOLD analysis project Ga0182743, IMG submission 128522) | Enriched Organic Plus compost microbial communities from Emeryville, California, USA - eDNA 3rd pass 30_C Kraft OP (version 2) (version 2) ... | reverse complement strand
GCCAGACCCTCCCGCCCGGCGGCGCCTACACCTTCGACCTGACCGTCTACGCCGAAGCCGGCCTGCTCCAGCCCCTCATCGAGGTGAGGTCGCTCCGATATACGCTGGACTAAAGCGGCTTCCTCGCGATGCGTCGATGGTATCGGCTCCCGAGCGACAGCGTTTCTCACGGAGGGCACGGAGGTCCTACGGAGAGAACACCTAGCCCGGCTTGTTGGCCGCGGGATCCAATGAATGGGCCGGGCGCGGAAAGTCGGTTACAAAAATTCCCAAAAAATGAACAGGCTCAGCCGGTGACCCGGAATGAATCGAGCATCCCGACAAGCCTCCGTGTCCTCGAAGTTCCCCTCAGATGTCCTCTGTGAGAAACGCTTCCAGACCGAGCAGTCCTTCCAGAGTGAGCCGAAGAGCCTACTCGCGCGGATACAGCAGGTACTTGTCGCGGATCGTTTGCCAGGCGCGGAGTTCGGACTCCCACTTCTGCCAGACGGCGCGGGGCTGCTCACCGCGGTCGAGCGCGGTGCGGGCCCACTGCGACCCGAGCATCTGGGTCATTCCGTTGTTCAGGATTTTGAACTGGTCGGGGTGCTGTCGCCGGATTTCGGTGAGCAGCACGAGGGCGAGCCAGACCGGCTTGTACTCATCGCGGTCGGTGATGGTGATGTGGATGGCGCGCACGTTTTCGCCGCGGAACGGGACCCAGCCTTCGCCCTCGGGGATGAAGTGGGTGGTGTCGAGCTCGACGCCCGGGATCTCGTACGATTCGATGTTCCTGAGCAGTTGCGGCGTGTCGAGCCAGGGCGCGCCGACCACGGAGAACGGCGCGTCGGTGCCGCGGCCGACTGTGAGATTCGTCGCTTCGAACAGCACCACCCCCGCGTAGCTGAGTGCGGCGTCGAGGGAGCGGATGTTGGGCGACGGGTCGACCCACGGCAGTCCGGTCTCATCGAACCACTGCGCTGCGCTCCACCCTGCAGCGGGCACAACCGAAAGCTGCGCGCCGATGTTGTACTCGCTGTTGATGTAGCGCGCGATCTCGCCGACCGTCATCCCGTGTCGCAGCGGAACCGGGTAGTAACCGGTGATCGGCTGGCCGACGTTGCGCATCGCCATCTCCATCAGCGGCCCTTCCATGCGCCCGGTGATCGGGTTCGGCCGATCGAGCACGATGAACGGGATGTTCTGCGCCGCGGCCGCTTCCATCGCCATCGCCATCGTCCAGACGTAGGTGTACGGCCGCGCGCCGATGTCCTGCATGTCGAAGAGCAGCACATCGATGTCCTTCAGCATTTCGGGCGTCGGCTTCTGCGTCGCGCCGTAAAGCGAGAAAACCGGGATCCCGGTCTGCGGGTCGACGCCGCTCTCGATTTTCTGCCCGCCTTCGATGCCGCCCCGCAGCCCGTGCTCGGGGCCGTACAGCGCGACCAGTTCGAACTCGGGCGAGGCGTTCAGGAGGTCGATGCCGCTGCGGCCGTCGGACGTGACCGCGGTCTGGTTGGTCAGGAACCCGACCCGTTTGCCGCGTACGAGGTGGACCGAATCGCGCAGCAGCACTTCGAGTCCGGGCAGCACGGTGGAATGCGCCGGCTCCTCCGCGGGCCCGGCCGCGGCACAGCCGCTGCCGACCAGCAGCGCGCCGAGCGCGGCGATACAAAGACGAGTAACACGTTTGCGAGACTGCATGACCCTTCTATCTTGCCGAGTCGTCATCGTTCCTCAACCGCGAGACAGCATTTGAGCGGATCTGTACAATTTGGATTTGCCGACGCGGATGAAATCCCCGCGATCGCACGCATGGTCGCACACAGTTTCCCCGGTCCGACCCGCACGGCGGCGTGGATCGAGGAGCAACTTCGGGACCCGCGCTACGGCGGCGGCCCGGAAATCCTGCTCGCCGGCAGGGACAATGGTCGACCGGTCGCCGCGTTGCAACTGCATCCGCTTCGTCAGTGGATCGGCGGGGAACGCCTGCCGATCGCCGGCGTGGGCACGGTTTCCATTGCACCAAGCCATCGGCAGCAGCACCTCGCCGGCGACCTGATGACGCGCGGACTGCTCGCCGCACGCGAACGCGGCGACGTCGCCTCCGCACTGTACCCGTTCCGCGTTTCGTTCTACCGGAAGCTCGGCTACGGAATTGCCGATGTTGCACATCAGTATCAGGTCGCCCCGAAAAATCTGCCCGACTCCGCGGAGCGGCTGCGCATCGAACTGATCGATGACGACGCGTCGCGCGCCGAAGTGCTCGCATACTACAACCGCTGGGCGCAGTCGCAGACCGGGCAACTCGAACGCAACGAGCGGGTCTGGAACGAGCTCGTGACGACGCACGACCGCGCGCTGCTCGCTTATCGCGCGGAGGACGGCACACTCGAAGGCTACGCGCTGGTTGCGTATCACACGGAACCGGCCAGCGAACGGCATCTCTCGGTCGAGGAGCTGGTCTGGAGTTCGCAGCGTGCACGGCGCGGGTTGTACGGCTGGCTCGCATCGCTCAGCGATCAATGGGAGCAGATTGTTCTGCGCGCGCTGCCGTCGCACAACCTCGGGAACTGGCTGAAGGAGCCGCGGCTGCCCCGCGGGAGTGCGCCGATGTGGGGGCTCTGGGCGCCAGCCGCGACCGTGATGACGGGTACGATGTTCCGCCTGCTCGACGTGCAGCAGCCCTGGCTGCGTCGGAGCGTTGCACACCATCCGCCGCTGCGCGTCGCGTTCGATGTCATCGATGAGCAACTCGAAGCGAACAGTGGTAACTGGCGATTCGCTTTCGCCGATGGTCGCGTTGCAACCGATAATGGAGAGCCCGACGTCACACTGCGACTGAATATCTCGACGCTTTCGCGCATCTACATCGGCGCGCTGTCTCCCACTGCTGCATTCGATGCGGAGCTGCTCGAATGCGATCGGCCCGACCGGCTCGACACGCTGGGCAGCGTGCTTCGCCTGCCCGAACCCTGGACCTTCGATCGGTACTGATGCACACAGCGCGAACCAGCATCGAACGATTCATGGCGCCCATGCGACGTCGCAGGTTCGGCCAATCGCTTTCACGGACGCAGCGTGCGAGATCGCGAACCGTGCACATGCTGGCGATAGCAGCGAGTGTGCTGCTGATCGGCTGCGGCGGTGAACGTGCGGCGCAGGATGAAACCGGCGCGGCGGGCGAGTACAACACGCTCGGGGGCGGGCCGCCCGGCGGCACACTCATCGTCCTCGCCGATCGTGAACCCGACCAGCTCAATCCGCTCACGTTCAGCAGCACGCCCGCGTATCAGGCGGTGCATCTGATGTTCCGTTCGCTTGCGGTTCGCGATTCGACGCTCAGCGGCTATCGTCCCGACCTTGCGCAGTCGTGGCAGCTCGAGGGCGATTCAACGGTCGTACTCAATTTGCGCAACGATGTGTTCTGGCACGACGGTACCAAGGTCAGTGCGGAGGACGTCGTGTTCACGATCGAGCGGCAGCGCGACCAGGCCACCGCCTCGCCGCGGCGTGCCGATGTAATCGCGGTCGAATCGGTGACCGCGCGCGACAGCTTCACGGTCGCGGTGAAGCTCAACCGCACCGGGCTGTACAGCGTCAACGCACTGCTCGAAGTGGTACCCGTGCCGAAGCATCTGCTCGAGAGCTACTCGCCCGCAGAGTTGCGTAACGCACCGTTCGGCCGCAACCCGGTCGGCAACGGTTTCTACCGCTTCGGCTCGTGGACCGCGGGGCAGTCGCTGACCATGCTGGTCGACCCGAACAAGCCCGACGGCCGCGCAGCGATCGAGCGCATCATCATGCGCTTCCTGCCGGACATCAACGCCGCGATGACGGAGTTGCTGACCGGCAATGGCGACCTGATCCCGAAGCTTCCCGCAAACCAGCGACAGCGACTCGCGCAGTCGCGCGACGCGAAGGTGTACAACGGCCCGCGGGTGCGACCCGCGTGGATCGCATGGAATACGAGTCGTCCACCGTTCGACGATGCGCGTGTGCGTCGCGCGCTGCTGATGGCGATCGACCGCGAGACCGTGGTCAAGGCGATGTTCGGCGACATCGGCGAGGTTGCTGAGACAGTGATCCCGTCAGCATTGCGCGAACACACCGCATCGGTTCGGCCGATCCCGTACGATACGGCCGGCGCGCGCAGGCTGCTCGCCGAAGCGGGTTGGCGCGATACCAATGGCGACGGCATCCTCGATCGCAACGGCCGCCCGTTCCGCTTCGACGTCGAATTCATCTCGTCCGACGTCATGCGCCAGGATGTGCTGGTCTCGATCCAGAGCATGCTGCGCCGCATCGGTGTCGACCTCGCGCCGCGCGCGTACGAAAGCAGCACCTGGGTTTCGCATCTGCGCGAGGGCAGCTTCAGCGGTTCGTTCTGGGGCTGGGGCTGGGGTCCCGGTGTGGCCGGGCCGAACGCGGAGATGGTCTTCCACTCGCGGTCGATTCCCCCCGCAGGGCCGAACTTCGCGCGTTACCGGAATGAGCGCGTCGATCAGCTCATCGACACAATTCTGATCGTGACCGACACGACGCGCGCGCGACCGCTCTGGGCCGAACTCGAACAGATCGTCACCGACGAAGTGCCGTACACGCCGATCTACCTGGACCCGGAGCTGTTCGGCGTGCATGCGCGATTCCGCAACGTGAAGTTCCGCGGCATCGAATGGAATGAGGATGTGCCGTACTGGTACATCGACCCCGCGGACCGTCTGCCCCGCGACCGCCGATGAAATTCCTCGCGTCGGAACTCACGGCGTTCATGCGCGGCGGCGAAGCACGCAGCAACCTGCGCATCCTCAAGCGGTTCCTGCTGCTGCTATTGGCGATGATCATCGTCTACAGCATCCTGTTCCACGTGCTGATGGCCGCGGAGGGAGAGCAGCATTCTTTCCTGACCGGCTTGTACTGGGTGCTCACGGTGATGTCGACGCTCGGCTTCGGCGATATCACTTTCCACAGCGATGCAGGCCGCTTCTTCTCGATTGTTGTGCTGGTCTCCGGCGTGCTGTTCCTGCTGATCGTTCTGCCGTTCACGCTGATCCAGTTCTTCTACGCGCCGTGGCTCGAAGCGCAGATGCGCATGCGCGCGCCGCGCACGGTGCCCGAGGACATGACCGGCCATGTCGTGCTCAGTCACTACGAGCCGGTTTCGACTTCGCTCGCCGAGCGGCTGAGCTACCACGGCCGGCCGTACTACATCATCGAGCCCGACCTCAACCGCGCGCTCGAACTGCACGACCAGGGCGTCTCGATCATTGTCGGCGATCGCGACGACATCGAAACCTACCGCAAGCTGCGCGTCGACCAGGCCGCCATGGTGGTCGCCACCGGCGACGACTACATGAACACGAACATCGCGTTCACCGTGCGCGAACTCACGCCCGATGTTCCGATCGTGTCGTTCGCACGCGCACAGGAAGCGGTCGATGTGCTCGACCTCGCCGGTTCAACGCATGTGCTGCGATTGACCGAGATGCTCGGCCGATCCCTTGCACGTCGCACCATCGGCGGCGATGTGCGCGCCAACGTGATCGGCCGGTTCGGTGCGCTGATCATCGCGGAAGCGCCGATCCTGAACACGCCGTTCGTCGGGCGAACCGTCGGTGAGGGCTCCGTGCGCGAAGCGACCGGACTGACGATTGTCGGCGTGTGGAACCGCGGTGTGTTCGAGGTGCCGCATGCGGACACGGTGCTCGAGTCGAGCATGGTGCTCGTGCTCGCGGGATCGGAGGAACAGCTCCAGAAGTTCGCCGAGCTGACCGCGATCTATACGGTGTCGGAAGGGCCTGTGCTCATCCTCGGCGGTGGCCGCGTCGGTCGCGCCGCCGGCCAGGCTCTCGCCTATCGCGGCATCGACTACCGCATCGTCGAGAAGAATGCCGTACGCGTGCGCGATCCCGAGAACTACGTGATCGGCGACGCCGCGGACCTCGATGTGCTCGAGCAGGCCGGCATCAATAAGGCGCCCACCGCAATCGTGACCACCTCGGATGATGCGACCAACATCTACCTGACGATCTACTGCCGTCGCCTGCGCCCCGACCTGCAGATCATCAGCCGCGCCACTCTCGACCGCAACGTGTCGACGCTGCACCGCGCGGGCGCGGACTTCGTGATGTCGTACGCGTCGATGGGTTCGAACGCGGTGTTCAACCTGCTCGAGAAAGACGATGTCGTGATGATCGCCGAAGGGCTGGACGTCTTCCGCGTGCCCGTGCCGACGGAGCTGATCGGACTGCAGTTGCAGCATTCAGGGATTCGCGAATCGACCGGCTGCAGCGTCATCGCACTCACGTACGATGGCCACACCGAGATCAACCCGCCGCCCAACCGCGAACTGCCGGGCGAAGGCGCCGAGCTGATCCTGGTCGGCACCACACACAACGAACGCGAGTTTGTCGCGCGCTACTTCCGCTCGAAAACACCAGCCGGCGCGCGCTGAGGCGTAACCGCCACGCCCCACGGCCGCTGCCCCACCGGGATCGTCGCGACTACACGCAACGCGGTCGCATCGACAACGGACAGATCGTTCGAACCGCCATTCGCGACGTAGAGGTAGCGCCCGTCTCCCGAGATCGCGATCCCCCACGGACGCCGACCCACGGGAACGGTCGCGATCTCGCGGCGCGCGGCGGCATCGACCACCGAGATGTTGTGCGTGTGCCCATTCGCGATGTAGACGCGCGCACCATCCGGCGAGACCGCGATTCCCACCGGCTTCGCACGTCCGCCATCCAGCGGTATGCTCGCCAGCACGACATGTTTCTGCGCATCGACAATCGAGAGTGAGCCGCTGATCTCGTTGCTGACATACGCGAAGCGACTGTCGGGTGAGAAGGTCACCGCACGCGGGCGCGTGCCGACCAGGAAGGTATTCGCGACGCGCTGCGTCTGCGCATCGATCACCGTAACGGTGTTGCTGGTTTCCGCGGTCACGTAGACCCAGCGCCCATCCGGGCTCGCGGCCACACCTTCCGGTTCGATCCCGACAATCAGTGTTGCGAGCACATCGCCGCTGGCGAGGTCGGCGATGGTGGCGGTACCGGCATCTTCGTTCGCCGCATACAGCAGCCGGCCATCCGGCGAAAGTGCGAACTGCTCGGGGTCGCTCCCCGCATCGTGTGCACGTGTGAGCTCGGCTTTGGTCAGGTCGACCTCGACCACCGCATCCCCATCGTTCGCTGCATTCGGCACATCGTCGCTCAGCGCGATGAACGCGCGGCTGCCATCCGGATGAATGCTGAGGCCTCGCGGCCGGGCAAGCAGTGTGATGGTTGCGATGGGCTGGTGTGTGCGTGTGTCGACCACGGTCACATCGTTCGACGCTTCGTTGCTGACCAGCACCAGCGACGCACCTTCGCGCATCGCCGCACGCAACGCTTCTGCACCGACCACCGCACTCACGGAAGCCTTGGTCTCCAGCGCGGCGGGAGCACCATCGTCGCCGATCGCATACAGCGGTTGCAGCAACTCGTGCGACTGCGGGTCGAAACGCAGTGGCTGCCCCTTGTGACCGTCGAACTCGGCCGAATCGCTCTGGAGGAATTCGCGTACTGCACTGCCCCGCAACCCGCGATTCAGCGCGCTTTCGCCCGCAACTTTCAGTGCAAACCAGCTTGCCCACGCATCGGCTTCCGCCGGTCGGCCGAAGCTCTGGACGAAGCGCTGATTCAACTGCGTCGCACCGAACCGCTCGAGACGACCGTGCCAGATGGTGCACGCACCACTGCCTGCGCACTGCGTGTTGCTGCTGCGAATGCGAAACGTGTAGTCGTGCGCTTCGCCGGTCGCACAGCCATCTGCGATGTACACGAGCTGCCGCGTTTCCGCGGCGCGGGACAGCGCTTCGCATATGCCGGCATCGTACCCGCCGACGATCACCGCCGCACCCGCACGCGCGAGTCTGCCCACCAGCGCTTCCGCTTCCTTTGCGTCGCGCGCGCTGTCCAGCTTCAGCTCGAACGTGCGACCGAGCAGCCGCGCCGTGTGCGCAACTTCCTCGGCACCGAGCATCGCCCCACGCACCGCATCCGTACTCGTGCGCGCATCTGCAACGTAGCCGACCAGCACGCGTTCGGTCCCCTGCTCGGCGCACGCGGCAAGCAGTAACGCAAGGATGATCCATCGCCGCATCAGAGATTCGGTCCTTTTTCGTCGTCCAGGCAGAAGCGCCGGTCTTTGCAAGCCCCGAGCCGCTGCTGGCCCGTGTGATGCGGCGTCCTACTTGCATCGGCGACTCGCTCGCGTTCACTCGTACCAGCGACCATGGCGACCACACGGACCAGAACACTGCGGCTGATCGCGGCTGTGCCGCTCATAACGCTGCTGGCTGGCTGCCAGCAGGATCGCGTACGCCTTGAAGCGCGCAAGGGCGGCGCGCCTTCGAACGCACCACTCACTGAACTGCAGCAGGACGACGGGCAGTGGGTGATGGCGGCGAAGAACTACGCGAGCACACGCTTCAGCGGACTGACGCAGATCGATACGTCGAACGTGCAATCGCTCGCGCTGGCGTGGAGCTTTTCGACCGGGCAGTTGCGCGGACACGAAGCGGCACCGCTCGTGATCGGCAGCACGATGTACGTGACCACGCCGTTTCCGAACGTGCTGTACGCGCTCGACCTGGAGAAAAACGGCGCGCTGAAGTGGAAGTTCGAGCCCGAAGTCGATCGTGCGGCGCAGGGCGTGGCATGTTGCGATGTAGTGAATCGCGGGGCCGCGTACGCGGACGGCAAAGTTATCTTCTCGACGCTGGACAACCATGTGGTTGCGGTCGATGCGGAAAGCGGCGAGCAGGTCTGGCGTACGAAACTCGGCAGCATCCACCGCGGCGAGACCATGACCGCGGCGCCGCTGGTCGTGAAGGACAAGGTGCTGGTCGGCAACAGCGGCGGCGAACTCGGCGTGCGCGGCTGGCTGAAAGCACTGTCCGTGTCGACGGGCGAGGTGGTGTGGACCGCGTACAGCACGGGGCCGGACAGCGACGTGCTGATCGGTCCGAATTTCAAGCCGTTTTACCCGCAGTATCAAGGCAAGGACCTCGGCGTCAGCACCTGGCCCCCCGACCAGTGGCAGATCGGCGGCGGCACAGCGTGGGCGTGGATCAGCTACGACCCCGAACTCGACCTCATTTTCTACGGCACCGGCAACGCCGGCGTGTGGAATCCCGCACTGCGACCCGGCGACAATCTCTGGTCCGCCGCAATTTTCGCTCGTGATCCCGACGACGGGCAGGCACGTTGGGCGTACCAGTTTACACCGCACGATGAGCACGACTACGATGCGGTGATGGAGAACCTGATCCTCGAACTGCCCATCAACGGACAGAATCGCAAGGTGCTGCTGCGTCCCGAGCGCAACGGCTTCATGTACATCATGGACCCGACCAACGGGCAGGTGTTGTCGGCCGAGCCGTACGGGCCGATCACCTGGGCCGAACGCATCGACCTGAAGACCGGTCGTCCGGTGCTGGTGCAGGACAAGCGCACGGGCAACCGCCTCGCGACCAACGTCTGTCCTGCTTCTCCGGGGATGAAGGATTGGCCGCCATCGGCGTGGTCGCCGCGCACGCGCCTGCTCTACATCCCGATGAATCATCTCTGCATGGATTACCGCGGCGTCGAAGCGAACTACATCGCGGGCACACCGTACGTCGGCGCGGAAGTCGAGATGTATTCGGCCGAAGGCCGCGGCAACACGGAGTGGCGCGGCTCCTTCACCGCGTGGGACCCCGTGTCGCAGCGACAGGCATGGCAGATCAAAGAGAAGTTTCCGGTGTGGAGCGGCGCAGTTGTTACCGCCGGCGATGTCGTGTTCTACGGCACGCTCGATCGCTGGTTCAAGGCCGTGAATGCACGCACTGGCGACGTGTTGTGGCAGTACCAGCTCGGCTCCGGAGTGACCGGGCAACCTGTCACGTATCTCGGGCCCGATGGCAAACAGTACGTCGCCGTGCTTTCGGGCGTTGGCGGCTGGGCAGGAATCTCTGCACTCGGCGTCTACCCCGAGCAGGACCCGACCATCGGACTCGGTTTCCCGATTGCCGTTCCCGATCTGCCGGATTACACCGCGCAGGGCGGCATGCTGTACGTGTTCACGCTGCCGGGCCCCGCACCGCAGCAACAACCACAGCAGCAACGTGTGAGTGTGCGATGACTCGATTCGCGCATTCGATGCTGTTGCTCGTGATTGCTGCGTGCAACACGAATGAACCGCCGGTCCCGAGTTCGCAGCAGGCCACCGCCCTGCTCGGCAAGACGTACATCAGCCCGGGCGCGGGCGCGGACACCCTCAATTTCACGCGCAACCCGTACGAGGGGGATCCGGCCGCCGTGACCCAGGGCAAGCAGTTCTACACCTGGTACAACTGCCACAGTTGTCACGGCACGCTCGGTGGCGGAGGCATGGGCCCGCCGCTGCTCGATGCGCAGTGGATCTATGGCGGCGATCCCGTGAGCATCTTCGAGTCGATTCTCGAAGGCCGGCCCAATGGGATGCCGACCTGGCGCGGGCGCATCCCGGATGATCAGGCCTGGAAAATCGTCGCGTACGTGCAATCGCTGCAGAAGAATCCCGCCGCCATCAGTCAGCCGTCGAGGGTACAGAATCCGTGACTCCATCGGCGCTCGATCCTCGCGGACACGGCGCCGATGTCATTGCACAGCTCTGGTGGGTGCTGCTCGCCCTCTGCACACTCGTCGCGCTCATCACCCTGGCCGCACTCGTGTACGCCGCACTTCGTCCACGTCCCAACTGGCAAAGGCCGACCGCAGAGCAGGACCGCGGGCCAACCCGCGCGATCGTCTACGCGGGAATCGTCGGCCCGGTCATCATCCTCGCGGGGCTGTTCGTCTACGTGTTGTCCGCACTCGGCGCGCTCTCCGTTCCCGCCGATTCGCCCTACTCCATCGTCGTGACCGGCTACCAGTGGTGGTGGGATGTGCGCTACCGCTTCCCCAATCAGGCGGACGGATTCCGCACCGCGAATGAACTGCGCATCCCGGTCGGCCGGCGCGTGCGCGTCGACCTCGAATCGTTCGACGTCATCCACAGCTTCTGGGTCCCGCAACTGCACGGCAAAATCGACCTGATCCCCGGCCGCAAGAACGAGATCTGGCTGCAGGCGAATGAACCCGGTGTGTACCGCGGGCAGTGCGCCGAGTTCTGCGGGCTGCAGCATACACGCATGGCGTTCCACGTGGTCGCACTCGAGCCGGCCGAGTTCGATGCGTGGCTCATGCAGCAGCGTCGTCCTGCACCCGAACCGCGCACCGCAGCCGAACAGCACGGTCGCGTCACCTACGAATCGCACGGCTGTGCGATCTGCCACGCCATCCAGGGCACAACCTCGCGCGGCATCGTCGCGCCCGACCTCACACACGTCGCCAGCCGTATGTACCTCGCCGCCGGCACAATCCCGACCACGCGCGGCCACATGGCCGGCTGGATCTCCGATCCGCAGCACGTGAAGCCCGGCGTCAACATGCCGCGTGTGCCGCTCGATCCGGATGAGTTGAACAATCTCGTCACCTGGCTGCTGACCCTGCGATGAAGCACGCTGACGCCGCACACGCGCGGCCTCACCATGCGCGGATGCCTGTGCATCTGCTCAACGCGCGATGAAGCAGCCCGAGATGGTCGGTGTGCAGACGCTCGAAGCCGAGACGCCGGAAGAACGCAGTCGCGCCTTCGACGATCTGTGGAACCAGCCGACCGGACGCTGGAAGTTTTTTCAGCAGGTCAACAACATCCCGATCGCGCAGCGCTACATGGGGACCGCGTTCGCGATGTTCCTGGTCGGCGGTGTGCTCGCGCTGCTCATACGCGCGCAACTGATCGTGCCCGAGAACAAGCTGGTAGGCGCGGAGGCGTTCAACCAACTGTTCACGATGCACGGCACGACGATGATGTTCCTGTTCGTGATTCCGTTCCTGGAAGCGATCGGGACGTATTTCCTGCCGCTGCTGCTCGGCACGCGCGACCTTCCCTTCCCGCGGCTCACCGCGTTTGCGTACTGGACCTACGCGTTCGGCGTGGTCTACATCTACAGCAGCTTCCTGTTCGGCGTGGCGCCCGACGGCGGCTGGTTCGCCTACCCGCCACTCACGCTGAAGGAGTACTCGCCCGGACTCAACATCGACTTCTGGGATATCGGGCTGAGTGTTGCGGAAATCGCCGCGCTCGGTGCCGCCGCGGAGATCATCGTCGCCGTGTTGCGCATGCGTGTTCCCGGCATGGGGCTCAGTCGACTGCCGATCTTCGCCTGGAGCATGCTGGTCTTCGCCGTCATGATCATCTTCGCGTTCACGCCGCTCATCGTCGGGACCGCATTCCTCGAGCTCGACCGCAAGGGCGTCACGTTTTTCTTCGATCCGGAGCACGGCGGCAAACCGCTGCTCTGGCAGCACATTTTCTGGGTGTTCGGCCACCCGGAAGTCTACATCATGTTCATCCCCGCGGCCGGAATCGCGACGCACATCGTGCAGACCTTCTCGCGCCGTTCGATCGTCAGCTACCCGCTGATCGTGCTGTCCATCCTGGCGATCGCCTTCCTGTCGTTCGGCCTGTGGGTGCACCACATGTTCTCGACCGGTCTACCGACCACAGCGCTCGGCTTCTTCGCCGCGGCAAGCCTGGTAATCGCGATTCCGAACGGCGTGCAGTTCTTCTCCTGGCTCGCGACGATCTGGACGGGTAAACCGGTATGGAGCACGCCGATGCTGTTCACCATCGGCTTCCTCATCATCTTTCTGCTCGGCGGACTCACGGGGGTGATGGTGGGCGTGGTTCCGTTCGACTGGCAGGTCCACGACTCGTACTTCGTCGTCGCACACTTCCACTACGTGCTCATCGGCGGCGTGTTGTTCCCGCTCTTCGCAGGCATGTACTACTGGCTGCCGAAGATGACCGGGCGCATGCTCTCCGAACGCCTCGGCAAAATCCAGTTCTGGCTGATGTTCGTCTTCTTCAACGTCGCGTTTTTTCCGATGCACATCACCGGGCTGCACGGCATGCCGCGACGGGTCTACACGTACGAAGCGGACCTCGGCTGGAACGGACTCAACCTGATTTCCAGCATCGGCGCATTCGGTTTCGCGCTCGGCGTAGTGCTCGGCCTCGTCAACTTCTTCTGGAGCCTGCGCTACGGGAAACAGGCCGGACCCAACCCGTGGAATGGCGATTCGCTCGAGTGGTCGCACAGTTCACCGCCGCCGAACGCACAATTCAAGTACATCCCGGAAGTGCGCGGCCGCCATCCGATGTGGGACCAGGACTCGCTCGAACCGACCGACCCGCGCTTCGCGAAACTCGTCGAGCCGCTGCAGAGCGCGCCGACCACCTGGCGTGGCGCACTGGTCGTTTCCGTGCGCGAAGGCGCGCCGACCGGCATCGTCCACGTTGCAGGCCCGACCGCATGGCCCTTCCTCGAAGCCGTCGCGTTCCTGATCCTCTTCGCCGGTCTGCTCATCGAGCGCATGCTCTTGATAATTCCAGGTGTTATCCTCGCGATCGTTGCGCTCATCGGCTGGTTCTGGCCGAAGTCGAGCGAAGCCAATGCACTCGCGGAGATCGACATGGAAGGAAGCGAAGACCGACTGCCGCTTTTCGTCTATGGGCGACGCAGCAACGGCTGGTGGGGCACGTGCGTATTCGTTGCGATCTGGAGCACCGCTTTCTTCACCTCGGTCGCGAGCTACTTCTACCTCGGCGAGGGGCCTTCGGGGTATTGGCCGCCGTCGGTGCCGAATCTGATTTTCGGCCTGCTCGCAACGGCAGCCGCACTCGCATCGATTCCGACCGTGCACATGTTCGCGCGCACTGTGCCAAACGGTTCGCCCTCGATGCGACGCACCGGCCTCGCTCTCACCGCGCTGCTTCACATCATACTCCTCGGCTTCGCCGTGCTTTCGCTCACGACCAGCGACGTGCGCATGGAGACCGCGTACGGCTCGAGTGTCGCCTTCCTGATCGGCTTCCAGTGCGTGACCGCCGCGATCCTGCTTGCGATGCTTGCGGGCTCGTTTGCATGGACCTGGTTCAAACCCGCCGACCCGCGTGGCTGGGGTTTTGCCTGCAATACATCGCTCGTCGGCTACTACGCGGCGGCCAACTGGCTGATCACGTTCGTCGTCATCTCGATCACCCCGCTGTTGTGGTGAGTATGCACGGACACGCACGGGTTCGGGTTCATCTGCCGAAGCGCGGCTCGTTGTGATGGGTACGCACGGACACGCACGCGTTCAGGTCCACCTGCCGAATCGCGACATGTTCGTCGCGTGGCTGCTGGCGCCCGTCGCATGGCTCGTCCACCTCGGCGCGAGTTACCTGATCGTGACGCTGCGCTGTGTCGACGCCTGGAACGAATCCGCCGTCGCGATCACGCTGATCGCGGTAACGCTGCTGCTCGCCGCCATCTCCCTATACGTCGGACTGCATAGCTGGCGACGCATGCGCGCGCTCGGCATCCCCGCGGATCCGGGCATCGCGCTCAGCAAGGACTTCGGCATGGACGGGCTCAGCATGGCGATCGGCGTGATCACCGGAGGACTGTTCCTGCTGCTGATCGTGATGAACGGAGTCACACCGTTCTTCGTACCCACCTGCGCGACCGGAATGGGATGAAGCGGATCCTCTGCATCCTTGCCCTCCTCGCCGCGTGCGCCGGCGAAGCGCAGAAGCCGCCGGTTTTGGTCGTCGGCGGCGACGCGGAGCGCGGGCGCGCTGCGATCCGCACCTTCGGCTGCGGTACGTGTCACGTCATCCCCGGCGTACGCGGCGCGACCGGGCTCACCGGCCCGCCCCTCACCAACTGGCGCGAACGCGCCTACATCGCCGGCACGCTCATCAACGAACCGAACAACCTGATGTTCTGGATCATGTTCCCGGACTCGGTCGAGCCGGGCACCGCGATGCCGACGCTCGGGCTCTCGCCCACCCAGGCCGCCGACATCGCGGCGTACCTCTACACCGTCCGCGACGAGGGGCTCACCGGGCCGCCCAGGCTGTTCTCGGTCGACTGGCTGCACAGGCTTATGCCGCGCTGATTGTTGGACCCGCTCGAGGCGCGGGCATGCGGGTCCAGGCACGGGCAACAACCGGGCGGCGGGCACGTTTACGGGAACGGGAACGGGAACGGGCGCGTAACACGACCACGGGCTCCGGACACGGGAACCGGCACGGGCACGGTTACGGCGAACTGCCCATCCGCGGAAGGCCAATCAGCCGAAAGGGCGATTCACCAGTCCCAGGCGGGTGGATTGCCCGCTCATCAGGGCGGGCACCGAAATGACCGGACGATTCATCCGCCTGGGACTGGTGAATGCTCCACTCACACAGATATCGGGAGGCGATCGGACGATTCGCCTCAGCGGCGGCAGCTTATCGTGCTCGCAATCGGCCAGACTGAAAACATCATGCGGCCGTATCGCGCAGGCCGCTGCCGCGTTCGATGAGGCCGAGACGCTCACCGGACCAACTTTGCGTTGGCGGCGCGGGGACGCATAGACGGGCGGGCACACCCCGGCACCGGTCGAACCATCGAACGGGCGCGTCGTCTAACGCACCGTCAGCGACATCTGTGTGATGACGATGCCGGTGACGTCGGACATGGCCTCGTACCAGCGCAGGAAGCGCTGTGGCTCAAACGCATCGTACGGTTCGAGGTTGTGCGCCCAGCGGAACCCGATCGGCTGATACCAGAGTTTTGCTTCGACGACGAACGGTCCGTCGGCGGCGCGGACGGGTATGCGGTAGCGCACGCGGTCGCGGCCGCCCACGAAGTTCGCGTCGCGCGCGGCAGCCCCCTGCACCGCGATGTCGGGAATCGCCGTGGCCTTGTCGAAGCCGTCCGGCAGCACCCGGTTATCCTTCGTGTAGCGGATCGCACTCAGCAGCCCTGTCGTCACGCGGCCCGCCGTATCGATCATGATCGGTTCGTAGATCTGCACCTGGTCGGGCGATTCGATCCGGTCGTAGTGCGGTTCGTATCGTGCCGGATCGACATCGTTGTCGTTCCCGACGATCGAGCCGTTGCCGCGCAGCCTTCCCGACTCGAACACAATCGTTCCGCGCTGATCGCGCACCGTTACGTGCAGCCACGCGCGTCGCGAGGGGTACGCCGTCGGGAACTTGTGGCCGGTCAGATTTTCGACCGTCACGTCTGCCTCGATGCGGCCATCGCGCACGCCGGGCGAAGCAACACGGATGCGCGCGGTGTTGTTCTGCAGGAACTGCTCGGTCAGGTGGCGTATCGACTCGAGTTCTTCGGGCAACGCAAGCACACCAAGATCCTGCCGATACTTCGCCAGCATGCGCAGCATGAAGAAGTTGCCGCCGATGAAGGTGTGCTGCGACAGTTCCGGACGAGGTTGCCCCATCACGCTGGTGATCGCGACGCTGTCGTCGACGGCTGGCATGTGACACTGCTGGCACGTCTGCCGACCGCGATAGGCGCTGTGCTCCCATTCGAGGTTCGGCGTCTGCTCCGGAAATTTCCCGATGACACGATCGCTTCGGTTGCGAATGTTCGTGTACAGCACATGGCACGTGCCGCAGAACTCCGAGGTCTGGACGTGCCGCCCCTCCGACGGCCGGAAGTGTGTGGCCGAGCGCATGATCGCGATGCGACCGGTGTCCACGACAAACGGCCCGAACGCGAACCTGCGATGTTCGACATTTCGCAGCACGGTATCGATCACGAAGCCGCCGGAGAAACTTTCCGGCCGCCCGAGATTTTCGGCCTGGATTTGATGACAGAGCGTGCACGAAACACCGTCGGCGGCGAGGTCGTCGATCGGGTCGTCGGCATCATTGATCGGCAGATGGTCGAATGCGCGGCCGCGACCACCGAGTGCACGTTCGACCACATTCGACATCGGCATGTGACAGCGTGTACACTCGTCCTGGATCTCATCTGATGCAGCGGGGTGATCCATGATCTCGCGGCGCACGGCCGCGTGCCAGTACGGGTCGCGCGACGAGTTGGCCATGATCGAACCGCGCCAGTCGGTGCCGATCGAGATGTCGTCACCTGTGCGCGTGGTCAACTGATCATGGCACGCCATGCACTGATCGCTGGTCAGGAAAAGCTGCGGAACCCGCGCACCGGTCGCCTGGTGGATGTACAGCGCCGCCTTCGGGGTTGCCCCGGCGAGCAGCAGCACCGCCGCAAACGAAACCAGCCACAGTTTGCGCATCGTTCACCACCCCGCCAGGAAGGGACCGTCGAAGTAGTCCCACAGGATGTAGAACAGCAGTTGGGTCTGCCGCGCGCCGGTTTCGTTGATCGGGATGCGGAAGCCGACGTTCCCGAGTACGTGCTGCCGCGTACTCAGACTGACCTGCATCTGCGGCACGACATCCCAGAGCGTCTTCTGACCCGATGCGAATTCGCGCGAACCCAGCACCTCGACCATCGGTGTCCAGCTTCGCCCGAAGCGATGCTGCGAAAACGTCTTCCCCAGAACGCCTCGCCAGAACCCTTCCTCGTTCGCACGATCCGTATTTAACGGAAAGCCGGCACCCGCCTGCAACTGCACGAACCCATCGGCAGGAAGGATCTGCCCGAACGATACGAACGGTTCGAAGATCGTGGTCCCCGACCCGACAGCGTCGTCTTCGTCGCCGGTCGGCAGAATCAACTCGACCGCGCCGCTGAAGATCGTGCCCTTTGTGTTGCTGTGGTACAGGTCGCGCTTGAGCCCGAGCGCAATGTCGCCGAAGCCGCCGGTCCAGCGGTCGTCTTGTCGATGCCGCGCTTCGAGCGGCACGGACAACTCGAACTGGTTGCGCGCACCGAAGCGGCGCTCATACACGATCTCGAGCGCAACTGCCGCGGGACGTTCGAGCGAAAACCCGGTGGTCGCGACCAATTCGTCTTCGGGATACGCTTTTTCCGTAAACAGCGCACGCGGCAGGTTCAACTCGCCGCGCGGCCAGTTCGGGTCGGGACAGAAGGTGCGGATATAGGCCAGAACCTGGTCGATTTCTTCGTCCGTGAGTGCGACGCCGAACGCCGGCATCAGGCGCGAGAACCCGCGGGCCGGCCCACCCTGATGCACAACCGCAACCCAGTCGCCGTGCGCCTCACGTGTCGCGAAGTTGCAATCGGTGAAATCAGGGAGCGGGATATCGAATCCGACCAGCGCCTGCGGTGAGCCCGTGCCGGTCGCGCTGTGGCACGTCCGGCACGCCTCGCGAAACACCCGCTCTCCGCGGCGAACGGCTTCGCTGCCCTCGCTGTAATGCTGGAGACTCTGCGCGTTTGCGGCATCAGCGATGCCCGTGAACAACAGAACTGCGATCGCGGTCCTGCAGATCGTGGCGGCAACCACCACTCCCCTCCTGACGAGGTGTCGTGTGGAGCCGGACCCGCTGGAATATCCGGGCCATGT
>Ga0182743_1002052_pt1 | contig 18402 bp, 13 predicted proteins | sample eDN3rd30CKraftOP_FD_128522 | JGI IMG/M metagenome (GOLD analysis project Ga0182743, IMG submission 128522) | Enriched Organic Plus compost microbial communities from Emeryville, California, USA - eDNA 3rd pass 30_C Kraft OP (version 2) (version 2) ... | reverse complement strand
GAGGTGACAGGCGTGTCCACCACGCCCTGCGGCTGGAGATGCGCGGGCCAGGACATCATGAACGGCACGCGGATGCCGCCCTCCAGATAGGTGAACTTGCCCGCGCCCCAGGGATGAGCGGGATTGCAGAAGCCGAACTGCACGGGGCAGCCATTGTCCGAGAGGAAGACGACGATGCTATTGTCCCGCACGCCCTTGCGATCGAGCGCGTCGAGGATCTGGCCGACGCCATCGTCCATCGCCGCGATCATCGCCACATAGGTGCGGCGGACCGGGTCCTGGATGGACGCGAACTTGTCGTACCAGCGCTGCGGCACCTGCAGCGGCCAGTGCGGCGCATTGTAGGCGACATAGGCGAAGAAGGGCTGCGCGCCATCCGAGCGATCGATGAAATCCACGGCATGATGCGTGATCTCGTCGGTCAGATACTTGTCGAAATCGTCGACCGGCGTGGCGTCCGGCCCTTCCACGACGATTCCATTGGCCGCGCGATGATCGAAGGGCGGCTTGTTGGCATCGGCGCGCGTGGGCGTCGTCACCATGCCGGGCGTGCGCGGATCGACATAGACGGTCTCGCCAGCCAGGAAGCCGAAAAACTCGTCGAAGCCGCGATTGGTCGGATAGAATTGCCGCTCGGCGCCCTGATGCCATTTGCCGATGGCGGCCGTGCGGTAGCCAAGCGGCCGCAGCCGCTCGGCGAGCGTCGGCTGATCGGTCGGCAGGCCCGCGCCTTCATTTCCCTGATCGTTGATATTGTAATAGAAACCGAAGCTTGCCGGCCGGCGGCCGGTCAGCAGGCCGGCCCGCGAGACCGCGCAGACCGAGGCGGCGACATAGCCGCTGCTGAACGCCACGCCCGCCTGCGCGATGCGGTCGATATTCGGCGTCGGCACGTCATGTCGGCCATAGGTGGAAACGTCCGGCCAGCCCAGATCGTCGACCAGGATGACCACGACATTGGGCCGCGCCTGCACTTCCCCCGCCGGTCGCGCCGGGGCCCGCGGCGCGGCACCGTCGGCCGCCAGCGCGGGCGCGGCGAACGCGCCGCCTGAGAGGATGAGGGCCGCCGCCGCGACGTGCGACAACATTGTCTTGCCTGTCTTGCGCATGATGAGGATCCTCCCGCCTGTCGCCTATTCATTGCCGCCCGGACGGAAATCGCAGCCCGCGATTTCCGCCGGTTTCGCGGGATCGAGCGAAGCCCGGCCAGCGCACCAGGGGAAGCGGGTCGGATCGAGCGGCCCGTCATTGGCCTCGTCCAGCACTTTCCTGAGCGCGGCATAGCGTCGCGCCGCCTCGCCTCTCAGATGATCGGTCGGCACGTCCGTCTCCGTGCCCGCGACCGGGTCGATCGAAACGAAGCGGCCGTCGCCATAGAGCTTCCAGTGCACGTCGAACGCGAAGCGGGTCGGCTCGAAGACCCACATGGGCGCATAATGGATGAAGATGCTGTCGCGAACGGACGCCTGCCGGCCCTCCATGACCGGCCACTGGCTCACCCCGTCCACGGTGCCGGGCGCGACCGGAGCGCCCGCGATGTCCGCCAGCGTCGGCAGCACGTCGGCGAAATCGAACAGCGCATCGCTCACCCGCCCCTGCGGCACGCCGATGCCCCAGGCGATCATCGGCACATGCGTCCCGTTCACCGTCGGCATGCCTTTTCCGCCCCGGATCTCATAGCCGGAGCGCATGCTGTAGATGGCCCGGCCCGTGCCGTTGTCGCCGGTGAAGATCACGATGGTGTTCTTGTCGAGCCCGTCGGCCTTCAGCTTCGCCATCAACTCGCCGACCTTGCGGTCCATATAGCTGACCATGCCGGAGAAGCGGTTCTTGTCCCCCTGCGCGGTCATGGAGTCGGGCGTGGGGACGAAGGGGCTGTGCACCAGCACCATGGAATAATAGAGGAAGAAGGGCTTGTCCTTGTGTCGATCGATGAAACTCAGCGCGAAATGGCTGTCATCGTCCGGCCCGAAACCTTCCTCGCTGATCTTGACGACGCCATTCTCGCCGCGCGTCGGCCCCCAGTAGCGCGATCCCTTGGCGTCGAGCGCCTTGAGTTGCCAGAGATAGCTTTCGTCGAACCCGGCCGCCTCCGGCGTGATGCCAACGCGTCCGTCGAACCCGTTGCCCATGAGCTGCCACTTGCCGACGATCCCTGTGGCGTAGCCGGCATCCTTGAGCACATTGGCGAATGTGCGCTGGCCCGGCGCGAGATAGCCGAAGGCCTGGTAGTTGCGATGATTCTCGAGGCCGGTCATGATCCGCGTGCGCGATGGCGAGCAGAGCGGCGTCGCATGGGCATTGTCGAAGCGCATGCCCTCGCGGGCCAGCCTGTCGATATTGGGGGTGTAATATTCGCCGCCATAGGCATTGACGCCCTCGACTCCGAAATCATCCGCGAGAATGAGGATGATGTTGGGCGGGCCACTCGTGCGCGCTGGCGGCAGGGCGACAGGTACGGGGGCCCGTGCACCGAGCGGGCGCTGCGCGGCCGCAGGCGCAACCGAGAGCATCGTGCCGACCGCAAGAGCCGGCAGCAGCCGGGCGCCGATCGACCGCACGCGTGCCACGATACGTCTGCCGCTCGTTCCCTGCCCCATCACTCAGTCTCCTCTTAGAGTCGCGCCAACCGGAAGCACCGGGCGGCACGCTGCCCATCAATTCTCGTTCTGCGGCGGGGCAGGCCTGTTAGCGCTGTCATCGAACCGCTCACGCCCGCGGAAGCGCTCGGGAGCCTCGGCCAACGGCGGGGTGCTGAAGCGGCGCGCCTGGCGCCACCAGAGCGCCTGCAACGCACGCAGCTTTTCAGGGTGCGCAGCCGCCACATCCCGGCTTTCCGACGGGTCGGCGTCCAGATCATAGAGCTGCCAGACATCGTCCGCGAAATCCGTGCCCTGCCGGTGGATCGCCACCGCGCGCCAGGGGCCGTCGGTGATCGCCCGGTTGCCGCGCAGTTCGAAATACTGGACCGTGCGCGTCTCGGGCGCGTGGGCATCGGCCAGCGAGCGCAGGAAGCTGCGCCCCGCGATCGGGATTTCCGGACGCCCGTCCACCTGTGCGGGGAAGGCCGTGCCCGCCGCCTCGGCCAGCATCGGGGCGACGTCCACCACGTCGACATATTGATGCCGGATCGCGCCGCCATCCCGGATCATGTCCGGCCAGGACAGGATCAGGGGCGTGCGCACGCCGCCGAGATTGGGCCACAGCTTGTAGCGCCGGAACGGCGTGGCGCCCAGCATCGCCCAGGGCCGCTGATATTCGGACTGCGTCCTGTCCGTGCCCAGTTCGTCGATCCGCGCCAGCATCTGCTCGGGCGTGAGCTGGTTGGGGCGGTAAAGATGCTCAAAGGCACCCGTCTGCCCGGCTTCGGAGGCAGCCCCATTGTCGGAGAGCAGGACAATCAGCGTGTCCTCATACTGCCCGGTCTGCTTGAGATAGGCGATGAGCCGGCCGATCTGTTCGTCCGTATGGGTGATGAAGCCGGCATAGACCTGCATGAATCGCGCGAAGACCTGCTTCTCCACCGGCGTCAGCGAATCCCACGCGCGATCGCCGGGATTGCGGGGCGACAGGACGGTCTGCTCCGGCACGATGTGCATCGCCTTCTCGCGCGCCAACCGCTCCTCGCGCAGGGCATCCCAGCCGCGATCGTAAACGCCGGCATAGGCATTGATATAGGCCGGCGGCACCTGAATGGGCGCATGCGCAGCGCCATAGGCGAGATAGACGAACTTGCGCGGCGCGCCCTTCGCCGGATCGAGCGCGGCGATAGCGCGGTCGGTAATGTCGACGGAAAAGTGATAGCCGGGTGTTTCAGGCGCCGGAATTCGCGCATTCCCCTCGATCAGCCGGGGATGATATTGGTCCGTCCAGCCGAGGAAAAAACCGTAGAAACTGTCGAACCCGCGCTGCAGGGGCCAGGAACCGTTATGGCCCGGCGATCCATCCTGATCCTCGGGCGCGAGGTGCCATTTGCCGAAGCCGTAGGTCGCATAGCCCGCGCTATGCAGGACCTGCGCGATGGTGCTGGCATTGTCCGGCAATTCGCCCCGTGCGCTCGTCAGATCATCGGGGTCGACGACAGTGGCGGGCAAGTCCGGCATGCGCACCGTCTGCGGGTTGCGCCCCGTCAGCAAAGCGGCGCGGGTGGGCGAACAGACGGCCTTGGTATCGAAGCGATTGTAGCGCAGCCCGTCCGCCGCAAGCGCATCGATGCTGGGCGTGCGGATTTCCGATCCGAACGCGCCGATGTCCGAAAAACCCACATCGTCCAGCACGATCACGATGACGTTGCGCGGCGCCGGAGGCCGCACGGGCAGCTCACGCCCCGCCGCTCCCGGCGAAATGGCAAGAAGCGCGACGCAGGGCGCCGCAAGCCATCCCATCGTTGACCAGCGCTGTCGGCCGCAGTTCCACATCCCCAGCACCCGGCCTGCTCTCCTAATATCCGGCATGATCGCTATCTTCATCTATAGTCCGGCGGGCGGAGATCGATCCAGCAAATCGCGCGCACGGTTGCTCAACCGAAATCCCGACCGCCCGATGCGGCCCCCTTTCCCGGAGCTTACCCGAAAACATCATATAGTCGTGCCCCCAGGCGCCCATGCCAGCCCGGCCCTGCTGGCAACGCTCGCGCCATGCCGGTTCGCCGGAACGGAATCCGCACGAGCGGCGACTCGTATTCATGATCCTCTCCATGAAGGAATCTTGACATCGCTGTCAGAAAAGGCAACCATCGCGCGACATAAAAACAGACTTTGGATAATTTGAAGGGGAGGTATCGCCATGAAACTGGCATCAAATCTGCTTGCAACGGCGGCGCTGGCCGCCGCGCTCATCGGGACGGAAGGGGCCCATGCGCAGTCGGCTACGCTGCGGGGCGAGCCAGCCGCGCCACAGGCCGAAGGGCTGGAGGACGACCCGGGAGAGATCATCGTCACGGCACAGAAGCGGTCCGAACGGCTGCAGGACGTGCCGCTCGCCATCACCGCGCTGACCGGCGACGCCCTTGCGGCCCGGGGCATCACCGATACGAGGAACCTCGCGCAATCGGTGCCCTCGCTCTCTTTCGGGCAGGGCAATAATCCCAACAATTCGAGCTTCCGCATCCGCGGCATCGGCACGTCCGTGTTCGGCGTGGGCAGCGAATCGTCGGTCTCCGTGGTGGTGGATGGCATCGTCATGGCGCGGGCCGCTCAAGGCTTTTCAGATCTTGCGGATATCGACCGGATCGAAGTGTTGCGCGGCCCCCAGGGCACGCTGTTCGGCAAGAATGCGACGGGCGGCGTCATCAGCATCGTGACCGCGGCGCCCACGACCTATCTCTCCGGCCGCGTCAGCGCGACCGTGGCGGAAAAGGGCGAGTATCGGGTCAACGGCACGATTTCCGGGCCGCTGTCAGACAAGGTCAGCCTGCGTCTCACCGGTTTCTACAACAATGATGACGGCTATTATTACAATGTCGCCCAGGACAAGAAGGTCAATGGCTTCGAGGCCTGGGGCGTTCGCGGAAAGCTGGCATTCGACCTCGGCGCGCTCCATCTGCTCGCCTCGGCAAGCTATTCGCAGAATAACGGCAACTGCTGCCAGAACGCGCTGATCCGCTCGGACAATAGCAACCTCGACCAACTCGTCTATCCGGTGGTGGCGCATCCCTATAATCGGGAGGTCTCGTCGGATGGCGACACGGTGAGCCGCACCAATCAGGCGCTCTATTCGCTGCAGGCCGATTATGACCTTGGCAGCGCGCAGATCACGTCGATCACCGCCTATCAGAAATATAATTTCTATGCCGGCTTCGATGTGGATCAGATCAACGATCCAGTCCCGCTCTACACCGGCGGCAACGGCGTGGCACCCTATTATGGCCAGTTGAATGTTAATGCCGGACCCTTCGACATCGGGCAGTTCTCACAGGAACTGCGCATCGCCTCCTCGGGCGAGCGACGGCTCAACTATGTCTTCGGCCTCTATTACGACTCGCTCAAGGTGAACCGGTCTTTCGGCCGCCGGATCGTCAGTTGCCCCACGAGCATCGCGGCCAATCAGGGATTGGAGATCGGCGCTGTCTGCCCCTCCCCCGTGGCAAGCTCGGGGAGCGCCACCTCGCATCTGGAAGCGGAGCAATATGCCGCGTTCGGCCAGATCGACTATCGGCTGGTCGGCGGGCTCAAGCTGATCGGCGGCCTGCGCGTGCAACATCAGGCCATGTGGGTATACGGCGCGCAAGACGTTGATCCGCTGGTTCCAGGCGACAATCCCATGTTCAGCGGCGCCACGCTCACGAGCGGCCGGACCGACGCCAGCGACGACGCGGTAACCGGCCGGGCTGGCCTGCAATATGAGTTCAGCCGCAATGCCCAAGCCTATGCGACCTACACGCGCGGCTACAAGGGCCAGAGCCTCGGCACCGAGTTCAACCAGACGTTCAACAACAATCCGATCGTCGAGCCCGAGACAGTGAATGCCTATGAAGTGGGCTTCAAGGGCAGCACGTCAGACCGCGTCCTCTCGGTTTCGGTCGCGGCCTTCCTGGCGGACTACAAGAATCTGCAAGTCCAGGCCAATCGCTCGGACAATTCGACGGGCACCTTCCTGTTCGTCGTGACCAACGCCGGCACGGCAAAGACCAAGGGGCTGGAAGTGGAAGCGACGCTGCGGCCGAGCGATCAATTCTCGATCACCGGCTCGCTCGGCTATGTGCATGGCCGGTTTGATGCGGACGGCCTTGCCTGTCCGCTGCAGTTGCAGGCGGGCGCGGTGGTCGTGCCTTACGGGGAGACAGCCCCGGTCAACAGCTGCTTCCGCGCGACATCGTCAACCGGCACGCTGTCCGGCCGGCAGCAGAATGTGCGCAACGGCGTGCTGCCCAACACGCCGGAATGGCGCATTTCGCTCAATCCGCGTTACGAGCGCACGTTCGGTAACTTCGCCGGCTATGTCGATCTCTATTTCTCCTATCAGAGCGATGTTCAGTTCGCGCTGGAGCAGGATCCGCTCACCGTCCAGCCGGGCTATGCGACGGTCGACGCGACCATCGGCATCCGGCCGCTGGATCGCGGGTTCTCCGCCTCGATCTGGGTCAAGAACCTGACGGACAAGCATTATTATTCGAACATTGGGCACAATTCCCTGCTCACCTCGATGGACGTCACGCCCACCAACCTCACCGGCTTCATGCCCAAGGCAGCGTCACGCTATTTCGGGCTCACGGTCGGCTATTCCTTCTAGTCGAACCGGAGCCACACCTTCCCCGTGGGCCAGTTCGAGGACTGTGCCACGCGGGGAAGGGCCGGCCCGCAAGAGCGATATCGGGGGAAATTCATGAAAAGTGCGACTTCGTTCATGGGCGCAATCGCCCTGTTGGCGGCAACCAGCGTCTCTGCCGGAGACGGCCAGACCGGAGAGGACGCCGCCGCACGCGCCGAGGAGACGTTGCAGCGCATGACCGCCGCCGAGAAGACCGTCCTCACCCACGGTATCATGCCGCTGCCGGTCGGCCCCAATCCGCCCGTCATCCCCGCAGATGCCATTCCCGGCGCGGGTTATGTGCCCGGCATCGAACGGCTGGGTTTGCCCGCCCTGCGCGAGACGGACGCCAGTCTCGGCGTCGCGTATGTCTTCGGCCTTCGCAAGGACGGGGCGACCGCCCTGCCCTCCGGCCTCGCCATGGCCTCGACATGGAACGACGCGCTCATCGAGGAAGGCGGACGGATGATCGGCCGGGAAGCGCGCGCCAAGGGCTTCAACGTGATGCTCGCCGGCGGCGTCAACCTGATGCGCGACCCGCGCAACGGCCGCAATTTCGAATATTTCGGGGAAGATCCGCTGCTGAGCGGCCGGCTGGTCGGCCATGCGATCCGCGGCATCCAGTCCAACCATATCATCTCCACGATCAAACATTTCGCGCTCAACGGGCAGGAGACCGGTCGCAAGGTCATCGATTCCCGCATCTCGGAAGCCGCCGCGCGGGAAAGCGACCTGCTCGCCTTCAAGATCGGTATCGAAATCGGCAATCCCGGCTCGGTCATGTGCGCCTATAACCGCGTGAACGGCCACCCCGCCTGCGACAATGACTGGCTGCTCGACAAGGTGCTGAAGCAGGACTGGGGCTATCGCGGCTTCGTCATGTCCGACTGGGGCGCCGTTCCGGGGCTGGACGCCGCGCTCCACGGGCTGGACCAGCAGTCCGGCGCGCAGCTCGATGCGCAGGTCTTCTTCGGCGCGCCGCTCGCCGAGGCGGCCGCGCGCGATCCGGCCTGGGCGCGGCGGCTGGACGACATGAACCGGCGCATCCTCTGGGCGATCTACGCCAACGGGCTCGACGCGAATCCCGCAACGCCGGGCGGCACTATCGACTTCCCCGCCCATGCCGCCATTGCGGAAGAGGTCGCGCAGCAGGGCATCGTTCTGCTCCGCAACGAACGGAGCGTCCTGCCACTGGCGGCCACGGCGCGCCGGATCGCCGTGATCGGCGGCTATGCTGATTCGGGCGTGCTCTCCGGCGGTGGCTCCAGTCAGGTCATGGGGCAGGATGGCCCGGCGCTCGCCATTCCCGTGGGCGATTTCGGCGCCTTTTCACCCTTCGCCAGGGAGAGCTATCAGCGCTCCGTCCCGCTCGCCGCCATCCGGGCGATGGCGCCGCAGGCAGATGTGCGCTTCCGCAGCGGCCGCTACCTGTCGGACGCGGTCGCGCAGGCCCGGCAGGCGGATGTGGTCATCATCTTCGCCACGCAATGGACCGGGGAAGGCATCGACCAGCCCGACCTCACCCTGCCCAACGGCCAGGACGCGCTGATCGACGCCGTGGCGCAGGCCAATCCCAACACCATCGTCGTACTCGAGACCGGCAGCCCGGTGCTGATGCCATGGCTGGACAAGACCGCCGCCGTGCTCGAGGCCTGGTATCCGGGCGCACGGGGCGGCGAGGCCATCGCGGCGGTCCTGTTCGGCGCGGCCAATCCCTCCGGCCGCCTGCCGATCACCTTCCCGGCCAGCGAAGAGCAGCTCCCGCGGCCGAAGCTGGACGGGTTCAACATGATCGAACCGAGTTTCTCCGGCGAGGCCACGGGGTATGACGGAGTCCTGAGCGCCGATTATGACGTGGAAGGCTCGGATCTTGGCTATCGCTGGTTCGCGCACAAGGGCTACAAGCCGCTCTTTCCGTTCGGCTTCGGTCTCTCCTACACGCAATTCGAGACGAGCGGCTTGCGCTCGGACGGCTTGAGCGCCCGCTTTACCGTGCGCAACAGCGGTTCCCGCGCCGGCGCGACCGTGGCCCAGCTCTATCTTCTCTCGCACAATGGCGAGGCGAAGCGCAGATTGCTGGGCTATCAGCGCGTCGCGCTGGCCCCCGGCGCCGCGACCGAAGTGACGCTGCAGATCGACCCGCGCCTGCTGGCGAACTGGAAGAACGGCGGCTGGGTGCTTGCCGCAGGCGAATATCAGCTTGCGCTGGGCGAGAATGCACAGGACATGGGAACGCCGGTCACCGTGCGCCTTCGCGCGCGTCACTGGCGGGACTGACGGCGCATATCAACAACCGGCCCGCTTCGCTCCGGCGAGACAGAGAAAGAAAACAGTCATGGCCCCAGTATCTCCTGCAGCGCGCAGCACCGATCCCGCACCGGTGACGGACGACGGCGCGCGTGTCGATGTGGCGGGCCTGCAGGCCTTCGTCATCGCGCTGTTCTTCATCTTCGGCGGGATCACCTCGCTCAATGACGTCATCATTCCCAAGCTGAAAGAGCTGTTCACGCTCAGCTACATGGAGGCGATGCTCGTCCAGTCGGCTTTCTTCGCCGCCTATTTCATCGTTTCCATCCCGGCGGCGGCGATCGCCAAGCGGGTGGGCTATATGCGCGGCGCGGTCATCGGGTTGCTGACCATGATGGCGGGGTGCCTGCTGTTCATCCCCGCCTCGTCCAGCGCGACATTCGGCGTGTTCCTGTTCGCGCTGTTCGTGCTCGCCAGCGGCGTCACCATCGTTCAGGTGGTCGCCAATCCGCTTATCTCCCTGCTGGGCCCGCCGGCCACCGCACCCAGTCGCCTGACCTTCGCGCAGGCCTTCAATTCGCTCGGCACGACGATCTTCCCCTATTTCGGGTCGATCCTGATCCTCGGCAGCCTCGCCCATGTGAGCGCAGACCAGCTCAGCGGCATCGCGCTGGCCGACTATCGCGTGCAGGAGACACGCGCGGTCGTGCACGCTTATATCGGCATCGCGGGCGCGCTGCTGCTGGTCGCCGCCGTGGTCTGGTTCAATCGCAATCGTCTCAGGGGGGAGCAGCATGGTGACAGTTCCATCCTCGGCAGCTTCGCGCTGCTCAGGCGCCCGCGCTTCGCTTTCGGCACCGCCTGCATCTTCCTCTATGTCGGCGCGGAGGTCGCCATCGGTTCGCTGATCGTGAACTACCTCGCCCAGCACCAAGTCATGAACCTGAGCGAACAGGCGGCGGGCAAGCTCATCCCGCTCTATTGGTGCGGCGCGCTCGTCGGTCGATTCATCGGCGCCATCATCCTGCGGCGCATCAACCCCGGCAAGGTGCTGGCTCTCAACGCCGTCGGCGCCATTGTTCTCGCCACCCTTTCGGCGAACGTGACCGGCACAGTTGCCGGCTATGCGCTGCTGATGATCGGCCTCATGAACTCCATCATGTTCCCCACCATCTTCAGCCTCGCTTGCGAAGGGCTCGGACCGCGCGCGGCGGACGGTTCGGGCGTGATCTGTATGGCAATCGTCGGCGGGGCGGTCGTGCCACCGCTCACGGGCCATCTGGCAGACGTGAGTGGCAGCCTCGGCTTCGCTCTGCTGCTGCCGGCGTTATGCTATCTCGTGATCGCGGCTTTCGGCTTATACGCCCGCAAACCCTATGACGCCGCAGGAACCAGGGCGCCAGCCCGCTGAACGGGCGCGCACGACCCTGACCCAACTCCTCCGCCGCCCCATTCGAAATTGGAGGCGTTATCCCTCGACACAAAGGCCACTCCGACAGGCGCGCTATCGATGGTAATCATAATAAATGTTGGGATCATATCACATTATTACGACGTAAATATTGCTAATATTAATGAAATACGTCGATTATAAGTAGGAGTTTGTTCAAATATTACCAATTTAAGCATGGAAAATTTGTTTGAATATCCAAAATATTCTAAGGAAATATTTTAATTCTCGGAGATATTTTTGATATTTACGGGATTATTTTGTAGGCTTTCTTGAAATTAATTACCAGGATAGCAGCAGTCCGAACGCAGAAATATAGCTTATGCCGGTCACGGGTTTGGGAGTCATGGACAGCGGTCAACCCGTGCCCACTCCCGGCGTGCGCGCTTCCCCTGCGACCGTCATGCTCCGGCGCGCCCGGTCGCAATGATCATTGATGCGTGGGGCCAGTCGATCCTCGCACGATGAATGTGCATTTGTGCACCCGCGCCGGTCCGGTGCGATGCTCGCGATGGGCGAGCATCACGACCGCCTCATAGGCCATCTCGACGATGGGCTGCCGTACGGTCGTCAGTTCGGGCCACACGCTCTTTGCGATCCAACTGTCGTCGAACCCCACGACCGAGAGCATCTCCGGAATACGGATCGAGAGTTGCGCCGCCGCAGCGAACACACCCGCGGCCATGTCGTCATTAGCCGCAAAAATGGCCGTGGGCCCGTCTTTCCGACGCAGCAGGCGCAAGCCGGCGCCGATGCCTGATGCGAAAGTGAAGTCGCCATCCGCCATCATCACGTCAGCCGGCTCTACACCTCGCTCCGCCAGGGCCGCGAGGAAGCCTTCCCTGCGCCAGGCGCTCGCCCCATGTGTAGGCGGCCCGCCGACAAAGCCGAAGCTCCGATGTCCCAGTCCCCACAGGAACTGCACGACTTCCCCCATCGCCTGACTGTCGTTCGAAAGGATCGCCGGAGACCGGTCGGCGCGGGCCTGCGGCGCAATTCGAACATAGGGCAGATGATGACGCTCGAGCGCGTCCAGCACCGCTTCGCAATCCGTCGCCGGTGGCGTGACCACAACGCCGTCGACCCGCCGATGCGCGAACATGGCATCGAGCATTTCATTCACGGTCGCGGCTGATGTCTCGATATGTTCGAGGATCAGCTGGTAGTTCGCTTCCCGGCAGGCAGCATAGGCGCCTTCCTGCACCTTCATCGTATAATTTGGACTGGGATTGTCGAATAATATGGCGATGTTGAGTGAACGCCCGGCCGCGAGGGAGCGCGCCGCTGGGTTCGGCTTGTAGCCCAATTGATCGATCACCGCCTCGACCTTCGCCCGCATCTCCGCGCGGACATTGGCTTCACGATTAACGACCCGGGAGACGCTCTTTATCGAAACGCCGGCGAGACGTGCCACATCGTTGATGGTCACTTTCTTCATAATCCCCAGTCTCTCTCCCATGCCAGCGAATTCTCGGGGACGGACATACGCATCCGGGTAAGTGTCGCCTGAAAACAGACAGCGTTATCATAGCGCGACAGACCGTTAAAGAAACTAGCCCGCCTTGAGAAGGCCGGCGCAATTCGGAGACTCTGTTTGAGAAAGTTCTGGGATGAGCGATCCTGCGCAACATGGGGCTCCCCCGCGCGAGATCGACATTGCCTGGAAGACATCGAGGCGCTGCTCATAGTGCCGGACGACGCATTGCCAGCGGTCGGTCACCGAAGCGCTCGGCCATCCGACGCATGGTTAGAGCCTTGAAGGCGGACTTTCTTGTCGGCGAGTGCGGACAGGTGCCGTCGGTGGAGATAGGCTTGAGCCAAGGCGGACCAGCGACAATATGCCAGGCAACAGCGCTGTCGGAGATTTGGGCGGTGGAGAGAAACAGTTATCCCCGCGACAAGAGCAAAAGCTCTCATCTTGGCTTCGTCAACCTCACTTGAGCATTGCTCTGGCTAACCTTTGTCCACGCGCCTGGAATTCCTCGATAATGCATGCATGGGTCGGCAAGCGTGCGACCGAGTGGACAAAGGCCTTCAGTCGGCTGAAGGCACGGGCGATACTCCCGGCGGAACGCGGCGGAGCGAATCCGTGCATATTGGTCGCCCTCGAACTCATAGATCACGAAGCTGTTGATATAATCGCGATCGCCCTTGCGCATGGGGCGCACGGCGAAGTCAGGCGCATCGGACATCACGAGAAATTCGGATTCCAGTTCCGCGGCCAACCTCTGCCCATCGACGAAACATTGCCGGATTTATCTCCCTATCTTCCAGCCATGCGCGCATGATCCCGCTCCACCGGGAACACGCCGGAATGCAGCGGGATCGGCCCATCTTCCTCGTTGAACGACACGCCGACCGGGTTTCGTCCGGCTGCGACGGCTTCGGCCTGTTCCTTGTAGAGGCGCCGCAGCAGCACCACGCCCTTGTCGGAGCGGGCGAGATGCTCCTCGCTGTGCAGCGTGATGTCGCCCTGGCTCTTCTGGGCCTCATAGTCGGACGGAAAGTCCTGCTTCTCCTCGTCGGTCAGTTCCGCCCAGATCTTCCGATGCGGGCCGAAGGCGATGATGTTCCGGTTGTCGGGCAGCGGCGTGCCCTTCTTCTGTCGCCGATTCATCAGGATTTCATGATTTGTGTCATCGAACGGCATCACCCAGAAAAGCTCGTTGCCGATGCCCTCCGCCACGAAGAAGGGCGAGATGGCGTAGCAGTTCGGCATGAACGCCTCGGATTGGCGGACATATTCCCGTCCCGCCGCGTCATAGGCGCCCGAGGTGGCGATCACGCCATGATCGGTCCGTTCCCAGCCGACGTTGAACAGGTCCGGCGTCTGCCGCGAACTGCCGGTCGCCTCCTTGCTGAACTGCGGCCCGCTGATCATGGTGTGCAGGATGGCGAGGTGCCAGGTATCCATGGCATTCTCGAACATCTGGAACCAGTTGTAATCCTGCGGCCAGGGCGCCAGTTCGCCGGCAGGGCTGAGATAATAGGAGATGATCTCCTCATCCTCCGCCAGATCCTCGAAGATCGAGAAGCGGGGGAAGAGCGGTTGCCGTTCCTCCGGTCCCATATAGGTCCACAGCGCGCCATGGCGCTCCACCACCGGATACCAGGGCTGACGGACGCTGCCGCGATGCTCGCCCTTCCTCGGCTCGCAGGGCTGCTCGATGCAGCGGCCCTCCACGTCGAACTTCCAGCCATGATAGCAGCAGCGAATGCCGTCTTCCTCCACCCGCCCATAGAAGAGGCTGGTCCCGCGATGCACGCAGCGGGGATAGAGCAGCCCGGGCTTGCCCGCCTTGTCGCGGAAGAGAATGAGATCCTCGCCCAGAAAGCGGACCATCTTGGGGCGCGTGGTGGCATCGGCCGAGAGGGCGAAGGGCTGCCAGTAGCGGCGCAGCAATTCCCCGCCCCTGGTGCCGCGACCGACCAGCGCGAGAGTCGCGTCGAACGTGCCGGCTTCGTGCTCATAGGCCCGCCCCGAACGCGCCGTGGTTCCCGTCATCATCTCACATCTCTCCGTCAAGAATTATAATATGAGTACATATTATAATTCTTTGCCAGCGTCAATCCGTCCAGGACAAGGGAGCGCGCGAGGCGCCACGGCTTCATCGTCCATTCATCGCTGAAAGCAGGCGGATGCCCTTTCCGTCCCGGCGAACGAGCGGTCGGGCGCGAGAGAAGCCGTCCTCAGGCAGCGGGCAGGCGGGACGCAAGGAAGGCAGCGACATCGGCGGCGCATTGCCGCGCCGTCGGCACCATGCGGGCATAGCCGAAGAACAGATGCGTCATGCCGCGATAGACGCGGCAGTCGACGTCCCCGCCCGCGTCGGCCAGTCGCCCTGCCATGCGTGCGGCGCCATCGCGAAAGATGTCCATCTCCGCCGCCGCGATGAAACAGGGCGGGAAGAGCGCGGGCGATGCACGCATGATCGACGCGCGCGGATCCGCATCATGCGCCGGATCGACCAGATAGTCGCGCCAGGCTTGCTGCGCGCTGGCCCGCGTCGGGAAATGGGGACCATCGCCGAAGGCCGCCATTGACGCCGTGTCGCTCGATCCATCGAAAACCGGCACGACGAGCGCGGCCGCGCGCAGGAAGGCATTGGCCGGCGCCCCGCCGATCTGCACTACGGCGCCGCAACTGACGTTGGCGCCGGCCGACGCGCCGCCAATCGCCATGCGCGCGCCATCCACGCCGATGCGCGCCCGCCCTTCGCCCGCAAGCCAGCGAAAAGCCGCGCCCACGGCTTCCACGGCGTGAGGAAAGGGCGCTTCGGGAATGTGCGGATAATCCAGGGACAGGACGCACCCGCCCCAGTCGCGCGCGATATTGCGAAGCTGGAGCGCGTTGCTCGACGCATCGCCGAAGCGGAAGCCGCCGCCATGCAGGAACACGTAGAGGGGCAGGTCCTCGCGCGCGGACGGCCGGTAGAGGATGGCGTCCAGTTCCCGGGCGCCGGCGGGAATCGCCAGGCGGCGGACCTCATGCAACGGCGCGGGATCTTCATTCCACCAGAGGCTGGCGCGTCGCATCTGGTCGCGCTGCGCCGCCAGCCCCTCGCCGTCAGTGGGCGTGTCCCGCATGATCTCGCCGACGCGCGCCAGCGCGCGCGCAAGGTCCACGTCCAGAAGGGGCAGCGCGCCGCCTCCCTTGTCCATCCCTTCCGGCATCCTCACTCCGCCTTTAAATATGACACCATATTAAAGGGCGGGCAAACACAGTCAATGACCGGCCGGAACGCGCGGATCATTCCGCGTCGTGGATCAGGTTCCGTTCCCTATGTTGTAGCTGTTCGAGACACCGAGCAACTTGCTCAGAAGGCGCAATAATTCCACCCGTTCCTGCGGTTCGAGGTCGGAAAGAATGTCCGCCTGCAACGCATCCAGAAAGGATAGCTGTTCCTCAGCGATCCCTTCTCCGATCTCCGATGCGCGGACCTGCCAGCCCCGCCGGGACCGGTCGCTCCGCTTCCGAAGCACCAGGCCGAGCTTTTCGAGACGCCCCACCACAACGCCGGTCGTCGCGGGATCATAGCCGATGACCTGCGCCAGCTCCGCCTGCTCCAGATCCGGAACCAGCGCGACCGCCGCCAGCACGGCGAACTGGGCGCGCGTGAGCTGATGATCGCCGGCCGGAATGTCGAAACGCTGGGTGATCCGCTGGTCGAGCCGGCGCGTGAGATAGCCGATGGCATTGTAGATCGGCAGCAGGCGCCGCCGCACCGTCGCTTCCCGCAGCGCAAGCGACGTGCTCCGCCGACCCTCGCCTTCCTCGCCCTTTGTCATCCGCATCCTTTCAACGAGCCTGTGCGTCCGCGCGACCATAGGCCCAACATGGGGCCGGGGCTACAGCCTCCGCCATCCTCAATTTCGCTGGACAGATAAAAATATGTATTGCTATTATTAAACGAGGCCGGGGCGATATCGGCCATCTTAAAGGGCGGGACGGGAGCGGATTCATGGATGACGTGCCAGCGGCCCTGCCGCGCGAAGCCTTCATTGCGGACAGGCGCGCGGAGCGGCCGGCGCGGTCGCGGCAGCGCCCCTTCTACGGCTGGTATATCCTGGCGCTGTTCTGGCTGATACTGGCGACCAACCTCGCCTTCCCCATGTATGGCTCGGGCGTCATCAGCAGCCATATGGCCGAGGCGCTCGGCATGAACGGCAAGGAACTGGGCCTTTCCTTCAGCATCTTCATGGCGATGCTGGGACTGCCCGCGCCCCTGATCGCCATGGGGATCGCCCGCTTCGGCCTGCGTCCCGCCTTCGCGGTGGGCAGCCTGCTCATCGCGGGCGGCGCGTTCGCGATGGCGACGATCGTCGACAATGCGCTCGGCGCGGCGCTGGCCTTCGGCACGCCGGTGGCGCGTTATTTCGGCTCCAGCCTCCGAGGCGCCCTGGTCTTTCTCGTCTTCTATCTTCTGTGCGGAGCCCTGGCTGGTCTCGGCTATGGGATCGCCAATCCGGGGAGCTCGGCCCTGATGATCGGCGCCTCTGGAGCGGTCTCGGGCCTCGTGGGCGCAGGCGTGCGGCTGCTGGCGGGCAGGGGACTTCCGGGGCCGTACTTCAGCCCGCCGGTAGTCAGCATGACGATCGGCTGGATCGTCGTGAACCTTCTGCTGGCCTTGGTCGGTTTCGCGCCCGGCCTGGGCGACGCCGGGGTGGCCTGGGAAGCCCATATCTTCGGCTATCTGGCGGGCCTGCTGCTGATCGGCGCGTTCGGATGGTTCTCGGATCTCGTCCGGGCCTGACGTTTTCGCGAGAGCGTTGATTTTCCACGCGTCGTGCGCGAGGCTTCCCTTCTGGGCGCAAGGAGAACCGCGCTATGCTGGTGTCTCAGATCCTGAAAGCCAAGGGCGATCTCGTCTTCACCGTCGGGCCGCAGGAAACCGTCGGGGCCGTCTGCGCCCTGCTGCACTCGCGCAAGGTGGGCGCCATGGTGGTGCTCGACGGCGAGCAGGTCGTGGGCATCATCTCCGAGCGCGACTTGGTCCGCGCCCTCGCCAAGGAAGGCGGCGCGGCCCTGGACAAGTCGGTTTCGGCTTTCATGACCCGCGACGTGATCTTCGCCGAACCGGCCGAAAGCATCGATTCCCTGCTCGGTCGCATGACCGATCGCCGTGTGCGCCACCTGCCGGTGTGCGAGCACGAACGACTGGTGGGAATCGTCTCGATCGGCGACCTCGTGAAATGGAAGATCTCCGAGGTCGAGGCCGAGGCCGACAACCTCAAGGCCTATATCGCCACCGGCTGAGCCTAGATCGCGAACACCTCGGCGCCGGAAGAGGCCGCGGCGTTAGCCAGGCTGTAGCTCTCGAGAACGTCAGACGTCGCATCGCGCGCTTTCAGCAGGGCCTCACGCAGGGAGCATGTCGCCAGGTCCGGGCAATCCTCGCATTTGCGGAAGGACAGGCGACTCACGCAGGGCGCCAGGGCGAGGGGACCGTCGATCACCCGGATGATCTCGGCGAAACTGATCTCGGCCGCCGGCCGCGCCAGGGTGTAGCCGCCGAACTTGCCCCGGCGGCTGATCACGATCCGATTGCGGGTCAGCTCCAGGAGAATGGCCTCGAGGAACTTGCGCGGGGCGTCGGCCCGAGCGGCCAGTTCGCCCGACGTGACCTGGGCGCCGTCGGCGCGCGCCAGTTCGACCAGGGCGCGAAGTGCGTAGCGGGCCTTTTGCGAGAGCATTTTTCCGTAAGAGTCTCCTAGCCTTGTCCCTTTAAGGGGCCCGGGAGGCTTTCTACAAGATGGAGCTGTCGAGCTCGGCCGCGGCGTAGCCGCCCAAGCCCGGGAAAAATCCAGCGCGACCGTTTATCGTCATCCGATCGTCACGAGGCGGTTGACTCCGAAACGGCGGCCCCCTAGATAGCCGCTCCTCGACGCGCCGCCGCCGAGACGACGACAGGAAGGCCCCACGGGATCGGACGGTTGTCAGAACGGCGACAGCATCG
>Ga0182743_1002050_pt1 | contig 18410 bp, 16 predicted proteins | sample eDN3rd30CKraftOP_FD_128522 | JGI IMG/M metagenome (GOLD analysis project Ga0182743, IMG submission 128522) | Enriched Organic Plus compost microbial communities from Emeryville, California, USA - eDNA 3rd pass 30_C Kraft OP (version 2) (version 2) ... | reverse complement strand
CCGGCCAGGCCGGCATGGTACATGGCGGCTTCCCACTCGCTGCTTTCAGCGAGCGTGGCGGCTCGCCAGTTCAGGCTGTCGCTGCGCATGAAGTCGGGAAGATTCTTTCCCAGCCACTCGCGCGCGTGGCGTCGGTAGATATCTGGCCCTGCGGAGGGATCCGGCACAGCCACGTGTTGGTCAAAATGCATGCTATTCCTCAGCGAGCAGATGCAGAAACAGGGATCATCAACGCGTCGAGCACGATCGTGCCCTGGCCCTGAGGGCGGACCAGAATCGGATTCATGTCGATTTCCGCGATGTCGTCGCGATGCCGATAGGCATACTCGGATAAGCGTGCCACCGTGCGTGCCGCTGCCACAATATCGGCTTTGGCCTGGCTGCGTGCTCCATCCAACAGGGGAAACATCTTCAGCGACCGAATCATGTCGGCGGCTTCGTCTTCGCTGACCGGTGCGGCTTGCAAGGCGACGTCTTTCAGTATCTCTGCGTAAATACCGCCCATGCCGACCATGACCACGGGGCCAAAGACGGCGTCCTGCGAGATGCCGGCAATCAACTCCGTGCCACCTTGAACCATCGGCGCGACGAGTATGCCTTCGATACGGGCGTCGGGCGCATGCTGGCCGACGCTATCGAGAATATTGGCATACGCCGTCCGGACTGCTTCTGCATCACGCAGATGCAGTGCGACGCCGCCGACTTCGGTTTTATGCGCAATGTCCTCAGAGACAATCTTGAGCACAACGGGATAGCCGGTTGATTCCGCAGCGCGTACCGCGTCGTCGGCAGAGGTGACGATGGCTTCGCTGGGAACGTCGATGCCGACTGCTGCGAGTGCTTGTTTGGCGTGAAACTCGCTGCGAAACACGGCAGGGTCGACCGGTTCGGCAGGCGATCGCGTCGGGATATGTATCGGCGCATGCGCGAGCTGCCCCAGTCTCACCAATCCCGACAGTCCGCTGGCAGCCGCGTCGATCGAGGGGAATACGGGGATGCCCAACGCGTTGATCTGTTCGACGGCTTCGACCGGGCCTTGACTGATGATCATCAGCAGCCGATCGGGATGACTGGCGCGTACTTGCGTGAGGGCTTCCAGGTAGATGCCGCGCAGCCGCTTGTTGTAGAGCGAGAGAGACAGCAGCAACACCAGCGTGCTCTCGGCAGGATCCTCTAGCAGCGCGGTCAGCATTTTCAGCAGAATGTCCGGGCGGGCAGACATCTGCGCCGACGCATCGACAGGATTGCCTGTGCTGGCGGTCGGTACGGCTTCGCGGATACGTAATTTCGTCGAGTCTGCCAGTGCCGGCAGTTGCAGGCCGGCTTCGCTCATGGCATCGGCCATCATGATGCCAAAGCCTCCCGAGGCGGCTACGAGTGTCACGCCGTTTGTCTGGGGCAGCCGGTTGGGCATCAAGAGCGAAGCGGCATGACCGATGTCGATCAAGGCTTCGACCGAGCGGACGCGCAATACGCCATGACGGCGGAACACCGCGTCGAATACGGCGTCTGAGCTGGTCAATGCGCCGGTGTGTGAGGCGGCGGCCGCTTGGCCTTCTGCGGTCGAGCCGATTTTCAATACGATCACGAGCTTGCCGCGTTCACGGGCGATGCGCAATGCTTCAACCAAGCGATCGGCGTGGCGGCAGGTTTCCATGCAGCACAGGATGATGCGAGTGCCGTCGTCCTCGGCCAGCGCTGCAATGCCGTCCGCGACATCGACATCAGCTTCGTTGCCGGTCGCGATGAAGCGGCTGACACCCAGGCCGCGGCGGGCTACGCTTTGCATGGTGTAGCTGCCGACGTTCCCGGATTGCGAGACAATCCCTACATGCCCGACGGGAGGCATGTTTTCCTCCAGGGCGATCGAAAAAGAGCCGATCAGCTTGTCGGCGACATTGACCGCGCCCAGGCAATTTGGCCCGAGAACGCGCATGCCGTAGTCCCGTGCGATGGCCACCAGTTCTGTCTGCAGCGCCGCGCCTTCGGCGCCTGCTTCGGTAAACCCTGAAGACAATACGATGGCTGCTTTGACGCCGCGTTCACCACACTCGCGCAATGCGGCAATCGTTGCCCCTGCGGGCACAGCGAGGATGGCCAGGTCAGGCGCCGTGGGCGTTGCCAAGACGGACGGATATGCGGACAGTCCCTGAATCGTTCCCCCCTTAGGGTTGATGGGATAGACGGGGCCGGCATATCCGTATTTGATGAGCATGCTGACGGGGCGTCCGCCGATCTTGGTAGGATCATCCGATGCGCCGACAATGGCGATGCCTTGGGCTTCGAAGAACGGCGCCAGACCCTGTCCGGGCCGTTGGGATGGTTGCAGCATGCTTAGCGTCCTTTGAACTGCGGCTTACGCTTTTCCAGGAAGGCCATGCGGGCTTCCTTCGCGTCCTCGGTCTTGGCCAGCGCCATGGTGAAATCTTGTTCGAAACGATATGCGTCGCGCTGCGGCATGAGATCGACCATATTGGCTGCGCGTTTTGCATAGACGACTGCCAGGGGGGCTTTCGAGGCAATTTCGTGTGCCAAGGCCAACGCTGTGGGCAGCAATTCCTCGGCGGGCAGGACGTCCTCCAGGACATTGCGGCGCAATAAGTCGTGAGCGCTCAGGCGCTGGCCGGTAAAGAACATTCTGCGCAGGGTGGAGCGGCCGACGAGGGTGCGCAACATGGACGCGCCGCCTGCCAACCCCACGTTAATCTCGGGCATGCCAAAAGTGGCATCGTCTGATGCGTACATGATGTCGCACGCCGCCATCAAACCCAGTCCTGCGCCCAGTGCTGTGCCATTCACTGCCGCAATGACGGGCTTGGCGCATTCCCGGATCGCATTGCCGGTCTCACGGGTGATGCGATTGTGCTCCAGAAAGTCGCCAGCGATATCGGCGCTGGGGCGGTCTTTCAGGTCGGCGCCGGCGCAGAATACTTTGCCTGCGCCGGTCAATACGGCGCAGCGGATGTCTTCGCGTTCTGAGATCTCATCGAAAATCGCGACAATACGGCGTCGCATGTCGCGGTTCAGGGCATTGACAGGGGCCCGATTCAGGGTGACGAGTGCCACCCCTTCGTTGACTTCCAGTATGACAGATGTGTCGCTCAATTTTTCGCTCCTGATTTGAGGAGGACACACGGCGAATACCTTTGATGGCGCACACGCGGCATGAGAGTCTCCTGATTCGAAATACATAAGCTGCTTGGTTTCATATCGGGCCCGCAGCGCTTTTTTTGATTATATGGACGCGATTTGCACAGATTTACATCGGAAAAGTTGGTTGTGTTCTGCGCAAAAGCGGCATATTCCCGTGCAATGGCAACCGATACGATATGGGCTCTGATCCCCCTTGAAACCATCCGAAATGGAGCCGGAAAAGCAGATGAAAATCACGCGCATAGGACAATTACGGGCTGCTCTTGGGGAGTGCCCGGTCTGGGACGCGGAAAATGGCCGACTGTGGATGGCGGATTGCCGCAAAGGGGAGATCCACAGCATTGACGTGCAGACGGGGGTATCGGAGACTTACGAGCTGCCCGCACCAATAGGGTCCTTTGCGCTGAATGCGACGGACGAGCTGGTGGTGGCACTGAAATCAGAGTTCGGCCTGTATGGATTGGCTGACCGTAGTTTGCGGATACTCGGTCATATCGGAGATAGTCATCCCAATTTGCGGCTGAATGATGGGGCGCCGCTGCCCGACGGCAGCTTTGTTGCTGGCACCATGCATATATTCCGGCAGCCAGGCGAGGAGCCCTTGGGTGGGTTGTTTCATGTGAGCCGGCAGGGACAGTTGACGCGACTCGCCCGAGGATTCGGTGTGGTCAATGGGCCGGTAGTTCATCCAGAACTGCCATTGTTCTTCGTGGCAGATAGCAGTCAACGAAAGATCTACCGCTACACGATCGGGCATGACGCCGTTCTGAGCGACCGTCGTGTTTTTGTCGATACTGAAAGTTTGGGAACGGCTCCAGACGGCTGTTGTTTCGACAGCAGCGGCGGATTATGGACCGCGTTGGTTCACATAGGAGCTATTGCACGATTTGATGCGGCAGGCGTGCTGACCGATCGCATTGATCTGCCAGTCAAGCATCCTGCTTCGCTATGTTTTGGAGGGCCCGACTTGGCAGATGTATTTGTCACCACAATCAGCGACAGCGGCCGTTTGAAGGCAGAAGGGAGGCTCGATGGCGCCTTGCTGCGCATAGAGGGCAGCGGTTACCGCGGCGCGCCGCGGCCGCGTTGTTCTGTTGGGGTCTAGTCGCTATCTGTCGCCGTGGATTTACCGTAGGCGGTAAAGCGGAGCTCGTCTCCAGAGACATGAGAGGCTACGAAGTCCAGGAATAGCCGTATTTTGGCCGGGATCATGGCCGTGTCCAGTATGGTCGCGTACATGCCTTCTTCGAAGGTCGTGTTCGTGACGCGGTATTCCGGGCACAGGCGGATCAGTGTGCCGCGGGCAATATCATGGTGCACGGTGTAATCGTCGAGCAAGGCGATGCCCTCGCCAAGACGGGCCAATTCCAACAGAGCTACGCCGTTATTTGTGACGTGCCGGGGGGTGATGAGGACCTCTTCAATAGCGTCAGCCTGCTTGAACCGCCAGCGATATTGATCACCAGGCAAGAGATAGGCCAGACAGTCATGCTGGGCGATGTCTGCGGGCCGTTCGGGCCGCGCGCGCTTGGACAGATAGGCCGGGGACGCCACGAGATAACGCTCGCTTTTGAACAAAATGCGCCGTTTTAGGCTCGCCTCTACCGGGGGCGAGATCCGAAAATCGATATCGAAATTGTTGCGTCTGAGGTCCGTTTTGGCTTCGGAGAGCACCAGCTCGATATGAATATCGGGATACTTCTGCCGGAATGCCGCGACCAAGGGCGGCAGCACGCCCAGGCCGAACATCATTCTGGAGTGCACGCGCAGCGTGCCCTTGGGGGCGGCGCGGATCTCGGTAATGTTCCGATGGGCCTGGTCTATGTTCCAGAGAATCCCTTCCAGTTCGCGCGCGTATTCCTGGCCGGCCTCGGTCAGTACGACCTGCCGCGTAGAGCGCAGCAACAGTTTGACGTTCAGTTCACTTTCAAAGTCCGTGATCATGCGGGAAACGGAGGTGGCCGAAACCCCAAACTGACGCGCGGTTTCAGAGAAGCTCTCTGTTTTTGAAATGGATAAAAAAAGCTCCATTGCGCGTAATCTGTCCATCATTCCTCCATTTTATGCATCACAGAACGCCGCTTTTCTTGTATTCCAGTAAGGGATGCCCGGCATCTAGAATTTCCTCAAAGCATCATGCGATTTTTGAGGAGGCATTATGGAATTCGGCGTATTCATCCTGGCGCAGCAGCGAGGTTACCACCAGTCGTCCAAGCAGGTCATTAACAACTCTATCGAACAGACCGTGGTGGCCGAGCAGGCTGGGTTCAATAATGCTTGGTACGCGGAGCACCATTTCAATAACTACTCTTTGTCGCCTTCGCCCTTGATGACCATTGCCCACGCGGCGGCCAAGACGCAACGTATACGCTTGGGAACGGCGGTGTGCATTTTACCGTTGTATCACCCGGCTCGTTTCCTGGCCGAAGTGGGTTTTGTCGATACCGTTTCAAACGGCCGGCTGGATCTGGGAGTCGGCTCAGGCTACCAAGAGTTCGAGTTCGAGCGTTTCGGCGTAAAGATCGCTGAGTCGGGCGCGATTTTCAACGAATTCCTGGATTTGATCCCCAAGGGCTTGACTCAAAAGATCTTCGAGCACGAGGGTGAATATCTGAAGATCCCGCCCAGCTCCATCGCAGTGCGTTGCCTGCAGGATCCGATGCCCCCGCTGTGGATCACCTCGGGCAATCCGGTCACCTTGGGTCGAGGCGTGCGCGAGGGACACAATCTGTTCGTGACTGCGTTGCTCAAGGGCAATGAAGGGATTGCGGAATTGCGCGGACGCCTGGAAGGCGTTGCTCAAGCCAATGGCAAGGACCTGGATCGTGACGTGAAATTCGGTTTCTTGCGTTGCGGCTACGCTTCGGACAGTAAGGCCGAGATCGATGCCTATCTGGATTGCGCCCGCTTCCAACGACGCATCTCGGAAAGCTTGAAGTATCGCCGTGCGCAGAGCGACGATGGCTATATGGTGAAAGAGGTTCCGTCCGAGACGGACCCGACCTTTGAACAACTCCGCCAAAACCTGCCGGTCGGATCGGTCAATGAGGTCATCGACAAGATGCTGGAAGAAATCAGCATCTTGCGGCCCAAGCATATTGCGCTGCAAACACAGCTGGGCGATTTTGATCAGAAAACCATGCTCAAACAGATCGAGCTCTGGGGCGACAAGATCATCCCGGCGATTCGTAAAGAGATTGAGCAGCCGGCGACGGCAGCCTGAGGAGGCGAACCATGCGGATATACCTGAGTAACGCGGGATCCATCAGCTTGCGCGATCCGGCCGATTTCAAACGCCTGGATGTGCTCGTAGATCCACAGCCGCAAGAACGTTTGGAGCAGGCGATTGCGCGGGTAGGGCGTCGAGAGGACGATCAACACATACGTCTGTCGCCGTCCGTATTGCGATTCCTGTCGCAGCACGCTGGCGATCCCGAGTGGGAGGCTGGATTTTCCGCCATGGTGCAGTACGCATCGACTCACGGCTGGGTAGACGACCGTGGCGACATCCGTGCGCATATGGTGCTGAACGAGCGCGACGAGGTCGTGTCATTGGACGATTTCAAGGCCGCCATGCGGGCCTTGCCGGCGGGCATCAGTGCGGTGACGACCGGTGATGGCGACGCGCCGGCCGGATTGATCGTTTCAAGCTTGACGTCGATCTCCGCTGAGCCTCCCATGGTGGGATTCTTTTTGCAGCAGACCTCGTCGGCCCGGAGCAGCCTGCTCAATAGCGGACGCTTTGTGGCGAACATCCTGGGCGAAGACCACGGTGATGTCATCGAGACCTTTCTGAGGCAGCCGCAAGGGATGCCGCGATTCTCGCAAGGCAGCTGGGTCGCGGGTGAGCAAGGGGGGATGGTGCTCACCGATGCCGTGGCCAGCATCGAGTGTGAGATTGTGTGCACCGAGGTGCTGGGCACGCACGATTTCATCGTCGGCAAGATTCGCAAGACCTCATGCCGTCAGGCGCAGCCGGTCATCAATTTCAATGCGGCCACACATCGTATCGCGCCCGCGTACTTACAGTAAAAGAATAATTGCCGAGTAGGGGAAAGCCCGCCAGTTCAATATCTGGCGGGCTTCTTTTTGACGGATGGGACGACGCTCGGGCGCCATCCCTCTTGCATCGCTATTAATCCAATACGATGTGATTCTCGGTAATGACTTCGCCCCAATAAGCACGGTCTGCTTGGAGTTGCGCGTCCAGCTTTTCAGGACCGCCGGCCTTTTCTGTTTGCCCGTTGCTCGCGAGCATCTGCCGAAAACTGTCGGACTGGACAGCCTTGATGGCGGCTGCTGAATACTCCTGGATGATATTGGCTGGCGTGCCTTTAGGGGCGTGCAGGGCGGTCCAATAACTGGCCTGCAATTCAGGATAGCCCAACTCCGTGACGCAGGGCACCTCGGGCAAAGCGGGATCGCGCTGATTGGTGGTCAGCGCCAGGATCTTTATCGCTCCCGATTTTTGATGATCGACCAGCGCGATAGGCGTCATATAGGAAAGGTCATTGCGTCCAGCGATGAGGTCAAGCAGGCTGGTAGGCGTGCTTTTATAGGCCACCGATGTCAGGGGTATCCCCAGCGTTTTGGACAGTATCAGGCCATACAAGTCTGTCACACTGCCGGGACCCAGGGAACCGTAGGTCAATGGACGGTTAGTGCTTCGGGCATAGGCGACCAGGTCCTTGAGAGAATTGACGCCGATCTTCGAAGAGACTGTGATGGTCAGAGGGCCATCAAACAGCATGGCGACGGATTCAAAGCTGTCGAATCCATACGCCAACTGCGGGCGTAGCAGAATATTCAACGAGATGGGTCCGGACCCGCCCATAAACAGTGTGCTGCCGTCCGCGGGGGCACGCGCAGCGAAAGTCGCGCCTATGATGCCGTTAGCACCAGGCCTGTTTTCAACGATGAATGAGCGTCCCAGCTGGCCGCCCATGCTCTCGGCCAGCAATCGTGCGAAATTATCATTGGGGCCGCCGGCCGCATAGGGAACGATCAGCGTTACTGGCTTTGGCGCCGCACGCAACGGGCGGGTAAACATCATCAGTGTGCCGGCCGTGATCAGGCTGCGGCGCATAGGCTTGAACATTGTCTCTCTCCTCGGTTCCGCCGTGACTCATCGACTGTGCCTGGCGGCACAAGAGCTGGGTGGGCGAGACGCGTCGGCGCTGGGGGCCGATTATTGGGTTGTCTCAGGAGAGGATGATAAGTTTTATCAGGGCGGCCGATTACCCCGTCGTTACGCAAAACAGTTCTGCGAAAGTATCCGGATCTGCCGCCCTATATCACTCATTATCGAGGAGCCGTTGCTTATTGATGCCTACCGGCGTGATGTTAGATGGGAGTCAGCAATGGCTCTCCAGCATACAGGCGGCGCGCATTTTCCAGGAACTTATCGACCGTGAGCTGGATGGCTTCGGGCGACCAGCCGGCGACGTGGGGCGTCAACACCAAATTGGTCAGGTCGAATAGCGAGGGCGGAACATGGGGTTCGTCTTCGTAGACGTCCAAGGCCGCGCCCTTGATGAGGCCATGGCGCAGCGCATGTTCCAGCGCAGCAGTATCGACCACGCTGCCGCGGGCAATGTTGACTAGATAACCCTCGCTGCCGAGTTGGTTGAGGATATCCGCGTTAACGAGATGCTGAGTGTCGGGCCCGCCGGGCGTGGCGACGACGAGAATATCCGCCCATTCGGCCAGCGCCTTAAGCGATGGGAAATACGTGTGTGCGCCATCGACGCGCTCGCGGCGATTGTGGTAGCCGATTGCCATGTCGAAGGCTTGGGCCCGCTTGGCGATTTTTTCGCCGATAGCACCCAGCCCCAGAATGCCCAGTTTCTTGCCCGATACATGAAGCGGCCATGGGATTTCCGTACGCCAGAAACCCTTGCGGGTGAGTTGATCCAATTGAGGCACGTTGCGGATCATGGCCAGTATCAGAGCCATCGTATGGTCGGCTACACAGGTGTCATTGGTGCCAGCGCCGTTCGAGGTGGCGATACCGCGCTTTTTGGCATGAGCCACGTCGATTTTTTCGTAGCCTACGCCCAAGGCGTGCGCCAGCTTCAGTTTGGGCAAGGCGTCGATTTGTGCGGCGGTGAGCCCGATTGACCCTATGCTCAGTGCGACTTCGATGCGATCTGCCGCTGCCGCGATGGTTTCAGCAGCCAGTTCCGGTGTGGGGGCGTACAGGACCTCGAAGTGTTCGGCAATCTGTTCGCGGTGGGCTTGCGAGACGGGGTTGAAGATGATCAGAGCAGGCTTTGGGGATGGCATAGTGGACCGTGAGGGCAATGGAGTATTGGACTGACAGCTACTTGAAAGTAGCCGTCGGGCCGGGGATCGTCAATATGCCAAGTGTAGTGGAGGCAGCGTATTAACGTGAGTGTCCATTGCGCAGAGAGACCAGGGCTGTTGCCAGGCCCGGTCAATGCTTAATTATCAACGATCAAAACCATATAACTGTGCGGGATTAGTGACCAGAATGCGTTCGCGGGCCGAGGCATCGGGGATCCATTCGCAAAAGCGGTCGATCAGGTTGCCGTCGTCTGGCATGACTGCGGGGGCAAACAATGCGGGGTGTGGCCAGTTGGTACCGAATACCAGGCGATCCGAACGCGTCTTTACCAAGGCCTGGACAATAGGAGCCATGTCCTCATAATGAGGCGCAGCACTGGAGGAGCGGCGATACCAGCTGGAAATTTTTGCCCAGCAATCTTCGCGCTCGCGCAGAATACGTAATAGGGTCTGAAAGCCGGGGTTCTCTATGCCTTGACTGCCTTGTACCGCGCCCATGTGGTCGAACACCAGGGGTACAGGTATGCGCAAAAGCTCATCTGCGAGGGGCACCAGTTCTTCGATATTGGCGACGTGCACTTGAATGTGCCAGCCAAAGTCCCGTATGCGTTCGGCCATCGCTTGCAGCCCTTGTGTACCGCCATAGCCTTTGACATGTGTGGACAGCCGCACGCCACGCATGCCGCCGTCGTGCAACCGGCGCAGTTCATCGCGTGAGACATCTGAAGCCAGGCCTGCAATTCCACGGGCACGATCCTGGCCCAATGCCGCGATCACGTCGAGTGTCAGGCTGTTGTCGGTGCCGTAGACGCTGGCGCTGACTTGTACCGTGCGTTGAATACCGACTTGCTCACACATTTCCAGATACTGCTGCAGCGTGGCTGAGACCGGTGTATAGGAGCGCTGCGCAATTAAAGGATAGCGTTCAGGATCCTGATAAACGTGGCAGTGGCAATCTGTCGAATTGGGCGGCAATTGGTGGCGTGGTCGCGAGGCGCTACCCTGGGGAGGCAGACATACCGGGGCCGAAGACGAGTCGTAATTATGCATGGCGTGAGTAAGGCTTGTATTTAATCCAGGGGCTTGATGCCCGCCTCGGTGATGACGTTATTCCATTTCTTGGTTTCGTCATTCAGGATGCGATCAAAGTCAGCACCCGTGCCAATCAACACATCCGAACCTAGTTCGCGGAATTGGCGTTGCACATCGGGCTGGTTCAACACATCCTGCACGGCGGCATTGACTTTGCTAATGATCTCGTTGGAAGTGCCTGCGGGGAATAATAGGCCCGTGGTGGTGCTGGCCTCAAAACCGGGCAAGCCGGACTCGGCCAGCGTAGGCAGTTCCGGCATGACGCCGGAGCGCTCAGCCGTAGTGACGCCTAATGCTTGCAGCTTGCCCGCCTTGATCTGGCTCAAGGTCGAAGCCAGTTGGTCAAAGGTCAAATCGACATGGCCGCCGAGCAGATCAGCCACCGCCAGGCTGCTGCCTTTATAGGGTACATGCAGAAAGCGCGTACCGCTGAGCTTTTGGAACAGTTCGCCCGTCAGGTGAGCAGCAGTGCCTACGCCCGCCGACGCCAAAGTCAAAGTATCAGGCCGCGCTTTTGCGTATGCGATGAACTCGGCCAAGGTCTTTGCAGGGACTTTGGGGCTGATGGCGAGCACCAGTGGTGCTCGCGCCAGAGGGGCGGCGGCAGCGAAATCCTTTGTGGGCTGTAGTTGTGCTTGCGGATGCAGAGCGCGAACGGGCGCTAATGCACCCGTAGACCCCAGCAGCATGGTGTAACCATCAGGTTGCGCGCGAGCCACGTATTCCGAGCCCACAATGCCGGCGGCGCCCGCGCGATTTTCCACGATGACGGTCTGACCCAAACGTTGGCTCAAGCCACCTGAAATAATGCGCGCGGTGGCATCGATGTTGCCTCCCGGAGGGAATGGCACGACCAGACGTACTGGTTTTTCGGGGTATTGGGCGTGGGCGGCAACACCGGCACAACAGGCCAGCATGGCCAAAGTCTTGAGTAGTCTCTTCATTTTAGGAGTCCAGTTGTTGGCAAGCTGGATGGCTTATGGAGACTAGTGTAGGGATGAGCGATGATCTGGAATAGCGATGTTATTTGACAGATTTGATAAGAAAATTTGATGAAGCGTTGTCAGTCGAATAATCCGGGCGCGGAAAGAATTTGCGCTCTGGCAGGGATCGGTGCTGAAGTCGAAAACCGGGTGACGCCGATTTTTCGAGATGGCGACGGCTTGAACGCCACACACTTGGCGTTTGTCTCAGACTGTGGGACGGCCAGCACAGTGTTGGCATGATGGCCTTGAGCTGTGCGACGTCTCTCTACAAAATGGGCGCGTGCTAATTCTGTGTGAAATCTCCATGTACATCAGCGAACAGTTGTTAAACCCTGATGAGCGCCGTCTGCGCTTATCTACTCAGTTGGGTGTGCAGAATGTGGTGCTCGACAATCGGGGCACCGAACTGGTCTCCGCTGCAGGAGGGGTGAATGCTTGGGATGCGGGGCGGTTGCGTCGCTATCGTGAATGGATCGAAGGCTTTGGTCTGAAGTTGGACGTCTTTGCGCTTGATGTCGGCAGCATTCTGCTGGATTCGTTGGTCGACTTGGATAGCGCTCGCCGGCAGCGTGATGTGCTGGCACAGAATGTTCAGAAGGCCGCGGATGCAGGCATTACCTGCCTGAAATATAACGTCCAGATGGTGGGAATCACGCGCACCGGCTTGAAGCCCGGACGAGGTGGGGCGCGCAATTCCGGCTTTGTGCTGACGGAGTATTCGCCAGAAGATGACAGCAAACACTCTTATTGGGGGGTAGGCTATCCCAGTAATCAAGAGGAGGGCGGTTCGGCTTCCGCCATGTTATGCGGCCAGAAAATGGCGCGCGAGGTGCCGCCCGTCAGTGCGCAGGCAGGGTGGGACGCGATCGAGTTTCTCGTCGAAGGTTTGGTGCCCGCCGCAGATGCCGCGGGCGTACGGCTCGCTTGCCATCCGCATGATCCGGCCTATCCAATAGGAGGCTTGAATGGTATCGAGCACGTAGTGGGATCGGCGGATGGGTTGCGCCGTTTTCTGTCGCTGTCGTCCAGCCCTAATCATGGACTCAATTTTTGTCAGGGGACCGTGGCAGAAATGTTTAAAGAGCCTGCAAAGCATATGAATGCGGTCATTGAGGAGTTCGCGGCGACGGGGCGGATTTTCATGGTGCATTTCCGCAATATCCGCGGCGGTTATCTTGATTTCCAAGAGGTGTTTCCGGACGAAGGAGACGTGGATATGCTGCAGGCCATCAAAGCGTATCAACGCGGCGGCTATGCCGGACCGCTATGCCCGGATCATGTGCCTGTGTCGGACATTGACGAGGGGCGTGAGCGCTTTATGGCTTTCGCCTTAGGGTACACACGAGGACTCTTGCAGGCCGCAGGCGTGTGGTCGGTGCGATAGCAAACAGAGGCATACATGGAAAAGCCCTTGAATTGGCGCAGCCAGCGCTGGTTGGCGCGAGAGGATTTTCGCAGTTTCAATCATCGCAGCCGATTTATGCAAATGGGCTATGAAGAGCAGGATTGGGCCGGCAAACCGATCATTGCGATATTGAACAGCTGGTCGGAATTCAATCCCTGTCATCAACATTTTCGCGACCGCGTCGAGGACGTCAAGCGCGGCATTTTGCAAGCGGGCGGTTTCCCTCTGGAAATGCCGACGATGTCGCTGAACGATGCGATCGTCAAACCCTCGGCATTGTTGTATCGCAACCTGATGGCGATGGAGGTCGAGGAAATGATCCGATGCCATCCGGTGGATGGCGTGGTGTTGATGGGAGGCTGCGACAAAACGACGCCGGCCATGTTGCTGGGGGCGATCAGCGCGCAAGTCCCCGCGATTTTCTTGCCTGCCGGCCCCATGCTGCGCGGCAATTCGCGTGGCCAGACACTGGGTTCGGGCTCCGATGCGTTCATGTTCTGGGATGAGCGGCGTGCCGGGCGGATATCCGAGTCTACGTGGGAAGGCATCGTGGGTGGGATTGCACGCAGCCCTGGGACGTGCATGACGATGGGAACCGCCAGCACGATGACCGCCATCGCAGAGGCTTTGGGCATGGCTTTGAACGGATCCAGCAGCATGCCGGCCGTTGATGCGGGTCATCGGCGTATGGCAGCGCGCTGCGGCCGCCGTATTGTGGAGATGGTAGGCGAGGACTTGCATCCTGGGCGTATCTTGAGCCGGGATGCTTTCTTGAATGCCATTGTGGTGGCGATGGCGATGGGCTGTTCCACCAATGCCATCATCCACGTGATTGCGCTGGCGCGTCGTGCTGGACATACTGATATCGGGTTGGATGATTTCGATCGAATCAGCCGCGAGGTGCCCGTTCTGGCCAATATCCGGCCGAATGGGGATAGTCGTTATTTGATGGAAGATTTTCATTATGCCGGGGGCCTGCCTGCGTTGATGGCACGCTTATTTCGGTGTTTGAGGCTGGAGGCGTTGACGGTGACTGGCCAGTGCCTGGGAGAAAATATCCGCCAGGCTCAGGTCTACAACGAAGAGGTGATTCGTCCCTGGGATCGTCCGATCTATGCGGAGGGCGCTTTGGCGGTGTTGCGCGGCAATCTCGCGCCTGACGGTTGTGTGATCAAGCCTAGTGCGATGAGCGAGCGGTTTCTCAGGCACTGCGGACCTGCTGTGGTATTTGACGACTATCCGAGTCTCAAACAGATGCTGGATGACCCACAAGCGGACATTACTGCTGATCATGTCATCGTGTTGCGCAATGCGGGCCCCAAAGGCGGGCCGGGCATGCCCGAGTGGGGCATGATTCCTTTACCCCTGAAGCTCGTACGTGAAGGCGTCAAGGATATGCTGCGTATCAGTGATGCGCGGATGAGCGGCACGAGTTATGGCGCTTGTGTATTGCACGTGGCGCCAGAGGCCTATGTGGGTGGGCCGCTAGGGCTGGTGCGCACCGGCGATCTGATTTCGGTGGATGTGGTCGCGCGCAGTATTCATCTGGATGTCGATGAGAACACCTTGATGCGCCGCCGGGCTGAATGGACATCGCCGCTTCCACGCTATGCGCGAGGTTATGGCCGCATGTTGCTGGATCACATTCTGCAGGCGGATCAGGGTTGCGACATGGATTTCCTCTTGACGCAGGCGGGGCCGGCTACGGGCGAGCCAGATATTTTCTGATTGTTCTGTGTGGTCACGGCATCGTCGAACTGACCGCGCGCGAAATCATGACGTTGGCGGCATTCGCGGCACGTGCTAGTCAGTCATGTGCTGGCTCGCTGAATGACTTCGAAGCCGATGTCGCAGGGTTTGCTGCTCTTGCGGCCTCCTTGAGCCATGCGTTCCAACAGTAGGCGACCGGCTTGCGCTCCTATTGCGGTCCGGTCAATACGCAGTGTGCTGAGGGCGGGATGGGCTGCTCGTGCAATAGGCAGATCGCCAAAACCCATGACGGCCAGACTCCCAGGCACAGCCAAGCCGCGTTGCTGACAGGCAAACAGCACACCGGCTGCGAGCAGATCGTTGTTGCAGAAGACCGCGGTGATGTCAGGACGGCGTGCCATCAGCCGATGCAGGCTGTCGGCGGCCGCGTCCACCTGCACGGGGGGAGCAATCAGTTCGGCCGCGACCTCACGGCGTGCGGCCGCTGTAAACCCGGCCAGGCGTTCACGAGCCCGGGGCTCGTCAGCACCGATAAAGGCGAGCGTACGGTGTCCTCGTTGCAGCAAATGGGCTGCTGCAGCAGCCCCTGCGGCTCTGTTTGAAAAACCGACGAGCATGTCGATCGCTTTGTTTCCATCCTCGCCAGGCAAGTCCCAGGTCTGTACGACGGGAATACCGGCGCGGCGTAGCTTGGTGCGTAGTGAGGTGGGTTGGTTTGTGCCTGTGAGGACGAGGCCATCGACGCGACGCCCCAGAAAGGCGTGGATCAAGGCGGCTTCTCTATCCAGGCAGTAGCCGCTTTGACCCAGCAAAAGCTGATAACCGTCTTGCGTCAGTCTTTGTGCCAGCGCTTCGACGGTCTCGGAGAAGACCAGGTTAGAGATGGTCGGCACGATAGCCGCGACGATACGAGAACGATTGGACGCGAGGCTACCGGCTGTCAGATTAGGGACATACCCCAATTTATCGACCGCCGCCTTGACTGCTGCCAGGGTATCGGGGGCCACGAGGTCCGGCGTGTTGATGGCTCTGGATACGGTTACCAGCGAGACGCCAGCAGCATGGGCAACGTCGCTCATGCGGGCTTTGGCTGAGGGTTGGCGCGGCATGGTTGGTGAAATTTCCAAATTATGGGACTGTCGAGGGCAGGGCGCGGAAATCGGGATTGCGAAATTTCCACCAGCCGTCAAAATGAAAGCGCTTTCAAATTCTACATAAAACTACGGCGATCAGCCGAAAAAGGAGACCACGATGAATCGCAGAACTCTGTTGATTACGCTCAGTCTGCTAGCCAGTGCGGCGAGCATTCCTGTCACGGCGTTTGGGCAGAATGACGACTACCCATCTCGACCAGTGACAATCATTGTGCCGTTTCCTGCAGGCGGGACGAGCGATCTGATGGGGCGCTTGATGGCAGATGTGTTGGGACGGCAGCTGGGAAAGCCATTCGTGGTAGAGAACAAGGGCGGTGCGGGTGGAGCCATCGGCACTGATCAGGCGGCGCGCGCCAAGCCTGATGGCTATACCTTGCTGCTATCCGGCATCGGCAGCAATGCCATTATTCATGGCTTCAGCCCCAAGCCTCCTTACGACTCTGCAACGGACTTTGTTCATATCTCTCAGTTGGCGGCCGGCCCCAATGTGCTGGTGGTCAACCCGTCGTTTCCGGCCAAGACGTTTGGCGAATTTGTCGCATGGGTCAAGGCAAATCCCGGCAAATTCAATTTTGGCCAGGTCAATGCTTCGTCAGGACACGTGACGACCGAGTACCTGAAACAGGTTGCCGGCCTGGACATGGTAGGGATTCCGTATAAAGGCGGCGCGCCCGCATTGAATGATGTGCTAGCCAATCAGATCAACGGGATGTTCACCAATCAGGACGTGGTATTGCCCCATGTCCAGGCCGGCAAGCTGCGGGCTCTGGCGGTAACCAGTGAACAACGCAATCCGCTTTATCCTGACGTGCCGACGGTTGCGGAGTCGGGCTATCCGGGCTTCAGTGCGGTCTCATGGACGGGCTTGTCTGCCCCTAAGGGCACGCCGCCTGCTATCGTGAAGAAACTGGAAGCCGCCATGATCAAGGGATTCGCAGATCCGGCGGTGCGTCAAAAACTGGAGGTGGCCGGTTTTGTCGTGGTCACCTCGAAATCCGAGGATTTCACTCGTTTTGTCGACAGCGAGATTGCCCGTTGGGGGCAGGTAGTACAGAAAGCAGGCATCAAGTTGAATTGAGCGGACGCTCGTTAATTCCGATATTGGAACACCCATCATGAAAGCTGTTGAATCGAATATTGTTTCTTACGCCAAGGCGGATGCTAATGCGCGCACTGCTGCCGAAAGTGGTGATCGCATTGACTGGATCAAGGTGTCGCTGATCTATCTGCCATTGGATACGCCCGTCAGTGACGCAAAGGTCCTGACCGGCCGTCAAAAGCCTTTGACGGAAATTGCCTTTATCTTTGCCGAGATTCGCACGCGTGATGGGCACGAAGGGATCGGATTCGGTTATTCGAAACGCGCCGGCGGCCCTGGGATGTACGCACACGCCAAGGAGATCGCGCCGAATTTGCTCGGAGAGGACCCCAGCGATATATCGCGCCTGTTTACCAAGCTGCTCTGGGCTGGAGCCTCTATGGGACGCAGCGGCTTGACGACTCAGGCGATTGCGCCGTTCGATATCGCGTTGTGGGATCTCAAGGCCAAACGTGCGGGACTGCCGTTGGCCAAGTTACTAGGGGCTCATCGTGATTCGGTGCAGTGCTACAACACCTCAGGCGGCTATCTGCACACGCCGTTGGATCAGGTGTTGAAGAATGTGCAGATTTCCCGCGAGAGCGGTATCGGCGGGATCAAGCTGAAAGTCGGTCAACCCGATTTGTCCATCGATATTCATCGCGTGGGTGAGGTCCGCAAACTGTTGGGTGATGATTTCCCGCTGATGGTGGATGCCAATCAGCAATGGGATCGCCAAAAGGCGACGCGGGCATGCCGTTCGTTGGAGCAATTCGATTTGACCTGGATCGAAGAGCCTCTGGATGCGTACGACTTTGAGGGGCACGCGTTACTTGCGGATCGTTTTGATACGGCAATTGCGACGGGAGAGATGTTGACCAGCGCTGGCGAGCATGCCCAATTGATCATGGCAGAGGGCAGCGACTTCATTCAACCCGATGCGCCGCGTGTGGGGGGGATTACTCCGTTCCTGGAAATCATGGCCCTGGGTGCGTTCAAGGGGCGCAAGCTCGCGCCGCATTTTGCGATGGAAATCCATCTGCATTTGGCTGCAGCGTATCCGATTGAGCCGTGGCTGGAGCATTTCGAATGGCTGGGGCCGATGTTCAATGAGCAGATGCAGCTGAAAGATGGCCGCATGTATGTGTCGGATCGGCCGGGGTTGGGATTCTCGTTGAGTGAGCAGGCTTTGCGGTGGCGTGCGGATTCGGAGGAGTTTGGTAAGCGGCCTTAGGGCTAGTCGTTGCGAGATTATTGTGGGTTTCGTCAGAGGCTTGGGTGTGGCCTAGGTTGGCGTGCTTATGGACGTCGAGCCGAGGCAATCGGGCCGTGAGGGCTTCACAAAGCCGGTCCGGCGCGCGGGCGCCGGACACCGTGTTCGCTCACCTCGTCCGGCCCGTTCGGGCCTACCTACGGTATCCGCTCCACTCGGCTTTGAGGCGCCCGCACGGCCCGATTGCCTCGGCTCGACTCGCAGTAATTCAAGCTCATCACATCGCTGGCACGGTTGTCTTGCTTGGCGTTTT
>Ga0182743_1002048_pt1 | contig 18418 bp, 17 predicted proteins | sample eDN3rd30CKraftOP_FD_128522 | JGI IMG/M metagenome (GOLD analysis project Ga0182743, IMG submission 128522) | Enriched Organic Plus compost microbial communities from Emeryville, California, USA - eDNA 3rd pass 30_C Kraft OP (version 2) (version 2) ... | reverse complement strand
CGGGTGGGACGGGTGCGGGAACGGGCTCGGGGGTGGAGCGAGGGGCGGAGTTAGAGGAAGGCGCGGGACGGGCACGGGACGGGGGTTCAGGGGGGGAGAGACCAGTCGTTGAGGGGCGGGATTGGTCGCGGGTGACGGAGATACAGCGCGGGTGACGAGGATTGGGGGGCGGTGACGGGCATCGAAGGTGCGTGACGAGGTTTGCCGAGCGGAGGCCGGTACGGGGGGCACGCGAATCGCCCAATGACGGCGGGATTTGGCGCGGGTGGGCAGTTGTGCCGCATCAGTCAGGTGGATTGATCTATCGTCGGGCGGCTTGGCCGAGGATTGGGCAATTGTGCGGTTCCAGGCGGGGGAATCGCCCAGGCGCGCGGCGGGCGGGCGCGATTGGGCGATTCGACCGGCCGGAGCTAACGGACCGGCGCGCGCCTGCGGCGCGGACCTCGCCAGGCACCACGCGGGGGTCCGCGACTGCAGGAGGGCGCGCGGGACCTGGACCTCAAGCGTGCGAGCCGGGAGGCGCGGGCTAGAAACTCGGGCCGAAGGAGATCGAGAACACGCCGCTGCGGTCGGGGCGATTGGCGGGGATGGCGTAGTCGAACCGGAGGATCGTGTAGAAGATGTTGAGCCGGAGGCCGAGGCCGTAGCTGAAGAGGGGCTCGCGGTAGAGGAACGGGTCCTGGCCGGGTTTGCGGTCCCAGACGAGGTGTACCTTCTGACTCTCTTCGGCGTCGCACTGGCCGGGGTTCTCGAGGCTGGTGAAGAGGCAGACCTCGGAGTCCCAGGCGACGCCGCCGTCGACGAAGCCGACGAGGTCGACGGGCGGGAAGGAGCCGATGAACCCGATCTGTAGCTCCTTGATGACGGGCACGCGCATTTCGACGCTGGCCATGGCGGCGCTGGAGCCGATCAGTTGGTCACGCACGGGGCATGGGGAGATCGACTCTACGCCGCCGTAGTAGCGGCTGCCGGTGCATTCGTCGCCGTCGAGATCGAACGAGTTGGCGTTGTAGCCGCGCACGTAGTAGGGGCCGCCCCAGTAGACGCCGAAGCGTTCGGACTGGTCGCCCATGCGGGCAAGGCCGCTGAAGCGGGCGGCGAAGACGACGGTCTGTTTGATATTGAAGTAGCGGCGATAGTCGAGCAGCGCTTCGGTGAACTGGAAGTCGCCGACGGTGCGCGCGAGTTGCGCACGGTAGCGCTGGCCGAAGACCGGACCGGTCCAGCCGAACAGTGTGTTGTCGTAAACCAGCGCGGCCGAGGGCTGGAGGTACTTCATCGAGCCGAGTCGGTCGGTTCTGTCGAGCGGTTCGGAGGTGCGGATGTACCGGCCGCGGTAGAGCAGGTCGCTGCTGTAGTGGACGGCAGAGGCGCCGAGCTCAACGCGCTGGAACGTGCTGAACGGATAGCTGATCGAAGCCGATGCGCTGCGAATCACATCGCGGACAAACACACTCGCCGCGACGGGTTCGGTCCGGTCATCGCGTTCGAGATCGAAGTAGCCGCTGCCGTAGTAGCGGTAGAGCGGCATCTGCTGGATCGCGAAGCCGAAGTTCGCACGCTTCTTCAGGAAGCTGTACGCGGTGAGGAAACTCGCATCGGCAAGCGAGCCGTTCACGTTGGCGGCGATGATCGCGTTGTGATTGCCGAGCATGTCGGACAGCATGATCATGCTGCCGCCGTACACACCGTTGCCGTAGTAACCGCCCACCTGCGCGCCGATACTCGGACGACTGATGTAGTCGGGCGTCAGCTTCGCCTTGTAGTCGCGATGCTCGAACGCTGTCGTATCGGGCAGCGCCAGCATCGCACTGTCGAGCAGCGCAACCACCGAAACCGCCTGCGCGATTTCCGTGGTCGGCACGGGCTGCGCACTCGGGCGCAGGTTCAGGCCGCTACGGTAGTACGACCGCACGGTCGGCTTCTGCACCGCCACACCACTTCCCTTCACTGCTGCCGCGGAGTCTGCCGTCTGCGTTGTTGCTTCCGGCGGCAAAGCCGCAGGAGAGGTTGCTGCAGATGGCGTTGCTGCAGTTGTGGACACTGCTGCTGATGGTGTTGCTGCAGATGGCGTTGCTGGAGACGGCGTTGCTGGAGACGGCGTTGCTGCAGCCTGCGTGAGGACTGCGGGCTGCGCGACGAGCACGCGCGGCAGTGTGCGCGGGTCGTCGACGGCGTAGGTGCTGTACCCTGCCTTTTCGAAATGCGAGAAGAGCAGTCGGCCGCTGCGCGCCCAACTGAGCACGGGACTGATGTCCTTGATCGCGATTGCGCCCGACAACAGGTCGGTGATGCGATAGAGCTTCTGCTCGTCGAGTTCGAAGAGATGCAGGTTGTTGGTTCCACTCGCATCGTTGACCCAGACGAGGGAACGTGCGTCGGGTGCCCAGACCGGGTTGGTGTTTTTGCCGCGGTCCTGGTGCGGCAATACGGTGATCGCGCCGGTTGCAACTTCGTACAGTGCGACGCGGAAATTGCCGTAGGTCAGCTTCTCGAAATCTGTGTGCGGCCCGCGGTCGGTGGTGAACGCGATGTAGCTGCCGTCGGGCGACCAGTTGGGCGTGAGATCCGCGTAGCGATCGTTCGTGAGTCGCGTGAGCCGGCCGGACAGGTCGGTGATGAACAGGTCGCTCAACCCGCCGTCGTTGCCCGAGAATACGATGCGCTGACCATCGGCGGAAAAGGTGGGATACTCGATGCCATCGAGGTCGAACTTCAGCTTCCGCACGACCGAACGCTTCTGCAGGTCGTAGATGTAAAGTGCATCGCGACCGCCGGTCTGCGCAGCGAACGCTACGTAGCGGCCATCCGGCGAGAAGCTCGCACTCGAGGTCATGTAGCGCAGCGATTCGAAATCGGCACTGCTCGAGCCGGACACGAGTTTGTGCAACGGTTTGCCGGTCTCGGCATCGGCGAGCCAGAGATCGAAGAAGAAGCCATCGCGCTGCGAGAGGTAGAGCATGCGTTTGCCGTCAGGCGAAATCGCAGGCGAGAGGAACCAGGGGTCGTTGATGTGATCGCGGCCGTTGATCTTCTGCGCGAACTGGTCGGGCAGCGTAAACTCGGCGACCTGCGGCAGATAGGTCTGGCGCACCTCGGCGACCCATTCGCGACTGAGTTCCTCGAGCGAGATACCGAGTGTCGAGGCAAACGCGCGCTCGATGCCCATGCGCGGCGTTTTCTGCAGCAGGATGCCAACAACTTCGTCGCCCCACTTGCTGCCGATGTAGGCCCAGAGCGACTGGCCGAAGCGGTACGACAGGTAGTCGTCGCGCATCGTCATCTCGCGCAGGTCGCGCAGGTAGCCGTTCAAGGTGGCATCGCGCAGCCAGCTCACGGTCAGCGGGTCGATGCGGCCGATCGACAGGTACTCCGCCATCCCCTCCATGAACCACAGCGGCAGCCGGCCCATGTACGGATTCGCTTCGCTCATCATCCCGCGTCGCAGGATGATGTCGTACTGGAACGCGTGCACGAGTTCATGCGTGAGCACATGATCGAAGTCGGCGTAGGAGCCGGTGAACGGCATGATCACGCGGCTCTTCATCGACTCGGTGACACCGCCGGTGCTCTCATCGAGGAAACCGGCCAGCGCATTCGTCTGCTGAAAATCGGTATGCGATGCGTAGAGGATGATCGGTTTGCGTTCGCGGAATTCGTGCTGCAGGATCCGCGAGAGTCGGGCGTAGGATCGCTCGGCCATGCGGGCCGCATCCATGACGGCCTCGCGCTCCCGCTCGTAGTAGTAGATGTCGAAGTGCTCGGTCCGCACAACCTGGAAATCGAACGAGCGGTACTGGACCTTGTTGCGACCGAAGTACTGCCCCGCGCCCGGCCGGGGGAAGATTGCCAGCGCAATCAACCCGGCGAGCAGGAAGAGCGGGACCCGCAGCTTCATTCAGCCTCTCAGGCTTCGAGCGTGTGCGCCGGCGCGTCACCCCAGAGACGCTCCAACTGGTAGAACTCGCGCGCCGCGGGGTGAAAAATGTGAACCACAAAATCGATGAAATCGAGCAGCACCCAGCGCCCGGTGCGCAGCCCTTCGACGTGGTTCGGGCGCTTGCCCTCCTTCTTCAACTCGTCGATCACATACTCCGCGATCGAACGCACGTGAAGGTCCGACGTGCCGGTCGCAAGCAGGAAATAATCCGTGGCATTGGACAACCCCCGCAGATCGAGGAGCAGCAGGTCCTGCCCCTTGCGATCGATGATCAGGTCGATCGCACGGTCGAGCTCCGCTGGCAGTTGCAAGCTCGCGCGATCCGCGGGCGACCCGCCCCCACCCGCAGGCGCATTCGTTTCGTTTTCTGTCATTCGCTTTTCTGTTGAATCCTGCCCCACAAAATACTCCCCGTGTTCGATTGCACAAACATAGCCACTCGCCCCCATCCGCCCCTAAACAAAAGCAGCGACACGCAAGGCCGAATTTCGGCCTCGCGTGTCGCTGTTTTTATTTTCACCCGAAAGTCAGTCGCCCTTGACGACCCAGACCTTGATCTCGGGGCGCACGTCGGTGTGCAGACGAACCGGGACCGAGAAAACGCCGAGGGCCTTGATCGGCTCCTCGAGGTCGATCCAGCGGCGATCGACCTGGAAGTCGAGGCCCTGTTCGTTGAGCCGGTCGGCGATGTCGCCGGACGTGATCGAGCCGAACAGCTTGCCTTCTTCGCCGGCGTTGGCCTGGAAGGTGAGCTGCATCTCCTCCATTTGCGAGGCGCGGCGACGTGCTTCGAGGTAGTCGCGCTTCTGGCGCTGTTCGGCGCGGCGACGGTCCTCTTCGAGCTGGCGGATGTTGGCCGCGGTCGCCTCGAAGGCGATGCCCTGCGGGAGCAGGTAGTTGCGGGCGTACCCCGGCTTGACGGTCACGAGATCGCCGGTTTCACCGAGCTTCGGCATGTCCTGCCGCAGAATTACCTTCATGTTCTTCATGTCGATCTCCTCAAGTCCCGGCCGGCGGCTGCTGCGCACGCGCACGCAGGTCGAGCCAGGTATCGGTCAGCCCCACGACAAGCGTGCAGGCCAGCACCATCGGGAATAGAAACAACACCATTACGATACTCAGTACAACACCGAACCAGCCGGGTGTACCGAACAGCGAGACAATGACCGCCAGGCCGCGCAGCGCGTACAGCGCCCCCATGAAGGTGGCGAGGTTGGCGCCGGTGCGTGTGATCGCATCGTCGAATGGCAGCACGATCAGCACAATCGCGATGACGACCAGCCAGACCAGTTCATCGCGAAAGCGGAACTGGCGAAGCGGGCCGAGGCCGAAGGTTTCGCCCTCGGCGAACCGACGCCAGAGCCACCACGCGACTGCGAGCGCGGCAATCGATGCGAGGCCGAGCAGCGCCGGAAAAATCAGCGCCTGCAACTCGGCCGCCCGGTTCATCGCTTCCATTGCACTCGGCGTGAGTGCGCCGGAGCCGTTGTTGCCGCTGCGATTCCAGACCGCGGCGAGCGTCGCGGCACCTTCACGCAGCCGCTGAACAACGCTGCCGTCGACCTGCGCAAAACCACCCGGGCCGGTGACAAACACGACGACCGCCGAAGCGGCCGATCCGGCCAGTGCCGCGAGCGCGCGCGACAGAAACGCTGCACGCGGGAGCAGCACCACGAATACCACGAACCAGGCCCCCAGCAACAGCGCCCAGCCGCGTGAAACCCACCACCACATCGGGTCGCTGGGCGGATCCACCACGGCGATCGCGAGGATCGCCGCGGCGAGAAACACCAGACCCGGTCGCCGCGGCGGCAGCGCAATCAGCAGCAGCGCCAGCGGCACGAATATCAGAAGACCGGGGTTGACGATCGACAGGAAGGCTGCGAAAAAGACCAGTGCAGCCGGCGCGACCCATCCCCGGCGAGCCGGAGTCACCCCCGCGAGTCGCCGTACCCGCGGACGTACGGCAGCAACGCGAGGTAACGCGCCCGCTTGATCGCCGTGCCGACCTGACGCTGATGGCGCGCGCACATGCCCGTCATGCGACGCGGCAGGATCTTGCCCTGCTCCGTCATGAGCCGCGACAGCGTTTTCTCATCCTTGTAGTTGATGACCCGAACGCCATTCTCACAGAGCTGGCAGTTCCGGGCTGCTCTACGAATCGCCATGGTTATTCCTCCTCCTCGCCTTCGTCCTCGTCTTCATCCTCACGACGCGGCTCGCGCGTCGCAATCGACATCGGCGAGGTCGGCTCACCTGCATGGGTCACCACGAGGTAGCGCAGCAGTTCCTCGTCCAGCTTCAGCAGACGCTCAAACTCGGGCAGTGCCTCGACCGCCGAGTTGAACTGCACGACGACGTAGTATCCGTTGTTCTTCTTGTTGATCGCGTACGCCATCTGGCGACGGCCCCAGTGCTCGGTGGCCGTGATCTCGCCACCCGGACCGGTGATCAGCCCATGATAACGATCGAGCTTTTCGTTGATTTGATCCTCGCCCAGGGCGGAATCGAAGATGTAGACGACTTCGTAGGGCCTCATCGTGCTCCTTTGGTCGTTTTAAAAACTCGGCCCCGGCTGAGGCACCGGGGCAGGAGAATAGCTTTGGAAGCTAACGCTCCGTGGCTGTGGCTGCAAGTTCTCCCTGGGAGTCGCTTTGGTTCGCGAGGGGCTTCTGCGCCCGTGACCGAGGCGGGGGTCGGGGGCGGGGGCGGGGTGGCTGCAGAGACGCATCCACTTATGACCGGGGCTGTGCTCGTTCAGCATGGGTCGGGGTGGCTCCCGGGACTCATCCGCTATAGCGGAGCTGATACGGGCGGTGATGGTGCATCCCGCCCGACCATCGTCCCGGGGCGTGCGATCAGACGTTGAACCGGAACAGCATGATATCGCCGTCGTGGACGACGTACTCCTTGCCTTCGCTGCGAATCAGGCCTTTTTCGCGGGCGACCTTGAGAGACCCGGTCTCGACGAAGTCGCTGTAGGCGAGGGTTTCGGCGCGGATGAAACCGCGCTCGAAGTCGGTGTGGATCTCGCCTGCGGCCTGGGGTGCTTTGGCCCCCCGGCGGATCGTCCAGGCGCGGACTTCCTTCTCGCCGGCGGTGAAGAAGCTGATCAGCTCGAGCAGGTGATAGCCGGCCCGGATCAGGCGATGCAGGCCGGGCTCTTCGAGGCCCAGCTCCTTGAGGAACTCGTCGCGCTCAGCCGCATCGAGGTGCATCAGCTCGGCTTCGATCCGCGCACTGAGCGGAACGATCTCGGCAGGCTCGCCATCCGCGGCGATCGCGGTTTCGAGCTTCTTCACCAGATCGTTGGTGCCGGCGGCGAGGTCTTCCTCGGCGATGTTGGCGGCGTAGAGTTCGCGCTTGCTGCTGAGCAGGTTGTAGGTCCGCATGAGGCGGACCTCCTCCTCGGTCTGCAGTTCGACCTTCCGCGCCGGCCGGCCCTGCGAAAGTGCCGCCTGCAGCCGTTGTAGCAGCGCAAGTTCGAGCTGCGCTTCCTTTTCGCCGGTGCGCGCGCCGCGCTCGACGCGGGCAATGCGCTTTTCGACGACCTGCAGGTCCGACAGCACGAGCTCGAGGTTGATGATCTCCCGGTCCCGCACAGGATCGACACCGCCCATGACGTGCGTCACGTCGGGGTCGTCGAAGCAGCGGACCACGTGTACGATCGCGTCGACCTCACGGATGTTGGTCAGGAACTGGTTGCCCAGGCCCTCCCCTTCCGACGCACCCTCCACCAGCCCGGCAATGTCGACGAAGCTCACGGTCGCGGGGATCTTGCCCGATTTCGGCTTGATCGTGTCGAAGAGGTACTGCAGGCGCGGGTCGGGCACTTCGACGACGCCGACGTTCGGGTCGACCGTGCAGAATGGGTAGTTTTCCGCGGGCGCGGTCGCCCCGGTCAGCGCATTGAACAACGTCGACTTCCCGACATTGGGCAGGCCGACGATTCCAAGTCTCAGGTTTGGCACAATTTTCCGTTTTTACGATACGAGTCCAGCCGTCAAATCTAACCGGAAAGAGGCACGGTTGGAACCAGTGTGGCGCGGGGGCGGGGGTGCGTTTGTGAAGCGGGATCGCTACCGCGCGGGGTGGCGGACGACGGCGACGGCGATGGCGACGGCGACGGCGACGGCGACGGCGAGGTGGAGGTGGAGGTGGAGGTGGAGGTGGAGGTGGAGGTGGAGGTGGAGGTGGAGGTGGAGGTGGAGGTGGAGGTGGAGATGGAGTTGGAGGTAGAGGTGGAGGTGGAGGTCGAGGCGGAGGTGACGGCGGATGGAGTGCGGGGCTGACGGCGGCCGGGCATGGGCAAAGGCGCGGGCGGCCGGGGCATGGAGCCAAGGTTAGGGCGGCGGAAGCCTGAGGGCGCGGAATTTCTGAGGGCGGCGGAAGCTTGAGGGCGGCGGAAGCCTGAAGGCGGCGGAAGCTTGAGGGTGCGAACCGTATCCCGACGAGCATGGCGCCGGCAGCCGGTGCGTGGCGGCTCATCGGTCGATAGGCCGCTGCGCCGCCAATCGTCTGTTCCCGGTTCCGGTGCCTGGCGGCGGAGCGGTGATATGGCCGGTAAGCCGACACACATCCCCGCCAGCGCGCATGCCTGGCGGCTGGCGGCTGGCGGCTGGCGGCTGGCGGCTAGACGGCGTGAAGGACGTCCTGGATGAGCGCGGGGTACGCCTCGTAGGCGATGCGCGCGTCGGCGAGCAGGAGCCGTTCCCGATTGGTGTGCGCGAAGCGCTCCTCTCCGGGGGCGAAGCCGATACACGGGATGCCGTGTACGCCACAGGCGTGGCCGCCATCGGTGGCGAAGGTCCAGGGGCGGATGTTGGGGGTGCGCCCGGTATGGCGCGCGATCGTATCGGCGGCGGTAGTAACGACCGGGTGATCGGGTTGCATCAGGAATCCGGGCGTGAACATCTGTCGATCGCGCGACAGGCCGGTGTAGGAGTGCTGGGTTTCGCGGTTGAGCCGCACGTCGAGCGAGAGGCCGTCGGGCAGAGCGATGGGGGCGAGCGCGTCGCGAATCATGGAGACGGCGCTGTCGGGCGTGATGTCGGGGAGGATCCGCCAGTCGAGGATGACGCGTGCGCGGTCGGGGATGACATTGCGGCTGCGCGGGAGCGTGTCGAGCATGGTCGGTGCGATGGTGGAGCGGCCGAGCACATCATTGGCGGGCAGGCTGTCGGCGAACTGCTGGAGAGCCGGCAGGATCAGCGGCAGCGCAGAGATCGGGTTGCGGGCGCGATCGGGGGCGCTGGCGTGGCCGGCGAGGCCCTGCACTTCGACGACAACCTCGGTGCGACCGCGGTGGCCGATGCAGATGTCGCCACTCGTGGATTCGCCGATGATGACAACGTCGGGCTTGATGCTGCCGTGCGTGAGGAAATGCTGAATGCCCCAGCCGCCGCGTTCTTCGCTGACGGTGTGGCCGACCAGGACGTTGCCGGCCATGCGTTCCTTCACGAAGTGTGCGGCGGCGTAGGTCTGAATCGCGAGCGGGCCCTTGATGTCCATCGCGCCGCGGCCGTGCAGGTACTGCGCGTCGATGTGTCCGGCGAAGGGATCGTGCTCCCAACTGTCACGCTCGCCGACATCGACCGCATCGAGATGGCAGCACAGCATGATGGTCGGACCGGCTGCATTGCCACGGATCAGGCCGAAGACGTTGCCGACCTCATCGCTCCAGTGCTCGTCGTAGCCAAGTGCGGCGAATTCCTGCAGCACGCGCTGCGCGACATCGGCTTCCTGGCCGGAAAGTCCGGGGATGCGAATGAGGTCGGCGGCGAAACGAATTGCGGAATCGAACGAGAGGTCGCGCATGAGAGACTCCTGTTATGAGAGCGCCCTTCGGATTGCTCCGAAGGGCGCGTGCAATTTTACAAACAAGGCGACGGTGACGGCGACGGCGACAAGGCCGAGGCGAAGGGGACGGCGACGGCAAAGCCGAGGGGACGGCGACGGCGACGGAGACACGGAAATCGTTTCTCATACCATCTGTGTCGATCGACAACGCGTGCCGCTGTCCAAAAGCTGCGGCCTCCTGAATCACGTCGCCGTCGCCGTCGCCGTCACCTACCGTTAAATCGCCGTCGCCGTCCCCTGCCGTTAACCCAGCAGCGCGGCGAAGAACTCGCGTGCGGTGTCGAGCAGTGCCTGGGTTTCGCCGGCGTGCAGGCGAGCGAACCAGGGTGCGAGCACAAGCGAGACCACGCTCATCAACTTGATGAGGATGTTCATCGCGGGGCCCGAGGTGTCCTTGAACGGGTCGCCGACGGTGTCACCGACGACTGCGGCCTTGTGGGGCTCGGAGCCCTTGCCGCCGTGTGCACCGCCTTCGATGTACTTCTTGGCGTTGTCCCAGGCGCCGCCGGAATTCGCCATGAACAGGGCCATGAGCACGCCGGTGACGGTTGCGCCAGCGAGGAGGCCGCCGAGGGCGAGGATGCTGAAGTAGCCGACGATGATCGGAACGATCACGGCGAGCAGGCCGGGCACGACCATCTCGCGCAGTGCGGCGCGGGTCGAAATATCGACGCAGCGAGCGCTGTCGGGGCGGGCGGTGCCCTCCATCAGGCCCGGGATCTCGCGGAATTGACGGCGCACTTCCTCGACCATACCGGCAGCGGCGCGGCCGACGGCGGTCATGGTCATGGCGGCGATCAGGAAGGGCATCGCGCCGCCGATCAGCAGGCCGATGGTGACTTCCGGATTGGTCAGGTCGAGGCCGATCGCATCGAGGCCGACGGCACTCGTGTATGCACTGAACAGGGCGAGCGCGGTGAGTGCGGCGGAGCCGATGGCGAAGCCCTTGCCGATCGCGGCGGTGGTGTTGCCGAGGGAGTCGAGCTGGTCGGTGATGGCGCGGACTTCCTTGCCGAGGTGGCTCATCTCGGCGATACCACCGGCGTTGTCGGCGATCGGGCCGTACGCGTCGACGGACATGGTGACGCCGACCGTGGCGAGCATGCCGACCGCGGCGATGCCGATGCCGTAGAGGCCGGCGGCCCAGTACGAAACGGCGATACCGAAAGCAATCAGGATGATGGGTGCAACGGTCGACTCCATCCCGACGGCAAGCCCGCTGATGATGTTGGTTGCGGGGCCGGTTTCGCTCGCCTCACCGATTCTGCGCACGGGCTTCGCGGCTGTGTAGTACTCGGTCACGATGCCGATCAGAATACCGACAACGGAGCCGACCAGGATCGCCCAGTAGGGGCCCATCGCCGAGTAGGTCTTCGCGGTGGTCGCATCGAAGATTTCGAAATTCAATGCGCTGGTCACGAAGTACATAATGATGAGGAACGCGCCGGCGGCCACGAAGGTGAGATTGCGCAACGCGCTCTGCGGCGAGAAGCGCTCGAACACCTTCATCAGGGCAACGGCGATCAGAGAAGTGATCAGGCCGACGGCGATGGTGAGCATCGGCAGCGCGATCGCTTCGGGGCGGCTGGCCGCGTACAGTGCGCTCGAGGCGCCGATCGCGAGCGTCGCGACGACTGCACCGACGTAGCTCTCGAAGATGTCGGCGCCCATGCCTGCGACGTCACCGACGTTGTCGCCGACGTTGTCCGCGATCGTGGCGGGGTTGCGCGGGTCGTCTTCGGGAATGCCGGCTTCGACCTTGCCGACCAGGTCAGCGCCGACGTCGGCGGCCTTCGTGTAGATACCGCCACCGACGCGGGCGAACAGCGCGATCGAGCTGGCGCCCATCGCGTAGCCGCTGACGATCTCGGCGAAACGCACGAACTCGGCATCCGCGATGGCGGCGCCGGCGTACAGGTAGTACCAGACGCCGAGGCCGATCAGGCCGAGCGCGGCGACGGAGAGGCCCATGACCGCGCCGCCGAAAAACGCAATCCGCAGGGCCTTGCGCATGCCCTCTTCCTGCGCGGCCGCGGCGGTGCGGACGTTCGCCTTGGTGGCGGCGATCATGCCGAAGGTCCCGGCGAGCACAGAGCTGAGCGCGCCGGTGATGTAGGCGACCGCGTTCACGCCACCGATCAACTGCCAGAGCAGCAAGGAGACAACGGCGACAAATACCGCAAGCACGACGTACTCACGCTTCAGGAACGCCATCGCGCCTTCCTGGATGCGTGCACTGAGTTCGATCATCGTAGCGTTACCTGCGGACTGGCCGCGCAGGTAACCGTAGAGCATGAACGCGCCCGCGAGCCCGATCACGCCTGCGATAGCCGACCACTCCGTCAGCCCGGTCAATTCCATCTCGATCTCCCTTACCGATTGTAGCGCTGCATTGCGCTTTCTGTCCCGTTTTGAATCCAGACCTCGACGCCCTCGGCGGCGACGGGCAACAGCTCCATGATCTGAACGCGGTCGTGTTCGTCGAATGGAGCCAGTACGTAATCGGCGAGGTCGGAGCCCGGCGGCTTCTCGCCAATGCCGATACGCAAGCGTGCATACTCGCGTGAGCGAAGTGTGGCCTCGACCGACTTGAGGCCGTTGTGTCCGCCCGGACTTCCGTTCGGGCGGAAACGCATACGACCGACCGCCAGTGCAGTGTCATCCACCACGACAAGCAGATCGGTCGCCGGGTTGAACTGCGGATCGCCAAGCAGCGGGCGCAAAGCCGCGCCGCTGCGATTCATGTAGGTAGTCGGCTTGATGAGCCGAACCGCTACATCGTCGAGGCGTCCGTCGCTGATCAACGCCGCGCCATCACGGCGAAAACGCTCGAAACCCCAGACCTGCTGCAGGTGGTCGAGCAGCCACCAGCCCACATTGTGGCGCGTTGCCGCGTACTCCGGGCCCGGGTTTCCGAGCCCGCAAACAACTTTCACGGCTCCCGCTCCGATTCAGACTCAGGCTTCTTCCTTGGCGCGACGGATGACTTCGGGCTCAGCGCGGCCCTCGGCGCCAGCACCTTCCGTCGGCTGCACGATCGGCGGCATCACACTGCACACGGTGCGCTCTCCATCGATCGTGCTGGTGACACCCTGCGGCAGCGCGAGGTCGCGCACGTGCAGGGAGTCGTTGATTTCGAGACCCGACACGTCCGCATGGATCGCCTCGGGAATCTGATCCGGCATGACCCGGAGCTCGATTTCATCGAGCACTCTCTGCAGCAGTCCGCCGGCCCTGACGCCCGCAGGCGTGCCCTCGAGAATGATCGGGACTTCAACCGCCACCATTTCATTGGAGTGGACCTGGTAGAAGTCGATATGCAGATAGAGCGGCTTGACCGGATCGCTCTGCACCTCGCGCACGAGCACCTTCACTTCACCCGCGCCCTCGATATTGAGGGTGATGATCGTATTCTCCCGATGGATCCGGGCGAAGAGACGATCGACCTCGAGTGCATCGAGCACGAGTTTCCGATTCTGTTCACCGCGGCCATAAACGATCGCGGGGATCTGCCCCTGGGCGCGCAGCTTCTTCACCGCGTTGGTCCTGACTTCGTTGCGCAGCTTCGCGCTGAGGGACGCGTTTGCAACCATAGTCGTGACTCCCGGTTTCGAGCCGGCGCGCAGTAGCTCAGTCGAACAACTGACTGACCGACTCGTTCGAATGCGTGTGGCGAATCGCACGCGACAGCAAGTCCGCAATCGACAGGACGCGCAACTTGCTGAAGCGTCGTTCTTCGGGCACGAACAGCGTGTTCGTGACCACGACCTGTTCGACGGGCGCGCGACTGAGTCGCTCGACCGCCGGGCCGGAGAAAAGCGCGTGCGTGGCAGCGGCATAAACCGATTCCGCGCCGCGCTCCTTGAGCGCATAAACGACACTTTCGAGAGTACCCGCGGTGTCGATCATGTCATCGACGATGATGCACGGGCGTCCCTCGACTTCACCGACCACCTGCATGACCTCCGCGACATTGGGCGAGGGGCGACGCTTGTCGATGATCGCGAAGCTCGCGTCCAGCCGACGCGCGAAGCCGCGAGCCATCTTGGCCGCGCCCACATCGGGGGCCACCACGACCGGATTGTCCAGCGCCATCTCACGGAAGTATTGCGTCAGCACGGGAGCGGCGTAGAGGTGGTCGACGGGAATATCGAAAAAGGCCTGAATCTGGTGGGTATGAAAATCGAGGCCGAGCACCTTGTCGGCGCCCGCAGCCTCGAGCAGGTTCGCCACCAGTTTCGCCCCGATGGCGACACGCGGCTGATCCTTGCGGTCCTGTCGCGCGTAGCCGTAATACGGCATGATCGCGGTGACCCGGGCCGCGGAGGCACGTTTCGCTGCATCGATGAGCAGCAACAGCTCCATGTAGCTGTCCGCGGGAGGCGGCGTCGGCTGGATGATGAACACATCGCGGCCGCGCGCATTCTGATTGATGCGGACAAAAATTTCGCCATCCGCGAAGCGCCGAATGGTCGCATCCGCGAGGGGCAAACCGATCTTGTTTGCGATCTCCTCCGACAGCGGCCGATTGGCCGTGCCGCTGAGGAGCAGGAGCGGCGCATAGCCGTGCTGATCCGCCATGATTCTTTCGCTCGGGAACAACGCCGCTTTCATAAACGCGGGCGTGGGACAACAGCCTCGAAAGGTAGGCCGTTTTTCGGAGGGCTGTCAACCGCGAATTGCGAGAGAAATCAGTCGTTCGTCGCGGTGCGCACGCTGGCGCGTACGGGAAGATGCACTTCGGCGAGTCGGGCCATCGTGCGCTGAAAAACCGATTGGGAACGGCCGCCTGTGAGTGCGATTGTACCAAGATAGTACTGCACCGCCTTGCCCATGGGCACGTGGCCTTCGAGCAGCGCCACAAAGGTGATCGCGTTGTCGATGTGTGTGAGAATCAGCGACTCTTCGGCCGAGGCGATGAAGAGTTCGATCCAGCGGTCGCTCTCTTCCCTGCGACGCTGCCGTTCGCGCATGTTCTGCGCGATGCGGTTTGGACGAAGCCGGTCCCATACATCGGGCTCGTCCTCCGGCTCTTCCACCTCGGTCTCGGCTTCGGCATCGTGCACCTGGAGCTGCGGTGTACGCTCCTCCGGCTGCTCGAGTTCGATCAACACCTGTGTACGAATGGCGGTCCCGATCGTCTCGGTCACGTCCATCTCGCGCAGGTACCGCGTCAGTGCCTCTTCAAAGCCGGCCCGATCGCGCATCAGTTCGATAAACTCGAGGGCACGCGCCGCATGCGTCGCGATGAGCGACTCCCAGGCCATCGCGCCTGCTACTTCGACGCGACGACGGACGCTCTCCGGAACGGTACGTGGAAGTCGGGGACCGGGTACCGGCATGCTCTCCTGTCGCTGAAGCAAAGTTGCCCCGGGTGGATTCGAACCACCATAGCCAGATCCAAAGTCTGGAGTCCTGCCGTTGGACGACGGGGCACTGATTGCTGCTGAATTTAATGCTTCTGGTGCGATCGGTCGACCGCAGGGGGGTTAGCCGTTCGCGCTGGTCCAGGTGTTGGTTGCGGTTTCGATGGTACGGACCGAGGGGAACGCTTCGCGGATTCTGCGAGCGGCGCGCGTGGCGGCGCGGTCGGTGGTGAACGCTCCGAACATGGTGGAGCCACTGCCGGACATCAGCGCGATGGATGCGCCGTAGTCGTGCAGTGCGCGTTTGATGTGCGCGAGTTGCGGGTGTTCTTCGAAAACGACGGGTTCGAAATCGTTGACCGCATCTTCGGCGATGGCTTCCCAGCCGGCGAGGCGGTGTGCATGCAGGACTGCGGCTGCGGGCGCGTTGCTTTCGCCGCGCGAAGCGGCGAGGTCGCGGAACGCGTCGGCAGTGACGACACGGAATTCGGGCACAACCAGGACGATGGAGAGCGGCGGCAGCGGCTGGAGCGGGAGCAGCCGGTCGCCGCGGCCCCAGGCAAGCGCGAAGGACGAACCGCACAGGAAAAACGGCACATCGCTTCCCAGTCGTGCGCCGATCTGAACGAGCTGCTCGTCGTGTAGGGGTGAGCCGGTCAGCAGGTTGAGCGCGCGCAACGTCGACGCAGCGTCGCTCGAACCGCCGCCGAGACCGGCACCGCTGGGAATGCGCTTGCGCAGCCGGATCGTTGCGGCGGCAGGTTTGTCACTCGCTTCGAAGAAGGCGACCGCGGCGCGATGCACGAGGTTGTCCGGCCCTGTGGGGAGTTCGTCGGCACCTTCGACGTCGAGCCGGATGCCGCGGCCGCCGATCGCGACCTCGACGTCATCGGCGAGGTCGAGCGCGCAGAACAGTGTTTCGAGCTGGTGATACCCGGTCGCTTCGCGCGCGAGCACGTTGAGTCGCAGGTTGAGCTTGGCGCGCGCGGCGAGGCGGACCTTCTCGCGCGCAGACGCGCCGCGACTCATACGTCGTCCTCGCCCCCATCGGCGGGGGGCGGCGGCGCTGCTTCCACGGCGGTTTCGACGCGTTCTTCGCTGCGTTCGACATCGGCCAGCGAAAGGCCGAGCCGCCACGCATAGTAGAGCCCGATCAGTGTGACCGGAATGAAGCCGCCGAGGTGGAAGGAGATCGCGTAGGCCACACTCTTCTGCTCGACGATGCCGAAGAGGCCGGTCAGCACGACGCGGGCGGCGCCTTCGAACAGTCCGAAGAAGCCGGGGCCGGACGGAACGGACACAAAAAGCGCAACGACGGACTGCAGAAACAGTGCGCCGCCAAAGCCGATCGGAATGTCGAACGCCTTGAACGCGGCCCAGAATCCGAGCGCGTTGAACAGCCACAGCACGGTGGACTGAAAGGTCGCGATCACGAGCAGGCGTGGAGAACGCAGCGCGCCCAGTCCGGAGAGAAATGCTTCGAGCGCATCGATGATCGGGCGACGCACCTTTGCGGGCAAAACCCGCGCGAGTTGCTCGAAGATGCGCACCGCGCGGACAGGCGCAAAAACGAGCAGGAACGCGAGCGGAATCAGGACCGCAACCAGTGTAACCGCCGAACGCACGATGAGCGCGAGTGTCGGGTCGTCCATCCAGCCGGTGGGAAACCCGGGCAGCGCGGCCGAGATGAAAAGCAGGCTGAAGATCAGGATCGCATCGAACAGCCGCTCGACGACAAGCGAACCGAACGAGCCAACAACGGAAACACGCTCCATGCGCGAAAGCGCAAACGCGCGGGCGAACTCGCCGATGCGCGCGGGCAGCAGGTTGTTGCCCATGAAGCCGATCGTGGTCGCGGCGAAGCGAGATCGGAAACCCGTGCCGGGCTGGATCGGATCGAGCAGCGTTTTCCAGCGCCACGCACGCAGCGCAAAAACAGCGGTTGCGAAAAAGACGGCTGCGATGAACCAGAAGGGATCCGCGAGGCGGACCTCGGCGAGAACTTCAGCGAAGTGGATGTCGTGAAACGCCCACCACAACGCGGCGATGCTGATCAGGATGCCGATTACGGCTTTCCAATCGAGCATCCCTTTCGATTTGCGATTTGTGTTCACCCGATTCCGAGTCGTATCAGATCGAACAGTTCCTCGACATTATCGCGCGCATCGGGATCGTTCGCGGCGAGTGCCTCGATGCGACTGCGCAGTTCGAGCGCGCGGCGCAGTGCACGCTCCCCGTCGTAACACAGCGACTCGATCGGTACCACCTGCTGATCCGGAGCAGTCGCCGCACCAGTTTCCGGCTGCGCTGCGGGACTTGGCTGTGCGGTTGCTGTCGGAGTCGGTGGCGCGCTTTCCGGTTGGGTGACAGGAATGCTTTGGGACGTTGCAGCGGACGGTGTTGCCGGCGGAGGTTCTGCCACGGAAACCGCGGCGCCATCGCCGTAGCGCTCGAGCAGTTCCGTGCGCAGCGTGCGGAGCGTGCTCAACGCGGGGCTCGCTACCGGATCGTTGCCGAGCTTCAGCGGTTCGAGGGCCCCGGAGAGCACGTCGCGGGCGGCGCGGAAGACCGCGACCCATTCGTCCTTCACGACAACATTGAGCTTCGCGATGACGCGGACGAGGTCTTCGACCGCGCGCAGCGTTTCCGCGACCACGCCGATCTCGTCAAGGCGCGCGGAACCGAGCAATGCACGCTGTCTGCGCAGGATGGTTTTGAGCGGATCGCGGTTGCGCGGGTCCTGCATCAACTGCGCGATGCTCGTTTCGATCTCGCTGGTGATGCCGGCGACCTCGTGTGCGGCGAACTCGCGGAACTGTTTGCTGGCGACGCTGCGTTCGGCAGCGGGTGCTGCGCCCTGCATCGGGGTATCCGGGATGTTCACACCGGCTTCGCGCCAGCGTTCCAGCACGCGACGAACGCGCGCATCGTCGTCGTCGGCGTCCCTGCCCGCGTGCACGAGCGCCTCGATATCCTCGATGGTGCGGCGCACGCGTCCGCTGATATCCGGATTCCAGGCCAGCGAGCCGGTAAGCATGGCACGGGCTGCGGTTTCGAGCGCAAGGCCGGCCTGGAACACGCGGTTTTCGCGTGCGAGTTGCGCGCTGCCGCGCAGCGTTTTCGCGATGCGATGCAGTTCCGCGGGGTTGCCCAGCGAGGCGTCGAAGCGGGTGACCTGGTCGTTGAGCTGACGCAGGCAGTCCTTCGATTCCGAGAGGAAATAGTCGCGCAGTGTGGCCATGGGCTTACTCCG
>Ga0182743_1002043_pt1 | contig 18448 bp, 18 predicted proteins | sample eDN3rd30CKraftOP_FD_128522 | JGI IMG/M metagenome (GOLD analysis project Ga0182743, IMG submission 128522) | Enriched Organic Plus compost microbial communities from Emeryville, California, USA - eDNA 3rd pass 30_C Kraft OP (version 2) (version 2) ... | reverse complement strand
GTTGTAGGACTTCCAGTTCGTCGTGCGGTAGCGGGTGGGTTCTGGCTTGCTCATGCTCAGCCCGTAGCCCACTGGATTCGCAGTGGGAATCCCTCAGAAAACGGAGTTCTGCAACAACGCCCGGCAATGCGCCCCTCAACCGGAGCGGTGCCAAGGATCATATAGGCCTGTTCGCCTGTATATCCGAATTTCTTTAGATATTCTATGGCATTAAGGCAGGCACGACGATAGGCGACATGGGCGTCGAGGTAATATTGCTCGCCCGTGTGTTCATCGACCGAGATCCCCTCAAAGATCAGGTAATCGTCGAAATGCGGATCAATGGGCGAGGGACGGAAGATCGGGTTCACCACGCCGTATTTGGAGATGCCGTCCTTGATGATCTCGACCTTGATCTCGATCCAGCCGGCCATTTCGATCGCGCCGCAGAAGGTGATCTCGCCATCGCCCTGACTGAAGTGGATATCGCCCATCGACAGCCCGCCGCCCTTTACATAGACGGGGAAATACACCTTGGAACCGCGCGACAGGTTCTTGATATCGCAATTGCCGCCATGTTCGCGCGGCGGAACGGTGCGCCACGCCTCTTCGGCGGCGCGCTGCGCGGCGGCACCACTCAGATGACCCATCAGCGCAGTTGCGGCATGGGGCGGGTTCGCCAGCGGAGGCACACGCGTCGGGTTGGTCGCGATCAGCTCGGCCTCGCGCCGGTTCGCCTCGGCCAACAGTTTGTGATCGGGCAGACAGCCGATCAGGCCCGGGTGAATCAGGCCCGGATAGCGTACGCCGGGAATATGGCGCGAGGTGGTATAGATACCCTCGAAATCCCAGATCGACTTGACGGCTTCGGGGTAATGTTCGGTCAGAAAGCCGCCGCCGTTTTCCTTGGCAAACAGGCCGTTAAAGCCCCAGCGCGACTCGGGCAGCGCGCCGATATCCAGAATATCGACCACCAGCAGATCGCCCGGCTCGGCACCTTCGAACCCAAAGGGACCGGAAAGGTAATGCACCCGCGTCAGATCCGCATCGCGGATATCATTGGCGCTGTCATTGTTGCCGACCTGGCCTCCGGTCCAGTCATAACACTCAACCCGCAGCACCTCGCCGGGCTTGAAGGTCTCGACCATCGGAATATCGGGATGCCAGCGGTTATGCGGCTTTTGAATGGCCTCTTCGGGGGCCTTGTTAAGATCGACCTTGAATACGGTTCTGGACATGATTTGCTCCCTGACTGGCGACCGGCCTCTGGGGACCGGTTCCGCGCCTAGCCTGGGGCGCGCATGTAATCGCCATTCATGCCGAAAGAGGCAGAAATGTAATTCTTTGTAACCGGCGCTTGCGCGGCACGGGCTTTCGCGGCGCCATGCAAGGCACGGGCAATTCCCAGCCAGGGCAAAGCCCGCTAGGCTGATGGATGCCACAGGGACAAAGGCAGCCCGCACAGGCAACCGGGGAGGATCGGTGAACAGGCATAGCGCCATCGACGAAGGGGACCTGCCGGCCGGCGCCCCGGGCGGTTTTCCGGGCCTTGAGCCCGCGCCGCGCAGCTATCAGTCCTGGGTCGCCGATGAGACGATCGAGGATTACGCCCTGCGTTACGCCCCGGCAAGCCACCGCCGCTGGAGCCCGGGCATCATCACCCATACCGCGCTGGGGGGCATTTCGTTTCTGGCACTTGAGGCGATTGGGGCGGCACTGACCATCTCATGGGGGGTGCATGTGACGGTGGTGGCGGTGCTGATCGTTTCGGCATTCATCTTTGTCACCAGCCTGCCCATTGCCTATCACGTCGCGCGCTCGAATGTGGATATGGACCTGCTGACGCGCGGGGCGGGCTTTGGCTATATCGGCTCGGCCATCACCTCGCTGATCTACGCGACCTATACGATCATCTTCTTTGCGCTCGAAGGGGTGATCATCGGACAGGCGCTGCATGTATGTTTCGGCCTGCCCCTGCCTTTGGGCTATCTGTTGTCGGCGCTGTCGATCCTGCCCATCGCCTCACGCGGGATGACGGCGATCTCGCGCTTTCAGGTGGTGACACAACTGCCGTGGATCGTGCTGGCGCTTTTGCCCTTTGCCGCCATCGCCTGGACCGAGCCTGATGCCGCGCAGAGCTGGCTACATGCCCCCGGCCCCGCTTTTACCATGTTGTCGCTGGGTGGTGCCATCGGCGTCCTGTGCGCACTGACGCTGCAAATCGGCGAACAGGTGGACTATCTGCGCTTTCTGCCCCCGCGTGAGGCCAGCAGCCGCCTTGGCTGGTGGGGGGCGCTGATCATGGCCGGGCCGGGCTGGGTCCTGATCGGCGGCACCAAGGTGCTGATGGGCAGCTTTCTTGTCTGGCTCGCCATCGGGGACGGTATGTCCCCCGATTTCGCGGCCGAGCCGATCGGCATGTTCTGGCACGCCTATGAATATTTGTTTGGTCCGCGCGCCGCGCTGGTGGTGGCGACGGTTTACATCCTTGTCGCACAGATCAAGATCAACGTGACCAATGCCTATGCAGGCTCGCTTGCGCAGTCGAATTTCTTTCTGCGCGTCGCACGCTATCATCCGGGGCGGCTGATCTGGCTGCTGATCCATGTCGCGATCAGTTGCGCGCTGATGCTGATGGGGGTCTTTGCCACGCTCGAGGCGGTGCTGGCCATCTATGCCAACCTTGCGCTGGCCTGGCTGGGCGCGATCTTTGCCGATCTGGCGGTGCTGAAGCCACTGGGCCTTAGCCCGGCCCGGATCGAGTTTCGGCGCGCCCATCTGCCCGATTTCAACCCGGTCGGATGCGGCGGCATGGCACTGGGGGCACTGGTGGGGCTGGCGCTTTACGCGGGCCTTGGCGGGCAAATGGCACAGGCCTGGTCCGCGCCCATCGCCTTTGCCCTGTCCCTGATCGCGGCGACGGGGCTGGGTCTGATGCGACAGGGGCATGGCTTTATTGCCCGCGCGCCCCATGTCTTTCGCCGCCGCACACATTGCGACTGCGCGATTTGCAGCCACGGCTATGAAACACGCGACATGGCCTATTGCACCTTCTATGAGCGGCCGATCTGTTCGCTGTGTTGCAGTCTTGAGCCGCATTGCCGCGATTTTTGCAAGCGCGGACGAGCACCGGACGCGGTTGATCCCGCCGCCCCTGCCCTGCGCCTGCAGCGGATGCCGCCGCGCCTTGGGCAGCGCGCCTGGCAGGTCGCAGCGGTTTTCGCGCTGCTGATGGCGGGGCTTGGGCTGGTCTACCTGCTGGCGCGGTACCTCTCGGCCAGTCTGCAGAACCCGCAGGCGGCAACGCATGTGTTTTTGGGCTCGGCCCCTTTGCTGGCGCTGCTGGCCTTTTGGGCCGTGATGGCGAATGAGCGCCGCCGCCTGACCGAGGATGATCTGATCGACGCCCTGCGCCGGCTTGGCTCGACCCAGCGCGAACTGGCGGTTCGCCAGCGCCTTGCCGCCGTGGGCGAGGTCGCGGCGACGATCAGCCATGAACTGCGCAACCCGCTGGGTACCATCACCAGTTCGGTCGAGGTGCTGTCACGCAGCCCCGGCCTTGGTCCCGAAGCCGAAGAGGACGTGCAGCGCATCCGCCGCAACATCGCCCGTTGCAGCCGCATCATCGACATCTTGCTGGATTTCGCCCGGCAGGGCGCGCATGAGACGGTGCCGGTCGATCTGCGCGACTGGCTGGCGGGGCTGGTCGCGGAACATCCCGCCGCGCAGCAGATCACCATGCAGGTGCCCGAAGGGATGCGGCTGCGCTGCGATCCGGCGCGGCTGCAATTTGCCATCCGCAACCTGATCGAGAACGGGTTGCAGGCCGCCGAAACCGTCCCCGGCCGGGTTCCCCATGTCACCTTGCGCGCCTTTCACGACGGCACGCGGACGATCCTTGAGATCGGGGACAACGGCCCCGGCCTTGCGCCCGAGATCCGCGCCCGCGCCTTTGACCCTCTGGTCACGACCAAGGCCTCTGGCGTGGGGCTGGGCCTTGCGCTGGTGCGCCGGGTGGCGGAACTGCACGGCGGTGATGCCTGGATCGCCCGCACCGGACCCGAGGGTACGGCCATGCGGCTAAGCATCCACGAACAGCCATGAGGCCAGCCATGACCCGGCGGCTGCTCATCCTCGACGACGATGCCGATTTCGCCGTCTCGACTTCGCGTGCGCTGGCGCTTGAAGGGGTGGAATGCCGCATCGCCCCGGACGGCGCATCTGCCCTTGCGTTGCTGGAGGCCGAGCCGATCGAGGTGGTGCTGATCGACATCCGCCTGCGTGACGAGGACGGGACAGAGCTTGCCGCGCGGCTAAGCACGCTGCATCCCGGTCTGGTGATGGTGATCATGACCGCATATGCCTCGGTCGACAGTGCCATCGCGGCGCTGAAAGCGGGGGCATACGATTATCTGCGCAAGCCCTTCTTTCTGGATGAGCTGATGCAGGCGCTTGAGCGCTGCTTTCAACTGGTCGAACTGCGCGCCGCCAAGGCCCGTGCCGAACGCGAACTGGCCCTGATGCGCCAGATCGAGGCGACATCGCGGCTGGCGGCAGGCCTGTCACATGATTTCAAGAACATGCTGGCGGTGATCCGCGCCAATCTTGCGGTGATCGCCGAACGTTTGCCAGCGCAGGACGGTCTTGCACCCTATGCGGGGGACGCGCTTGACGCTGCGATGACGGCGGGTGATCTGGTCACGCGGCTGATGGGCTTTGCCCGCCAGCCCACGCAATCGCCCGATCCGGCCGATCTGCGCCAGCCGGTCGGCAATGCCGTGTCCATGCTGGCACGTACGCTGTGTCAGGGCATGCGCATCGAATGCGACCTGCCCGACCGGCCATTGCTTGCCCCCGTCGATCCTGTCCAGATCGAGACCGCTGTGGTCAATCTGCTGATCAATGCCCGCGACGCGACCAAGGGCCGGGGGCCGGTGCGGGTCCGGTTGCGCCATATCTGGCGCGGCAGCGATTACGCGCGCCTTACGGTCGAGGATGAGGGACCGGGATTTGATGCCGTAGTCCTTGATCATGCGCCAGAGCCGCTGTTCACCACTAAGCCGGGTGGCACCGGGCTGGGACTGCCGATGATCCAGCAGCTGGCACTGGTCAGCGGCGGGGATTTCCATATCGGCAATAGCGAAGGCGGCGGCGCGCGGGTGGTTCTTGACCTGCCATGCCTGCGCCCCGACAGCACCGCGCAACCCTAACTCTCGGGCGAGAACATATAGCCCGCGCCACGAATGGTGCGGATGCGCCGCGGCTGCGGTCCGGTATCGCCGATCTTGCGGCGGATCTTGCCGATCATCACATCGACCGAACGGTCGTAAGGCGACCAGTTGCGGCTGACGGTCAGGTCCAGCAACTGATCGCGGCTCAGCACCCGTCCGGGCCGCTGCGCCAGCACGCTGAGCAGGTTGAATTCCTGGGTGGTCAGATCCTGCACCTGACCATGCTGGTCGCGCAGCACCCGCGCATCAAGATCCAGCACCCAGCCGTCAAAGACGATCCGACGCGTCTCGGCCTGCGCCTTTGGCCCGCCCGAGGGCAACCGGCGCAGAATGGCACGGATACGGGCCAGAAGCTCACGCGGTTCGAACGGCTTGACAAGGAAATCATCCGCCCCGATCTCCAGCCCGACGATGCGATCCAGTGCCTCTTGCCGGGCTGACAGGAACAGAATGCCAAGGTCGTGTTCCTTTTTCAGTTCGCGCGCCAGCGCATAGCCGTCCTCGCGTCCCGGCAGGCCCACATCCAGCACCACCAGATCAAAGCCCTTGCCTGCCAGCGCCCGACGCATCGCCGCGCCGTCATGGGCAGCCTCGACCTGATAGCCCTGTTCAGTGAAATAGCTGCACAGGAATGCGCTGAGCTTGCGGTCATCCTCGACAAAAAGGATGCGCTGCGGCGGTTCGGTTTCGGGCGTAGGGACCGGGGTTCCGGTCGGGCAAGAGATCATGGCGTGGCGTTCCGTCGGACCTCAGGGCCCTTCGTTCAAGCTGCAGGGCGTCCGAAGATTTCGCCAACATAGCTGCGCAAAATCAAGCTTCATAGCCCCAGGAAAAGCCAAGTTTACCGACCGCTTGGCCAGAGCCCGCGCAGGCGGCCGTTTCGCGCCCGCGCGATTCTTGTTGCAGTTGTAACATGCTCTGCGGTGCAGGACGGGCGAAAAATCCTGCCTCTCGGCAGGCGAATTTAAATACACCATATCTATCGACATTAAGTGATTTCTGGTTAGCTTCTGATGTCCGGAACCATCACTCTGGACAGGTTGAACATGACCAAGATTCCATCCCGCCGGCTGCTGGCATTGGCTGTCAGCCTGGCAATTCTTGCCCCACCCGCCATCGCGCAAGAGCCGCTGCCGGACAAAATACCCGAAGGTACCGTACTGCGCGTCGGCGACCCGGTCACCCAAAAGGCGCTTGAGCTTTCGGGCCTGATCGACGAGGTCGGCTTCAAGATCGAATGGGCCAATCTTAGCGGCGGCCCACAAACCAGCGAGGCGTTTCGCGCCAAGGCGCTGGACGTTGCCAGCGTCGCCGAAATTCCCTCGATCCATGCGACATGGAACGACCTTCCTGTCCGCAACATCGCCTATCGCGAACGGCAGGACCCGATCGCCCATCCGATCTATCGCTTTGGCGTCAGCCCCGCCCTTGGCGAACAGATCAGAAGCATTCAGGACTTCAGAGGCCGGCGCATCGCCTATAGCCCGGGACAGGCGCAAGGCGCGCTGGTCCTGCGCACGCTTGAGGCGGCGGGCCTGACCCGTGACGATGTGACCTTGGTCGAGATCCCCAGCACGGGCGATGTCTATCCGGTCGCGCTTGCCTCGGGTCAGGTGGATGTCGCCCCGCTCGGCAGTGTCTATATCGCCCGCTACATCCGCCAATATGGCCCCGACGGTGCACGACTGGTCGATCATGGGCTGCGCGACGACCCCAGCCATCTGTGGGCGCCGCAATGGGTGCTTGACGATCCGGCCAAAGCGGCAGCGGCGGCTGAATATGTCCGGCTCTGGGCGCGCGCCACGGAATGGATCAACGATCACCCCGAAGAATTCATTCAGGGCTATTACGTCAAGGATCAGAGCCTTTCCTATGAAGACGGCAAGGCCGCGGTTGAACAGACCGGCATTCAGGTCATTCCCGCGAACTGGGATGAGGTCATCGCCCGCCACACCCATACGATCGAGCTTTTGGCCGAGGCGACGGGCAACACCCCCTTCAGCGCCGAAAAGATCTTTGACCGGCGCTTTGAACGGATCGCCGCCGAGGCGCTGGCGCAAGGCTCAAGCGCAACCAGGCAAGAGGAGCTGACCCAATGACGCTGATCGCAACCGACGATTTCAAGCCCACGACGGCAGCGGCGCCAGCCGCCCTGCCTGCACGTGCCCGCAGGGGCGGCCGGGTGCGGCTGGGACCCGGTCCCGCCATCCCCTTTGGCATGCAACTGGGCAGCCTCTTGCTGGTGGCGTCGTGGGTGATCGGCTCGGGGCTGGGGCTGATAGATCCGCGCATCTTTTCAGCGCCATGGACGGTCGCAGACGCATTCCGCCAGCTGATCGCCGATGGCCGCTTGCAGGAACATTTCGGCGTCTCGGCCTGGCGTGCCGTCTCGGGGCTGGTGATCGGCGTCGCCATCGGCACAGTGCTGGCCGTGATCGCCGGCCTGTCGCGGCTGGGCGAGGCGCTGATTGACGGCCCGATCCAGATCAAGCGCGCGGTGCCGACGCTGGCGCTGATTCCGCTGTTGATGCTGTGGTTCGGCATCGGCGAGCAGATGAAGATCATCACCATCGTCCTTGCCGTGATCGTGCCGATCTACATCCACACCCATAACGCGCTGCGCGGCATCGACAACCGTTATGTCGAACTGTCCGAAACGCTGAATCTGCCGCGCTGGACCTTTATCCGTCAGGTCGTCCTGCCGGGGGCGCTGCCGGGCTTTCTGCTGGGGCTGCGCTTTGCGGTGACGCTGTGCTGGGTGTCGCTTGTTGTGGTTGAACAGGTGAACGCCACCAGCGGCCTTGGTTACATGATCAACCTCGCGCGGACCTATGGCCAGACCGAAATCATCATCGCGGGCATCGTGGTCTATGCCGTGCTGGGCCTCGTCTCGGATGCCGCCGTACGCTTTGTCGAAAGGAGGGCCCTTACATGGCGCCGCACACTGTCGCAATAGATGATCTGGTGGTTCAGACTCAGAATCTGCACCGCAGCTTTGACGGGCGCACCATACTTGACGGGCTGAACCTGCGGATCGCCAGGGGCGAGTTCGTGGCCCTGCTTGGCCGGTCGGGTTCGGGCAAAAGCACCTTCCTCAAGGCGCTGGCCGAGCTTGACCATGAGGTCACCGGGTCTGGCCGTCTGGATGTGCCGGAAAACAGGTCGGTGGTCTTTCAGGATGCCCGGCTGCTGCCCTGGCTGCGGGTCCTGGAAAACGTGACGCTGGGCCTGACCGGGGCCGATGACGCGGGGCGGCGCATGCTGCGGGAGGTGGGCCTGACCGGGCGCGAACGCTCATGGCCGGTCGAGCTTTCGGGCGGTGAGCAACAGCGCGTGGCGCTGGCCCGCTCACTGGTGCGCGAGCCCGAGCTTTTGCTGGCCGATGAGCCCTTTGGGGCGCTGGATGCGCTGACCCGCATCCGCATGCACGCCCTGCTGAAAGAGCTTTGCGCCCGTCACCGCCCCGCCGTTTTGCTGGTCACCCATGACGTGGACGAGGCGATCAGCCTGGCCGACCGGGTGCTGGTGCTCGAACAGGGGACATTTGTCGAGGACCTTTCGGTCGACCTGCCCGCGCCACGCCAGCCCGACAACCCGCGCTTTGGCCAGCTTCGCCGTCATCTGCTGACCAAGCTGGGCGTCGCAACCCATTGAGTTACAAGGACAACAAACATGAGCCGACAGCTTCACCTGAACCTCTTTATCTATCCCGGCGGCCATCATGAGGCCGGCTGGCGCTACAAGGGCTCGGACCCGCATCGGACGGTGGATATCTCGGACTATCAAGAGCTTGCCCGCAAGGCTGAGGCCGCGAAATTCGACGCCGTTTTCTTTGCCGACGGGCCGGCGCTGGCCGATAACATCCGCTACGCGAGCCGCTTTCGGCTAGAGCCGCTGACGACGATCGCGGCGCTTGCTGCCGCGACCAGCCGCATCGGGCTGATCGCCACCGCCTCGACCACCTATACCGAGCCCTACAACCTCGCACGGCTGTTTGCCTCGGTCGATCACATCTCGCAGGGGCGCGCGGGCTGGAACATCGTCACCACCGGGGCGGCTCAGGCCGCGCAGAACTTTGGGCTGGAGGCCCATCCCCTCCACGCCGACCGCTATGGCCGTGCGCATGAATACCTGGAGGTCGTCACCAAGCTGTGGGACAGCTGGGAAGATGAGGCGCTGGTCATCGACCCCGAAAGCGGCATCTTTGCCGATGACAGCCGCATCCATACGATTGATCATGCCGGGCAGCATTTCAGCGTCAAAGGGCCGTTGAACCTGCCGCGCAGCCCGCAAGGCCGCCCGGTCTATGTGCAGGCCGGTTCGTCCGAGGACGGGCGCCATTTCGCCGCCCTTTATGCCGAGGCGATATTTACCGCCCATCAGACCCTTGCCAGCGCACAAGAATTTTACGCCGATATCAAGTCGCGGGCGCAGGGCGTTGGCCGCAATCCCGACCATATCAAGGTGCTGCCCGGCATCAGCCCCTATATCGGCTCGACCACCGCCGAGGCGCAGGCGCTGCATGACGAGTTCAACAGCCTGACCCAGCCCGCCTATTCGCTGGATGTGCTTAAGCGGATGACGGGTCTGGACCTCAGCGGTCATGATCTGGACGGCCCTTTCCCGCGCCACCTGATCGCACCTGATCCCGACCGGGCCGAGGCAAGCCGCTTCAAGCTGGTCCTCGACATCGTCGACCGCGAAAAGCCGACCATCCGCCAGCTCATGCATCGCATCGCGGGGGCGCGCGGACATTGGGTCGTGGTCGGCACGCCGGAAAAGATCGCCGATGAGATCCAGACCTGGTTCGAAGGCGGCGCGGCGGATGGCTTTAACGTCATGCCACCATGGCTGCATGGGGGGTTTGACGCCTTTGTCGAACATGTCCTGCCTATCCTGCGCAAACGCGGCCTGTTCCGCGATGAGTACTCGGGCCGGACCCTGCGCGACCATTTCGGCCTGCCCCGGCCCGAAAACCTGTTCACCGCGCACCGCAATATCTCGGCCGCAGAGTAGCGCCCACCAACCGGACAGGCGCGCCCACCGTGCCTGTTCATGACCTGCAGGAGAATTTGCATGACACTGGACTATCGCCCTCTTGGCCACAGCGGCATCAAGGTTTCGGCCATCGCCCTTGGCACCATGACCTGGGGCGAACAGAATACCGAGGCCGAGGGGCACGCCCAGCTTGATCGGGCCATAGATTTCGGCATCAACCTGTTCGACACGGCGGAAAACTATGCCATCCCGCCCCGGCCCGAGACACAGGGCGCAACCGAGCGCATCATCGGCAATTGGCTTAAGGCGCGCGGTAGACGTGACCAGATCGTACTGGCATCGAAAGTATCGGGGCCAAGTGAGCGCGCCTATCTGCGTGCCGACGGCCAGCCACCGCGACTGGATGCGAAAAATATCAACGAAGCAATCGAAGGCTCGCTGCGCCGCCTGCAGACCGATTATCTGGACCTCTACCAGATCCACTGGCCCAGTCGCCCGGTGCCGCTGTTCGGCAATGGCAGCCATGCCCCCGGCCGAGGCAATGACAGCGCCGAAGTGCCGATCGAGGAAACGCTCGGGGCGCTGGACGCGCTGGTCAAGGCAGGCAAGGTGCGCCACATTGGCCTGTCTAATGAAACCGCATGGGGCCTGTCGCGCTTTCTGCATCTGGCCGAAACGCGGGATCTGCCGCGCGTCGTCTCGGTCCAGAACGCCTATAACCTGATTAACCGCACCTATGAGCAGGGGCTGGCCGAATTTCACGAGCGTGAGCAGGTCGGACTGCTGGCTTATTCCCCGCTGGCGCAGGGTTTTCTGACCGGGAAATACCAGGGCGGCGCGCGACCCGAGGGCGCGCGGCTGACCCTTTTCAACCGGGGCGACCGCTACACCAAGCCGGGCGTCGCCGAGGCGGTCGATGCCTATCTGCAGATCGCCCGCGATTTTGGCCTGGACCCGGCGCAGCTTGCCATCGCCTATGTCACCAGCCGCCCCTTTGTCACCGCCAATATCATCGGAGCGACCAGACCCGATCAGCTTGAGGCCGATCTGCGCTCGGTCGAGGTCAGGATCACCCCCGAGATCGAGGCCCGCATCAATGCTGTCTTTCAACGGCACGGCAGTCCCGCCCCCTGAAAAGGACAGGCCCTGAAAAAGGAGCTACAGAATGAACATCCCCCTGACCCCGCCCCAGCCCGCCGAGGCGGTTGACGCAGCCAGCCGCCGCTATCGCGAACCGGTGCCGCTGGCCGGCTGGAACCCCGTGCTGGCAAGCCTGCTTGACCATCGCTCGGTCCGCGCCTACCGACCCGATCCGCTGGCGCCCGGCACCGTCGAGACGCTTGTTGCTGCCGCATCCTCGGCGCCGACCTCATCGAATATCCAGGCGTGGAGCGTGGTCGCCGTCACCGATCCCGACCGCCGCGACCGCCTGGCCGAAATCGCGGGCGGTCAGGAACATATCCGGCAGGCGCCGCTGATCCTCGTCTGGATCGCCGACCTTGCCCGGGCCGAGGCGGTGGCCGACACCGCCGGCGTCACCTTGCAGGGTCTTGACTACACCGAGACCTTTTTGCTTGCCGCCATTGACGCGGCTCTCGCAGCGCAAAATGCGCTGATCGCTGCGGAATCGCTGGGGCTTGGCACGGTCTATATCGGCGCCTTGCGCAACGACCCCAAGGCAGTGGCCGAACTGCTGAACCTGCCGCGCCGGGCGGCAGCCGTGTTCGGTCTGGTTGTCGGTCATCCTGACCGCAAGGTCGAAACGGCGGTCAAGCCGCGCCTGCCTCAACAGGCGGTGCTGCATCACGAGACCTATTCGACCGCCCCGCAGGCCGAGGCCATCGCCCGCCACGACCGCGCGACCGAAGCCTTTCGCGCCGAGCAGTCCCTGCCCCCGCAAAGCTGGAGCGCGCTTCTTGTCGACCGGCTGCGTGATGTCGCGGCACTGAAGGGCCGCCATAAGCTGCGCCAGACACTGGAACGGCTGGGCTTCATACTGGGCTAGGCACTGCCGCGGCGGGGGTCTGCGCGCCATGCTCGGCGATCCAGTCAAGCGCCCCCGCCAGCACCGCGTCATAGACCGCCGCCCCGATTGCCTCGCCCAAGGGCGTGTGCAGCCCGGCATGGCAGGTCGCGCCTGCATCGCAAGCCAGCGCGATGCAATCGGTCCCTGTGCCGGTGGCGCGGCCCGTCGACAGCTCGATCCCCGCCATCAGGATGGCTGTGGTGCGGGCCTCGGCAATTATGCTCAGCGCCTCGATCATCGCGGGTTCGGTCAGCCCCTCTTCGATCAGCAGGGCAATGTTGATCGTGCCATGGCCGCGCCGCGGGATCATGCGGCGGTGGCCCACCCGCTCGGCATTGCCAAGGCCTACCGTGGCAAGACAGCTTACCGGCCCGGATGAGGCGCATCGGTAATGGCTGATCGCGCGTGAGGTCATCATACCAACACCACCGGCATGACCGATGCGCCCCATCTGATCCCCCAGCCAGCGGGCAGCGTCCAGATCCGGGGTCAGATCAGCGTCACGCACCTGACGGATCAGGATATGCCGCGCCCGACAGAAACCGGGACGATGCGGGGCAAAGGACAGAACCCGCCGCTGATGCCCCAGATCGGCGATAAGCCACGACGGGGTCAGGCCGACCCGCATGGAACCCTGCGGCAATGTCATCATATCATCCCTCTGCCTGTCTTGCCTGCCCATGCCGGTTTGCGCCATCGTCAGGGGGCGATCAATATCTCAGAAGATCCGCCCGGCCCATGGCCGGCGCTGATCTTTGTGCTATCATCGCCGAACGCTTGCCAGTCTGGGAACCATGCCATGTGTCAGGTATTCTCGCATCAGGATCCGCGCCGCTATCAGCCGGTGACCCGCAAATTGCGGCTGAACGGGCAAAGCACCTCGATCCGACTCGAGCGGGCTTTCTGGGATATCCTGGACGGGATCGCTGCCAGCGAAGGCATGGCAACACCCGCCTTTCTTTCCACCCTGCAATCCGAAGTCCTGCAGCTTAGGGGAGAGCCGGTGAACTTTGCCTCTCTGTTGCGTTGTACCTGCCTGGTCCAGCTTGAGCTGCGCGGACAGGGCGCACAGGATTTTCGTCGCGCCGCAAGGCAGGTTTCGCAGGCTGCCTGACCTGCCCCCGGCCGGTTTTCAAGGAAATTTTCATCGTGGTAGCATGATGCTACCCACGGGCCCGCGCCTGACCCGATATTCCAGATGGAAGATCGGAAAGGACACCCGCAATGGCCAAGATGATACATTCGATGATCCGCGTGCTGGACGAGGCGCGGTCGCTTGCCTTCTATAAGACGGCGTTCGGCCTTGAACCCGTCGAGCGCCTGGATTTCGACAACTTCACCCTTGTCTATCTGGCCAGTGCCGAAAGCACCTTCGAGCTGGAACTGACCATCAACAAGGGCCGGGAGGAGCCCTATGAACTGGGCAGCGGCTATGGCCATCTGGCTGTCTCGGTCGATGATGTCGCGGCCGAGCACAAGCGGCTGACCGATGCAGGCCTTGCCCCGCGAAAGCTGGTCGATTTCGCACCCGGAGGCGAGGTGATCGCCCGCTTCTTCTTCATCACGGACCCCGACGGCTATGAGATCGAGGTGCTGCAACGCGCTGGCCGGTATCTCTAGGCAGGCACCCCGCCGAGGCGGCGGGCCCACCAACTAAGGGAGGAAAGAATGACTGTTGCACATAACTCCCCCTCTGGCAGCAATGTCAGGGGGCTGACCCGGCGTGGCCTGCTGGCGCGCGCCATGGCGGCGGGGGCGACCTTTGTGGTCGGCTCGGGCTTTGTCGCCGCCCGCGATGCCGCCTGGGCGGTCGAGACCACCACGCTGAAGCCCGCCACCATGGCGACGCTGATCCAGATGGCGCGCGATATCTATCCGCATGATCGCATCGCCGACCGTTACTATGCCATCGCCGTCAAGGGATATGACACGGCCGAAAAGGCACAGATGGTCGAAGAAGGCATTACCGGCCTGAACCTTGTCGCCAAGGCGCAGGGCTTTGACGACTACCTTTCGGCCGGCTGGGAAAAGGACCGTGTCACCATGCTGCGCATGATCGAGCACACGCCCTTTTTCCAGACCGTGCGCGCCGGGCTGGTGACCGGGCTTTATAACCAGAAAGAGATCTGGCCGGTCTTTGGCTATGAGGGGGAAAGCTTCTCTCACGGCGGCTATATCGAGCGCGGTTTCAACGACATCGACTGGCTGTAAGGGGGGACGGACATGGCTGATAATGTTGCTAAATTCGAACATGACGATGCCTCGGTCGTGGTCGTGGTCGGAACCGGCGCAGGTGGAGGCGTGCTGGCAAACGAACTGGCCCAAAGGGGCATCAAGGTCGTCGCGCTGGAGGCCGGAGGCCGCTATCTGCCCGAAGATTACATCAACGACGAATGGGACAGTTTCGCCCAGCTCAGTTGGGGCGACATGCGCACCACCTCGGGCGACTGGCGGATCGCACGCGATTTCGCCAACCTGCCCGCATGGATCGTCAAAGCGGTGGGCGGCACCTCGATCCACTGGGCTGGCGCCTCGCTGCGCTTTCAGGAGCATGAGTTCAGGGCGCTCAGCACTTATGGCCGGGTCGATGGGGCGAACCTGCTGGACTGGCCGATCACCCTGTCGGATCTTGAGCCTTATTACGATCTGGCCGAGAAAAAGCTGGGCGTGACCCGCACCAATGACTGGCCGGGCCTGCCCGGAAACAACAACTACCTCGTGCTTGAAAAAGGCGCCAAGGCGGCAGGCTATAGCAAGGTCTCGACCGGGCGCATGGCCATCAACTCGGTCGACAACGACGACCGTATGGCCTGCCAGCAGACCGGTTTTTGCTTCCAGGGTTGCAAATGGGGCGCGAAATGGTCGGCCGCCTATACCGATATTCCGCGCGGCGAGGCGACCGGCAACCTTGAGGTCCGCGACCATTGCCACGCCACCCGGATCGAGCATGACGACGACGGCAAGGTCACCGGTGTGCGCTATATCGACAAGGACGGAACCGAACAGCTCCAGCGCGCGCGTATCGTCGCGGTGGCCGGGAACTCGATCGAAAGCCCGCGTCTGTTGCTTGCCTCGGCCTCGGAACGGTACCCGGACGGGCTGGCGAACAGCTCGGGTCAGGTCGGACGCAACTACATGCGCCACACGACCGGTTCGGTCTATGCGATCTTTGAACGCCCGGTACGCATGTGGCGCGGCACGACCATGGCCGGCATCGTCCAGGACGAGGCCCATCACGACCCCTCGCGCGGGTTTGTCGGCGGCTATGAGCTGGAAACCCTGTCGCTGGGCGTGCCCTTCATGGCGGCATTCATGGACCCGGGCGGCTGGGGACGCGAGTTCACCTCGGCCCTCGACAGCTATGAAAACATGGCGGGCATGTGGATCGTGGGCGAGGATCTGCCACAGGAAACCAACCGCATCACCCTGAACCCCGGCGAAAAGGACCGGTTCGGCCTGCCGGTGGCAAATGTGCATTACGACGATCACCCGAACGATATCGCGATGCGCAGCCACGCCTATGCGGCGGGTGAGCGGATCTATCGTGCGGCGGGCGCGACGCGGGTTCTGCCGACGCCGCCCTACCCCTCAACCCACAACCTTGGCACCAACCGCATGTCGGAAAACCCGCGTGACGGCGTGGTGAACAAATGGGGCCAGTCGCATGACATCCCGAACCTCTTTGTCTCGGACGGTTCGGTATTCACTACCTCGGCAGCCGAAAACCCGACGCTGACCATTGTCGCGCTGGCGATCCGGCAGGCCGAACATATCGCTGCCGAGATGGAAAAAGGAACGCTCTGACCCTGAACCACCACAGAGGCAGTCAAGGCGACGGCGCGGACCCTACAAGGTCCGCGCTTTTTCAACCTTTACCGAGGGCAGCTCGATATTGATTTCGAGGCTCGACAGATCGTCGCTGCGCTCCAGCTTGATATCGACGGCATCGCTGTCGATATCCATGTGGCGGCGCACCACCTCAAGGATGTCGCGCTGCAACAGCGGCAGAAAGTCGGGGCTTTTCGCGCCGCTCGACCGTTCATGGGCAAGCAGGATCTGCAAACGCTCCTTGGCGGTCTGGGCCGAGCTGGGCTTTCGCTGGCGGGTCAGGAAACTGAACATGGTCAGGCCGTCCGTCCCAGAAGCCGCTGGAAGAAACCGCGCCGCTGTTCACCCGGATTGGCGCGCATCTCGATCTGCTCGCCGACCAGACGGCCGACCGCGTCAAGATAGGCCTTGCCTGCGGGCGATTTCTCATCCAGCGACACCGGCGTCCCCTCGTTCGAGGCTTTCAGCACCGAAGTACTTTCCGGGATGATGCCCAGCAGCGGGATGGCCAGGATTTCAAGCACGTCATCGACGCTCATCATCTCGCCATTGGCCGAACGGTTCTGGTCAAAGCGGGTCAGCAAAAGCTGCGCCTTGACCGCGCTGCCGTCGCCCTTTTCAGCCAAAGCGGTCTTGCTGTTCAAAAGCCCCAGCACCCGGTCGCTGTCGCGCACGGACGACACCTCGGGGTTTGTCACCACGACGGCCTCGTCGGCGTAATACATCGCCAGATGGGCGCCGCGCTCGATCCCGGCGGGGCTGTCGCAGACGATATAGTCGAACTCTTCGCGCAGTTCGTCGAGGACGGCCTTGACGCCCTCTTTCGTCAGCGCGTCCTTGTCACGGGTCTGCGAGGTCGGCAGGATGAACAGGTTCTCAAGCCGGCGATCCTTGATCAGCGCCTGTTTCAGCTTGGCATCGCCCTGAATCACATTGATAAAGTCAAAGACCACGCGCCGTTCGCAACCCATGATCATATCGAGGTTGCGCAGGCCCACGTCGAAATCAATAACGACCGTCTTGTGACCGCGCATGGCGAGCCCGGCGCCGATAGCGGCCGACGAGGTTGTCTTGCCGACGCCGCCCTTGCCGGAGGTGACTACGATAACCTTGCTCACGAGCGTTTCCTTTCGATCATGGGTTATTTGAGGGACTCGATGCGCAGCACCTCGCCCTGAAGATAGACCTGCACATATTGCCGCGGTGTGTCGGCGCCCAGATTTTCGCTGGTGCGGTAAAGCCCGGCGATGGCCAGCAGCTCGGCATCAAGCGCATGGCAAAAGATGCGCGCCGAGGTATCGCCGTTCACCCCGGCCAGCGCACGACCCCGCAACCGGCCATAGATATGGATATTGCCCGCCGCGATCACCTCGGCCCCCGAACTGACCGAACCGACGATGACAAGATCGCCCCGGTCGGCAAAAACCGTCTGGCCCGAACGCACCGGCTGGGTGACCATGCGGTTCGCGGGCTCTTTCGGCGCGGGTGCGGGGGTGGCGGGTACGGAGCGGCTGCCCTGACGGGTCACTCGTTCCAACGCGACATCGCGGCCTGCGGGCAGCGAAATCAGCCCGGCCTCATTGGCGGCGCGCGCCTGTGCGGGGGTGCCGCTTTGAATGCCAAAGACCGACAGCTTGCGGCGGCGCAGCTCGGCGGTCAGGCGCATCAGCTCTTCGGCACTGTCCAGCCCGTCGGCCAGCTCAAGGTCGATGACCAGCGGCGCGTTCTCGAAAAACAGCGGGGTCTGGTTCAGCCGCGCCTCAAGCGCCTGGAAAAAGGCGCGGTCGGGCCGGCCGGTCAGATGCAGGGCCACCGCCGTAAAGGAACGGCCGCGGATCTGGAATGGCTTCACGGTCGCGACGACCTCGGCCGCGCTTTTGCCGGATTGCATCTGTCTGCTCGGTTTCGCTTTGTTCTTCGTTTTTGCTCTGGCACGGGACATGCGCGCCCGCGCGTCGGCAGCCTTCCTAATACGTCCGGACGCCAGCGTCCATCCGCAACTGCCCCGGCCCCGGCATTCAGCGGAACCATGCCGGCAGAACAAGGCGATATGCGCGGGAATCCGTCGCATCCCCGCCGTAAAGCAGAGTGAGAGACAGCAGAATCAGGCAGCAAGACGGCAACTCCGGCCCCGTTTCATGCCGGGCACGCACTCAGCTGTAACGCGAGCGCGAACGGTGATATTCCCGCGCCCCAGCAGGTTGTTGAACTCCAGACCGAGACATCAGCAGTGGCGGGCCGCTTCTATACCCCAGATTGGGGACCGATCCGCGCGGGGTGGCGACGAATCGGCCCTTGTCGCTCAGGCCCGGCGGCCAAAGCCCAGCAGCTGATACAGAACCAGCGCCGCCAGGGTCGAAGTACCGATCCCTCCCAGCGCGAAATT
>Ga0182743_1002042_pt1 | contig 18453 bp, 19 predicted proteins | sample eDN3rd30CKraftOP_FD_128522 | JGI IMG/M metagenome (GOLD analysis project Ga0182743, IMG submission 128522) | Enriched Organic Plus compost microbial communities from Emeryville, California, USA - eDNA 3rd pass 30_C Kraft OP (version 2) (version 2) ... | reverse complement strand
CGTCATCCCCGACATCACGTTCGAGCTCGCGAAGAACAACGAGGACATGTACCTCTTCTCGCCGTACGACGTCGAGCGGGTCTACGGCGTCCCGTTCGGCGACCTCTCCATCACCGAGAAGTACCAGGAGATGGTCGACGACCCGCGGATCAAGAAGACGAAGATCAACGCGCGGAAGTTCTTCCAGACGCTCGCCGAGATCCAGTTCGAGTCCGGCTACCCGTACATCGTCTTCGAGGACACCGTCAACAAGGCGAACCCGATCGCCGGCCGCATCAACATGTCGAACCTGTGCTCCGAGATCCTCCAGGTCAACACGCCGACGACGTACAACGAGGACCTCTCGTACCGCGAGATCGGCAAGGACATCTCGTGCAACCTCGGGAGCCTCAACATCGCGCTCGCGATGGACGGCGGCAACCTCGAGAAGACCGTCGAGGTCGCGATCCGCGGGCTCACGGCGGTGAGCGATCAGTCGCACATCTCCTCCGTCCGCTCGGTCGAGGTCGGGAACGACAAGTCCCACGCGATCGGCCTCGGTCAGATGAACCTGCACGGCTACTTCGGCCGCGAGCGCGTCCACTACGGGAGCGAGGAGTCGATCGACTTCACGAGCGCATACTTCGCGGCGGTGCTCCACTACGCGCTCAAGGCGTCGAACAAGATCGCGATCGAGCGGGGGCAGACGTTCGAGGGCTTCGAGCACTCGAAGTACGCCGACGGCTCGTTCTTCGAGAAGTACGTCACGCGCGACTGGCTCCCGACGACCGAGAAGGCGAAGGAGCTCTTCGCGAAGTCGGGGATCACGCTCCCGACTCGCGAGGACTGGGCGGCGCTGCGCGACTCGGTCATGCGGCACGGGATCTACAACCAGAACCTCCAGGCCGTCCCGCCGACGGGCTCGATCTCGTACATCAACAACTCGACGAGCTCGATCCACCCGATCGCGTCGAAGATCGAGATCCGCAAGGAGGGCAAGCTCGGTCGCGTCTACTACCCGGCGCCGTTCATGACGAACGACAACCTCGAGTACTACGAGGACGCGTACGAGATCGGCTACGAGAAGATCATCGACGTGTACGCCGCCGCGACGGAGCACGTCGACCAGGGCCTCTCGCTCACGCTCTTCTTCAAGGACACGGCGACGACGCGCGACATCAACCGGGCGCAGATCTACGCGTGGAAGAAGGGGATCAAGACGATCTACTACATCCGCTTGCGCCAGCTCGCGCTCGAGGGCACCGAGGTCGAGGGCTGCGTCAGCTGCATGCTCTAGCCGAGCGCCCGCATTCACCCATCGAATCGAACGAAGAAGACTTGAGATGACCGAAGCAGTCAAGCTCCTGGACCACGTTCAGGCGATCAACTGGAACCGCATCCCGGATGACAAGGACCTCGAGGTGTGGAACCGCCTCACGGGGAACTTCTGGCTCCCGGAGAAGGTCCCGCTCTCGAACGACGTCCAGTCGTGGGCGACGCTCACGAAGTCGGAGCAGCAGCTCACGATGCGCGTGTTCACGGGCCTTACGCTCCTCGACACGATCCAGGGCACCGTCGGCGCGGTCGCGCTCATCCCCGACGCGCTCACGCCGCACGAGGAGGCGGTGTACACGAACATCGCGTTCATGGAGTCCGTCCACGCGAAGAGCTACTCGTCGATCTTCTCGACGCTGTGCTCGACCGCGGAGATCGACGCGGCGTTCCGCTGGTCGATCGAGAACGAGAACCTCCAGCGCAAGGCCTCGATCGTCATGGAGTACTACCGGGGCGACGACCCGCTCAAGAAGAAGGTCGCCTCGACGCTCCTCGAGTCGTTCCTCTTCTACTCGGGCTTCTACCTGCCGATGTACTGGGCGAGCCACGCGAAGCTCACGAACACCGCGGACCTCATCCGGCTCATCATCCGTGACGAGGCCGTCCACGGCTATTACATCGGGTACAAGTTCCAGCGCGGTCTCGAGCTCGTCGACGAGGCGAAGCGCCAGGACATCAAGGACTACACGTTCAGCCTCCTCTACGAGCTCTACGAGAACGAGGTCGACTACACGCGTGACCTCTACGACGAGGTCGGCCTGACGGAGGACGTCAAGAAGTTCCTCCACTACAACGCGAACAAGGCCCTCATGAACCTCGGCTACGAGCCGATGTTCCCGAAGACCGTCACGGACGTGAACCCGGCGATCCTCTCGGCGCTCTCTCCGAACGCCGATGAGAACCACGACTTCTTCTCGGGCTCCGGCTCCTCCTACGTCATCGGCAAGGCCGTCAACACGGAGGACGAGGACTGGGACTTCTGAACCCGCTGGGAGGGGAATCCCGAACGGCCGGCCCCATCGAGGCCGGCCGTTCGTGGTCTCAGCAGCAGTCCGATTGCGCCATGTGGTCGACGCATTCCGGCGAGCAGGCGACCGCGTCGCAGCACTCGTGCATGAGGCACCTCCTTCATCGATGAACATCGATGGATATCGATGCCCCGAGCATGGCGCATGCATCGACATTCGTCAATATTGACGCTAATCTATCTTCGTGACGATCGAGCTGCTTCCCGTGCGCGACCTCCGAGCGTGCTGCTCGCCGATCACGCGCGAGACGGTCTCCGCAGCCGACGCCGAGCGCATCGCGTTCACGCTCAAGGCGCTCGCCGACCCCGCGCGCATTCGACTCCTCTCGATCATCGCCGCCCACGAGGACGGCGAGGTGTGCGTGTGCGACCTCACGGCGCCGCTCGAACTCAGCCAGCCGACGGTCTCGCACCACCTCAAGCTCCTCGTCGAAGCCGGGTTCCTCGAGCGCGAGAAGCGCGGGACGTGGGCCTACTATCGGCTCGTGCCGGGCGCGATCGACTCGATCGCCGCGCTCATCGGGGCCGAAGGGAAGGGGCGCGCTTGAGCAAGCCGAACGTCGTCTTCCTGTGCGTGCACAACGCCGGTCGCTCGCAGATGGCGCTCGGCTTCTTCGAGACGATCGCGGGCGATCGCGCGACGGCCTGGTCGGGCGGGAGCGCCCCGAAGGACGCCGTCAACCCTGTCGCCGTCGAGGTCATGGCGGAGAAGGGCATCGACATCGCCGGGAGGACGCCGCAGCGCTGGACGGTCGAGGGCCTTCGAGAGGCGGACGTCATCGTGACGATGGGCTGCGGCGACGAGTGCCCGTTCATCCCCGGCAAGCGCTACCTCGACTGGCCGCTCGACGACCCCGCGGGGCTCCCCGCCGACGCCGTCCGCCCGATCCGCGACGAGATCGAGCGCCGCGTCCGCGCGCTCGTCGCGGAGCTCCTCCCCGACTGACGCCGAGCGTGCGCCCGCGCGGCGAGTGTGCGGGCGCGCGCGGCCCCAATGGGCGCGCGGGCGCACACTCGGCGGTCCCGGGCCGCGCCTCAGCGGGGCGCGACGGCCGACCAGTCGACCGTGAGCTCGCCGAGCCGCCACCGCGCTCGCGAGCCGCGCACCGGCCAGCCCGCAGCGCGCATGCCCTCGACGGTCGCGAGCCAGCGCTGCACGGGGCCGTAGACCGAAAGCGGCGACGCGCGGGCCCATTCGTGATCCAGTTCCGCGAGGAAGTCGTGGACCGGCTCGCCCGCGACGTTGCGGTGGATGAGCGCCTTCGGGAGGCGCTCGGCGACGATCGATGGCGCCTCGAGCGACGCGAGCCGGAGCCCGAGCGTGAGCGAATGCGGCCCCGTCTCGGGCGCGAGCGTCACCCACGAGCCGACGCGCCCGTCCTCCGAGCACGTCCCCTCGACGAGCGCGCCGCCGGGCTGGAGCCGCCCGAGCATCGTCGCCCACGCCTCGGCGACCTCGCGCTCCTCGTACTGCCGCAGGACATTCGCCGCGCGGACGACGACGGGTCGCCGGTCGTCGGGAAGCGGGACCTCGAATCCGCCCAGTCGGAACCCGACACCCGGCCGCGCCGAGACCGCTGCGGAGCGGACGCGCTCCGGTTCGATCTCGATCCCGACGATCTCGACGTCGGCCCGGACGCGCCGAAGCCGGGTGTGGAGCTCGAGCACCGTCGTCGCCGAGGCGCCGTAGCCGAGGTCGACGACGAGCGAGTCGTCGGCGCGGCGGAGGGCCGGCAGCGCGGCGATCCATCGGTCCATCCGGCGCAGCCGGTTCGTCCCCGTCGTCCCCCGCGTCACGCGGCCGATCGGTCGAGGTCGGGCGCTCATACGACCATGATCCCGGGCAATACGCTGGAGGCATGACGAGCACCCTCATCCTCCTGCGTCACGGTCAGTCCGAGTGGAACGAACGGAACCTCTTCACGGGCTGGGTCGACGTGCGACTGAGCGAGCTCGGGGTGCAGGAGGCGAAGCGCGCCGGCGAGCTCCTGCGCGACTCCGGCCTCAAGCCCGACATCCTCTACACGAGCCTCCTGACCCGCGCGATCCAGACCGCGAATCTCGCGCTCGAGGTCGCCGACCGGCTGTGGATCCCGGTCGAGCGCGACTGGCGGCTCAACGAGCGGCACTACGGCGCGCTCCAGGGCAAGGACAAGGCGGCGACGCTCGAGGCGTTCGGCGAGGAGCAGTTCATGATCTGGCGGCGGAGCTTCGACATCCCGCCGCCGCCGCTCCCGGACGACGACCAGTGGAGCCAGGTCGGCGACGAACGCTACGCCGCGGTGCCCGACTCCGAGCTCCCGCGGACGGAGAGCCTCAAGACGGTCATCGACCGGCTCCTGCCGTACTGGAACGTCGAGATCGTCCCGCAGCTCGCCGCGGGCCGGACGGTGCTCATCGCGGCGCACGGCAATTCGCTCCGCGCGCTCGTCAAGCACCTCGACGGCATCTCCGACGACGAGATCGCGGGCCTCAACATTCCGACGGGCATCCCGCTCGTGTACGAGCTCGACGACGACCAGCGACCGATCGGCGCGAGCCGGTACCTGGACCCCGAAGCCGCCGCGGCGGGCGCCGCGGCCGTCGCCGCGCAGGGCCAGCGCAAGTAGGCGACTCGTGCGCGCGGGTGGGCGCGTGGGAAGCTGAGAGCATGACCGAGACCTCGATCGCGACGATCACGATCTCCGGCACCGGCGGGCAGGAAGGCAACCTCCTCAACCCGGTCAACATCGCGTCGATCATCAGCGCGCTCCGCGACGCGGATGCGGATCCCGCCGTCTCCGGCGTCGTCCTGACAGGCGCCGGCGACGTCTTCTGCTCGGGACTCGACATCCCGGCGATCCAGGCGGGCGGCGACCCCGTGGAGTTCGCGACCGCGCTCGCCGAGCTCCTCAAGCTCCTCCCGACGCTCGGCACGCCCGTCGTCGCCGCGGTCAACGGCGACGCCGTCGCGTCCGGGGCCTCGATCGTCGCCGCGTGCGACTACGCCGTCGCGGTGCCGCACGCGCGGGTCGGGACGCGTGAGGTGAGCGTCGGGATCTGGCCGATGGTCGCGCAAGTGCCGATCATCCAGCGCATCGGGACGCGCGCCGCCATGGAGAATGTCGGGTCCGGTGAGCCCTTCACGGCCGAGCGAGCTCGCGAGGTCGGCCTCGTGAACGAGATCGCGGCGCCAGAGGAACTGGAGGCGCGCGCCGCCGCGTGGCTCGCGAAGGCCGCGCGAGCCGGATCGATCGTCGCGATCGGCCGACCCGCGTTCTACCGCTTCGCCGAGATGGACTACGCAGAGGCGCTCGACGCCTCGGTCGCGCTCTTCGCGGACATGAACCGCCGCTGAGCGAGCGAATGCGGTCGGCTCGTCCGGCCGGAGCGCCTACTCCGGCTGCGGGACCCAGTCGCCCGTCGAGAGGTACTTGACCTTCTTCGCGATCGCGACGGCGTGGTCGGCGAAGCGCTCGTGGTAGCGAGACGCGAGCGTCGCGTCGACCGTGTCGACGGCCGCGCCCTTCCATGTCTCGCCGAGGACCTTGTCGAAGACCGAGAGGTGGAGCGCGTCGATCTCGTCGTCCTGCGCGAGGATGTCGTCCGCGACGGTGATGTCCTGCGTCTCGAGGAGCGTCACGAGCTTGCGCGCGATCTCGACGTCGAGCTCGCCCATCTTCGCGAACGTCGGGCGCAGCGCCTTCGGCACGACCTTGTCGGGGAAGCGGTAGCGGGCGAGCTGGGCGATGTGGCCGCACATGTCGCCCATACGCTCGAGCGACGCCGACACCCGCAAGGCGCTCACGACGATCCGCAGGTCGCGCGCGACCGGCTGCTGCCGAGCGAGGATGTCGATCGCGAGCTCGTCGAGCGCGCGTGCCGCGCCGTCAATGACGCGGTCGCCCGCGATGACCTGCTCGGCGAGCGCGACGTCCGACTCGTTGAAGGCGCGCGTGGCGTCGTCGATCGCGTTCGCGACGAGGCTCGCGATCTCGACGAGGCGGTCCTGGACCTCGCGCAGCTCCTGCTGGAACACCTGGCGCACGCCGTGCTACCTCCCCAACGTCCCGAGCGCTCGCGCGCCCGTCCGAGCCACTGTTCCCCGCCGAGGTGAACAGTCGGTGCAGGCCGGGTGAACTTCACCGGAAAGACGAACCCGGCCGTCAGGCCCGTCGGGGCCTACGCCTAATCTAGTCGCGTGGAGTCGGCTTGGCTCGTTTTCGTCGCGCTCGCGGTCGGGCTCGTCGCCGGTGCCTCCATCGCATCCGTCGTGGTCATCGCGGCCCGCACCGGCAGCCGCGCGGCCGCGGTCGCGGCTCGCGCCGTCCCCTCCGGGGTCGAGGCGGTGCTCGACGTCCTCGACGCGCCCGCGGTCCTCGTCGACCCGTCGAACGTCGTCGTGCGCACGTCCGCCTCGGCCGCCCGCTCCGGCCTCGTCGAGGCTGCGGCGCACGGGCACGGCGTCGTCGTCGATCCGCAGATCGCGATGATCGCCTCGGACGTCCGATCCTCGGGGGAGCCGGTGCATCGCGAGCTCGTCCTCGGTCGCCCCGGTCGCGGCGACGGCACGCGGCACCTGCGCGTCCACGCGGCGCTCGTCGGCGCCCGGTACGTCCTCGTCGTCGGGGAGGACCGCACCGAGACGGTGCGGCTCGATGAGGTGCGCCGCGACTTCGTCGCGAACGTCAGCCACGAGCTCAAGACGCCGATCGGCGCCGTCAGCCTCCTCGCGGAGGCGATCGAGACCGCCGCGGACGACCCGCAGCAGGTGCGCAAGTTCGCGTCCCGGCTCGCGAAGGAGGGCGGTCGCCTCGCGACGCTCACGCAGGACATCATCGAGCTCTCGCGCGTGCAGGGCGCCGAGCCGCTCGCGCAGTCCGAGCTCGTCGAGGTCGACGCGGTCATCGCGCACGCGATCGACCAGAATCGCGTCGTCGCCGACGCGAAGGGCATTGTGATCGCCTCCGGCGGCACGAAGGGGCTCGCGGTCTTCGGCCACGAGGTGACGCTCGTCACGGCCGTCCACAACCTCATCGCGAACGCCGTGCAGTACTCCCCGGAGCATTCCCGCGTCGGCGTCGGCGTGACGCAGCGTGGCGAGACGGTCGAGATCGCGGTGACCGACCAGGGGCCGGGGATCAGCGAGGAGGAGCAGGCGCGCATCTTCGAGCGCTTCTTCCGCAGCGACCCGGCGCGGAGCCGGAACACGGGCGGGAGTGGACTCGGCCTCGCGATCGTCAAGCATGCGATCCAGAACCACGGCGGCGAGGTCCGGGTCTGGTCGCAAGCGGGCCGGGGATCGACGTTCATGATCCGGCTGCCGCTCGCCAAGGGCGGCCGGAAGCGCAAGGAGCTCGTGCGGAGCGGAGAGGCGGCGGGGGAGCGATGACGAGGATCCTGATCGTCGAGGACGAGGACTCGCTGAGCGAGCCGCTCGCCTACCTGCTCGAGCGCGAGGGGTACGAGACGGCGGTCGTCGCCGACGGCGCGGCGGCCCTGCAGGCGTTCGAGCGCTCGGGCGCCGACCTCGTCCTCCTCGACCTCATGCTGCCGGGGATGAGCGGCATCGACGTGTGCCGGGAGCTGCGCGCCCGATCGCAAGTCCCGATCATCATGCTCACCGCGAAGGACACCGAGGTCGACATCGTCGTCGGGCTCGAGCTCGGTGCCGACGACTACGTGACGAAGCCCTACTCCTCGCGCGAGCTGCTCGCGCGCATCAAGGCGGTCCTGCGACGCCGCGTCGACACGCTCGAATTCGACTCCGGCGTGCTCGAGGCCGGTCCTGTCCGGATGGACGTCGACCGCCACACCGTGAGCGTCGACGGCGCGGAGATCCCGATGCCGCTCAAGGAGTTCGAGCTCCTCGAGCTCCTCATGCGCAACGCCGGGAAGGTCCTCACGCGCGGGCAGCTCATCGACCGGGTGTGGGGCGCGGACTACTTCGGCGACACGAAGACGCTCGACGTGCACATCAAGCGCATCCGCGCGAAGATCGAGCCCGTGCCGTCGGAGCCGCGGCTCCTCGTCACCGTCCGGGGACTCGGGTACCGGTTCGAGGCCTGAGCGTCAGGCTTGCGGCGTCGGCATGAGCGGCGTGAGGTACGGCCGCGCCTCGTCGTCGAGCACCGGCACGAGGAGCGGGACGCCTTCGGCCGCGCCGGCCTGGAAGTACACCTCGTAGAGCCCGCCGAGCGTCGCGCCCTCCGGGTCCTCGATGAGGATCTCGACGTTCGTGTCGGCGCCGCCGACGCGCACGCTGCCGCCCGCCGGAATGCCGATGGCCTCTTTGACGACGCCGTCGGCGGTGCGGAACGACATGTTGAGCTGGGCGCGCTGCGTGCCCCGGTTGACCGCCGTGAACGCGAGATTGATGACCTCGGCGTCCTCGTCGGTCACGGCGATGACGTCGCGGACGACGATGTCCCCGAGGTTCGCGCCGACGCCGTCCGCGGGGTCGTACTGCATGCGCGTCGCCTGGGGCGTGATGAACGTGCAGGCGGAGACCGTGAGTGCGACGGCGGCGACGACGGCGGCGGAAGCGGCGAGACGGCGGCCGAGGGAGCGTGCGATCACACCTCAAGCCTACTGGCTCTCCAGAAGGCGCACGGACGCCACGTGGTAGGATTGGTCGCCTGCGAAAGGACTCTTTCATGCTGTTCGAGGTCGGTGAAACCGTCGTCTACCCGCACCACGGGGCCGCCACGATCATCGAGGTCAAGAAGCGCATCATCAAGGGCGAGGAGAAGCTCTACCTCAAGCTCAATGTGACGCAGGGCGACCTCACGATCGAGGTCCCCGCCGAGAACGTCGACCTCGTCGGCGTCCGCGACGTCATCGGCAAGGAGGGCCTCGACCGCGTCTTCGAGGTGCTCCGCACGCCCATCACCGAGGAGCCGACGAACTGGTCCCGGCGATACAAGGCGAACCTCGAGAAGCTCGCGTCCGGCGACGTCATCAAGGTCTCCGAGGTCGTCCGCGACCTGTGGCGCCGCGACCAGGATCGCGGCCTTTCGGCCGGCGAGAAGCGCATGCTCGCGAAGGCCCGGCAGATCCTCATCTCCGAGCTCGCGCTCGCGGAGAAGACCGACGAGGAGAAGGCCTCGCTCGTCCTCGACGAGGTCCTCGCCTCCTGAGCGCCCCGCGCGTCGCCGTCATCGTCGTCGCCGCCGGCGCGGGGACGCGCCTCGGCCATCACGCGCCGAAGGCGTTCGTGCCGCTCGGGGAATCCACGGTCCTCGAGCACGCGCTCGGCGGCATCCGACGCGCCGCGACGAGCATGCGGGTCGTCGCCGTCGTCCCAGAGGACCGAATGCGCGAGGCCGAGGCGATCGCCAGGCGCGTGTACGGCGACGACGCGACCGCGTTCGTGTCGATCGCACCCGGTGGCCCCACGCGCGCGGCGTCCGTCGCGCACGGTCTCGAGGCGCTCGACGCGGCGGCCGACGTCGTCCTCGTCCACGACGCCGCCCGCGCGCTCACCCCGCCCGAGCTGTTCGACGCCGTCGCCGCCGCCGTGCTGGATGGCGGCCGGGGCGTGGTCCCCGTGCTGCCGATCGCGGACACGATCAAGCGCGTCGACCCGGATGGCGGCGTGATCGAGACCGTCGACCGCGACGCCCTCGCCGCGGCCCAGACGCCCCAGGGCTTCCCCGCGGGCGTGCTCGTCGCGGCGTATCGCGACCTCGGCGACGCCGCGTCGACGCACACCGACGACGCCTCGCTCGTCGCCGCTGCGGGCCATCCCGTCGTGACGATCCGCGGGAGCGAGCTCGCGTTCAAGATCACGACGCCGGCCGACCTCGAGCGCGCTGAGGCCGCGCTCGGGCTCCGCGCCGCCCGGGCGGTCGCGCAGGTCGAGACCCGCACGGGCGTCGGCGTGGACGCCCACGCGTTCGACCCGGGTCGGCCCCTGTGGCTCGGCGGCGTCCTCTGGCCGGAGGCGCGGGCGGGCCTCGCCGGGCACAGCGACGGCGACGCCGCCTCGCACGCGCTCGTCGACGCCCTCCTCACGGCGGCGGGGCTCGGCGACATCGGCTCGCGCTTCGGCACCGACGATGCACGGTACACGGGCGCGTCGGGTGCGGTCTTCCTCCGGGAGACCGTCGAGGCGCTCGCACGCGACGGCTGGCGCGTCCGGAGCGCGGCGGTCGAGATCATCGCGAACGAGCCGCGCATCGCCCCGCGACGCGAGGAGATGCAGGCGGCGCTCTCGGCCGTGATCGGGGCGCCGGTGACGGTCGCTGGGACGACGAGCGACGGTCTCGGGATCACGGGTCGGGGCGAGGGCGTCGCGGCCGTCGCGACCGCGCTCATCGAGCGCGACGGGAGCCGCCCGCCCCGACCCTGATGCCTCGCCGGAAATCCGAGGTCGACGGGTGGCTACGCTGGACGGGTGACCGTGCGGCTCTACGACTCGATGCGGCGCGAGGTCGTCGACCTCGATCCCGTCGTGCCCGGCCGCGTCTCGCTCTACGTGTGCGGGCCGACCGTCCAGTCCTCCCCGCACATCGGGCACTTGCGGTCCGCGCTCGTCTACGACCTGTGGCGCCGGTGGCTCGAGTATCGCGGCTTCGACGTCACGGTCGTCCGGAACGTCACCGACATCGACGACAAGATCCTCGATGCGGCGCGAAGCACGGACCCGGAGCGCTGGTGGGCGCTCGCCTACCGCGTGGAGCTCGAGTTCCAGCGCGCATATGCCGCTATCGGCATTCTGCCGCCGACGATCGAGCCGCGGGCGACCGGAAGCATCGCCGAGATGCGCGAGCTCATCGAGCGGCTCATCGAGCGCGGCCACGCCTACCCGGCCGCGGACGGCTCCGGCGACGTCTACTTCGATGCGCGATCCTGGCCCGCCTACGGCGAGCTCACGCGACAGCGTCTCGAGGACATGGAGGCGGCCGGGGACGCGAGCCCGCGCGGGAAGCGCGACGTGCGGGACTTCGCGCTCTGGAAGGGTCGCAAGGACGCCGAGCCGGCCTCGGCGTCGTGGCCCTCGCCGTGGGGTCCCGGGCGTCCGGGCTGGCACATCGAGTGCTCCGCGATGGCGCGGCGCTACCTCGGGCGCGAGTTCGACATCCACGGCGGCGGGCTCGACCTCCGATTCCCGCACCACGAGAACGAGCTCGCGCAATCGCGTGCCGCGGGCGACGCGTTCGCGCGGCACTGGCTCCACAACGGGCTCGTGACGGTCGACGGCCAGAAGATGTCGAAGTCGCTCGGCAACTCGCTCGCCGCGGCCGACGTCCTCGCGAGCGTCCGGCCGCTCGCCGTGCGCTACGTCCTCGCCGCCGCGCACTACCGATCGACGATCGACCTCCACGACGGCTCGCTCGCGGAGGCGGACGCCGCCCTCGACCGCATCGAGGGCTTCCTCGCTCGCGCCGGCCGCGCGCTCGCCGCGACCGCGCCGCAGGCGCCCGCGGCGACCGGCGTCCCGCCCGCCTTCGCCGAGGCGATGGACGACGATCTCGGCGTCCCGGAAGCGCTCGGCGTCCTCCACGAGACCGTGCGGCAGGGGAACGCGGCGCTCGATCGAGGCGACGCCGCCGCCGCTGCCGAGGCGGCGGCGCACGTGCGAGCCATGGCGCAGGTGCTCGGGATCGATCCTGGGGATCCCGCCTGGCGGCGCGAGGAACACGCGGTCGAAGCCGCGCTCGGCGTCCTCGTCGAGCGCCTCATCGAGCAGCGCGCGACGGCGCGCGCCGCGAAGGACTTCGCGACCGCGGACGCGATCCGTGGCGCGCTCGCCGCCGCGGGCATCGCGCTCGAGGACGGCCCCGACGGCACGAATTGGAGTCTCGAATGAGCAAGCCGGGTCGCCCGGGCGGAAGCCGCAAGAAGAAGCCGCCGAGGGTCGGCACGGGCGGGCACGGGCGTCAGGCGCTCGAGGGCCGCGGCCCGACACCGAAGGCGGAGGACCGTCCGTACCACGTCGCCGCGAAGCGGAAGGCCGCCGCCGAGCGCCGCGCCGGGAAGACCGTCCCCGCGACGGGCGCAGCGCAGCGGCCGTCCCGGTCGGCGCGCTCGAACGACTCGGGCGAGCTCGTGACGGGCCGCAACTCGGTCCTCGAAGCGCTCCGCGCCCGCATCCCGGCCTCGAGCCTCACGGTCGCGACGCGCATCGAGCTCGACGACCGCGTCAAGGAGATCCTGCATCTCGCGAACGGCCGCGGCATTCCGATCGTCGAGGTCACGCGGCCGGAGCTCGACCGGATGACCGGCCCGGACACGGTCCACCAGGGCGTCGCGCTCAAGGTCCCCCCGTACGAGTACGCCCACCCGCTCGAGCTCGTCGACCTCGTCGAGGCTCGTGGCGACGCGCCGCTCCTCGTCGCGCTCGACGGCGTCACCGATCCGCGGAACCTCGGCGCGATCGTCCGGTCGACCGCCGCCTTCGGCGGGCACGCGGTCATCGTCCCGCAGCGCCGCTCGGTCGGCATGACCGCCGCGGCGTGGAAGACCTCGGCCGGCGCCGCCGCGCGCACGCCCGTCGCGATGGCCGGCAACCTCACCCAGACGCTCAAGGACCTCAAGAAGCGCGGACTCTTCGTGCTCGGTCTCGACGGCGGGGGCGACGTCTCACTGCCGGACCTCGCGATCGGGGCCGAGCCCGTCGTCATCGTCGTCGGGAGCGAGGGCAAGGGCCTCAGCCGGCTCGTCACGGAGACGTGCGACGCCGTCGTCTCGATCCCGATCTCGACGTCGACGGAATCCCTCAACGCAGGAATTGCCGCTAGTGTCGCGCTGTACCAGGTCGCGACGACGCGATCTCAAGGCTGAACCAGGCGGAGCGTCACGTGCCGATCGAAGGGTCGAAGCGCGCAACGATCGACGACGTCGCGAAGCTCGCGAACGTGCACAAGGCGACCGTCTCCCGCGCCCTCAACGCGCAGACGCAGCACCAGGTGAGCCAGGCGACGATCAAGCGCGTCACGTGGGCCGCCGAGCAGCTCGGCTACGTCCCGAACATCATGGCCCGCGGCCTTCGGACGAGCAGTTCGATGACGATCGGCGTCGTCATCCCCGACCTCACGAACCCGTTCTTCCCGCCGATCGTCCGGGGGATCGAGAACTACCTGCAGCCGCGCGGCTACACGGCGCTCCTCGCGAACACCGACAGCTCGGAGGCGATCGAGCGGGCCGCGCTCGAGTCGCTCCTCGGGCGGCGCGTCGACGGCCTCATCGTCGCCTCCGGCCAGCGCCACGAGCCGGCGCTCGCGGAGGCGCACGCCGCGGGCGTCCGCGCGGTCATGCTCAATCGCGAGTCCGGCTCCGTGCCGTACCCGCTCGTCGCGGGCAACGACGCGAGCGGCATCGCGGCCGCGGTCGCGCACCTCGTCGAGCTCGGGCACCGCGACATCCTCCATCTCGCCGGACCCCAGGACTTCTCGACGAGTCTCGCGCGGGCGACCGCGTTCGAGGACGCGTGCCGGGCCGCGCCGGGCGTCTCGGGCCGCGTCATCGAGACCGCGGCGCTCTCGGTCGAGGCCGGCCAGCAGTCCATGGACCGCGTCCTCGCCGAGCTCTCGTGCCCGACGGCCGTCGTCGCGGGCAACGACCTCGTCGCGCTCGGCGTCCTGCGCTCGCTGCGCGCCCACGGTCTCAACTGCCCCGGCGACGTCTCCGTGGTGGGCTTCAACGACATCGAGTTCGCCCAGGACTTCTTCCCCCCGCTCACGACCGTCCGCGTCCCGATGCTCGAGATGGGCGCCGAGGCGGCGCGCCTGCTCCTCGAGATCATCGAGACGGGGCTCGACGAGCGGGTCACCGTCCGGCTCCCGGTGTCGCTCATCGTCCGCGGCTCGACGGGTCCCGCGCCTCGCTGAAGCCCCGGTCGACTTGACTTTGCCGGGGCCCTCGATTTGACTCGCGTTCATTCTCACTGAACAGCGGAGTTGAGCATGGCCGGATTCGTCGTTCGCCGATCAGCCGACGCCGACTTCCGCGAACCCGGCGCGCTCATCCCCGGGTCGGACGGGATCGTCCGGTGGCGCTGCGTCGGCGAGGCGGACGGGGCCTCGCACACCGATTTCGGCATCACGCGCCTCGAGCCGGGCGGGCGGAGCGCGACCCACGTCCACTCGTTCGAGGAGAGCTTCCACATCCTCCGCGGCGAAGTCGTCCTCGCGACGCCCGAGGCGACCGTCCGCCTCGTCGCGGGCGACTACGGGGTCATCCCGATCGGGGTCCCGCATCGCTGGACCGCCTCGGGCGACGCGGGCGCGGAATGGGCGGACCTCTGCACGCCGCCGGCCCGCTCCCGGCGCGGCGACGACACCTACCGCGTCCCCGAGCTCCCCGAGGCGCCCGCGGTGCCGGTCGATCCGCGGGACCCGCGGACGCGTTCGTTCGGGAGCATCAGCCCGGAGCACATGAACCCGGGCCGTCAGTCCCAGGAGCTCCTCGCCGTCTCGGCGAGCATGCGCACCGCGCTCCTCGTCTACAGCGGCATCTCGCTCAAGATGATGGTCGACTCCGACCTCGGCGCGACGCTCGGGACGATGTTCATGGTCCAGTACGAGCCCGACGGCAAGGCCGGACTCCATGACCACCCGCTCGAGGAGGCGTACCTCGTCCTCGAGGGGGAGGTCCTCGCGACGTTCGACGGCGAGGAGTTCCTCCTCGGGCCCGGCGACTTCGCGTGGGCGGGCGTCGGCTGCGTGCACTCGTTCCAGGCGACCGGTGCCGAGGTGCGCTGGCTCGAGACGCAGGCCCCGCAGATGCCGCCGCGGCACGCTTACCGCTTCGCGCGCGACTGGGACTACCTCGCCGAGCGGCTCGGGCACGACGCTTGAGCCCCGTGCCGCCGCGAACCGCGCGCGGCGCGCTCTCGCCCGCCGTCGTCCTGCCCTTCGCGATCTTCTGGTCGACGATCGACCGCGCGCTCGCGCTCCCGCTCGTCCCGACGATCGCGGCGGACTTCGACAACGCGAGCCTCGCGCTCACCGGTTGGGCGATCACGGGCCACGCGCTCGCCTACGCCGTCCTCCAGCTCGTGTGGGGCCCGCTCCAGACGAAGTGGGGCCGCGTGCGGGTCCTGTGGGTCTCCACGGCGCTCGCGACGGCCGCCGGCGTCGCGAGCGCGCTCGCCCCCGACCTCGCGACCTTCATCCTCGCGCGCGTCGCGTCCGGCGGCGCCTTCGCCGCGACGTTCGCGGCCGTCCTCGTGTACATCGGCGACACGCTCCCGCTCGAACGGCGGCCCGCCGCGATGTCGAACCTCGCGACCGCGACCGCGCTCGGTCTAGCGGCCGGGACGCTCGGCGCCGGCGCGCTCGCCGAGCTCATCGACTGGCGCTGGATCTTCGGCGGGTTCTCGCTCGTCTCCGGACTGCTCGTCTTCGCCCTCGTCGGACTCCCCGAGCCGAGGCACGTCGGCGACGAGCGGATCCTGCCGCAATTGCGGCACCTCGCGCGCAGCCGCGTCGCGCTCGGCCTCTACGCGTTCACGATCCTCGAGGGCGCCCTCCTCATCGGCGTCTACAACTTCCTCCCGCAGGCGCTCCAGCAGGAGGGGCACGGCGCCTTCGTCTCCGGGCTCGTGACCGCCGCCTTCGGCGTCGCCGTCGTCGTCGTGAGCCAGGCGATGAAGCTCGTCGTGCGGCGCGTGCGCCCGTGGGTCTTCATGCTCGCGGGCGGCGCCTGCGCCGTCGCCGCGTTCGCCGTCCTGCTCGCCGGCGCCTCCCCGGGGACGGTCCTCGCGGCCGCCGCGCTCATGGGGGTCGCCTGGGCGCTCGCGCACACGACGCTGCAGACGTGGATGACCGACGCGGCGACGCACGCGAGAGCGCTCGGGATGACGTTCTTCTCGATCTCGCTCATGCTCGGCGGCGCGCTCGGCGGCGCCCTCGGGCAGCTCGCGGTCGACGCGCACGCGTTCCCCTCGCTCTTCCTCGGCTCGCTCTTCGGCGCCGTCGCATTCCTCCTCGCCGGCACGATCGGGCGGGCGAGGTACCGCACGATCGAGGAGCGGTGAGGGCCGGCGCGTCCGGCGGCGGATCGATATCGGGATGTGATCGAACCGCATTTGACATCGCCGCAAACGATTGCTTTGCTTGGGTCGCGAACGCACGATTCAGCCACACTGAACGGGTCCCCAAGGGCGAGGAAGGGCAGAGGCGCACGTGTTCACTCCCGTCTTCATCGGGCAGCAGATCCTCAACGGTCTGAGCTTCGGCGCGACGCTCTTCCTGCTCGCGAGCGGCCTGACGCTCGTGTTCGGCCTCATGCGCATCGTCAACATGGCGCACGGCGCGTTCTACATGCTCGGCGGCTACATCGGGATCGTCGTCTCCGCGATCTCCGGCAATCTCCTCGTCGGCGTGATCGCCGCGATCGCCGTCGTCGCCGTCCTCGCATTCATCATCGAGTTCGGGCTCCTGCGCTTCGTGCGCGGCCAGGAGCTCCCCGAGGTGCTCCTCACGATCGGCGTGAGCTTCGTCATCGCCGACGTCTGCCTCTGGATCTTCGGCGGCGATCCGCAGCAGCTCCCGAACGCCGTGCGCCCGCAGGGCACGATGACGATCGGCACCTTCTCGTACCCGTGGTACGGCATCTTCGTCATCGCCGTCGCCCTCGTCATCGGCATCGCCCTCGCGATCGTCCAGACGAAGACGCGCGTCGGCGCGATCGTCCGCGCGGGCGTCGACGACCGCGAGATGATCTCGGCGATGGGCGTCAACATCCGGTGGGTGTTCACCGGCATGTTCGTCGTCGGCGCCGCGCTCGCCGCGATCGGCGGCACGATCGGCGCCGGGCGGCAGCCGATCCTCCAGGGCGTGCAGAACGAAGTGCTCCTCTACGCGCTCGTCGTCATCATCATCGGCGGTCTCGGGAGCATCACGGGCGCCGCCGTCGGGAGCGTCATCATCGGCCTCATCGACGTCTTCGCGAAGTCGTTCATCCCCGAGCTCTCGTACTTCACCGTCTTCCTCCCCATGGCGCTCATCCTCGTCATCCGTCCGCAAGGCCTCTTCGGGAAGGCAGCATGACCAATCCCGCGACTCGCGCGACACCCGTCGTCCGCCCCTCGACCGGGCTCATCCCCGCCGCCCCGCACGGCTCCGGCGGCGGATTCTGGCGCACCCGGTGGATGCAGCTGACCGGCCTCGGGCTCCTCTTCGTGCTCGGGCTCGCGCTCCCGTACCTCGGCACGACGACGTTCGCGATCTCCCTCACGTCGACGATCCTCATCGCCGCGATCCTCGCGTCGAGCGTCAACTTCCTCGTCGGCGAAGGCGGACTCGCCTCGCTCGGGCACGGCGCGATCGCGGGCGCCGCCGCCTACGGCGCCGGGTGGGCCTCGAAGCAGGGCTGGGACGTCGGCATGCAGGTCGTCATGGCGCTCGTCGTCACGCTCGTCGTCTCGTTCGTGTACGCGATCCTCGCGATGCGCACGAGCGGCATCTACTTCCTCATGGTCACGCTCGCGGTCGGCATGCTCATCTTCGGCCTCGCCTCGAAGTACTCGACCGTGACGAACGGCGACACGGGCATCTCCGGCATCGAGCGGCCGGCGTTCATCAGCGAGTACTGGACGTACTACTACTTCGTCTTCGGCGCCTTCGTCCTCGCGACGGCGCTTCTGTGGCTCGTCCGCCAGTCGCCGTTCGGCGCCTCGCTGCGCGGCATCCGCGACTCCGAGAGCCGCATGCGCAGCCTCGGCTACAACGTCGCGGGCTACAAGGTCGGCGCGTTCATGATCTCGGGATTCGTCGCGGGCCTCGCCGGGCTCCTGTCGGTCTGGCACACGCACTTCGTCAGCCCGACCTCGACGGGCGTCGAGCGCTCCGTCCTGCTCATCGTCATGGTCATCCTCGGCGGCGTCGGGACGCTCATGGGGCCGCTCATCGGCGCGACGATCGTCATCCTCGTCGAGAACGTCGTGTCGAGCCACGTCGAGCGCTGGCAGCTCATCCTCGGCCTCATCTTCATCCTCGTCATCCTCTTCGCACGGGCGGGCGTCGCAGGCAGCATCGCGAAGCTCTTCCGGCGGATCCGGCGTCGCCGCAGTGGCGACCCGGGGGGCCCGAGCGGCCCGGAGGACCCCGCAGAGGCGGTCCTCGGCAATCACCCCGCATGATGCACCACACCGAGAAAGGAAACAGCACGATGTCAATGACGAT
>Ga0182743_1002038_pt1 | contig 18473 bp, 18 predicted proteins | sample eDN3rd30CKraftOP_FD_128522 | JGI IMG/M metagenome (GOLD analysis project Ga0182743, IMG submission 128522) | Enriched Organic Plus compost microbial communities from Emeryville, California, USA - eDNA 3rd pass 30_C Kraft OP (version 2) (version 2) ... | reverse complement strand
GATCGCGTTGATCAGTTCGGCAGGGGTAGAGGCCGAAAAGTCCATTGCGAAAGCAGGTGTGCTTAAGGAAAGGGCGGCCAAAAGAGCGACTGCAGAAACAGCGGCCCGAGGGGCGAGCGCAGAGCCGCATCTTCCGCTGAATCGCATTCCGGAAGCCGCGCTAAGCAAGCCGGGGAATTTCAGGCACGAAGTAGATCTCTGCATTCTCAATCCTCGTTGAACAAAGCCAAGCCCACCAAGCCAAATAGTTGCCTTGGGCACGAAGCCTCCGGTCACACACGGATCGGGGCCAATCAGTTTTTGCTTGAATGCCGATCCGCGCCATCACTTGCGCGGTCCACACGGCCAACCGAGATCCTACTCACCTACCCAGCCTGGCCGATGGCGAGCAAATTTCCCGCACCTTCCACGCTTCGGCACGCACCAATCAGCTGTCGCCATAAGTACCGACGGCAGCTAGGCGCGTTTTCAGACCGACACAGTTAGGGTCATTTGAATAATATACTCAAATAACGGAAGCGAAGATCTGCATGATCGAAAATAACAGCGCGAATATAGATTTATGCTTGTTGAGTTTGGCTGCAAAGAAGGCATGTGATTTCTCCGCTGCGGCTCCTTTTCTAGCCGCGGCCATTGAGGTGCCGCGTACGGCGAAGTTCCGGGAAAAGCCACGCCCAGAGCCCGGCGATCGCGACCGCACCCACGCCGCCGAAGACCACGGCCGGTACCACACCGATAAATGCTGCCATCGTACCCGCCCGGAATTCGCCCAGCTCATTCGACGCGCCGACGAAAACCATGTTTACGGCATTGACGCGCCCTCGCAGTCTATCCGGTGTCCAGAGCTGTATCAGTGTCTCGCGGATGTAGACGCTGACCATATCCGCGGCGCCTAGTCCTGCAAGGGCCAGAATCGACAGAAGCGGAATGGTGGAAAAGCCGAAGACGGAGGTAAAAAGGCCGAATAGGCCGACGAAGAACAGCATAATTATGCCAGCGTGATCGCGAATCGGATGGCCCGCGAGCCACACGGCCACCAGAAGCGCGCCGATACCAGGAGCCGATCGCAGCAGGCCCAGTCCCCATGGTCCAAGTTCGAGAACATCGCGCGCATAGACTGGAAGGAGCGCCACCGCGCCGCCGAGCAGCACGGCGAAAAGATCCATTGAAATTGCTCCCAGCACGATCTTCTCGCTCCAGATATAGCGGAAGCCGGCGAAGAGCGTTTCCAATGTGGGCCTCTCGGCTTCGGTCCGCTGTGGAGGCTTAGGGATCGAGAAAGCCAGGACAGCCGCCGCAAGCATGAGCACTGCTGCCACGCAATAGGCCGTTTCCGCCGACAGGCCGTAAAGCAGCCCGCCCGCGACGGGCCCGACAATCGTGGCGACTTGCCACGCCGTGGAGTTCCAGGCCACTGCGTTGGCGAAATCCTCCGCAGGCACGAGATTTGCGATCAGCGATGCGGAAGCCGGCCCTAAGAAGGCCCGGGCCACTCCGAATACCGCGAGCACGGCAAGCACGGGCAGCACGGAGCCAAGGCCCTGCAGCGTCAGAAAAAGGAGTGCCAGAGCACAAATCGCTTCGAGGGCAATCGACAGCCCCATGATCAAGCGGCGTCCGAACCGGTCAGCGACAGCTCCCGTCACCAGGAAGAGAAGGAGCGAGGGCGTGAACTGGACGATTCCCACAAGGCCGAGGTCAAAAGGATTACGCGTCAGGTCATAGATTTGCCAGCCCACCGAAACGGAAACGATTTGGGTGGCAAAGGAAGCGAAGAGGCGGGCCGACCAGTACCGGGTAAAGGCTCCATGGCGAAAAGCCAAATATCGGTCGTCGGATGCGGAGGATTCGGCACTGTTCATGAAATTGCTGCAGGGTGTGGGCCGCTGGCCAGCGGCGATGACGGTGCTTTTAACCCAGGCATTTGCCACATGCGCCTATGAAATCACGCTCGGGGCCATTTTTTTTCGACGTCAGGATTTCCGACCAATTTTGGATGTAAGCAATGTCTCGACCGCAGCGGACTTGTCCAACGGCTCTTGTGGCGTAACTGAATCAGAGTCGGACCAGGAGAACGGCCATGAAAGTGATCTATCGCGTCGTCCAGCACGATGGCGGGTGGGCCTACAAGGTAGGCGATGTCTTCTCGGAAACTTTCCCCTCGCATGATCGAGCGCTTGCCGCGGCAAGACGCGCGGCAGGGGAACAACGCATCGCGGGAGAGACACGCGGCATCGAATACGAGACGCCGGATGGCAGATGGCACCATGAAGTCGCATCCGGCGACGATCGCCCGGAAACGGAAATCGACGACGTTGAATAACCGGAAGGGCGCCGCATGAAAGGCGCAACTGGCCGCGGTGCGAATGGAGCCGAAGCCTACGCGCGGCTGATGCCGCACATGCAAAAACGCGGCGGCCCAACGCAATATTCTGTGGATTTAGGTCCGGCTGGTGGAGCTGAGGGGAATCGAACCCCTGACCTCATCATTGCGAACGATGCGCTCTCCCAACTGAGCTACAGCCCCGTATCGCCGGAATGGCGCATTTATGTCCTGGCCATGGGGGCTGTCAAGCGCCGCGTCGCAGGACTTGCCCGGCAGCACGCCAGTAGCTACATGTCGCGAAACTTTGTGGGAGAACGGCATGCTCGCGCTTTTACGCACCATAGACATGGCGCTTAACATCTACTGGTGGTTCATCATCGCGGCAGCCATTTTCTCCTGGCTTTATGCTTTCAACGTCGTCAATCCGCGGAACCAGTTTGTCGGCTCGATAGGGAATTTCCTCTATCGGGTTACCGAGCCAGCGCTGCGGCCGATACGCAACGTGTTGCCGGATCTGGGCGGCATCGACATATCGCCCATCATCCTGCTGCTCATCATTTATTTCCTGCGCCAGCTCCTCTGGACCACGATCGCGCCGGCGCTTCTCTGAAGCTCAGTCTTTCGACATCGCGTCGAGCTTCCGCTGCATTGCGGCGATCTGCTCGCGCAATTCCTTCAGATCGTCTGAGTTGGAAGAGCCGCCGGATGATTCGTCATGATCGCGGCGAACGCCATTTGCGGCGCGCGGCGCAGGAGGCGTGAACATCCGCATGGCATTCTGGAACATCTCCATGTTCCGCCGCGTCTGCTCCTCGATCAGCTTCATGGGAATGTTCATCGAAAGCATATCCATGGGCGAAGCGCCGAAGGTCTGCTGCATTTGCTCGCGCAGGCGCTCCTGCTCCTTGGAAAAAGCGAGTATCGATTGCTCCAGAAAGCTCGGCAAGACCATCTGCATCTGGTCGCCATAGAATGAGATGAGCTGACGCAGAAACGAAATGGGCAGCATGTTCTGACCGTTCTTGTCGTTTTCCAGCTCGAAGATGATCTGCGTCAGGACTGAATGCGTGATGTCATCGCCCGTCTTTGCGTCATGGACCACGAAGTCCTCGTTGCGCTTCACCATCTGCGCAAGATCCTCCAGCGTCACGTAAGTGCTGGTCCCGGTGTTGTATAGGCGGCGGTTGGCGTATTTCTTGATCACCACCGGATCGTCTTTCGCGGGCATTCTCAAGCTCCCCACACGCGAGAATGGTGACAGAAGCCCGGCGGGCCCTGCCTGCCTTTTACGCAGGATATGCGAAAGGTTGCCGCAATTGAAAGCAGTTTTCGCTGCGGTGCCGCATTCGAGTAATTTTTTGCCGGTTCCTAAAAGCTTGCAGTCCCTCAAAAGCCGGATTGACCTTGGGGAAAGCTCGCAGATACCATTCTTGTTGCGGCGCGAAATCGCTTCCCGTGGAATGATCTCGTCATCACGGCGGAGCGGGCCGACCAAACTTGTTTCGGGTGTCAAAGGAGACAGACATGGCCTCTTCCAACTCCATCGTGATAGCGAGCGCAGCTCGTACGCCGGTCGGCTCCTTCAACGGATCCCTGGCCCAGCTTCCGGCCCATCAGCTCGGGGCCGTGGCCATTCGCGCCGCTCTGGACCGAGCCGGAATTTCGGCGGAGGACGTGGACGAGGTCATCCTTGGCCAGGTGCTGACTGCCGGCCAAGGTCAGAATCCGGCGCGCCAGGCCGCCGTCGCCGCGGGCCTGCCTAAGGAAACGACGGCCTGGGTCTTGAACCAGGTATGCGGCTCCGGTTTGCGTGCGGCTGCCTTGGGAATGCAGCAGATCGCCTGCGGAGACGCCAGGATCGTGGTCGCGGGCGGCCAGGAATCGATGTCGCTTTCTCCCCATTGCGCCTATCTGCGCGGCGGCGTGAAGATGGGCGACTACGCCATGATCGATACGATGATACGCGACGGACTGTGGGATGCCTTCAACGGCTATCATATGGGCATAACAGCGGAGAATGTGGCGCGCGCCTTTCAGATTACGCGCGACGAGCAGGATCAATTCGCTCTGGACTCCCAGAACAAGGCGGAGGCCGCACAGAAGGCCGGACGCTTCAAGGACGAGATCACCCCGGTGACCGTCAAGACCCGCAAGGGCGAAGAAGTGGTCGAAAGTGACGAATATATTCGTCACGGTGCAACACTCGACGCGATGCAGAAGCTGAGGCCCGCCTTCGACAAGGAAGGCACGGTAACGGCTGGAAACGCCTCCGGGATCAATGATGGCGCGGCGGCACTCGTATTGATGAGCGAGGAGGAAGCGGCGCGCCGGGGCATCGAACCGCTGGCCCGCATCGCCTCCTGGGCGACAGCCGGGGTCGACCCCGCCGTCATGGGCACGGGCCCGATTCCTGCCTCGCAAAAGGCGCTCGAAAAGGCCGGCTGGCGCGCAGCGGATCTGGATCTGGTCGAGGCAAATGAAGCCTTTGCCGCTCAAGCCTGTGCGGTGAACAGGGAAATGGGCTGGAACCCGGATATCGTCAATGTCAACGGCGGTGCCATTGCCATTGGGCATCCGATCGGCGCCTCCGGCGCGCGCATTCTCAACACGCTCCTCTATGAAATGCGCCGCCGTGGTGCAAAGAAGGGGCTGGCCACCCTGTGCATCGGTGGCGGCATGGGCGTGGCTATGTGCGTGGAACGATAACAGGCGCGGCATCGGAGAGCTGTCGCAGAACCATCCGACGGGTGACGGGTCCAAGAAGTGTGGGCAGAAGCTCACCAGGCAACCTGAGGGGGTTGCAATCCCGTACGAAGCGGAAAACGTCGCGATCAGCGATCACCCGATGCCTGCAATGGGAGAAGCAGATGTCTAGAACGGCACTCGTCACCGGTGGCACGCGTGGAATCGGCGCCGCCATTTCGATTGCGCTGAAGGAGGCGGGCTACCGGGTCGCCGCCAATTACGCCGGCAATGAGGAAGCGGCGATGCGCTTTTCAAAGGAGACCGGCATCCCCGTCTACCGCTGGTCTGTAGCAGACTATGACGCTTGCGTAGCGGGCGCCCGTGAAGTGGAGGGCGTCCTTGGGCCGATCGAGATCCTGGTGAACAATGCCGGTATCACGCGGGACGCCATGTTCCACAAGATGACACCAACCCAGTGGCGCGAGGTAATGGACACCAACCTTTCGGGCGTGTTCAACATGACGCATCCGCTTTGGTCCGGCATGCGCGAGCACCATTTTGGCCGCATCATCGTGATCTCCTCGATAAACGGCCAAAAGGGACAGATTGGCCAGGCGAATTACTCTGCGTCGAAGGCGGGCGAGATCGGCTTCGTCAAGGCGCTCGCCCAAGAAGGTGCACGTCGCAACATCACCGTCAACGCGATCTGCCCGGGATATATCGCCACCGAGATGGTGATGAGCGTTCCCGACGCGGTGCGCGACAAGATCGTAACGCAAATACCCGTTGGCCGCCTCGGCGAAGCCAGCGAGATCGCCCGCTGTGTTCTCTTCTTGGCTTCCGATGAAGCGGGATTCATCACCGGGTCGACGCTGACTGCAAACGGCGGGCAATACATCGTGTGAGCACCGCGGGACAGAACCAGGCTCGAAATGGGACGCCATCCTTAAGATTTGCCCCCGGAAGCCAAACCCGGCCTGTGGATAACCTGTGGGTACTTGGTGCTTAAGTTGTGGGAGAACACAACATCTTGTGCGGAACAACAGAAGAACATTGCTCAATCGGTGATTCGTCGCTGATTCGTTCCGGCTTTGGTCGCATTGTTAACGACGTGAAGCCTTTCGCAAGCGTTTGAGTTAACCGGCCTTTCAGATTCGGTAATAAAACCTTAGGCTTAGAGCCGGTCGGCTTGAGCGGGCCGGTCGGGAGCGGGGTGAAAGTTAACGGGCAGGAGAAAAACCTGAATATCCTCTCAGTGAGATTCATCATGTGGCGCGAGCCATGCGGCGCGGGCACCAGATCTGGTGTCGAACAAAAAGTGAATCATTATGAGTCAGTGATTCGTCGCTGATTCGTTCCAGAGTCGTTCCAAACCTTAAGGGCGGCATGATTTTGCCTTTTGCTCTTGCTCTTCCTTCCTATATGTCTGCCGCAGTGGCGGATCGCTTTCGCTGCTGCAAATCCCTGCAAGCGGGATGCCGCATATGAATGTTCATCCAATGAAAAGCGAGCCCGCCGCATTCGACGGGCGAGGCATCACAGCGGTCCTAGGGCCGACCAACACCGGAAAAACCCATCTCGCCATCGAGCGCATGGTGGCCCATGAATCCGGCATCATCGGCCTGCCGCTCCGCCTCCTCGCACGCGAGGTCTATCACCGCGTGGCTGCCCGCGTCGGCGAACGCAACGTGGCTTTGGTAACGGGCGAGGAAAAGATCGTCCCACCCGGCGCGCGTTATTCTGTCTGCACCGTGGAAGCCATGCCACGTTCCACGGATGCGGCTTTCGTGGCGATCGACGAGGTGCAACTCGCCGCTGACCTGGAACGTGGACACATCTTTACGGACCGCCTCCTGAACCTGCGCGGCCGGCAGGAAACGCTGCTCTTGGGCGCAGGCACAATGCGCGGCATCCTTGAAAAGCTCCTCAAGGGCATTTCGGTGGTCACGCGGCCGCGTATGTCCGTGCTCACCTATGGAGGATCGAAGAAGATCACCCGGCTGCCGCGTCGCTCGGCGATCGTCGCCTTCTCGGCGGACGAAGTCTATGCGATCGGCGAATTGATCCGGCGCCAGCGCGGCGGGGCGGCAATTGTTCTTGGCGCCTTGAGCCCCCGCACGCGCAATGCACAGGTCGCGCTCTATCAGTCGGGTGACGTGGATTATCTGGTGGCGACGGACGCCATCGGCATGGGCCTCAATCTGGATGTCGATCACGTCGCCTTCGCCCAGAACCGGAAGTTCGACGGCTTTCAATACCGCGAGCTCACGGCTGCCGAACTTGGACAGATCGCGGGCCGCGCGGGTCGCCACGTGCGCGATGGCACCTTTGGGGTCACCGGCCAGGTAGACCCTTTGCCTGACGCGCTGGTGGAGCGCATCGAAACGCATCAGTTCGAGCCTGTGACGACGCTGCAATGGCGCTCGGCGGAAATCGATATTTCGAGCATCGATGCGCTGAAGTCTTCGCTGGAGGCCACTCCCGCCGCCGAGGGGCTGACCAGGGCACTGCCCGCCACCGACCTTCGGGTTCTCGAGCACCTCTCCAAGGACGAGGACATCCGCGCGCTGGCGGTGGGTCGCTCCAAGGTCGCACAGCTGTGGGACGCTTGCGCGCTGCCGGACTATCGCAAGATCGCACCTGCCCAGCATGCCGAGCTGGTAAGTGCAATCTTCACCGACCTTGCGCGCCTCGGCCATGTGGATGAGGATTATATGGCCGAGCAGGTGGAACGTTCCTCCTCGACCGAAGGTGAGATCGACACGCTTTCCGCCCGCATAGCACAGATCCGCACATGGACATTCGTCTCTCATCGACCCGGATGGCTGTCCGATCCGACACATTGGCAGGAAAAAACGCGTGAAATAGAGGACAGACTGTCCGATGCGCTGCATGACCGATTGACGAAACGCTTTGTTGATCGCAGGACATCCGTGCTCATGAGGCGCCTGAGAGAGAACGCAATGCCTGAAGCAGAAATTAGCCCCACCGGAGAGGTCCTGGTTGAAGGGCACCATGTCGGCGAAATGCAAGGCTTTCGCTTCACCGCGGATAAAAGCGCTGAAGGGGAGGATGCGCGCGCCGTAAGGGCCGCTGCGCAAAAGGCGCTTGCTGCCGAATTCGAGTTGCGTGCCGAGCGTTTCTCGGCCGCACCCAACGGCGATCTGGCGCTGAGCTCGGATGGCATACTCCGCTGGATCGGCGCTCCCGTGGGAACGCTGACGGCCACCGACGATGCCCTGAAGCCCCGCGTCGTCCTGCTGGCGGATGAGCAGCTGACCGGCCCTGCCCGCGACAAGGTCGCAGCCCGGGCCGAGCGCTTCGTCAATTTCCAGGTCGAAAGCTTGCTGAAGCCGCTGGTCGATCTGCGACAGGCTGAGATGCTGAGCGGCATTGCACGCGGCCTCGCCTTCCAGCTCGTGGAGAATTTCGGGCTTTTGAACCGCCGCGACGTGGCCGATGAAGTGCGCGGGCTCGATCAGGAGGCACGTGCGGCGCTGAGAAGGCTCGGCGTGCGCTTCGGCGCCTACCACATCTTCGTGCCTGCGCTCATAAAGCCCGGCCCGGCAGGACTTGCCACATTGCTTTGGGCCCTCAAGAACGACGCCAGGGACAAGCCGGGCTATGGTGATGTCGTCGCGGCACTGGCGGCGGGCCGAACCTCGATTGTCACCGATCCTTCCTTCGAACGCGCGTTCTACCGCCTCGCCGGTTTCCGCAATCTTGGCCGGCGTGCGGTGCGCGTCGACATTCTGGAGCGGCTTGCGGACCTGATTCGCCCTGCCTTGTCCTGGCGGCCGGGAAGCGGCAAGCGTCCGGACGGCGCCTTTGGCGGCGACGCGTTTGTCGTAACGCCTGCCATGATGTCCATTTTGGGCGCCACGGCTGAGGACATGGAAGCGATATTGAAGGGCCTCGGATATCGAGCCGAGCCAAAGCCCGCTGACGAAGTAACCGCCAAGCTCGAGGCTTTTGACCAGACCCCAGAAGCAGGTGATCAGGCACAATCCGGTGAGCAGACCGGCGAGACGACCGAGCCTGCTGCCGACGTTGAAGCGGAATCCGTAGCGGCCGAAACCCCCGCTCCACACGAAGTGAGCGAAGCGCCTTCTCTTATCGAACACGAGGCGCTTGGAGCAGAGCGGGATCAGACGGCCTCGGCAGCCGATTCGGGCGAAGAGGGGCTTGCAAGCGGCCTCGGCCCCGCTCAGCCGGTGAATGTCGACGAGCCCGCCGTTCCTCAGGCTGAGCCGGCCGCAGGTGAACCCGAAGCCGAAGAAGCCCCGAAACCGGTTCTCGTCTGGCGCCAGGCACGTTTCGAGCGGCGCCGGCCGCAACGCCAGGAGCGTCAGGATGGCGCGCGGCCTGCAAAGGGCAAGCCGTTCCGTCAGGCTGGTGACGACGGACGGGAGCGCAAAGCCGGACCCAAGAGCCGCGACGGGCAGCAGAAGCGGCCCCGCCGGGACGATCGACCAGCGCAAAAACGAGAGGAGCGGGCTCTTAAGATCGATCCCGATTCGCCTTTTGCCAAGCTCGCCGCCCTGCGAGACCAGCTCCGGAAGTAGCTCAGTTTGGCTGCCGACGAACGCCAGAGGATCGACAAATGGTTGTTCTTCGCGCGCGTCGTCAAATCGCGTTCGCTCGCGGCCAAGCTGGCTCAGTCAGGCCGCGTTCGTGTCAATCGCGAGAAGATCGATCAAGCTTCGCAGCTCGTCCGCCCCGGGGACGTGCTGACCATTACGCTCGACCGGCGGGTTCTCGTCTACAGGGTGCTTTCTCCGGGCCTGCGGCGGGGGCCGGCGGAAGAGGCGCGCACCCTCTATGAAGACCTGACGTCGCGCTCGGAAGCCGGAAAATAGGGGCAGGCGCTCTGCCGCGACATGGGGATAAAGGCGTGGAGAGCCCCGCATCCGCTTCGCTCAAAGCAAACTGTTCTCCTGCGACGCTAAGCAGCGCAATCGCGGCCCTTGTCACGGCCCGGCAAAGGGATTACCTCACCCACCGTCCACCCATACGACCGGAAAACCGGGAGCCTGCAATGACCTATGTCGTGACCGACAATTGCATCAAGTGCAAGTACATGGATTGCATCGAGGTGTGTCCGGTCGACTGCTTTTACGAAGGCGAGAATATGCTCGTCATACATCCGGACGAGTGCATCGACTGTGGTGTATGCGAGCCCGAGTGCCCGGCAGAGGCCATCAAGCCGGATACGGAACCGGGGCTGGACAAGTGGCTGCAATTGAACTCCGAGTATGCGGAAAGATGGCCGAACATCACCGCCAAGAAGGAGCCTCCCGCCGACGCCAAGGAGTGGGACGGCGTGGCCGAAAAGTTTGAAAAATACTTCTCTCCGGAACCTGGCAGCGGCGACTGAGTTATTAGCTCGAGTCGCTCAAAAGCGTAGCGTCACAATGTCACATTGAATTGCGGTTGTGCTTTACGGGGCCCGCAAAGGTTGTAGGCCTGCGCAAATAGTTGATTCTTTCACCTTTTTGTGTTACCTATATGTGACATGCCGGAGACAAACGTCTTTTGAAGGCGCAGACGTTCAATCACTGAAGGTGGGTTTTCTTTCCGGACCGGGGCAGCTGGCTTTAGCAGCTTGTTACCGCCCTCATTTTCCGGACCATCGCCTGCGACTTCAAAACCGCGCACCGGCACTCGGCACGGGCGGAGCGAGCTTTCATGCCGCCCCATCAAGAACAGGAGTGTTAGGCGTATGGCAACCCAGCAAAAAAAATCGGCACAAAGGCAGGGTTTCAAGACGGGCGAGTTCATTGTGTATCCGGCGCACGGCGTCGGCCAGATCGTCAACATCGAGGAACAGGAAGTTGCCGGGCATAAGCTGGAGCTGTTCGTTATCGATTTCCAGAAGGACAAGATGCGCCTGAAGGTACCGGTGGCAAAGGCAGCCGCCATCGGCATGCGGAAGCTGTCGGAGACGGATTATGTCGACCGGGCGCTCAAGGTGGTCCAGGGTCGCGCGCGCGTGAAGCGCACCATGTGGTCGCGCCGCGCTCAAGAATATGATGCGAAGATCAATTCCGGCGACCTCATCTCCATCTCGGAAGTAGTGCGCGATCTTTATCGCGCCGATAACCAGCCGGAACAGTCCTATTCCGAGCGCCAGCTTTACGAAGCCGCCCTAGATCGCATGGCGCGAGAGATTGCCGCCGTCAACCGTATGTCGGAAACCGAGGCGGTGCGCCTGATCGAAACGAACCTCGCCAAGGGCCCGCGCCGCGGCACCAAGGCGGAGAATGACGACGCGGAGAAGGAAGAAGCGGCATAACGCGTTCTTACCAGCTCGCTCTCAAATCAAAAAACCCGGCCCTTAGCGGCCGGGTTTTTTGTTTCCCGGCTATGTATTCCACCTTTGCGTGGGAGTGGAACCTTTGGGTTCCAGCCTTGTTTCACCGAACGATGCCGCTCCGGCCGTGGGCGTGACCGGCTTCCAGCCGTCTGCCGCCGGAGGTTTGTCGTGGCGGAGCAGGAGCGCCCAAAATGCAAGAAGATGTCCGGCGGAAGCTGATCAAGGCGGCCATGAAGGCGCCCTATCTCGGGCGTGAGGAGGAGCACCAGCTGGCGTTGCAGTGGAAGGAGCGCCAGGATCAGCAGGCGCTCCATCGCATGATCATGGCACATATGCGCCTGGTCATCGCCATGGCAGGCAAGTTCCGCAATTTCGGCCTTTCGATGAGCGATCTCATCCAGGAAGGTCACGTGGGCCTTCTCGAGGCCGCCGCACGATTCGACCCCGATCGGGATGTGCGGTTCTCCACCTATGCGACCTGGTGGATCCGCGCCTCCATGCAGGATTACATCCTGCGCAACTGGTCCATTGTCCGGGGCGGCACCAGTTCTGCCCAGAAGGCGCTCTTTTTCAATCTGCGGCGCCTCCGCATGAAACTCCAGAAGGCGGGAGGGACGACGCCTACGGAGGAGGTGTATCGCGAGGTGGCCCAGGCACTCCGGGTTTCCGAAAGTGACGTCGCGATGATGGATGCGCGGCTTGCCAATGCCGATACATCGCTGAACGCACCCCTCAGGAGCGATAGCGATCCGACCTCGGAGCGCATCGACTTCCTCATTTGCGACGAACCCCAGCCCGACGAATTGGTGCGCGAAACCATCGACGGCGAACGCCGTGCGCAATGGCTGCATCAAGCTCTCGGGACATTGAACGGGCGCGAGCTCACTATCGTGCGCGAGCGGCGACTCTCTGAAGACGGCGCGACTTTGGAAGCCCTCGGAGCCTCGCTCGGCATCTCCAAGGAACGCGTGCGGCAGATCGAATCCCGTGCGCTCGAAAAGCTGCGGACGGCGTTGGTGAAGCACCATCCGGAGCTTGCAGCCTAAATTCCGGAGACAACAACCTCGATCGATGAAGAGGCATGGATGACAAGCCGCATCTTGCGCAGGGCGGCCCACGCGTTTAGCAAGGGCGCCAGTCTTCGAGACGCAAGAGGCATTCCATGGCAACCCGCAAGCTTTTCCTCCTTCCTGGCGATGGCATCGGCCCCGAGGCGATGGCCGAGGTCTCCAAACTTATCGCCGTTCTGAACGCCGAATTCGGCACAGGCTTCGAGACCGACGCCGGGTTGGTCGGCGGTGCGGCCTATGACGCACATGGCAAGGCCATCTCCGAAGAGGACATGCAGCGCGCATTGGCTGCGGATGCCGTGCTTTTCGGCGCGGTCGGTGGCCCAAAATGGGACTCAGTCCCTTATGACGTGCGGCCGGAGGCGGGTCTTTTGAGGCTCAGGAAAGATATGGAGCTCTTCGCCAATCTTCGTCCGGCGATCTGCTACCCTGCCCTGGCAGAATCCTCCTCCCTTAAGAAAGAGGTGGTGGAAGGCCTGGACATCCTGATCGTACGCGAGCTTACTGGCGGCGTCTATTTCGGCGAGCCTAAGGAGATCATCGATCTCGGCAATGGCCAGAAGCGGGGCATCGACACGCAGATTTACGATACGTTCGAGATCGAGCGCATCTCCGGCGTGGCATTTGAGCTGGCGCGCACGCGCCGCAACAAAGTCTGCTCGATGGAGAAGCACAATGTCATGAAGTCGGGCGTGCTTTGGAAGGAGGTCGTTGCGGCCACCCACAAGGCGAAATATTCCGACGTCGAGCTCACCCATATGCTTGCCGATGCCGGCGGCATGCAGCTCGTGCGTTGGCCGAAACAATTCGACGTTATCGTGACGGACAATCTTTTCGGCGACATGCTGTCGGACGTCGCGGCCATGCTCACCGGCTCGCTCGGCATGCTTCCCTCCGCTTCGCTCGGCGCACCGGACGCGAAGACCGGCAGCCGCAAGGCGCTCTATGAGCCGGTACATGGCTCGGCGCCTGATATCGCCGGCAAGGGCATTGCCAATCCGATTGCGATGATCGCATCCTTCGCGATGTGCCTGCGCTACTCGTTCAACATGGTCGAGGAAGCCGATCGGCTGGAGAAGGCGATTGCATCCGTTCTGGAGGATGGCCTTCGTACGAGGGACATCATGTCGGAGGGAATGCGCGAGGTAAGCACCTCAGCCATGGGCAATGCCATCGTGACCAAGTATCGGGAGCTTTCGGCCTAAGAGAATATGGCAGCAAGTGGGAACCACTTGCTGCCGCGCGATGCGCCGAGCAGAGATGGTGCGGATGCGCGCACGACCGTGAGTGCATTCCGCTCTAAAGCATCGGCTCGAAACCGGAATCGGTTTTTCGGAAAGCACGATGCGTCACTAATTACAGCGTCCTTTGTGCATCCGAATGGACGCGGGGCGCCGTAGATGTGTTTCGGGGCGGAGCCTGTTTCCGCCCCCGCTACAGAAAACCGATGAACCGGCCGCAAACCAGAACGCCTAGCCATAGAAGCATCGAGGCGGCCGCAAAGAAACCTGCGCTCCTTTCCTTCGGCATGCCGTCCTGCTCCGAAGCAAAAATGCGCAATCCCAGCAAATTGAGCCCGGCCAATGCGATCAGCAGCAGCTTCAATTGGAAGGCCGGGTTGAAAACATATTCGCTGGCACGGACGGAAAACAGCAGAAGACCGGTGATGAGGGCGGCACAGAACGCCCCCACCCCAATCCGCCGCATCAGCTTGAGAAACGGTCGACGCTCCTGGGAGACCAAGAAGCCCAGAATCCGCAAATCCATGAGGATCACGCTGGTGAGCAGGCAGCCGATGGCCACGATGTGGGCGGCATTGACGAGCGGATAAATATAAAAGGAAACGCGCAAAGCGCGGACTGGCGCAAGCTGCTCGATCGCGCCAAGGAACTCCACTCAGGCCACCATGGCTATGAGTTCAATTGCTTGGCACGCGGTTTGGATAGACGTCATAGGTCTTTCCGTCGATGATGATTCGCACGGCCTTCATGCGGCGCTCGTTCTGGTCAAGGGAACGATTGCCGATTGCCGTCACATGGGCGCCCGGCTTGGCCGTATCCTCCGAGAAGCCGGCCCGCATGGTTTGAGAGGGAGGCGCCAGTTCCACGCGCCAGCTTTCACCATTCACGTCGACATCCAGGGTGGCGTGCGGATTGCCGACATAGATCTTGGTGATGGTCCCTTCCAGTTCGGACGTCTCGTCCGCCGTCCAGGACCAGCCATGATGCGCGAAGGCCGGATGGGCAATGGCGAGACCAAGAGCGATCGAGGGGCCGAGCAGGCGGCGCGGAGAGAACGGCATCCTCATTGTTAGGGCTCCCTGTTGACAATGACGTAAGGTAATGCGCGGTCTCGCCGGGTCAATTCACGTTCGGGCGAGCAGGGTTGGCAGGAGCCCTTGACCCGATTGACTTCGCCCTGATTCAGCGTAAAAAGCAGCCCGTAAACGGAGATGCCCTGGTCATGCGCGCCACTTCTTCTGCGCGAGACATTGCCAGCATGCTTATCGCCGCCGATCTCGGCGGCGCGGGTTTCCGCTTCACCAAAACGACGGCCAAAACGACCGCGAAAACGGTCTGACCTTCCTTGGCCCGCTCGCTCTCTCCCCGAGACAGGCCGGGGAGGAGAGAAGCCCGCAAGGCCGGCGGGCTCGATCCGAAGCCAGGCGGAGAGGACAGGAGCTTAATTCATGGGTTTCAAGATTGCTGTCGCGGGCGCTACCGGCAATGTCGGCCGGGAGATGCTAAACATTCTCGAGGAACGCGGCTTTCCCGCCGATGAGGTGGTGCCGCTCGCCTCGCGCCGCTCCGTTGGTTCGGAGGTTTCCTACGGCGACAAGACGCTGAAGGTGAAGGCGCTCGAGAATTACGATTTTTCGGATACGGACATCTGCCTGATGTCCGCCGGCGGCACGGTCTCGAAGGAATTCTCGCCGCGTATCGGCAAGCAGGGTTGCGTCGTCATCGATAACTCCTCCGCCTGGCGCTACGACGCCGAGGTCCCGTTGATCGTTCCGGAGGTCAATCCGGATGCGATCGAGGGCTTCCGCAAGAAGAACATCATCGCCAACCCCAATTGCTCGACCGCCCAGCTCGTCGTTGCGCTAAAGCCGCTGCATGACGTGGCCACCATCAAGCGCGTCGTCGTGGCGACCTATCAATCGGTCTCCGGCGCAGGCAAGGAAGGCATGGACGAGCTCTTCGAGCAGACGCGTGCCGTCTTCGTGGCCGACCCGATCTCGACCAAGAAGTTCACGAAGCGCATCGCCTTCAACGTGATCCCCCACATCGACGTCTTCATGGAGGACGGCTTCACCAAGGAAGAGTGGAAGATGACGGCGGAGACGAAGAAGATGCTCGATCCCAAGATCAAGCTCACCGCCACCTGCGTCCGCGTCCCCGTCTTCATTGGCCATTCGGAAGCCGTGAACATCGAATTCGAGAAGCCGATCACCGCGGACGAGGCGCGCGAGATCCTGCGTGAGGCTCCGGGTTGCCTGGTCGTCGACAAGCGCGAGGACGGCGGCTATGTCACGCCCTACGAAAGCGCGGGCGAGGATGCGACCTACATCAGCCGTATCCGCGAGGACGCGACTGTCGAGAATGGGCTCGCCATGTGGATCGTTTCCGACAATCTCCGCAAGGGCGCCGCTCTCAATACGGTGCAGATCGCAGAACTCCTGCTTGCCCGCAACCTCATTCAGCCCAAGAAGCAGGCCGCCTGAGGCCTGCTCATGGTCCTGCGCATAAGGCGCAGGGGGAGCGGCCGCCAGGTTTATCGCGGCCGGTTCTCTTGACGCGATCGGCGCGCGGACACTCAACCCGCGCGCCCCTGACATAACGGGGAATGAAGGCGATGGACTTTGGCGGGATGAATTATGTGGCGATCCTGGTGGCAGCCATTGCAGCATTCGCCTTCGGCGCCGTGTATTACACAGCCCTTAGCAAGCTCTGGATCAAAGCCGCTCGGCTGAAGCCCGAAGAGATGAAGAAAAGTGCGGCCCCCTTCATCACGTCGTTCGTGGCGGAATTGATCATGGCGTGGATCCTTGCCGGCGTTATCGGCCATCTCGGAACCGGCCAGGTCACGTTCTGGAACGGTGTGATTTCCGGCGCCTTCATCTGGCTCGGATTCATAGCGACCACCCTGGCCGTGACCCAAAGATATCAGGGCTTCGGCTGGGGGCTCACCTTCATTGATGCTTTGCATTGGCTCGGCGTGGCCGTGATCATGGGCGCGATTATCGGCGGCCTCGGCGTCTAAGGTCATCGGATTGCGCCCCTATATCTCACACCTTAGTCGTGATGTACTAGACATCATAGATGCCTTCTTGTATATGACTCGTCGTCAGACGGAGCGTCGATGATATCTGCACAACAGATGCGCGCCGCACGCGCCCTACTCGGCATTGACCAGAAGCGTCTTGCCGAAATGTCCGGTGTCTCCCTCCCCACCATCCAACGCATGGAATCGAGCGAAGGTCGAGTGCGAGGCGTGGTGGAAACCTTGACCAAGGTGGTCGAGGCATTGGATGCGGCGGGCGTCGAACTGATCGGCGAGAATGCGCCGAGCACGGGAAGCGGACGCGGCGTGCGTCTCAAGGAAAGCACAAGAAGCAGCGACGCCTGACGCAGCGGCGATTCCACAAACCGGAAGCGGTTTCGGGCTGGAATTGCGGAAAAGGTAACGAGGCCGCTTCGGTTCTCGGGACGGAAAGAGGCTTGAGCAACGCGACCGCCGGGTAGGCCGACGATCCCGCTGCCAGGGGTTAAAAATGCTCGCCCGCACGCAGGCACCAGGTTTTTTCGAACTCTTCACGCCCAAGCTCGTCACAGTGCTGAGGGAAGGCTATGGCCTTCCGTCACTCAAGGCGGATGCCATTGCGGGCCTCACCGTCGCGATCATAGCGCTTCCCCTTTCCATGGCGATCGCCATCGCCTCCGGAGTGGCGCCGGAGCGCGGGCTTTACACCGCGATCGTCGGTGGTTTCGTCGTTTCGGCACTCGGCGGAAGCCGCTTCCAGATCGGCGGGCCCGCAGGGGCATTCATCGTGCTTGTCCTGGCTACGGTGCAGATTAATGGAGTGGACGGGCTTATCCTCGCGACCTTCCTTTCCGGCTTGATCATGCTTGCCATTGGCCTCCTCCAGCTCGGGACATTCATCAAATACGTGCCTTATCCGGTGACTGTCGGCTTCACCTCCGGCATAGCGGTCATCATCCTTGCCAGTCAGCTGAAGGACTTTCTCGGCCTTGCCCTTACAAGCCCGGAACCCGGCCCCTTCCTTCCGAAGATGCAGGCCCTTAGTGCGGCACTACCAACCCTTAATGCATCCGCGTGCGGCATCGCCGTTTTCGCGGCAGCGGTCATCCTTTTGCTGCGCCGTTACCGCCCGCGCTGGCCCGGCTTTCTCATCGCCGTCGTGCTTTCGACAGTGGTGGCCTGGGCTTTTGCTCTTCCCGTGGAAACCATTGGTACTCGTTTCGGGGGCATTCCAGACAGCCTGCCGCTGCCGCAGCTGCCGGATCTGTCACTCGAGAAGATCGTTGCGGTTCTGCCGGCCGCCCTTTCCTTTGCGCTCCTGGGAAGCATCGAAAGTCTTCTCTCTGCCGTCGTAGCGGATGCGATGAGCGGCGGTCGCCATCGTTCCAATGCCGAGCTCGTGGCGCAGGGAACAGCCAATATCGCGTCCTCCCTGTTCGGCGGCTTCTGCGTGACGGGCACGATCGCTCGCACCGCTGCAAATATCCGGGCCGGCGCGCGCGGGCCGGTTTCCGGCATGCTGCACGCGCTGTTTCTGCTCGTCTTCATGGTGGTGGCCGCGCCGCTTGCGCGCTTCATCCCGCTTTCGGCCCTTGCCGCGATCCTGGTGGTGGTGGCGTGGAACATGGCGGAAAAGCATCAATTCGCGGCATTGTTGAGGAGCTCATGGGGAGACGCCCTCGTCCTGCTCGTGACGTTCCTGCTCGTTATCTTCCGCGACCTGATCGAGGGGATCGTCGCAGGCTTCTCCCTCGGCGCACTCCTCTTCCTGCATCGGATGTCGAAGACGATCGAAGTCAGCCATTCCCATCCT
>Ga0182743_1002036_pt1 | contig 18481 bp, 16 predicted proteins | sample eDN3rd30CKraftOP_FD_128522 | JGI IMG/M metagenome (GOLD analysis project Ga0182743, IMG submission 128522) | Enriched Organic Plus compost microbial communities from Emeryville, California, USA - eDNA 3rd pass 30_C Kraft OP (version 2) (version 2) ... | reverse complement strand
GCTGTTGATGCCGAAGATTTCGGGGCAGATGACGATGGCGCCCTTGGGTGAGCCTTCAGGCTTGGCAAGGTACATGTCAAAGGAATGGCCATCTGCAGCGGTAAGACTGACAGTTGTTCCCATAAATCGAGTTCTCCTTGTTTACTTGAATAGCACTTTGGCTTTGAAGTGATGAATCAAGCGGTATCAGGCTATAGATGCATGAACAAAAATTGGATTGCAAAGCAGGCTTTGTCGGTTCTGCGTAATACAGCGGGTACAGTCAGAGTTTGTATTGAGAAGTCAGTTGGATTTATAGAACCCCGCTTTTTTCGTGACTTCCTCCCACTTTTTCAGGTTCTCCTCGACAGTCCGGGTCATTTCCTCCGGGCTACTGGCAATGATGTTGTAGCCCTGCGACTCTAGAAAATCCTTGTTTTTGTGCAATCCTTTGATGATGGCATCGCTGAGCTTTTTCTGGACTGCTGGATCAGCGGTCTTCGGCATGCTGAATCCGTACCATGTGTCAGATACAAAGCCAGTTAGACCGATTTCCTGGAAAGTGGGAACATCTGGTAGCAATGGATTACGTTGTGCGCTGCCAATGGCAAGGATTTTGAGTTTGCCATCTTCTGCAAGCTTCTTGGCGGAAGGAACCTGCACATGCATCATGTCGTGATGTCCGCCAAGTAGGTCTTTCATCGCCGGTGCACCTCCGCGGTAGGGTATGTGCGGAATATCGACGCCGGCGAGTTGTTTCATGAACTCACCCGCAATGTGCTGGGAACTGCCGATTCCAGATGAACCGTAGCTTAACTTCCCAGGATTGGCTTTTGCGTACTCAAGCAGTTCTTTGGCTGAGTTAAAGGGAGAGTCACCTCGGACAACCAGCACAAGCGGTATTGCAACCGCAATCGTGAGTGAGCTGAAGTCTTTCAGTGGATCATAGTTGAGAGTCTTGTAGACATTGGGGTTGGTAGCCATGATTCCGTCAGTGGAGAGCATGAAAGTGTAGCCATCGCCGGGCTGCCTTGAGACGTATTCCGCGGCAAGAGAACCACCTGCTCCAGCCTTGTTTTCTGCAATTACCGGAACACCAAACTGTTCGGACACTTCTTTTGCCACCAGTCGGGATAGTGCATCCGTACTGGCTCCGGCCGCATATGGCACGATGACCTTGATGGGGTGGCTGGGATAGTCATTGGCGGCAAGTGAGGTCGAACTTGCGACAAGAGTTACGGCTGTTGCAGCCACAAGTGTTCCTAGAATCTTCGATCTAAACATGCTTGTCTCCTCTGGTTGTGGTTTGGGGCTTTGCGCAATACAGCGGTGGGCGACTGTCTAACAGCACAATCCGCAACCTCTAGCCTTGAATGGCATTTCTTGGTGTCACTCAGTAGGCTTAACAGTCGCTTGTCATTCAACCGAGTTTGTTTCTGCGACCGATCATGGCAGTCACGATAGTCAGGTGTTGCCGCTCCTCCTTGGAATGCAAACAGTTGACGATGCTTTGGTTTTCAACCTATTTGCCGAAGATATCGGTGTCTAGGGAAGTTACCTAGAGTGTTTGGGTTGACACATCTTTTGCTGTAATCCTAGCATTAATTAATAAATAAACAATTCGCATAGCGAAAATTAAAGCAAATCGAAAAAGGGGAGGCAAGTGAAATTACCAATGAGGAGGCGCTGCACCCGATTTGTCTGTGAGGGTGTAGACAGATGAATGCACAAAGAATCGTGTCAGTAGTGTGGTTCGCTTTTGGTGCGGCAGTGGCCTACGAGTCGCTTGATCTTGGTTTGGGTGAAGGAGGAGAGCCTGGATCAGGATTCATGCCGTTCATTGCGGGTCTATTTGTCTGTGCGATGGCTGTCATCGTGTTCTTGCAGACCTTTGTCAACCAGGAACTGAAGCTGTCGACCTTTGCAGAGCACTGGAAGGGGGGCAAGTGGCACAGGGCGATATGGATTGTGTTGTTGTCGGTCCTGTTTATTGAAGCCATGAATGTGCTCGGCTATTTCGTTTCAAGCGTAATGCTGCTGGTAATCATCATGCGGTATCTTGAACACCTGTCATGGACCAAGTCAATTGTTGTTCCGGTGGTGACAGTGGCTGTCACCTATCTGCTTTTTAGCTGGATGTTGGATACCACGATGCCAAGAGGCATCTTGGGACTGTGGTAGGAGCGGACAATGGATTTGATTGACAATATTGTGATGGGGTTCTCTGTCGCCTTCCAGTGGTACAACTTGCTGTTTTGCTTTGTTGGCGTTCTGATTGGTACCCTGATTGGCGTGCTTCCCGGTCTAGGCCCCGTTGGAACCATGGCAATCCTCTTGCCGATTACATTCGGGATTTCTCCTGTGACAGCCATCGTGATGCTGGCGGGAATCTATTACGGGGCGCAGTATGGTGGCTCAACGACTTCGATTCTTGTCGGTATCCCTGGGGAAGCATCGTCGGTCGTGACAACCCTTGATGGATATGAAATGGCCAAGCAAGGCCGCGCAGGCCCTGCTTTGGGTATCGCGGCATTTGGATCATTCATTGCGGGTACCTTGGGTATTGTCGGACTCATGTTGATGTCTGCGCCGTTGGTCAAGTTTGCACTGAAATTCGGTCCGGCCGAGTATTTTTCGCTAATGGTCATGGGGTTGGTCATCCTGACATTCCTGGCGCAGAAGTCAATGGTCAAGGCCCTGATGATGGCAGGCGTTGGTCTCATCTTAGGCTTGGTCGGGTTGGACAATATGACGGGCTTGCCTCGCTTCATCCTTGGTAATGCCGAATTGCTCGATGGCATTGGTATTGCTCCGCTGGCCATGGGGCTTTTCGGCATCTCGGAAATACTGCTTAACGTTGAGCAGGAGATCAAGCGCAGCGTCCTAGTCAAGCGGGTCAAGAACCTGTTGCCTAACAAGGAGGACTGGAAACAGTCGACTGGGCCAATCGCAAGGGGAACATTGATTGGATTCTTGGTCGGTATTCTTCCTGGCGGTGGGACAGTCCTTTCATCATTCCTTTCCTATGCCGTAGAAAAAAGGGTATCCAGGCATCCTGAGCGTTTTGGCAAAGGGGCGATCGAAGGTGTGGCTGGTCCCGAAGCTTCTAACAATGCAGCTTCACAGGCTGGGTTCATTCCTTTGCTCTCTCTGGGGATCCCCGCCAGCGCAGTGATGGGTATCTTGCTGGGGGCGTTGATGATTCATGGCGTCCAGCCCGGTCCGTTGCTGATGAAGAATGAGCCAACACTGTTCTGGGGGGTGGTCGCGAGCATGTATATCGGCAACATAATGTTGCTGGTCCTGAACCTGCCTTTGATCGGGATTTGGGTCAGATTGCTGTCAGTTCCCTATAGCGTTCTGTTCCCGATCATCCTCTTTATTGCCTTGACCGGTGCTTATGTCGTGAATAACAGCACGCTTGATCTTTATCTCATGCTTGGTTTCGGGGTGATAGGGTACTTGATGCGCAAGTTCGAGTACGAGCCTGCACCATTGATTCTGGCTTATGTCCTGGCTCCTTTGCTTGAGATTTCGTTGAGGCAATCCCTGATTATTTCCGGTGGCGATCCAAGCATTTTTGTGACTCGTCCGATTTCACTGTTCTTTATCGTGGTTTCAGCTTTGTTGGTGATTTCGGCGGTCGTGCCTGCGATTCGCTCAAGGAGGCAGGAAATCGTGGCTCAAGCTGAGGAGGAGGTCTGACTTACCGGTTGTTTTGGCAATTGAAACTTGCCTGACTTAAGGCAGTTCTGGAGGAGACAAACAAAATGAAACTAAGATCGATTGCTGCATCAATAATGATGCTTGTAGGTGTTACGACAGCAGGTTCAGTTGCTGCTGCATATCCTGACAAACCAATCACGATGCTTGTGGCCTATGCTGCAGGTGGCACGACTGATGTGACAGCGCGTGCTCTAGCTCAGGGGCTTGAAAAAATCCTGGGTGTGCCTGTGACCGTAGATAACAAGGGCGGTGGTGGTGGTACCGTGTCGGCAACTTTGCTAGCCAACGCCAAACCGGATGGCTATACGCTTCTGGTGTCGTCTACTGGCGTGCTGAGCATGCGTCCCCTGATGATGAAGGTGGCTTACAAGCCATCCGACTTCATACCTCTTATGCAGTACACGGAGTACGTTGGTTCGCTGGTGGTGCGTAAGGATTCTCCTCTGGATACCGTTGAGAAGTTTATCGAGCATGCCAAGAAAAATCCTGGCATGACCTATGCCTCATCAGGGGCCAATACCCAGCAGCAGATTGCAGTTGAAACCCTGGCCAAGTGCAAAGGTCTGACCTTCAAGCATGTGCCCCAGAAGGGTGGTTCTGGTTCGAATACCCAGTTGATGGGTGGACACGTGGATTTCATTGCAGGCTCTGGTTCACACCTGCCGTTTGTTGAGCAGGGTGAGTTCCGTGAACTACTGGTGTTCCACCGTGAGACAAGGGACCCAACCAAGCCTGATGTACCTATCATGACCGACATTGGCTGCCCACCCAGCAACCCTGCCCTGGGCATGGTTGTGCTTGCACCCGCAGGCCTGCCTGCCGATATCCAGAAAAAGCTGGAAGATGCGCTCAAGACTGTTGTTGAGGAGAAGTCCTTTCAGGACCTTCTCACGAAATACAACTTGACTTTTGACTACAAAGGTTCAGAGCAGCTCATGAAAGACCTGCCCAAGGAAATTGACTGGTACAAGAATTACCTGACTGAAGCTGGGCTGGTTGCGAAATAAGTGCATCGTTTAGTCATTGACCTTTTTGTTGCTGTGGGGCCGGGCTGAAAACATGGTGTTTTGACCTTGATCAGTAAGTCCGGCCCGACTGTCGGCTGTAGTGCAATCGGGTGATGTTCTTGCGGAAACGAGATTATCCCGATCCCGCAAACTGTTAGCAAAAGTATTGACACAACCTGAACACACAAATTAGCCTTGCTCTAACTTCAATAAAGTAAATTGTTAATTCGCATTGCGAAATTCGGGACGGAGACATGGTAGAGGATGCTGCGATTTCACCACTCAAGGGAGTAAAGGTCATTGAGGTCGGTGTCGCCATGGCAGGACCTTTTTGTGGCATGACCTTGGGTGACTATGGTGCTGATGTCATCAAGATAGAAAAGCCGGGAACCGGGGACGAAAGCCGAGGATGGCAGCCTTATTTTCCCAACAGGCTGTCGTATTACTACGTTGCTGCCAACAGGAACAAACGCAGCCTGTCCATCGACCTGAAAGCAAAGGAAGGTGCGGAGCTGTTTCGGGAGTTGGTCAAAGGTGCAGATGTTGTGATCGATAACTATAGGGTTGGTGCACTGGATGGACTCGGGCTTGGTTATGACGAGCTTTCCAAGATAAATCCGCGGCTTATCTACTGCAGTATCAGCGGTTTTGGGCCGAACGGGCCAAAAGCACAAGAACGGGCAAACGACCTGTTCATGCAGGCTTATTCCGGGAACATGAGTATTACTGGCGAATTTGGTCGTGGGCCAGTTAAGGCCGGAATTTCCATCGCGGATGTTGGCGCTGGTATGTTCGGTGTCATAGGCATCATGATGGCGCTATATGCGCGGATTACCACTGGAAAGGGTCAGCGTGTAGACACATCTTTGCTTGAAGGCCAGGTGGCCATGCTGTCCTATCACCTGACATCGTATTTCGCTTCAGGAAGGGTACCCATCCGCCGGGGGGCTGGTTCACAGTTGTCGGTGCCCTATCAGGCATTTAAGGCCAAGGATGATTGGGTCATTGTTGCCGCCTTCACCGAGCGCATGTGGCAAGGAGTATGCCGCGCAATCAGACATCCGGAATGGGCGGAGGATGAACGGTTCTGCATTGCTGACCGCAGGGCTGCCAATCGAGACATTCTTATCCCGATGCTGGAGCAGGCTTTTGCCACCGAAACAGTTGAGCACTGGACACGGGAGCTCGGAAAAGAAGGCGTTCCGTGCACGGCGGTCAACTCCATTGACAAAGTGGTGGTCGATGAACAGGTTCTGGCTCGCGAGATGATTGTTCAGATTGAGCATCCGGATTCGGGCTTGCTGAAGATGGCGGGCTTGCCCGTCAAGCTATCCGAGACACCGGGATCGGTTCGCAGGTATCCGCCGAACCTGGGCGAGCACTCCGTTGAAATTCTCAAGGAACTGGGGTTCGCAGAAAACAGAATCAATGAGTTGGTCGACAAAGGTGTGCTTTACGTCGACAAGAAACAGACTGCCTGATAGCAGAACAATAACAATGCCAAGGAGACAATCATGAATCCACTGACCCGGCAGCTTGGAGAATTCGTTGCAAAGACAACATTCTCAGACATCCCTGAGCAGGCATTAGCAACAATCAGGTTCGGAATTACTGATTGTGTGGGCACGACACTGGCGGGTAGAAACGAACCGCCCCCACAAATCCTGAAGCAGGTGCTGGATCCCGTTCCCGGAAAATCCACCTTGCTGTTTGATGCCAAAACCAAGATCAGGGCACCCGAAGCGGCATGGATCAATGGTGCTGCTGCACATGCCCTGGATTATGACGATGTTGCCTTGCGCGGTCACCCGAGTACGGTGTTGGTTCCTGCAATCCTGGCCGAAGCAGAAGAGCTTGGGGCCAGCGGGAAAGACGTTGCGCTGGCTTATGCCGTTGGCTATGAAGTATGGGCGGCCATTTGTAACCGTGACCCTGACCAGCACCATAACAAAGGTTGGCATCCCACCGGGATTTTTGGTGCCATTGGCGCTGCTGCGGCGTGCGCAAAGCTGCATGGGCTTTCGGAAGAGAAGGCCGCGATGGCCATTGCACTGGGAGCCTCGCAAAGTGCAGGGATCATGGCGAACTTCGGCACCATGACCAAGCCATTTCATGCTGGAAGGTCAGCGCATTCTGGTTTGATCGCAGCCAGATTGGCCAAGGCAGGATTTACCTCGTCCATGGATGCGCTTGAGCATCCTCAGGGGTTTCTGGCGGCTGTTTCGCCCAACGCCAGGGTCGACCGTGAATCTGTAACCCAGATTGGCAAAGAGTGGAATCTGATCAACCAAGGTATCTCGATCAAGAAATATCCTCTGTGCTTCTGTACCCACCGAGCACTCGACGGGATGCTGGATCTGCTTGCTAGGCATCCTGTGAAAGCTGATCAGGTGCAGGCAGTCAGGGTCACGACCAGTCGTCGCAATGTCACGATCTTGAGGAACAACAATCCCCAGACTGGGCTTGAGGCCAAGTTCAGCATGCAGTTTGCAATGACCAGCTGCATCGTGGCCGGAAGGGCTGGGCTCAATGAGTTGACAGACGCATTTGTCCTTCGGCCAGATGTCCAGGAGTTGCAGAAGAAAGTGACCGTCATCCCGACGGATGAAGAAGACCCTGCCAAGCCAGGCTATGCCATTTTCGATCTTGTCGAGATTGATCTCAAGGATGGCACAAAGCTGGTGAGTGACAAGATAACTCAAGTGCGAGGTGATGCATCCAGCCCACTTAAGCCAGAAGAATTGTGGATGAAGTTCGAGGATTGTGCTCGGGCTGGGGACGTCAGGGATTTTGGTGCGCGCGAGCTGTTTGATGCGCTGATGTCGATAGAAACTCAAAGGGATGTGCGCGACTTGCCTGGACTGCGTCATCAGTAAGCGTAAAGGATCGGAAACATGAAGCCAAAAGCAGTTGTGGTGACAGGTGCAAGTTCAGGTCTTGGGTTGGCGATAGCTACTGCGATTGCGAAGGATGATGGCTTGCACGTTGTTACTGTGCAGCGTCGCAAGTCGCCTTTAGTCCGGCCGAATGTGCATTTCTTTGAGTGCGACTTGCTGCAAGAGGATGCGATTCGTGTCACAACGGCATCGATCTGTGAACAGTTTGATGTCTTGGGTCTGGTCAATAACGCCGGAAGCGGTGGTGCCATGACTGCAGATAGCGTGTCATGGGAAACGATCGACAGGCTTAATAGGCTTCATGTTCGTGCGAGTCTGCTCATGATGCAAGGGTTGCTCTCCTGCATGAAGGCAAACCGATACGGACGCATCGTCAATATCGGTTCACGTGCCCAATTAGGTAAGCACGGACGATCTGCTTATGCATCAAGTAAGGCGGCGTTGCTGGGTATGACCCGCGTCTGGGCGCTGGAGCTTGGAGAGTTTGGCATCACGGTCAACATGGTGGCACCAGGACCCATTGCCACCGGACTGTTTGTGGCACATACACCGGTTGGTAGCGAGCGCTATGAGGCGCTTAAAGAGTCTATTCCAGTGCGCAAAGTGGGTGAACCGGAGGATGTTGCGCATGCAGTGGAATTTTTCTTGTCACCGGGCAGCGGATATATCACGGGGCAGGTGCTTTACGTCTGTGGGGGTATGTCAGTTGCAGCGGTCACCATCTAGGGGCGGGGATGGTTCGGATAAATGGTGATGCACGTCACGGGAAAGTTGCAAATGCATAGACGGGGAGGCGAACAAAAGTGAAAGAAATCATGGAGCAACTCAAGCCATTTATTGGTTTGAGTACCAGTCAGGAAGTCGCTTGCGATGTCGTGGAGCGCGGTGCGGTGCGTCGGTATGCACAGGCCATCATGTATGAAGATGAAATCTTCAATGTGCCCTGTGATCGCAATGCAAAGTTTGGTGGACCGGTGGCTCCACCGCTATTTGCAACCCACATGTTCAGGCGGCCTTTCGGTACCTCTGATCCGATCCAGGCCAATGCAAACAACCCGGATTTCGATGGAATAGTTGCCGCGACATCATCTTCGGGGCTGCCCGAGCTGACTCCGCTTAAGGGGTTTGCTTTGCTCAACGGCGGCAGTGAGATCGAGTTTTTCAAGTATCCGAACCATGGGGATACCGTCAGCGTTGTATCGAAGTATCACGATATCACCTTGCGCGAGACCTCCAAGGGTCCCATGTTCTTTGTGGTTGTTGAGTCGAGCTATTCCAACCAGAAGGGGGAGCTCTTGATAAGGACAAGAAGAACCCAGATCAGGAGACGCTAATCATGACCGAGAAGACAGAACGGTTTTTTGAGGATGTGCAGATCGGTGAAGAACTGCCGGTGCTGGAGAAGGGGCCGCTAGGAACGGCGCACCTGATGCGTTGGTCTGCAGCGATGGAGAACTGGCACAAGATCCACTACGACGAAAAGTTTGCAATAGAGCATGACAAGCTGCCAGGCTTGTTGATCAACGGATCACTTAAACAGCAGTTTGTCATGGAGCTGCTGGCTCGGTGGGCGGGCCAAAAAGGTTGGCCATGGAAAGCGAGTTTTCAGTTCCGTGCGATGAACCTTGTGGGCGAGAAGCTGCGGATCTGGGGCAGGGTGGTGAATAAGACTGAGTACCCAGACTACGGCGTTGTTGAAATTGAGCTAGGCATCTTGAACGATCAGGACAAGGAGTCTACGCCCGGCAAGGGCATGGTGGCTCTGCCATATCGTAATGGCAAACCGTTGCCGTATCCATTCGTTCCGCCCGTTGAATCAGTGAGTGCCGCCTGAACTGATGTTCGGCAGTGGCGCCAGACAATAGGAGAAGGTCATGTCAGATTTACCAAGCTATATCAGGATCAACGAGGAAGGCCCGCGCGAAGGGTTCCAGATAGAGAAGGGACCAATTACCACTGAACAGAAGATTTCCTTGATCAACAGCCTGTCCCAGACAGGGTTGAAGCAAATTCAGGTCGTGTCGTTTGTTCCTCCCAAGAATGTGCCTGGAATGGCTGACGCGGATGATGTTGTCCGTGGATTTACACGCTATCCAGGGGTGGACTATGTTGCTCTCTGGCTTAATGAAAAGGGTCTGAGAAGAGCGTTGGATGTTGGTGCGGGCAAGCTTGACATCCGTGGCTCGATATCACTTTGCGCTTCAGAAAAGTTTCTGCTGAGAAACCAGAAGCGTACCCTCGAAGAGAACTCGGCTGCTGCGCGCTCGATTGTCCAGATGTATCTGGAGAATGGTGTGCCGGTTAACCGTTTGAGTCTGATGGCAGCGTTTGGTTGCAACTTTGAGGGAGATATCCCTGTTGAGCGTGTCGTAGCCATGGTCAAGGAGATGGTTGATCTGGCCGCAGAATACAAAATCAAGCCCGAGTATGTGTCGCTGGCAGACACCATGGCATGGGCAACGCCAAAGTCGATCAAGAAAGTGGTTGGTGCAGTAAGGAACGCGTTTCCGGATTTACCGATTTCATTGCACCTGCACGATACCCGCGGCATGGGCATTGCCAATGCCTATGCCGGTATGGAGATGGGCGTCGCCATCTACGATGCGTGTGTTGCCGGGTTGGGTGGCTGCCCCTTTGCTGCACATAAGGGGGCTGCTGGCAATGTCTGCACAGAAGACTTGGTGTTCATGTGCGACGAAATGGGTATTGAGACCGGCGTTGACCTTGAGAAACTCATTGAGTCAGCACACCTGGCTGAAGAAATTGTCGGTCATCCATTGCCGGGATCGGTCAAGAGTGGTGGATCACTGGCCAGGTTGCGTGAGGCTGTGAAACAGGCCAAGTCGGCTTGATGTAAGCAGTGATTGAAATGCCAAAGGGTTTCGTCAGGTGTCAGGGATAACAATGTCGGCGTTAAGTGGAATCAAAGTTCTTGACTTGAGCCAGGCTATTGCTGGGCCGTTTGCTTCCAGGTTGCTGGCAGACCTCGGAGCCGATGTGGTGCGCGTAGAAGATCCGGGTAGTCCGGATCCAATGCGTCAGGAACAAGATGGCATCCCGGCGGATGAAACCCGGCTGATGTTCGAGTTCCTGAACTGGAACAAGCGCAGCATCGAACTCAACTTGTCGTCACCAGAAGGCAAGGAAGTTTTACGGGAGTTGGTTCAGACTTGCCACATCATGTTTGAAAGTTATCAGCCTGGCTATCTTGCTTCGCTAGGGCTGGAATATGAGCAGTTGCAAGCGTGGAATCCCGCGCTGGTCTTGGTATCTGTTACACCATTTGGACAGTCAGGACCTTACTCAGGTTTTAACGACAGCGATCTGGTTTTGCAGGCTATGAGCGGCATCATGCGTATTAGTGGCAGGGTGGATCGGCCTCCGCTCAAGCACGGTCTTGACCAGAGTTACTTTTGTGCCGGATTAAATGCAGCTTATGTTGCATTGGCGGCCTACTTCGCTGCGTTACGGCAGGGTATAGGCGAGCATGTGGACCTATCGATCCACGAATGTCTGGTCTCAGAGCTGGTCATGAACCAGCCTATGTACACATTTGCGGGTGTTATCCAGAACCGGCGTGCCGTTGTCCAGGATCCATTTGCAGGAGAGCCTATTGCAGTCAAGAATGGATATGTTTCATTCCAGACTGGAGGAGGGTCGCCAATCCAAACGCTGGCTGATGTGTTTGGTGACGACAGGTTTCGCAACCCCGACTATGCCAGGGGTGTTTATCGGATAGAACATGCAGACCGGATCAATGCAGAAGTCTCGCAGATGATCGGTCCAATGGATGCCAGAGAGGCATTTCTCAAGGCGGCCGAACACCGGCTTCTTGCCGGGTTCGTGCAGACAGCAGAGAACCTATTGACTTGTCCCCAATTGCAGGAAAGGGGGTTCTTCGTTGATATGGAGGTCGACAATCTTGGGTGGTTCAAGTTTCCAGGCAGGGTGCTTTCTTTGTCGGGCGGCATTGCCAGCAAGCCCAAACCCGCCCCTAGGATGGGGGAGCATACCCAGCAGGTGTTGCAGGAACTGCTGGGTACCACGCCAGCGCACAAGGATTCGCATGCTGCCAAGGCAGAGCTCCCTCTTAAAGGGATAAGGGTCCTGGACCTGTCAACGGTGTTTGCTGTTCCTTATCTCGGCGGTTTGATGGCCGACCTGGGAGCGGAGGTGATTAAGCTCGAGTCACCTACAAGGGTTGACCAGTCGCGTAAGCCGACGACAGGGCCGTACCTGAACAACTCCCCTGGCGATGAGCCGTGGAATGAGGCAGGTATCTTTTATGTCCTGAACCGTGGCAAAAAGTCAGTCGTGATTGACCTTTCGCAGGAAGAAGGCAGGGCAATACTGCGCGACTTGGTTGAAAAGGTGGATGTTCTGTTGGAGAACTTTACCCCTCGTGTCTTGCGCAAGTGGGGGCTCGGGTATGACGAGCTAAGAAAAATCAATCCGCGGTTGATATTGCTTTCCAACACTGGCTATGGCCAGACTGGGCCCTGGGCCAACTTCCCTACACAGGGAACGACGCTCGAATGCACCATGGGAATTGCCAACTACACGGGATACCGTGACGACAAGCCTTGGAAAGTTGGTCAGTCCTACCCGGATTTTTTGGCATGCTGGTCTGGCTTGATCGGCGTCTTCGCGGCTTTGATTGAGCGGGAGCGCACAGGTCTTGGGCAGGCTATAGATATCAGTATGTATGAAATCGGGGTCTCCTTGGTTACTCGTGCACTTTTGCATTACCAACTGAGCGGAAATGAGCTGCCACGCATAGGCAATGAGGATTTTGCTTTTGTGCCGAGCAACTTGTACCGCTCCAGGGGCGAGGATCAGTGGGTGGCGTTGACCGTCAAGAGTGACGGTCAATGGCATGCATTGGCAAGGATGATTGGCGATCCTATCTTGATGGACGAGAGTTTGGGCAGGCTTTCCGAAAGGCACAGGCGCAGGCATGAGATCGATAAAGCGATAGAAAACTGGACAGCATCACAAGCGAATGTGGAAGTGATGGAGAAACTGCAGGCAATAGGTATTGCCTGTGGCGCGCTGTTCAATGCACGTGACCTGCTTCTTGATGGGCATTTGCGTGCAAGAGGTTTCTACGAAGTTGTCTGCCATCCGCAGCCAATTGGCAACAAGCCTTTGATCGGTAGGCCATACCGGTTGCGCAACAGGCAAGTCAGGATTGCGGGGCCGGCTCCCAAGTATGGCCAGCACAACAGGGAGATCCTGACGGGTTTGTTGCGCTATGACAGCGACAGAATTGCGCATCTTTATGGCCAAGGAGTTGTCTACGACCGTCCAGCACAGGCGTACAAGGCCGAGCCCATGCCCCTGCAAGCCATGCTGTCACAGAAGATCATTTCGGCGGTGGTGCCTGATTTTGAACAGGAAATTGCTAAGGCGTACCCTCTAACGACTACGAAGGGGGAACCTGCTTTTTGAAAATGCTGAAGAAAAGTTTTCAAGGTGAGATCAAGAAGAATTCAACAGTTACTGGAGGAGTAAACGATGGAATTTGGGTGGACTGCGGAGCAAAAGGAATTGCGCAGTGAAGTTCGGGCTTTCATCAAGGAGCATGTGACGCAGGCTGTGCTTGATGAAATCGAGCAGAACATGCACAAGATGGAAGAAAAACAAGGCCGCCAGACCGGCAAGCCTGGGCCGCTGCTACTTGAACTCAGGAGAAAGATTGGCGAGAGGGGCTGGCTTGGCTACAGCTACCCCAAGGAGTATGGTGGTGGTGGCGGCGACATGATCGGCCAGTTCATCATCGAAGAGGAGTTCTTGCGTGCCGGCATCAACGTGAGTCTGGCTGGCAGTGGTGCACCCGCCATTATGGCTGCTGGCACCGAGGAGCAGAAACGCCACTACCTGCCTAAGTTGATCAACTTGGAGTATTACTTCGCATTGGGTTTTACCGAGCCCCATGCCGGTGCAGACCTGGCGGCACTGCGTTGTCGTGCGGTACGCGATGGTGAATACTTCGTGATCAACGGTCAGAAGATGTACACCACAGGTGCGCATATCGCAACCCACATGTACCTGATGGCAAGGACTGATCCAGATGCTCCTTTGCATGATGGGATCTCGATCTTCATTTTCCCGATGGACACCCCGGGGATCACGGTGCGCCCCTTGTGGACAATCCAGAACAACCCACGTGCGCCAAGAGGCACTTGCTATGGTGAGGCGCGCAGTAATGAGACTTTTTTCGACAACGTCAGGGTGCACGAGTCTTGCCTGCTTGGCCGGGAAAACCAGGGATGGCGGGTTGGTGCCATGGGATTGAATCTGGACAGGGTAGGTGCGGCTCGCTATCTCAGGTCAGTCTTGCGCGATGAGGACATTGTTAACTTCCTGAAATCGTCTTCCTTCGATGGTTACGAGCCCCGCAAGAATGATGCGATCCGGGACAAAGTTGCCGAAATGTGGATCGAGGCACAGGTTTGCCGTCTGATGACATTGCGTAGCATGTCTATCGTGAAACGGGGCGGCAACTTTACCTACGAGGGCTCGGCAGAAAAAGTCTGGTCACCAGAGCATGGTGTTCGTGTGACTGAAGCCATCACCCAGATCCTGGGACCCTATGGAGCACTTTTGAATGGATCCGAAGATGCCATTCTCAGCGGTGTCTTCGCTCACAACGTAATGGGTGCTTTCCAGTCTGGCATCAACCATGGCAGTGTGCAGATCATGCGCGACCAGGTTGCCAAACGGGGATTGGGAATGCCAAGCATCAAGACACGCAGGTCACGCTGATGTTTTGCCAGCGAAGAACAGATTAGAAAGAAAGGATAAGAGCTATGGACGTATTGTTGACCGATGATGAACGCATGATCCAAGAGAGCGCCCGTGCTTTCCTGGAAGGTGAGTGCCCGACTGAGCTGGTCCGTGCTGTTGAAAAGGATCCACTGGGCTACAGCCCAGAACTCTGGAAAAAATGCGTGGAAATGGGATGGCCCGGATTGGCGCTGCCAGAGGAGTACGGTGGCCAGGAATTGCCTCTGCTTTACCTTGGGATCGTTATTCAGGAAGTTGGCCGCGCTATTGCTCCAATTCCATTGCTGACATGCAGCGTGTCTTCACTGGCAGTGGCCAAGCATGGTTCAAAGCAGTTGAGTGAAGAAACACTGCCGTCCATTGTCGATGGCTCGGCCATCATGACGTTTGCAGTGCAGGAGGCGGATCCCAGACTCAAGCCCGACGCTATCAAGTGCACGGCAAAGCAGGACGGGCAGGATTTTGTCATTAGCGGGACAAAGTGCTTTGTGGATAACTTCCCATCCTCTGACTACATTCTTGTTGCATGCCGTACAGGTGATGACAAGGGTTCGGGCGAGGGGATCAGCCTGTTTGTAGTTGATTCCAAGTCACCTGGAATCACATATTCTCCCCTGGTCAGTCTAGCCAAGGATGCTCATGGAAAGGTTCACTTTGATAATGTGCGAGTGCCTGCAGGCCGCCTCGTTGGGAAACTGAATCAGGGCTGGGCTGTTGCACGCGAAATGCTTGATCTGGCTACGGTTCTCCTGTCATTGCAGATCCTGGGTGCTACACGCAAAGATGCGGAAATGGCTATCGAGTACTCCAAGTATCGTGAGGCATTCGGGCAGCCGATCGGTGCATTCCAGTCAATCCAGCATACTTGTGCTGACATGATCATCTGGATAGACGGTGGAGATCTTCTGAGCTACGAAGCACTCTGGAAAATTGATAACAATATGCCAGCGGCTGTCGAGGTTTCCCAAGCAAAAGCGTTCGTAAACGAGAAGTGTCAGGCTGTAGTTAGAAACTCGCAGTCCATACATGGTGGTATCGGATTCATGATGGAATTTGACCTGCACCTGTGGCTCAGGCGAGTCAACGCTTGGACCATGCGGCTGGGGACCAGTCATGAACATAGGGCAAGGATTGCCGCTGCCTTGCTTGATGTGCCGGGAAATGTCCGTCTGGGTGATGAGGTCGTGGCGGTTGGAGTCTAGTGACAGCAGGAGTTAAAGATGGCAAAAATGAAATGCATTGTATGCAACAAGGAAATTGATATCGAATCAGCGGACAGCACCTCTGGAGAAACGGCATTTGGTGCGCGTGAAATTGATCCCAGCAAAGGTACTCGCCAGTTTTACGATGGCCAGTGGATCTATTTTGATTCACTGAATTGCCGGACAAAATTCATGATTGCGCCGCAAAAGTACTTGTCAGGGGGCTCATCAAGCTGACATTCGGAATGCAGGCCGGTCTGGGCAGGGCTCCTGCCTGGATCGAGTGGCCGGAAAAACTGGTTAGAGGGTGGTTTGCCAGCATAGATGGTAGTTGGTAATGATGCATCGGCACAGGGTCAACGTTCAATTTCCAGCAGAGAAAGAGGGGAGATAAAGTGCGGTTATTGTCTTTTAATGATTACCGGGTCGGGATCGTAGTGCAGAACCAGGTTGTGGATGTAACTGATGTTGTTGACCCGGGATCAGCCGTTGTCCCAGAGGACAGGATGCTACACCTGATTAACCAGTTCGATGAGTTGAGAAGCCATCTGGAGCGAAAGGTCAGGCAAGGAGGAGGTGTTGCCTTGGCCAGCATTGGCAGGATACTCCCTCCGATACCCAAGCCGCGCAATATTGTCTGCATGGCTGTCAACTACATGGAGGATGGTACGCTCAAGGAGCCTGCGCCCATCAATGCTTTTCATAAGTCACCTGCTGCCATCATCGGTGATGGCGACACTATGGTGTTGCCTGATGTGCCTGCGACTGTGTTTGAAGGGGAGGCTGAACTCGCGATCGTAATCGGCAAGCGTGCCAGTAATGTTTCAGCAAAAGATGCCACGCAGCATATCTTCGGATATATGAACTTTATTGATGGTTCAGCACGCGGTCTAGGTCCGACAAGTAACTTTTTCTTCCAGATGAAATCCAGGGATACATTTGCCCCGATCGGACCTTACATTGTCACTGCCGACGAAATTCCTGATCCGCAGTCGTTGCAGGTCAAGCTGTGGAACAATGGTGATTTGATGCAGAACTTCAACACTGACGATATGGCGCACAAGATTCCGCGTTGCGTTGAGTGGGTGAGCTCAATCCATACTCTGGAACCAGGTGACATCCTTGCTACAGGTACCAACCACCGCGGGTTGCATCCATTCCAGGATGGCGACCAGATTGAGCTTGAAGTTGAAGGACTTGGCAGGTTGCATATCCAGGTCAAGGATCCGCTGAAGCGGACTTGGCAGAGACAGACACGACTTGAACGACAGCAACTGGGCTTGCAGTCACCCAATCCACCGCAGCTCAGTGGCAAGTATGCTAAATCAGACTGATCATCTGGGAAAAATGTGGGACTGAAAGCCAGTCCCACAATTGTTTATGCGCTGACTTTATCGGCTTTTAGTGACAACTGCGCCAGTTCAACTACCTCTTGCAATCGTGGTGCCACTTTGGATTTGAGCAACTTGATCGGCAACACCTCAGCCGGGGCACCACAGTTCAATACATGAATCTGTGTGCCTTTCGGATCCCAGAATGGAATGGCTACTGCGTTGATGTGCTTGTGATAGATACCGCTGTTGATGATGTAGCCAGTCTCTTCGTATTGATCTATTGCCGACCGGATATTTTGTTCAAGAAAGGCCTTTTCAGGATGCCCTTTGGGCAAGAGTTGTTCAAGCACTTCAGATCTTTCTTCTTCAGGAAGAATTGCCAGGTAACCCCAGCCAAACGATGACCGGACGATCGGCAGGCGAGAACCAACGTTCAGGTTGACCAGCAAAACTCCATTGCCTCTGGCACGCTGGGTGATGACCATGTGGTCATCATCCCGGACGGCCATGGACACCGCAGCATCGAAATCGATCGCAAGCTGGTGCATGGCTCTGCGAACAGTGTCATCAAATCCCAAAGTGACCAAGGCACTGTACCCAAGGCTAAGAATGGGGGCGCCGATCTGTAATTTGTCGTTGCTTTTGTTCTGAACAAGAAAACCACACTGGATCAATGTGTAGCAAAGCCTCCAGACAGTGGGTTGAGGCAAACCAGTCATGCGCGCAATTTCGATTGATCCAAGTTCGGTATGTTCAGCATCAAAGCACTTCAGGATATTAAGTCCCCTTGCTAAGGCAGTCACAAATTGGCGGTCTTTGGCTTGCTTCCTGATGTTTTCTGAATTTTTTTTCTCTTCTGGACTGGGTTTGCGCATCGTGTGCCTTTATACAAATTCGTCGCGATGTTGTCTTAAGTAAATGCCGGAATGGTGAGTTGCTTACATTGATGATGAAAGCGACAGCTGGTCTATCTTCTTCCGAAAGCAACCTTCGATTTTGTGATTCAGCTTTTGACTGGGATCATGGTTTGCCGAGGTGGCTGTGTCATTTTATATCGGATATTCCACTTATTTTAGCGTGTTTGGCATTTGACTAAGATAAAGGGAAATAAATTTTTGAGTGTGGAAGTTTTCTTCCCAGAAATTGCTATTGGAAAGAAAGCCTCTGGTAGTGGCGATTCTTTGAAAAGGCCTGGGTTTCATGGTTTGCAGTAAAGCTAACCTTAGTTTTTATGGTGGCAGAATGGTTTATAAGCAAAATTTCTGATGGGGAAATAATTCTGGGCATGATTTTATTGGTATTAATCGTGTTTTATAGTCATTTTGATTGGTTTTAATTGTTTGTATTTTTAAGTTCTTGTTGTTTGTTTTATTTCTGGTCAATAAAAATAAAGCATGATTGTTTTATATTATTTTTTGACCTTGAATTAAGTAAGGTCTGAACAAGTCCATCGAACCTGTCAGAATAATGGTTATCGATATCAGCCCGATCAGGAACACCCCGATGAGCCAATTGAGTTTTTCCGAGGCAGAGTACACCGGCAAGCG
>Ga0182743_1002035_pt1 | contig 18490 bp, 15 predicted proteins | sample eDN3rd30CKraftOP_FD_128522 | JGI IMG/M metagenome (GOLD analysis project Ga0182743, IMG submission 128522) | Enriched Organic Plus compost microbial communities from Emeryville, California, USA - eDNA 3rd pass 30_C Kraft OP (version 2) (version 2) ... | reverse complement strand
CTGGCCAAGGGCGTGGCCGTTTGCGCAACGCACGATGGTCCGCTGCAGCGCTTTGCTGTGATCGAAGGCGGCGTGGCAAATATCACTGCGAAAACCGCGCCGGTCATTGCGGTGCCGACGACGGCCGGCACCGGCAGCGAAGTGGGCCGCGGCGCGATCCTGATTCTTGACGATGGCCGTAAAGTCGGCGTGATCTCACCGTTCGTGGTGCCACGCGTTGCGATCTGCGATCCCGAACTGACACTGGGCTTGCCGAGCGCGTTGACGGCGGCAACGGGTATGGATGCCATCGCGCACTGCATCGAAACGTTTCTTGCTCCCGCTTTTAACCCGCCTGCGGACGGCATCGCGCTCGACGGGTTGTGGCGCGCGTGGCGGCATATCGAGCGCGCGACGCGCGAGCCCGGCGACCGTGTCGCGCGCATGAACATGATGAGCGCGTCGATGCAGGGCGCGCTCGCATTCCAGAAGGGTCTTGGTTGCGTGCACAGCCTGAGCCATTCGCTCGGCGGCATCAATCCGCGACTGCATCACGGCACGCTGAATGCCATCTTTCTGCCGGCTGTGCTCTCGTTTAACCAGGAAGCAACTTCCGTACGCAACGAGAACAAGCTCGACCGCATCGCAACGGCAATGGGTCTGAGCAAGGGCAATGAAGTGGCTTCGTCGGTGCGCGCTATGACGCAGCGGCTCGGCTTGCCCACCGGGCTCGCGCAACTGGGCGTCACGCCCGCGATGTTTCCGGACATCATCACGGGCGCGCTCAAGGATCATAGCCACAAAACCAACCCGCGCGAGGCGTCTGCGGCGGATTACCACGCCATGCTTGAAGCGTCGCTGTGAGGCGTGCAGGGGGCACGGCTGGGACGCGGGGCGCTTGCGCGCAGGTGAATCTCGACGTTTGACATTCGGGAGGCGATTTATCCCATTTTGTCGTTGTGCCCATCGAGCATATCGCCGCTCGCGGAAAACAAGATTGCCCCTAGTGCGAAGTATTCATCGTTAATACAGGCACAGGGACTTAACAAACACACTGGCACGCATGCCAGCAAGAGGAGGGTATGACATGGAGAAAGGAACACCACAAGAAGGCGTGAAGCATAACCGTGTAGCAATCGTGACTGGGGCGAGCACTGGAATCGGCCGAGCCACTACGCGTACGTTGCTCGATGACGGCTGGTGCGTTGTGCTGGCCAGCCGCCGTGAGGATGCACTCAATGAAGTGGTGCGTGAGTATTGTGAGGCCGGGGGAGACAGCGCTCGTGCCATCGCGGTACCCACTGACGTGTCCGATCCGGCATCGGTGCAACAACTGTTTGACGTTACGCGGGACAGGTTCGGGCGCCTTGACCTGCTCTTTAATAACGCGGGCCTTGGCGTGGAAGGGGTGTCGGTAGAGGCATTGTCCATCGACCGGTGGAAGAAATTGATGGACGTCAACGTGACGGGGACGCTGCTTTGCACGCAGGCCGCGTTCCGGCAGATGCGCGCGCAGACCCCCAGCGGTGGGCGCATTATCAATAACGGCTCGCTCTCCGCGCACGTCCCACGATTGCATTCTGCCGACTACACCGCAAGCAAGCACGCGGTCAACGGCTTGACAAAGGCCTGTGCGTTGGACGGACGCCAATACGGCATAGCGGTTTGCCAGATCGATTTCGGCAATGCCCAGACTCACATGACGGCGAAGATGGGTGCGGGCACACTTCAGGCGAACGGCGAACGTGCAATTGAGCCGGTCATGGACGTGTCGCACGCGGCGCGCTCCGTGGCCTACATGGCGAGCCTGCCGCTGGAAGCCAACGTTCAGTTCATGACCGTCATGGCGACCGCGATGCCTTTTATAGGTCGTGGTTAGCGCAAGCAGGTGTAGCCCTTAGAAGTGGGTTGTTTTAACTAGCACTACAAAATAAATTGGAGACACGAAATGCAAGCATCATTGGTGGCAGGCGAACAGCCTGCCGATCTGCTAGACGAGGCCAGAATTCTAAACAAGGTCAGTTGGCGTATTGTTCCGTTAATCCTCGCCTGTTTCGTCATCGCTTACTTGGACCGGGTAAATGTCAGTTTCGCCAAACTGCAGATGCAATCGGATATCGGTCTGAGCGACGCCGCCTATGGTCTCGGCGCCAGTGCTTTTTTTGTCGGCTACCTACTATTCGAAATTCCGAGTAATGCCATTTTGGTGAAGGTGGGTCCGCGCCTCTGGATCGCGCGGATCATGATTACGTGGGGCCTCGTCTCGGCTGGGATGATGTTCGTGCGCTCGGAAAATATGTTCTACTTTTTGCGGTTCCTGCTTGGTGTACTGGAAGCCGGTTTCGTGCCGGGTGTGCTCTATTACTTCACACGGTGGTTTCCGGCCGAGCGCCGTGGACGGATCAATAATCTCTTTTTCGGCAGCATCGCGCTGTGCGGCATTATCGCAGGGCCGGTTTCGGGTGCGATTCTCAAGTATTTCGACGGTGTGCACGGCTTGCCAGGATGGCAATGGCTGTTTCTGCTGGAAGGCGTGCCTTCGATCTTTCTGGGCGTAGTCGTGCTGCTGGTACTCGACGATCACGTCAAGGATGCGAAGTGGCTCACGCAAGACGAGAAGCAGCGCCTGAGCGAGATCCTTGCGCGCGACTCCCAAGTGGGCAGCACACATTCGTTCGCTGCGGCGCTGAAGCTGCCAATCACGTATCTGTTCTCGCTTATTTATTTCGGGCTGTGCATGGGCATCTACGGCTTTCTGTTCTGGATGCCACAGCTGATCAAGACAGCCGGTACCACCGATCCGTTCATGATCGGTCTGATTACGTCGCTGCCGTACGTCGTCGCGTTGGTTGGCACGATCTTGCTGGGCAGGACGTCGGACCGTACTGGTGAGCGCCGCTGGCACCTCACAGGATGCGCATTGGCGGCGGCAATCGGCTATGTGCTCAGCGCGGCGTACGGAAATAATACGGTAATTCTCGTCATTGGCATGATGATCGCGGCGACCGGCGTGATCGCATCGTTTGGCATTTTCTGGATTTTCCCCGCGCGCGTATTGACTGGGGCGGCGGCCGCTGCGGGTGTGGCGCTCATTAATTCGATCGGGCAGATCGGCGGGCTCATCGCACCGTATATGGTGGGCAAAGTCAAGGAGGTGACCGGCAGCGCATCAATGGGCCTCTACACGATCGCACTGACCTGCGCAGTAACGGCTTTACTCATCGCCTATGCGATACCGCGAAACATTCGCTTCCGCGATGTCGGCCAGCGACGATAAATACCCACGTCTTCTACTGACTACGACCTTATGAGCAAGCAGCCCTTGATTGTTGTACGGCCATATACGCCGACTGATATGGCGATTCTCGAACAAACGTATGACGTGTACCGTCTGTGGGAGGCAACCGACAAGGTCAGCTTCCTTCGGAAATTCGGCCCAGGTGTGCGCGCGCTCGCGACTGACGGTGAGCACGGCGCCGACGCAGCGACGATGGATTTGCTCCCGGATCTCGAGCTCATCGCTAGCTTTGGCGTCGGACTTGATGCTATCGACCTGTCGCACGCAAGGCGGCGAAATATCCGCGTGACCCACACGCCGGATGTGCTGACGGAGGATGTCGCGGACATGGCGTTCGGCTTGCTGCTTGCGTGTGCCCGCCGTATTCCGCAGTGTGATAGCTACGTGAGGCAGGGGCGCTGGCTCGAGGGTGGTCCCGGCCTGACAACACGCGTATGGGGCAAGCGTCTCGGCATACTGGGCCTCGGCCGCGTGGGGCGCGCCGTGGCCACGCGAGCAGAGGCATTCAAGCTGGAAATCGCATACCACGATCGATGCCGTTTCGACGATGTGCACTATCGGTATTTTGACGACGTGGCCGCGTTGGCTCTTGAAGTGGACTTCCTCGTGATCTGTGCGTCCGCAGATACTGACACGCGAGGCCTGATCGGCAGTCATGTGCTCGACGCATTGGGACACGATGGGATGTTAATTAATGTTGCCCGTGGCGCGATCGTTGACGAACCTGTCTTGCTAAGGTATTTGCGCGAGCACCTAATTGCCGGAGCGGCACTTGATGTCTTTCACAATGAGCCGAATATCGCACGGGAGTTCGGTGAACTCGACAATGTAATTCTGCAGCCCCATCAATCGAGTGCAACGAAGGAAACGCGCGCCTCAATGGGGGCTCTCGTGCGCGACAATCTGAGCGCTTACTTCGCTGGTCGGCCGTTGCTGACGGAGTTTCTTGGGCCAGTGAGATAGGCAAGAGATGAGCAATCAGATATGCCATGTTGTCGAGTTTTACGGCAATTAAGAACCGTACCAATGCACCGGGTGTCGCGCCCCAATGTGCGCGGCTGACACTTTTTTAGGAACGTGCGTACCATGACGACAGAAAAGCATCCGTCGGTTGCAACGGGGAGTCGTCCCCGCCTGCGCAGCCGCCGCTGGTTTGACGATCCCGCCGACCCGGGCATGACCGCTCTGTATCTCGAGAGGTACATGAACTTCGGTATCACACGCGCTGAGCTGCAGTCGGGCAAACCGATTATCGGAATCGCGCAAACCGGCTCGGACCTTGCGCCATGTAATAGGCATCATCTGGACCTGGCCAAGCGCGTCAGGGACGGCATCCGCGATGCAGGTGGAATTCCCCTCGAATTCCCTGTACATCCTATCCAGGAAACCGGTAAACGCCCGACGGCCGCGATCGATCGCAACCTCGCGTATCTCGGTCTCGTCGAGATTCTGCACGGCTATCCCATCGACGGCGTGGTGCTCACCACCGGCTGTGACAAGACTACGCCGGCCTGTCTGATGGCGGCGGCCACGGTGAATATTCCATCGATCGTTCTTTCGGGTGGACCGATGCTCGACGGTTGGTACCAGGGGCGTCTGGCGGGCTCTGGCACCGTCGTGTGGGACGCACGCAAGCGGTTTGCTACGGGCGAAATCGACTATGACGCTTTCATGAACATGGTGGCGTCGTCTGCACCATCGGTGGGGCATTGCAATACGATGGGCACAGCGCTGTCGATGAATTCCCTCGCCGAGGCCCTTGGCATGTCACTGCCCGGGTGCGCCGCGATTCCCGCGCCTTATCGGGAGCGTGGCTGGATGGCGTATCGCACAGGGGAGCGGATCGTCGAGATGGTCGCCGAAAATCTGCGGCCGTCCGATATCATGACCCGGGCCGCATTCGAGAATGCGGTCGTCGCAGCAGCGGCGCTCGGAGCATCATCGAACTGTCCGATTCACATCGTCGCAATCGCGAGGCACATGGGAGTCGACCACACACTTGACGATTGGCAGCGCCTTGGGCCCGAGATTCCACTACTGGTCGACTGCCAGCCGGCCGGACGGTTTCTCGGCGAGGCGTTTTACCGCGCAGGAGGTGTACCGGCGGTCATGAAGGAACTGATGTTGGCCGGACGTCTCAACACGGAGGTCAGGACGGTCACGGGACGTACACTGGCCGAAGACCTGGCTGCAGTCGAGGCGCCGGACCGTACAGTAATTCGCGCCTTTGCCAGTCCGTTGAAGGAGGCGGCGGGTTATGTTGTCATGTCCGGCAACCTGTTCGACAGCGCCGTGATGAAGATTAGCGTTATTGATCCCGCTTTCCGCAAACAGTTCTTGTCCGACCCTGACAACCCAGACGTATTCGAGGGTAGGGCTATCGTGTTTGAGGGACCAGAGGATTATCATGCGCACATCGACGATCCGGAATTGGGTATCGACGAGCGATCCATTCTCGTCATTCGCAACTGCGGGCCCGTCGGTTATCCGGGCGGCGCGGAAGTCGTTAATATGCAGCCGCCTGCTGAATTACTGAAGCGCGGTGTCACAACATTGCCGACGATAGGTGATGGCAGGCAGAGCGGTACTTCGGCGAGTCCATCGATCCTCAACGTTTCGCCGGAGGCGGCTGTCGGCGGTGGCCTTGCACTACTCAAAACAGGCGACCGGATTCGCATTGATCTGAAATCGCGCAAGGTGGACGTGATATTGCCGGAAGATGAGCTCGCCCGCAGGCGCGATGCGTGGGTCGCCCCCACGTTGCAGCACAAGACTCCGTGGGAGGAAATTTATCGGAGCCTCGTGGGCCAGCACGGCAGCGGCGCGTGCCTGGAACCCGCCACGCTTTATATGAACATCTTGGAGACACGTGGTGAGTCGCGTCATAATCATTGACACGCGGTAAGGGGAAGCCCTTCGTAATGCGCCGAGTCCCCCATAATGTGCGGCGAGCCAGAGCCGTGCGCTATGGCGCAGGAAGACGGCCGCTGCGTTTGAGCTCGGCTGCCAGCCGGGTCAATGACGGTTTCGCAGCATCGATATCTTTTTGCCATGCCTGTCCGTCTTTATAGGCAATGATCGCTGAGAAAGCTTTTGCCGATTCGAGAAAGCCAGGATCTTTCAATGCCGCTTCCAACGCGGTCTGCAATTTATCCCGAATCTCGGTTGGCACGCCTTTGTCTACGGCTAATCCACGGTCCGATGGGACAACCACATCGAATCCTTCTTCTTTTGCGGTGGGGACGTTTGGCAGCATGGGGGCACGATCCTGTACGAACTGTGCCAGGATGCGGAGTTTGGTCTGCTCTCCCGCGGGGTCAGGTACGGCCGTGTGGCTGGCGAAAATCATGTCCACATGCTTGCCCATCAATGCGATCTTGGATTGACCCGTGCCACCGAATGGCACCTCCGTAAACGCAGCACCGCTTTCCAGCATCAGGACATTGAGTGCGACACCGCCATTGCTGCCCAATCCATTTTGGCCGATCGAGACGCTCTCTGGCTTGGCTTTCACCGCTGCGACGAGATCTTTGAGAGAGGTATAGGGACTGTCGTCACGTACCACTAGCAATGTCGGGTCACTGACGACGCGGCCGATCAATGCAAACTGATCTGGATCGTAGGGCGTAGATTGCACCAGAGGCATGAAGTTCATTGGTGGCGTATTGACCATTGCCACTGTGTAGCCATCCTTGGGTGCGCGCTGCACGTAAGAATTTGCGATCGCCCCGGATGCACCAGGTTTGTTGACGACGACGATGTTGGCCGCATTGGACAAATGCTTTTGCATGAACGGCGCCAGCGTGCGCGCCAATACGTCCGTCTCTCCGCCCGCGGCGAAGCCTACGACGAGTTCTATGGGTTTATCATCTGGCCATGCTGCCCAGGCGGGCGCACAGAGGCTCGCGCCGGCAACTATTGCGGCGAACAGCGTTGAGCGGATGGGGAATGCCATGGTTATTCTCCTTTATCTCATTTATTGTTGTTCGGGGCCCGCTTCGCAGGCCCTGTGATTACAGCAAGCAATCAGGTTGTTCGCGCACGATGGCGTCGTAGATAGGCTGAAAATGCAGCCAGGCCATAAAGGGGGTCGCCAAGTGATTTTTCGAGTGCAAGGCGGCCTCCCGGTTGATCATTTTCAGCGGTTTGCCGGTGGCTTCGGCCTTGAGCTGAATTTCGCAGGCGCGCTCTGCCGCGATGAACCACCAGGCAGCTTCCTCGATGGTTTCCCGTCCCGCTGAAAACAGACCGTGATTCTGATGGATCGCGATTTTGGCGTTGCCGAAGGCGTGCGCGACAGCGTGACCCTTGTCATCTTCCACCACCACTGCGCCGGCTTCCTCGGTAATCAGGGCCTGGTCTTCGTAGAATCCGCAAGCGGTCTGGGTGATCGGGTCCAGCGGCCGTCCCAGTGCGGCCCATGCCATGCCGTTAGTGGTGTGGGCATGGCACGAGGCCATTACATCGGGGTTGGCTTCGTGGATAGCCGAGTGCAGGACAAAGCCTGCACGGTTGACTGCCCATGTGCCCTCCAGGACGGTGCCGGCATGGTCCACCAACAGCATGTCGCTGGCGCGCACCCGTCCGAAATCCATGGCAAAGGGGTTGGTCCAATACAGGTTGGGATGTTCCGGATCTCTGACCGTGACATGGCCCGCAAAACCGTATTCGTAGCGGAACTTCGCAAATACGCGACAGACCGCAGCCAGGCGCTGCCGGCGGTGCCAACGCTCCGCCTCAATAGAGTCGAATGTCGGGTATTTGGGAAAATACAGATTCTCTTGCTTGGGGCGGTAGACGGTTTCCTGTGTTGACGGCATGAGGACTCCTGGCAGGTTTGTGGCAGAGACTGGGCGACGCGCTGTAGGCTGTGCGGCGTTCTGCTGGGGCTGGTGAATGCCTGGATTCTAGGCAGTGCTCTAACATAGGAACCAATCACATAAATAGTGCCGGTCATAAACGCGGCTTATGGAGACGTTGGGTCCGCTATGCTTGCTCGTATTCAATTGCGCCATTTAGAGGCTTTTCATGCCGTCATGATGTCGGGCTCGATCACGGGCGCGGCGGCGTTGTTACACGTTACGCAGCCCGCGGTCAGCGCGACGATCAAGCATTTTGAGCAGCGCCTGGGGTTTACGCTGTTTCAACGTCAAGGTGGCAGGCTGGTCCCAACGCCGGAGGCTCGCGCACTCTTGCCGGAGGTGCAGGATATTTTCGGGCGGGTTGCCGGTTTGGAGCGCTTTAGCCAGGACCTTGCCGAAGGCATTCAGGGATCGCTGTCTATCGCGGCCAGCTCGCCTATCGCCAATGCATGGTTGGCGCAGGCAGTCGCCGAGTTCGTGAAGATACGCCCAAAGGTCCGCGTCTCACTGCAATCGATGGACTCGAATCTGATTACGGAAAAGCTTATCAATGAACAAATAGATCTGGGCGTGGCTTTTGCTCCGGGAGAGCACGAGGGCGTGCAATCGCTGCCTATGGGGCATGCGGAGCTGAGCTGTATTTTCCTTGAGACGCATCCCTTGGCCGCACTCGAGTCGATTACTGTTGAGGATCTGTCTCTTTATCCGGTGATTACTTATGTTCCGCAAGCGTTGTTGCGTCGTTGTCTGGCGGAGTTTCTCAATCCACCGCCGAACATACAGGTGGAAGTCGCGACGTCAATGACGGGAATTGTGCTGGCTTTTCACGGCGCAGGAGTTGCGCTGGTTGAATCGAGTCTGTTGAATGCGTTGCCTGTGCCGGGGCTGACGAGCCGACCGTTGACGCCCGAGGTCCAGGTGCATAGTTATGTGTCGTGGAGTACGCTGCGGCCACAGACCGAGCTCGCGCGAACGTTTGTGCAGCATTTGAAAAGCTCGCCGGTCGCGTAGAACGGGCCTTTTGTCAGGCGATCTCTTACCTCCCTCTCGTAGAGTTAGACAGTATGAGCAGACCACAACCCATCAGCCGCAACGACTATCCGGTCTTTGTCCCGATCCAGACGCGATGGATGGACAACGACGTGTATGGCCATGTCAATAACGTGACCTACTATTCGTATTTCGACACGGCGGTCAATCATTATCTGATCCAATGTGGCGTGCTCGACTTTACATCGGGCAGCACGATTGGTCTGGTCGTTGAAACGGGTTGCCAGTATTTCTCGTCAGTGTCGTTTCCCGATACGCTCGAGGCAGGCCTGCGTGTGGTGCATATTGGACGATCGAGTGTTCGATATGAGGTCGGTATCTTTAAAGCAGGCGACACAGAGACGCGCGCGGCGGGGCACTTTGTGCATGTCTATGTCGATAAGGAAACCCGTCGGCCTGCACCGATTCCGGCTGATTTTTTGGCTGCGCTGGAACCGTTGTTGAAAGCAGGCGTTTGAGTTGGCTCGAGTCCATTTTCTGATTTGAACAGCGCTGTTGTTTGATCCGCCGCTTAAGTTTTTTTGACGTCACCAACCACTTGCGTACGCCGGTCTGCGCGGGTCCGCCGCGCCCCATCGGATCCCTGTTTGTTGATCATATTTCACTGCGCACATTGCGCCGGCGCGCCAGTTGCGGCCTGCCCACCACTGCACGGCGTGGCCCAGCGCTTTCAATTCGTCACCGACGCTGTGGTCCACCATGTCCTCGATCATGAGACGGCCTGGCATCGCGTTATGAGGCTCAAACGAGGACGGAAAGCTGAAAGTCGCAAAGCGGGGAGCCTCGATAGCTTGTTGCAGTTCCATGCCGAACACTTCGATATTCAGAAACGTCTGCAACATCGCTTGACACTGCACGTCTCCACCGGGTGTGCCGAAGGGCATGACATATTGTCCAGGCCTGATTGCCAGAGACGGGTTGGGCGTCAGGCGAGGGCGGCGCCCAGCGCCGACGCGGCAGGGGTGCTCGGGATCAGCCCAGGATTGGCTGCCGCGCCCGGATGCGCACAACCCAGTGCCTGGGATAACAGGCGTGTTATATGAGCCGTCGCTAGGGGTTGCGGAAAATGCATTGCCATCTTTATCGACGACGGCGACATATGAGGTATCCAACCGGGGATCGGTGCGGGCCGTATCCTCAGCAGTCGCAGGCCGCATCTCGATCGCACGGTTCTGCGGTAATCGACCGGCCGCCGGCATGTCGGGGCCTGCATGGTTCATGGCAATCATGGCCAGACGTTCAGCGGCATAGGCTTTGGATAGCAGCTCCTGTTGCGGCACGGTCGCGTAGCGAGGGTCGGCATAGTGCACTTCGCGATCTGCAAAGGCCAGTTTGATGGCTTCCGTCAGCAAGTGGATGTACGAGGCCGAGTTGTGGCCTAGCGCACGCAAGTCTCGCGATTCGAGGATGTTCAGCATTTGCAGCAGCGATGGGCCCTGGCACCAGAACCCACAGCTATGGACCTGTGTGCCTCGAAAGTCGATGCTCAGTGCAGGGTCTACCTCGACGGAGAAATCGCGCAAGTCCTCATGGGTCAGCCAACCGCCTTCTTGTTTGTGATAGTTGACGATGGCGGTTGCAATATCGCCTTCGTAAAAGGCGCGGCGTGCGGCTGCGAGCCCCGCCAGGCGGCCGTTGCCTTGGCAGAGGCGTTCTTCGTCCGCCATGTATTGGAGACTGGCCGCGAGATCCGCCTGGCGAAAGATAGACCCGGCGACAGGAGGCTTGCCGCCAGGCAGATAGACGGCAGCACTCGAGGCCCAGCGGGCGTAGTTTTTGGCGTTGTCGGCGATTACCTCTGCCATCAGGGGGTACATGACAAAGCCTTCGCGGGCCAACCGTATCGCGCCAGCGGCGACCTCGCCAAAACTCATTGTGCCAAAACGCTCCAACGCCGTGATCCACGCGTCTGGCGCGGCGGGGATGACCGTGCGTAAAACTCCGGCAGGGATGGTGCCGCCGAATTTCTGCATGAACGTTTCCAGACGGGTTGCGCGGGGCCAGTATCCCAGCCCGGAAATGCTCCACACCTTATTTGATTTTGCTTCGTAGACCAGGATGGGCGCCACGCCGCCTACGTTGACGATATCGCTCTGGACCACTCCTAGCGCAATGCCTGCCGCGACACCGGCATCAATGGCGTTGCCGCCTTGCTGTAGAACGTCCATCCCTGCCTGCGTCGCGAGATAGTGGCCGGCCGAGATCATGTGCTTCAGGCCGGCCAGGGTGGGCCGCATCGATGAAGGGGCGCTGCCGGCAGTGAGGTCGGGAGCGTATGTCGTAGGGGCCATGGCAATCTCTAGTGGGTGGTCAAGCGTGAGCGTTTTCGAAGAGCGAGCGGAGTTATTGTGGTGTGATGCCGAGCTTTTGCGTGACGGATTTCCACCGGTCGAATTCTGCAGTCAAATATTTTCGGAACTCTGCCGGGGTACTGCCCTCGATAATGACGTCTCTATCTTCCATGGTGCGACGGACGTCGGGATTTTTCAATGCGGCTTTGGTTGCGCTGTACAAGGCGTCGACGATTTCAGGCGGCGTTCCTTTCGGTACAAGCAGGCCATACCACGAGCCGCCTACCAATGCCGGAAAACCGCTTTCTTTCGCGGTCGGAATGTCTGGCGCTCGCTCCAGGCGTTGTTCGCTGAATACCGCTAGCGCCTTGAGTTTGCCGTTCTTGATCAACGGCAATGTCGTACCCGGAGTATCCAGTGTGTATTGCACCTGGCCCGCCATGGTGTCGTTCAACAGAGCCGAACTGCCTTTGTATGGGACGTGTACCGTGTGGATATCCGCGTCCATATTCAATTGCTCGGAAAAGAAATAATTGGCGGTCATGATGCCCGGCGAGGCGTAGTTCACCTCGCCCGGATGCGCCTTTGCGTACTCGACGAGCTCGCGCAGATTGTTTGGCGGAAATTTCGGATTCGCCACCAGGAGGAACGGGCCGCCGCCGATGCGGGTGACGGGAACAAGATCATTCATCGGGTCATACGTGAGCCCTTTCACTGTCAGAGGCGCGCCCGTCAATGGCGATGCGGTGGCGAACATCACGGTATAGCCGTCTGGCGCGGACCGGACGACCTGCTGGGCCGCAATGGTCCCACTGGCGCCGCCCCGGTTTTCTACGACGACGGTCTGGTTGAGTTCTTTGCCCAGTTGTTGTGCCAAGACTCGCGCCACGGTGTCGGTGCCTCCGCCGGGCGGGTAACCGACGATCAGGCGTATTGGTTGTTCAGGCCAGGATTCGGCCGCCTGGATGGTGACTGGCAGGCACGTCGTCAATAGTCCAGCAAAGGCGGTGAGCCGCGCGGTGCGCCGGATGGTGGACTGCAATTTCAAGAAGACAGCTGAACGAGTCATCGTGGTGATCTCCTGAATGCGTGAGACGAAGGTTACTTCGAAGCCAACCCCAATTTCTGCACGATTTCGGCTTCTTGCTGATACTGTTCTTTCGCATAGGCCGCGTAATCGTCGCCGTTCATATAGACCAGTTCCTGCCCATACTGGGTCAGGATTTGTTTGAAGGCATCCGATTCGGCTATGTCTTTGAATACGGCATGCAATTTGGCGACCGTCTCGGGCGGCATGCCTTTGGGACCTGCAATACCGAAAGGCGCGTTGGCCGGAGCAGTCCCGTCCAGCTCGTGCAAGGTGGGAATTTCAGGATACTGGGCACTGCGTTGCGCGCCCCATGTCACCAGCATGCGCATCTTGCCGGCTTGCACCAGAGGCTGCACAGTTGTGGACCCAGCGTATGCAGATACTTGGCCGCCCAGTACTGCCGTAATGACATCGGACTCGCCCTTGTACGGTATGTGGCGCCATTTCACGTTGTTGTCGGTCGCAATTTGCTCCATCATGACGTTTGAGGCGCTACCCACGCTCGCCGTGCCGTAGGTGATCTCATTCGGATGCTGTTTGGCAAAGCTGATGAATTCGCCCCAAGTTTTATGAGGGGATGCCGCCGGTACCGCGACACCCAGTGTGTACCCGCTGAGCATCATGATGTAGGTGAAATCGCGAGTGGGGTCATAGCCCATGTCCTGGATGTGCGGCATGCGATAGACGGGGCTGGGCAGGATAGCCAGCGTATAACCGTTGGGCTCTGCGGTTTTGATAGCGCGCGCGCCGAGCGTGGCCCCTGCACCGCCCCGGTTCTCGATAATGATGGATTGCCCCAGTTTGGGGGCAGCCAACTCGGCAAATTTGCGGATGACGGTATCGGTGGATCCACCGGCTTGATAGGGCACGATGATATGCACTGGGCGAGTGGGGTAGTCATCTGCTGCGGACCCTGTGGCCGGGAGAATCGCAGACGTGCTGGCTAACATTGCGGCGGCAAGTCTGGCGCAACAGGCAGCGGACCATTTTGACGCTGCATGGCGAATGCTGCTGACGAGTGAGGTCATGATGATCTCCGCGTGATTCAGTTGGCAGCCCAGGCTTGTGCAAATGCACGGGCGAAATTGCCGCCCAGCACGCCCAGAATCTGGCTGTCGGTCAATCCGGCTTGATGCAGTGCTTCGGTAAAGACGGGAAACTGTGCAGGAGTAGGCATCTCGACGGGGTATCGTGCTTGCATCACATCGCCAAAGGCGTCAGAGAAATCTCCTCCCGACTTGGCGTACTTAGTCCGCGACATCACCATTACGTGGCGCACAGCCTCATAGGTATCGACGGATGGATAGTCGGTGCCTATACCAACATGCTCGTAGCCCACCAGGTTTCCGATATATTTGACGTTCGCGACGAAGTCGGACAGCAGGGGTTGTTTCTTGGGGTCGCCACTCCAATTGAGGTAGGCATGAATACTGCAACCGATGACGCCGCCAGTGGATGCGATTGCCTTGATGACGTCGTCTGACTTATTGCGCGGGCGTTTGATCACAGCGTTGGCGTTGGCATGTGTCAGAAAGACGGGCCGGGTGCTGCGTGCTGCGGCATCCAGGCAGGTCTGGGGGGCGCAATGGCTCAGGTCTATCGCTATGCCGACGCGATTCATTTCGTCGACCATGTTCAACCCCAGGTCGCTCAAGCCGGCATTGCGCTTTTCGAGACATCCATCGCCGATCAGGTTGGCCTCGTTGTAGGTCAGCTGAATGACACGAATGCCGAGTGTGTGAAAAAGCGCGACGCGATCGATTTGATCGCCAAGAGGTTTGGCATTTTGCCAACCCATGATCAATCCTAGCTTGCCAGTCTGTTTGGCGCGCGCGATGTCTTCGGCCGTCTCGACAAGCGACCATGGACTATCCGGCGCCGCACAGCGTTGCCGCCATAGCATGGCGTCCTTGAGTGCCCGCTCGAAATCGGCGCCCATGTCGCTGATCGTGAGGTTGATGGCGCTCACGCCGCCAGTCAACATGTCGCGGGTGCTGCCATCACTAAAGAAAACCAGGCCATCGACGATCGTGGCTTCTCGGTGCAAATCGGCGGTGTGGCTGACCATGAACTATTTCCCTTGCTATTGAGATGATTGTTTGGATTGAATGAATGAGGTGAGGCGCCAGCATGGCGCTATGCGTACGGCCTAGCGGCGGTATCGGTCATAGCGGAACGGCTTTAAGTCAACGGTGGTCTGTTTGCCCTGGACGAGCTGGGCCATGGCCTCTCCGGCGGCAGGTCCTATACCAAAGCCATGGCCGGAAAACCCCGATGCCAGAAACAGGCCGGGCACATTGGGAACCGCGTCCATCACAGGCATCGCATCCGGCGTGACATCGATGTAGCCCGCCCAGGATTGCGCGATGCGGGCGTTGTGGAACGCCGGAAAAGCGTCCGTCAATTTTTTCCAGGCCTGGGCGTTGCCTCGCATCGACGGATGTGGGTCCAACACGCGATGGCGTTCGAATGGCGACTCGCGATCCGGGGCATAACGGCGAGGCAGGGACAGCTCTTCAAAGAAGCGTTTGCCGAATCTGAGTCGCACAAAGCTGCGATTGGCCAGCCACGAGCGCATGAAGTAGCGCATCAATCTGAAACTATCGGGCACGACGTCTGCCATCGACGCGCCGAATTGCGACACGGTGTAGCCGCCGTCTGCGCGCTTGCGGCAGGTAAAGTCCTTGCCGTTGATCGCGGCGGTCGAGCCGGTATCGATGGGTGTCGTACGCAGTACCGAGCCGCGGACTTTCAACTGGGGAAAGTCCGCGCCCAGGTTGCCGCAAAACAGCCTGGACCAGGCGCCGGCGGCGATCAATACCGTGGCGGTTTTGACGCGACCCTTTTCGGTGAGCAGGGCAGATACTCGCCCCGCGGACTGCTCTACGCCGCGTACGGCGCAGTCTTCGATAATTTGAGCCCCTGCGGCGCGCGCCAATGCGGCGATCCCGGTTGTCGCCAGTTGGGGTTCGGCTACGCCGTCGGCGGCGCTGTACATAGCCCCCGTCCAGGCCCGTGAGGTTTGGGGCAGCAGGCGTCTGGCTGCCGCACTATCGAGCAGACGTGCATCGGTGCCATAGGTGCGCGCATTGTCGATCCAGGCTTGGTGCGAGGAGGCGTCCGTATCATTGTCCTGCAGGTACAGCATGCCTGTACGGCGAAATCCTACATCGATTTGTTCCTGGATTTCGCCCCAGATCTGGTTCGAACGTAGCGCCAGCGGGACTTCCGGCATATCACGTCCGAGCGTCCTGACCCATCCCCAATTGCGGGAAGACTGCTCACAGCCCAGCGCCGCTTTTTCAAAGACCGCAGTCCGGACGCCGGCGCGGGCGAGAGCGTAGGCGGTACTGATTCCGATGATGCCGCCGCCCACAATGGCGACCTCGGCATGATCAGGGAATGCGGCTGATTGACTGCTTCTGTGCACCACTCACCCCTTCTTTTGTTCTGAATTATCGCTATTCGATAAATAAAAACGTATAGCGATATAATGATTGGAATTTATACTGCAAGCCGGTGGACGCGGCAACGTCTGGGTTTCCCTAGGATGGGTCATGACTGCGCCTGGCTGCCATCTGCGTCCCGCCAATTTCGGAGTTTGAATGTCTGAGCCTTCCGCACTGATGATCCAATCGCTGGAGAAAGGGCTATTGGTGCTCGAGTCGTTTCGAGCCCATGCCTCGCTGAGTTTGCAGGAGATAGCTCAGATCAACGGCATCACGATGGGGTCGGCGCAGCGCGTGGCGTACACGCTGGAGCGCACTGGGTATTTATCGAAGGATGTGCGCAGCAAGCGTTACAGCGTGACCGTCAAGGGCGTCGGCCTGGGGTACAGCTATCTGTATCGGCAGCCCTTGTTTCAACATGCGCACGCTGTGCTGCATCAGTTGAATCAGGAATGCGGAGAAATCGTCAACTTGAGCGTGCCTGACGACGCGGACAACATGGTCTTTGTCATGCGGGTTGCGCCGGCTCGCCATATCCCGGAGTACATGCCGGTGGGCACCCGTATCCCTTGCATATCGTCCGCGTCGGGGCGAGCTTTATGGGCGCATTTGCCGCCTGCGGAACTCGATCAGAAGCTGGAGTCTGTCACACCGGTAAAGCACACGCCGCGCACTACCACCGACATTGCGGCGTTGCGAGCGTTGATCGAGCAAGCCCGCCACGATCAGTATGGCTATGCGGACGAGGAGTTTTATGCAGGCGATGTGAACGTCGCGGCCGCCATCTATGACGAAACCGGTGCGCCGATCGGGGCGGTGAATATTTCTGTCCCCAAGCCGCGCTGGTCATTGGACCGTGCGCGGCAAGAACTGGGGCCATTGGTCATGCGCGCGGCGAGGGCTATCAGCAAGCGCAAATAGACCGGTGTCGCGATTAAGCGATTGAGCGATTAAGACGTGGCGTTGTCCTCATCGCAAAGCATCACGATATCTGTTTATCATGCCTCGCGTTCCAGTCCGAACATGCCCTCCAGCACGCGGTGTTTTGATTGCTCGATGTGCTGCATCATGTTCGCAAGCGCTCGTTCGTGATCGCCGGCAGCCAGAGCCCTCAAGAATCCCAGGTGTTCTTCCATGGCGGGCACGACTTGCACAGGCCGCATCGACTGGGCGTCGTAGCGAATCAATCGCACGTGAAGGCTATTGACCCGATAGATTTCCGAAAGGATTTCGTTGCCGATGGCGTCGACCATCTGGTCGTGCAGTCCCCAATCGACGGCCTGGGCATCGCGCTCCAGTGCGTCGTCCGGGGTGGACGCCAGGGCGCGCTTGAGGATCGCTTCGTGGCTCTCGATGAGTGCATGGATCGAGTTCTGATTCACGACTTTGCAGAAATTGATCACCGCCTCGCGTTCGATCATCGTGCGGACTTGCCAGGCATTGCGGATCAGCTTCATATCGACGGTAGCGATCTGCAGGCCCCTCTGTGGCACGGTCTTGATCAACCCTGCCGCTTCTAGACGTGGGATGAGTTCCCTGACCGCAGCAAGCGGCATTTCCAGCATTTCCATCAGCTCGCGTTGAGAGACGAACTGGCCCGGCAGGATGCGGGCGTCGATGATCTGCTGGCGAAATCCTTGATAGGCGAGGGCGCGCTGGCTGAGCGATGCCGTGGCAGTAATGCCGCTGGACGACTTTGCCGAGCGGGGTTTAACAGTGGATGTGGTCATGGGTCGAATACAGCAAGCCGGTCATAAATTTGATTGTGCCTGATCTACGGGTTATTACTAACATATAACTAACATGTTAGTTGTTGTATAGTTCGAGCTCAGCGAAAGGGATAGTACCCCTATTGATTGTTTTTGCAAACGGAGTGTGTATGGGATTGGATCTCACCGGCGTTATTCCGCCGCTCGTTACCCCCTTTACGGCAGATGGCAGCATTGACGAGGCTGCGTTGCGCAAGGTCATTCGGTTCAATCTCGACAAGCAGGTGCATGGCGTCTGCCCCGGTGGGAGCACCGGCGAAGGCCACACCTTGACGATCGACGAGTTCAAGCGCGTGATGGAAATCACGGCCGCCGAGGTGGCGGGACAAGTGCCTGTCGTGGCGGGGATCATTTCGAACAGCACTCGGGATGCCATCAATCGCGCCAAGGCTATCGAGCATCTGTCTGTCGCTGCACTGCAGGTGACCCCGGTGCACTATCTGTTCAAGCCGGATGAGCAGGCCACGCATAATCATTTCAAGGCCTTGACGCAGGCCGTGGATACGCCGGTCATTATCTATAACGTCGTGCCCTGGAATTACCTGAATCCCGCTCAGATGATTTGCCTGATGTCCGAATTACCCGGCGTGCAGGGCATCAAGCAAAGCCAGGGCGATCTGAAGCTGATGGCCGATCTGCTGCTGGGCGTGCCTGATGGATGCAAGGTGTATTCCGCTGTAGACGCGCTGCTTTACTCGTCGT
>Ga0182743_1002027_pt1 | contig 18545 bp, 15 predicted proteins | sample eDN3rd30CKraftOP_FD_128522 | JGI IMG/M metagenome (GOLD analysis project Ga0182743, IMG submission 128522) | Enriched Organic Plus compost microbial communities from Emeryville, California, USA - eDNA 3rd pass 30_C Kraft OP (version 2) (version 2) ... | reverse complement strand
GGCGACGCGCCCTTCTGACCGCGCCCGACCCGGAGCCTGCCATGCGTCCAGCCCATCCCGCGCGCGACGACCGCCTCTCGCGCATTCTCGCCGCCAGCGCCCTGGCCCTGTTCATCGCCGTGCTGGCGCTGGCCTCGCCCACGCCCGCCGTGGCGGGGGCCGTGCACGCGCCAGCGGCGCAGGTGCGCTGATCGTGGCGGCCCCGCACCCGATCGCCCTGCCGCAGCCGCTGCTGCGCGCCTCGGACGTCACCATCGAGTACAAGACGCCCGACCGCCTGGTGCGCGCCACGCACCAGGTCAGCTTCGACGTGCTGCCCAACGACCGCTTCATCCTGCTGGGCCCGTCGGGCTGCGGCAAGTCGACGCTGCTGAAGGCGGCGGCCGGTTTCGTGCAGCCCAGCGAAGGCGAGTTCCTGCTCGACGGCCGCCCCATCCGTGGCCCCGGTCCGGACCGCGTGGTGGTGTTCCAGGAGTTCGACCAGTTGCCGCCCTGGAAAACGGTGCGCCAGAACGTGGCCTTTCCGCTGCGCGCCGCACGCGGCTTGGGCCGCGCCGAGGCCGACGAACGCGCGCTGCATTATCTGAAGAAGGTCGGCCTGGCCGGCTTTGCCGACGCCTACCCGCACACGCTGTCCGGCGGCATGAAGCAGCGCGTGGCCATCGCCCGTGCGTTGGCGATGCAGCCGCGCGTGCTGCTGATGGACGAGCCCTTCGCCGCGCTGGACGCACTGACGCGCCGCCGCATGCAGGAAGAGCTGCTTGGGCTGTGGGAGGCCGCGCCGTTCACGCTGCTGTTCGTCACCCACTCCATTGAAGAGGCGCTGGTGCTGGGCAGCCGCATCCTGCTGCTGTCGCCGCATCCCGGCCGCGTGCGCGCCGAGCTCAATGCGCATGCGTTCGACCTGCACAGCGCCGGTTCCGCCGCGTTCCAGTCCACCGCGCGGCGCATCCACGACCTGCTGTTCGACACCCCGGCCGAGGCCGCGCCCGCGGCGCGCCAGGCGGCTGCCTGAGGAGTTTCCATGTCCGTCGTCCTGCCGTCCCCGGCGCAGCCTCCCGTGCGCCCCGAATTCGTGCGCGCGCCCGAACCGCTGCCGCAGGGCATCGAGGTCGCCTCGCGCCTGTCGTGGCACGAACGCGCACTGCAGCATGCCGCGGTGCGCAAGACGCTGATCCTGCTGGTGCTGGCGGCGCTGTGGGAAGGCGTGGCGCGCTACGCCGACAACGATCTGCTGCTGCCCGGCGCGCTGCAGACCGCGCGCGCCTTCGTTGAAACCCTGGCCAGCGGCGAACTCGGCAGCCGCGCGGCGCTGTCGATGGCGGTGCTGCTGAAGGGCTACGTGGCCGGCATCCTGCTGGCCTTCGTGCTGACCACCCTGGCGGTGTCCACCCGCATCGGCCGCGACCTGCTGTCCACCCTGACCGCCATGCTGAACCCGCTACCCGCCATCGCGCTGCTGCCGCTGGCCATGCTGTGGTTCGGGCTGGGCCAGGGCAGCCTGGTATTCGTGCTGATGCATTCGGTGCTGTGGGCGCTGGCGGTGAACATGTACACGGGTTTTCTCGGCGTATCCGAAACCCTGCGCATGGCGGGCCGAAACTACGGGTTGACCGGCCTGCGTTACGTGCTGGCCATCCTGGTGCCCGCCGCGCTGCCCGCGATCCTGTCGGGCCTGCGCATCGCCTGGGCCTTCGCCTGGCGCACGCTGATCGCGGCCGAACTGGTGTTCGGGGCGTCCAGCGGCCAGGGCGGGCTGGGATGGTTCATCTTCCAGAATCGCAACGAGCTTTACACCGACCGCGTGTTCGCCGGCCTGGCGGCGGTGGTCATCATCGGCCTGCTGGTGGAGAACCTGGTGTTCGACCAACTCGAACGCCATACCGTTCGGAAGTGGGGGATGCAGCGGTAGGAAGCGGGGGGTGTTGTCTAGGGGGTCGTTTGAGGTTTCTTAAGGCGTCCGCCGGTGAGCGGGGCTGCCGGGGGCGCTTCACGGTGGCGGTCCGGCGCGTTCGCGCCGGACACCGCATCGCCTCGCTCGTCCGGCCCGTACGGGCCTCCCTTCGCTTGCGGCTCGCTCGCCCCCGAGGCGCGCCCCCGGCAGCCCCGCTCACCGACGGACTCGCGCTTCAGGATCTCGATCGGCAGCAGGGACGGGGGGTGTGCTTGGCGCGTTGTGGCCGCATCCAGGGGGAGAGAGGAGGATCTTGCGGGGCCCGTCAATGCAGGCCGCCCTGCGCGGCCTTCATTGACGTACGCGTGGTGGAGCGGTCTTAGGGGGTTGGACGGACGGTTGGTGGGTCTTTGAACGGAGCGCCTCTGTGCGGTGAGGGTTGTGAGCATGCGGCATTGCCTCGTCGGGCCGTGGCGAATTTAGGCGGAGCACATCCGCCGGCTCCAACACCCGTCCGACACACGCTTGCGCCGATGGTGGCAACTGCGCGCTGGCCACGGCCGGCAGCAACTCGCCGCGCTCCAGGCTCCGCACACACAGCGTTGGCATGCCGCCCTGCGTATGGCCCGGAATGGGCGCGCAGGGCGCCCGTTCCGGGCCGGGCAAGAACCGATCTTCCTTAATGCAGACACACGCGCCACGAAGCGCCAAGCACGCTGACCGTGCCCGCGGCGGTGGAATGATCTGCAGCGCGAGTTCGAGGGGGGTTGGGGGGATCGGTGGCGCGCCTCGGTGGCGAGCGCGCCGGAAGCGAAGGGAGCGCGTAGGCGCGGACGAGCGAGGCGATGCGGTGTCCGGCGCGAAGGCGCCGGACCGCCACCGTGAAGCGCCACCGATCCCCCCAACCCCCCTCGAACGCCTCAAGAACTCAACAACCTACTCCCCACGCGCACACTCGAGCAGGTACTCGATCATCGTAGAGATAGCCCGAGGATGATGCCGATTCGGCATGTACAGCATGAACATCCCTCGTCCATAGATGCTCAACCGCCAGTCGTTCAATACCGTGATGATGTCCCCGCGGACCACGTCCTCCTGCACCACGTAGTCGGGCACCACGCCGACGCCCAGCCCATCGAGAATGGCGCTGCGCAGAAACGGATAGTCGCGCGAGCCCAGTGTCGGGTCCAGCGTGACCACGTGGCGTGTTTCCCCTTGGTAGGCGGAGAGCCGCAGCGGCCGGCCGATCACCGCGGCGCATAGCAATGGCTGGCGCTGCAGATCGTCCGGGTGCGCGGGCAGCGGCTGCTGGCGCGCATAGTCGCGCGATACGCAGGCGTAGTAGCGCATCGCGCCCAGTTCGCGCGCCACCAGCGTGGGCGGCGGCTCCGACATGATGCGTACCGCGATGTCCACCTCGTCGCGCACCAGGTCGTCCACACTGTTGTTGAACATCACGTCCAGCACGATGCCCGGATAGCGGCGCTTGAAGGCCAGCAGCCAGGGTGTCATCACGAAATGGCCGTAGCCGCTGGGCACGCTCAGGCGCACCCGGCCCTGGAGCGTCGTGCCCAGCGCCTGCACCGATTCGCGGGCCGCCGACAGCTCCTCGCGGATATTGCGGCCGTGGCGGTAGAGCTGCAGGCCCAGTTCGGTAGGCTCCACCCGCCGGGTGGTGCGGCGCACCAGCTGCATGCCTACCGATTGCTCCAGCTGTGCCAGGTGATAGCTGACGTTGGCGCGCGTCATCTTCAGGCGGCGCGCGGCTTCGCTCAGGTTGCCGGCATCGAGGATCTCGACCAGTAGGGTCAGCGATTTCAGGTCCATGGGGGCGTAGGCCGCGGGCTCGCCCCGGCACTGTCAAATAATCCTGTACAGATTGTCAATCGCTGCTGGGATTGTCAAGGCTGCCTTGCTGGGAAAGAATCATCGACGACATCAGAACAGGGGCGGCGCCCATGCCGCCCGGCGGAGACAACCCCATGCGCGATTCCTTCCCGTGCGCCGGCATGCCGGCGCGGCAGCCATGATGCGCCGCGCCGTTATCGTGTCCACCGCGCGCACGCCCATCACCAAGGCGCAGCGCGGCGAGTTCAACCGCACGCCGGGGCCCGAGCTGGCCGCCCTGGCGGTGCGCGCGGCCGTCGAGCGCGCGGGCGTCGATCCGATGCAGATCGAGGACCTGATCCTGGGCTGCGGCTACCCGGAAGGCACCACCGGCCGCAACATCGGCCGCCAGGCCGCCCTGCGCGCCGGCCTGCCCGTGCAGGTGGCGGGCGCCACGGTCAACCGCTTCTGCGCCTCGGGCCTGCAGGCCGTTGCCATGGCCGCGGCGCGCATCGTCATGGACGGCGTGCCCGTCATGATGGCCGGCGGAGTCGAGAGTGTGTCGCAGATCCGCACGCGCGACGATGACGCGGGCAAGGATCCATGGCTGCTGGCGCACAAGCCGCAGCTGTACATGCCCATGATCGAGACGGCCGATATCGTGGCCGCGCGCTATGGCATCGCGCGCGAGGCGCAGGACGCCTATGCGCTGCGCAGCCAGCAGCGCTTCGCGGCCGCGCAGCGCGAGGGCCGGCTACGCGACGAGATCGTGCCGGCCGATGCCGTGATGAACGTGGTCGACCGGGAGACCGGCGCGGTGTCGCAGCGCGCCGTGCGGGTCGAGGCCGACACCTGCAACCGCCCCGACACCACGCTGGAAGGCCTGGCCGCGCTGGCGCCCGTGCGCGGCGCCGGCGCCTTCGTCACTGCCGGCAACGCGTCGCAGCTTTCCGACGGCGCGGCCGCCTGCGTGCTGATGGACGAGGCGGCCGCGCAGCGCGCCAGCCTGCAGCCGCTGGGCGCCTTCGTGGGCATGGCCGTGGCCGGCTGCGAGCCCGACGAGATGGGCATCGGTCCCGTGCATGCCGTACCCCGCCTGCTGGCGCGCCACGGCCTGTCGGTGGACGATGTCGACCTGTGGGAGCTGAACGAGGCCTTCGCGTCGCAGGTGCTGTATTGCCGTGACCGGCTGGGCATTCCCGACGAAGGCCTCAACGTGAACGGCGGCGCCATCGCCCTGGGCCATCCGTTCGGCGTCAGCGGCGCGCGCATGGTGGGGCACGCGCTGCGCGAGGGCCGTCGCCGCGGGGCGCGCCGCGCGGTGGTCACGATGTGCGTAGGCGGCGGCATGGGGGCCGCCGGCCTGCTCGAAATCTACTGAGGCATCTTATGGACCTGACCCTGAACACAGAAGAACAGGCCTTTCGCGACAGCGTGCGCGCCTTCCTGCGCGAGCACCTTACGCCCGCGCTGGCGGCCCGTGTGCGCGCCGGCCATCACCTGAGCAAGGCCGAGATGGAGGACTGGCACGCGCGCCTGAACGCGCGCGGCTGGCTGGCCAGCCACTGGCCCGTGGAGTACGGCGGCACGGGCTGGAGCGCGGTGCAGAAATACCTGTTCGACTACGAGTGTGCCGTGGCCGGCGCACCGCGCATCGTGCCATTCGGCCTGAGCATGCTGGGGCCGGTGCTGATCAAGTACGGCACCGAGGCGCAGAAGCGCTACTGGCTGCCGCGCATCCTGGACGGCTCGGACTGGTGGTGCCAGGGCTATTCCGAGCCGGGCGCGGGTTCGGACCTCGCATCGCTGAAGACCACGGCCGTGCGCCAGGGCGACCATTACGTCGTCAATGGCCAGAAGACCTGGACCACACTGGGCCAGCATGCCAACATGATCTTCTGCCTGGTGCGGACTTCGCACGAGGGCCGGCCGCAGGAAGGCATCAGCTTCCTGCTGATCGACATGCGCAGCCCCGGCGTCGAGGTGCGCCCCATCGTCACGCTCGAAGGCGACCGCGAGATCAACGAGGTGTTCTTCTCTGACGTGCGCGTGCCCGTGGCCAACCTGGTGGGCGAGGAGAACCGCGGCTGGGTCTGCGCCAAGTACCTGCTGACCTACGAGCGCACCAACATCGCCGGCGTGGGGCTGTCGTATGCCGCGCTGGAGGGGCTGAAGGCGGCGGCGCGCGCGGCGGTGCGTGGCGGTCGGCCGCTGGATGAAGACCCGCTTTATGCTGCGCGGCTGGCGCGCGTGGAGATCGACCTGGACAACATGCGCACGACCAATCTGCGCGTGATGGACGCGTCGGGCCACGGCGCGCCGGCCGCGGAGAGCTCCATGCTTAAGGTGCGCGGCACGCAGATCCGGCAGGAGATCGCCGCGCTGCTGCGCCGCGCCGCCGGGCCGCATGCGCGGGCGTACGAGCCTGCGATGCTGGAAACGGTCGGCGCCCCGCGCTTCGGACCGCCCGGCACCGAGGCCGCGGCCGCGCGCTACTTCAACCTGCGCAAGCTGTCGATCTTCGGGGGCTCCAACGAGATCCAGCGCAACATCATCTCGAAAATGATCCTGGGACTGTAGGCGGGACCGACGCATGAATCTGCAGCACACCGAAGACCGCCGCATGCTGGCGGACATGTTGAACCGCTTCATCGCGGAACAGTACGGCTTTGCCGAGCGTACGCGCATCGCCTACGCCGGCGCGGGCTACAGCGACGCGCAGTGGCGGCGCTTCGCCGAGCAGGGCGTGCTGGCCGCGCTGTTCGGCGAGCGCGCCGGCGGCCTGGGCGGCGCCGGCTTCGATATTGCCGTGGTGTTCGAGGCGCTGGGCCGCGGCCTGGTCGTGGAGCCCTTCCTGGGTGCCCTGATGGCGGGCAGCGTGCTGGCCGAGGCGGGCCCGGCGCCGCATCCTCTGGTGGACGAGCTGATTGCCGGCACGGCCGTGGCCGCGCTGGCGCACGAAGAGGCGGGCGGCTATGCACCGGCGCGCGTGGCCACGCGCGCACGGCGTGACGGCGACCACTGGGTGCTGGACGGCGCGAAGGCCATGGTGCCGTGCGGCGAGTCGGCCGGCCATTTCGTGGTGTCCGCGCGCACCGCCGGCGACGAGTACGACCCGGCGGGCATCTCGCTCTTCCTGGTGCCGGCCGGCGCGGCGGGACTGCAGGTGCGCGGCTGTGCCGCCATCGACGGCGGCCGCGTGGCGGACCTGGCGCTGGCCGGCGTGCGTGTGCCGGATGACGCGCGGCTGGGCGAGGCGCACGCCGCCTATCCGCTGCTGGAGGCGGCGCTGGCGCGCGGCGTGCTGGCGCTGTGCGCCGAAGCCGTGGGCGCCATGGACGCCGTGCGCGACGCGACGCTGGACTACCTGCGCACCCGCACGCAGTTCGGCGTGCCGATCGGCCGCTTCCAGGCGTTGCAGCACCGCATGACCGAGCTGGCCATCGAGGTCGAGCAGGCCCGCTCGGCCGTGATCAACGCGGCCGCGGCGCTGGACGGCGAGGACCGCCTGCAGCGCGAGCGGGCGATGTCGGCCGCCAAGTACACGATCGGCCGCGTGGGAAGCCAGGTGGCCGAAGAGAGCATCCAGATGCATGGGGGCATCGGCATGACTTGGGAATTGCCGCTGGCCCACCACGCCAAGCGGCTGGTGATGATCGACCACCAGCTCGGCGACGAGGACGAGCACCTGGCGCGCTACATCGCGCTGGGACGGGAATGAGGGAGGCGCCGATGCGTGCAGCCGATTCCGTGCCGCACAGCCGTCATAACGGCCATGCCGCACAGGCAGCCGGCGAGGCCGCTGCAGACCGCGCCGCGCCCGTGCTGGGCGACGCCGCGCGGGCCTTTCGCACCGGCCCGCCGGTGCGTAGCCTGGCCGACGTGCGCCGGCTGGAGGCCGTGCCGCTGCACGAAGCCGTCACGGCCGGCAGCACCTACGAAATCTTCTGCAACGCGGCGGCGGCCTTCGGTCCGCGCCGCGCGCTGACCTTCCTGCGCAGCGCCGTGCCGGGCGACCCGCCGCTCGCGCTGACCTATGCCGAGCTGCTGCAGGGGATCCACCGTACGGCAAACCTGTTGCATGCGCTGGGTATCGGCCCGCGCGACAGCGTGGCCATCATGCTGCCCGGCTGCCTGGAGTACCACCTGGCGCTGTGGGGGGGCGAAGCTGCTGGCATCGTGCAGCCGCTGAATCCCATGCTGAACGAGGACAAGCTGGCGGCGCTGCTGAACGCCAGCGGCGCGGCCGCGCTGGTGGCCTACGGCGGCGATGGCGACTGCGGCATCTGGCCCAAGGCGCTGCGCCTGCTGGACGCGGTGCCCACGTTGCGTACGCTGCTGCGCGTGGCGCCGCACGACGAGACCCCCCCCGCGCTGCCCGCCCATCCGCGCGTGCGCATGCTGGACTTCGCCGCGGCGACGGCTGCGCAGCCCGCGGACGGCCTGGCCAGCGGCCGCGTGATCCGGCCCGACGACGTGGCGGCCTATTTCCACACCGGCGGCACCACGGGCGCTCCCAAGCTGGCGATCCACACGCACGCCAACCAGGTCTTCACCGCCTGGGCCGGCGTGCAGCTGCAGGGCGTGGGGCCCAGCGACGTGGTCATCAACGGCTATCCGCTGTTCCATGTGGCGGGCGTGCTGCCCTCGTCGCTGGCCGCGCTGTCGGCCGGCGTCGAGATCGTCATTCCGACCACCACGCTGATGCGCAATCGCGAGGTGATCCGCAACTACTGGCGGCTGGTGGAGCACCACCGCGCCACCTCGCTGCAGGGCGTGCCGACGGTGCTGGCGGCGCTGGCCGAGATGCCGCTGGACGGCGCCGACATCTCGTCGCTGCGTTATTGCCGCACCGGCGCGGCGCTGCTGCCGCCCGAACTGGGCGCGCGCTTCGAGCGCCTGTACGGCCTGCACGTGCACGAAAGCCTGGGCATGACCGAGATGGCGGGCATCTCCAGCATCACGCCGCCGGGCGTGGTGGGCCCGGTGGGCTGCGTGGGCTTTCCGCTGCCCTACGCGCGCATGCGCATCGTGGCGCTGGACAGCGTGGGCGGGGCATGCCGCGACCTGCCCGAGGGCGAGGTCGGCATGGTGCTGTTCCGCTCACCCAACGTCTTTCCCGGCTACCTGGACGCGGACGACACCGCCGCCGCCTTCACACCCGACGGCTGGCTGATCACCGGCGACATCGGTTTGGTGGACGGCGAGGGGCGGCTGCACCTGCGCGGCCGCGCCAAGGACCTGATCATCCGCAGCGGCCACAACATCGATCCCAAGGTGATCGAGGACGCCCTGGACCGCCACCCCGCGGTGCGGTTGTGCGCCGCCGTCGGCGCGCCGGACGCCTATGCGGGCGAACTGCCGGTGGCCTATGTGGCCCTGGCCGACGGAGCGCAGGCGACCGAGGCGGAGCTGATGGACTACGCCACCCGGCATGTGGACGAGGCGCCTGCGCGGCCGCGGCGCGTGACGATCCTGCCCGCGCTGCCCACCACCAACGTGGGCAAGATCTACAAGCCCGAGCTGCGGCGCATGGCGGCCGAGGCCGCGGTGCTTGCCGAGGCGGCGCGCCTGTGGTGGGCCGCCGGCCAGCCCGGCGAGCCGCTGCTGCACGTGCAGGCCGACAGCCCCGTTGCCGTCACCGTCAGCCCGGCCGTGCCGCTGGACGACGCGCTGTCCGAATCCTTGCGGCAGGGCCTGCAGCGCCTGCCGCTGGAAATCCGCTTCCGCGACCCCTGAACGCGGCGCGGCAATGACCGACCACAACGACGAAAAACAGGAGACATCCGCCATGACCCGCACCTACACCCGACGCGCCTGCCTGCTGCTCGCCGTCGCCGCCGCCTGCGGCGCCGCACTACCCGCGCACGCCGACAACTATCCCAGCAAGCCCATCACGCTGATCGTGCCGTGGCCCGCCGGCGGCTCGACCGACCGCCACCTGCGGGCGCTGGCCCAGATCGCCAGCCGCCACCTGGGACAGCCCGTGGTGGTGGAGAACCAACCCGGCGCCGGCGGCACGCTGGGCCCGAGCAAGATGGCGATGACGGCCAAGCCCGACGGCTACACCATCTCGCAGTACCCGCTGGGCCTGCTGCGCATGCCGCACATGCACAAGGTCAGCTGGCATCCCGTCGACGACTTCACCTTCATCATGGGACTGTCGGGCTACACGTTCGGCATGACGGTGCGCGCCGATTCGCCTTTCAAGACGTTCAACGACTACATCGAGGCCGCGCGCAAGCAGCCGGGCGCCATCAACTATGGCTCCACGGGCGCGGGCTCGTCGCCGCACCTGCTGATGGAGGCCGTGGCCATCAACGCCAAGGTGAAGCTGACGCACGTCCCCTTCAAGGGCAATGCCGACATGCAGCAGGCACTGCTGGGCGGCCACATCATGGCCCAGAGCGACGCTGCGGGCTGGGACAAGTTCGTCGACAGCGGGCAGATGCGGCTGCTGGTCACCTTCGGCGAGAAGCGCACGCAGCGCTGGCCGGACGTTCCCACGGCGCAGGAGCTCGGCTACGGGGTGGTGTCGACCTCGCCGTATGGCCTAGCGGGGCCCAAGGGGATGGACCCGAAGATCGTGAAGATCCTGCACGATGCGTTCAAGAAGGCGCTGTTCGATCCGGAGAGCCTGGAGATCATGCGCCAACTCAACCAGGAGGCCGCCTACAGTACGGGGGAGGATTTCCGGGCCTGGGCGAGTGAGACGTTCGTGAATGACAGGGCGTTGATTGAGCAGCTGGGGTTGGCGGCTAAGTGAGCCTTTTCGTTTTTCGTGTTCGGGGCGGGCGGTGGGGTTCTTGAGGCGTCCGCCGGTGTGCGGGGTGGCCGGGGGCGCTTCACGGTGGCGGTCCGGCGCGTTCGCGCCGGACACCGCATCGCCTCGCTCGTCCGGCCCGTACGGGCCTCCCTTCGCTTCCGGCTCGCTCGCCCCCGAGGCGCACCCCCGGCCACCCCGCACACCGGCGGACTCGCGCTGCAGGATCTCCATCGGCAGCGGGGACGGGCGGTGTGCTTGGCGCGTTGTCGGCGGCTCCGGGGTGGGGGAGGAGGATCTTGCGGGGCCCGTCAATGCAGGCCGCCCTGCGCGGCCTTCATTGACGTACGCGTGGTGGTGCGGTCTAGGTGGCTGCACGGGCGGTTGGCCGGGCTTTAACGGGTAAGCGCGTGCGGCGGCGGGGGTTAGTATGCGGCATTGTCTCGTTGGGCCGCGGCAAATTTCGGCCGAGTGCATTCGCCTGCCTGCTCATTTACCTGTCTGACACTCGCTTGCGCCGACGGCGGCAACCGCGCTGGCCACGGCCGGCAGCAACCCGTCCCGCCCCAGGCTCCGCACATACAGCGATGGCATGCCACCCTGCGTATGGCCCGGAATGGGCGCGCAGGGCGCCCGTTCCGGGCCGGGCAAGAACCGATCTTCCTCACTGCAGACACACGCGCCACGAAGCGCCAAGCACGCTGACCGTGCCCCGCGGCGGTGGAATGATCTGCAGCGCGAGTTCGAGGGGGGTTGGGGGGATCGGAGGCGCGCCTCGGTGGCGAGCGAGCCGGAAGCGAAGGGAGGCCCGCACGGGCCGGACGAGCGAGGCGATGCGGTGTCCGGCGCGAAGGCGCCGGACCGCCACCGTGAAGCGCCTCCGATCCCCCCAACCCCCCTCGAACGCCTCAAGAACCCAATCCATCACCGACTCGATGGCAGGCCGAGCAGATATCAGGGCCTACGTGCAGGAAGCCCGGTGCATAAAAGCCGATAGCGCGTGGCATCGCTCCAAAAGCAGAAGGCCTCCCATTGGGAGGCCTTCGTTCATGCAGACATCAGACGCATCAGCTGTTGGCCGCGCCGGCCGCCTGTTTTTCCATGCTGCGCGTGATGGTCCACTGCTGCAGGATCGACAGCGTGTTGTTCACGCACCAGTACAGCACCAGGCCCGCGGGGAAGAAGAACATCATCCCGCCGAACACCAGCGGCATGATCATCATCACCTTGGCCTGGATGGGATCCGGCGGCGTCGGGTTCAGCTTGATCTGCAGGAACATCGTCGCCATCATCACCGCAGGCAGGATGAAGTACGGATCGCGCACCGACAGATCGTGCACCCACAGGATCCAGGGCGCGCCGCGCATTTCCACGCTGGCCAGCAGCACCCAGTACAGCGCGATGAACACCGGAATCTGCACCACCATCGGCAGGCAGCCGCCCAGCGGGTTGATCTTCTCCGTGCGGTACATCTCCATCATGGCCTGATTGAGCTTCTGGCGGTCGTCGCCATACTTCTCCTTCAGGGCCTGCAGGCGCGGGGCCACGCGCTTCATGCGCGCCATCGAACGGTAGCTGGCCGCGGCCAGCGGGAAGAACACCGCCTTGATGATGACCGTGAGGGCCACGATCGTCCAGCCCCAGTTGCCCAGCACGCTGTGCAGCCACGTCATCAGCGTGAACAGCGGCTTGGCGATGATGGTGAGCCAGCCGTAGTCGACCACCAGCTCCAGGCCGGGGGCGACCGCCGCCATGGCCTTCTGGTCCTGCGGGCCGACCCACAGGCGCGAATCGACGGTGGCCGTCGAGGCGGGGCCGATCTCGCCCACCGATTCGATGGTGCGCGCCGCGTACAGGTTGGGTTGCAGCTGCAGCACTTCGTTGCTGCGCGGCTTGCCCTGCGGCGGGATCCATGCCGTGGCGAAGTAGTGCTGCACCACGCCGATCCAGCCGTTGTCGGTCTGCTTGATGTAGCTGCCGCGGTTCTTCTGGATGTCGGAGAAGGTGATCTTCTGGAACTTCTCCTGCTCGGAGTACACCGCCATGCCGGTGAACGTGTGATAGAAGCTGGAGGTGCCGATGGGGTCGCTGCCGTCACGCTCCAGCTGCAGGTACAGCGCGGGCGACAATGGGGCGCTGCCCGTGTTGGACAGGTCGTGGCGCACGTCGATGTCGTACTGGCCGCGGCGCAGCGTGTAGGTCTTGGTGACCTTCAGGCCGCCCGACTCGGCCTCGAACACCACGGGCAGGGTGTCGCCGGTCAGGTCGCGCTGCGTGGAGACCAGGCGGAACGGCGTCTGGTGCGTGGGGAAGCTCTGGCCGCTGGGCGCGCCCACGACGCCGGACTGCGCGACGTAGGTGAGGCCCGACGAGCGGTCGAGCAGCACCGTGGGGCGGCCGTCGGTCTCGTACTTCAGCAGCTCGGCACGGATCAGCTGGGCGCCGTTGGTGTCGAAGGTGAGGCGCAGCACGTCGGTGGTGACGACCACTTGTTCGGCGGGCGCGGCCGCGGGGGCGCTGCCCGGCACCGTGCTGGCCGGGGCCGACGGCGTGGCCGCCTGCGCGCCGGTGGGCGCGGCCGGAATCGACGCGGTGGGCGCGGCGTTGGGCTTGGCGGGGGCGTCGGCGGGGGCCGTGGCAGTGGCGCCGCCGAACAGCGACGGCTTGCCGTTGTGGACCTGCCAGTTGTTCCACAGGAGGAGCAACGAGAACGAGAAAATCATCCAGAGGACGGTGCGTCGGATATCCATTTTTCCTGAGGAAATGAAAGCAGCAGGCCAAAAGCCCACCAGTTTAGCGTCAATCCAGTCCGGTGCGGGAATGGCGGCCGCCGCAGCAGCCGCCCATCACTTTCCCCGCCGTCGGCACCGGGTCGTGGCCGCCGGCCGCCCAGGGGTGGCAGCGGCCGATGCGGCGGACCGCCAGCCATAGACCGCGGCCGGGGCCATGGCGTTCGATGGCTTCGATGGCGTAGGCCGAGCACGTGGGGGTGAAACGGCATTGCCGCCCGATCCACGGACTGAGGAAGAACCGGTAGAACCGGATGGGAGCGATCAGTAGAGCCCGGATCATCGCAGGATACGCTCGAAGTGAGCGTCTACTTCGGCACGCGCCGTGCGCTTTAGTTCCGTCAGCGTGGCCGGTGGGACGCGGCCTTGCAGCCGCACCACGTAGTCGTGCGCCGGCAGAGCCTGCCGGCGTATCCGGAATGCTTCGCGGATGACGCGCTTGAGGGCATTGCGAGTGACGGCGCGCGGCGCGAAGCGCTTGGCGATCACCATGCCCAGGCGGGCGCATGCGGGCTCGCCGTCCGCAGGGGCGGACGGCACGGCGCTTACGATGAAGAACGCCCCTCGGGCAAGCCGTCGGCCCTTGAGGGCAGCGGCAAATTCGGAGGGGCGATGCAGGCGCGCCCCCGCGGGCAGCGTGGCGCGTGTCATGAAGGGCGGAACCGGCCGGTATGCGCGGGCGCGTCCGGCGGCGGATGCTGGCCCGTCAGGTTTAGACGGCCAGGCGCTTGCGGCCCTTGGCGCGGCGGGCGTTCAGAACGGCACGGCCGGCGCGGGTTTTCATGCGCACGCGAAAGCCATGGGTGCGCTTGCGACGGGTAACGGAAGGTTGGTAGGTGCGTTTCATGGACGTTCCAGGGAAAAGAACACGCCGGCCAGGCCGCGAGGCGGTGGGAAGCTGCCGCCCCTGAAGACCCTTGCCGCAGCCGGTGCCCGCGGTGCCATCGTTTGTGGCGTGGGGGGCGAAGGCGGTGCGCACAGGCTCCGCGCCGTGTTTCGGGGCGCACTAAGCCTGTATTTGCTGCAAGGTTTTATCAGGGGGCGGGCGCAGGGTTTCCTGCCTCTCGCCCTGTTTCCGACAGGTAGAATTCGGAAAAGCCCACCATTTCAGCAAGTTTCCTCTGCCTTGTCAAACAGTTACGGTGCCATCCGTGACATGTAACGATCCCGGGCTGTGGATAACCCCCCTCCAGGCACGGTAGAATCGAGGTTTGAACAAGATCGACATGAAAGAATTCTGGCAGACCTGCGTCAGTCGTCTTGAGCAGGAACTCCCCCCCCAACAAATCAGCGCCTGGATCCGTCCGCTGGTGCCGCTCGCTTACGACGAGGCACAGGCGATCCTGCGCGTGGCTGCGCCCAACCGCTTCAAGCTCGACTGGGTACGCAAGAACTTCTCGCACCAGATCGAGGCGCTGGCCACCGAGTGGTACCAGCGCCCCGTGCAGGTCGCGTTCGAGCTGCCGGGCCATGCCGCCGCGCCGCGCATGCCGCAGGCGCCGCGCGCGCCCGCCGGCGCGCCTTCCCCGGCGATACCGGCTGCGGCCAACGGCGCCGCTGTGCCGGCGCAGGCCGTGCTGGCTGCCGTGGCTGCAGCAAGCGCCGTACCCGCAGCGCCGGCCGCCGCGCCGCTGCCCGGCGCCGACGCCGTGTACGAGCGCTCGCGCCTGAACACCGACCTCACGTTCGAGAACTTCGTCACCGGCAAGGCCAACCAGCTCGCGCGCGCCGCCGCGCTTCAGGTGGCCGAGAACCCGGGCACCTCATACAACCCGCTGTTCCTGTATGGCGGCGTGGGCCTGGGCAAGACCCACCTCATCCACGCCATCGGCAATGCCATGGTGGCGGCCGGCACCGGCACGCGCGTGCGCTACGTGCATGCCGACCAGTACGTGTCCGACGTGGTGAAGGCCTACCAGCGCAAGGCGTTCGACGACTTCAAGCGCTACTACCATTCGCTGGACCTGCTGCTGATCGACGACATCCAGTTCTTCTCGGGCAAGAACCGCACGCAGGAAGAGTTCTTCTACGCCTTCGAGGCGATGGTGGCGCAGCGCAAGCAGATCATCATCACCAGCGACACTTATCCGAAGGAACTTTCCGGCATCGACAGCCGGCTGATCTCTCGTTTCGATTCGGGCCTCACGGTGGCCATCGAGCCGCCCGAGCTGGAGATGCGCGTGGCCATCCTGCTGCGCAAGGCCGAGTCCGAAGGCGTGCCCATGCCCGAGGAAGTCGCGTTCTTCATCGCCAAGCACCTGCGCAGCAACGTGCGCGAGCTGGAAGGCGCGCTGCGCAAGGTCCTGGCCTATGCGCGCTTCCACGGCCGCGACGTGCTCACCGTCGACGTCTGCAAGGACGCCCTGAAGGACCTGCTGTCCGTCTCCAACGGCCAGATCACGGTCGAGAACATCCAGAAGACGGTGGCCGACTTCTACAAGATCAAGGTCGCCGACATGTATTCGAAACGGCGCCCCGCCAATATTGCCTTGCCGCGCCAGGTCGCCATGTACCTGGCCAAGGAGTTGACACAGAAGAGCCTGCCCGAGATCGGCGACCTGTTCGGCGGCCGCGACCACACGACGGTGCTGCATGCGGTCCGCAAGATCTCCGACGCCCGCGCCAAGCAAGCGGAACTCAACCATACCCTGCACGTGTTGGAACAAACTCTAAAAGGATGAACATGCAACTCGTACAAACCACACGCGATGCATTGCTGAAACCGCTGTCGACGGTGGCGGGTATCGTCGAAAGACGGCATACCCTCCCCATCCTGGCGAACATCCTGATGCGCAAAGAGGGCAACAAGGTTTCGTTCATCGCGACTGACCTCGAAGTGCAGATCACCACCCATGCCGACTTCGGCGTGGGCCCGGAGAACGAGTCCATCACGGTCGCGGCGCGCAAGCTGCTCGACATCCTGAAGGCCCTGCCCGACGCGGGCGACGTCAAGGTCTCGCTGGCCAGCGGCAAGCTGTCGGTGCAGGCCGGCAAGAGCCGCTTCGCGCTGCAGACGCTGGCCGCCAGCGAGTTCCCCACCGTGGCGCAGCCCGAGCAGTGGAACGTGTCGCTGACGCTGCCGCAGCGCATGCTGCGCCACCTGTTCAACATGGTGCACTTCGCCATGGCCCAGCAGGACATCCGCTACTACCTCAACGGCATGCTGCTGGTGTCCGAGCCGGGCCACGTGCGCGCGGTCGCCACCGACGGCCACCGCCTGGCGCACTGCGCCACCGCGGCCGACGGCATCAACGAGCGCCACGAGGTCATCGTGCCGCGCAAGACCGTGCTCGAGATGCAGCGCCTGCTGGAAGATTCCGACGAGCCGGTCTCGCTGGACGTGGCGCCGGGCCAGATCCGTTTCCGCTTCGGCGAGGTCGAGCTGGTGTCCAAGCTGGTCGAGGGCAAGTTCCCCGATTTCACGCGCGTGATTCCCACCAACTACACGCGCCACTTCACGGTGGCCCGCGAGGCGCTGCAAGGCAGCCTGCAGCGTGCCGCCATTCTCACCACCGACAAGTTCAAGGGCGTGCGCCTGCAGCTGGCGCAGAACCAGATGAAGATCTCGTCCTCCAACGCCGAGCAGGAAGAGGCGCAGGAAGAGATCGACATCGACTACGGCCACGAGGCGCTGGACGTCGGCTTCAACGTAGGCTACCTGCTCGACGTGCTGGGCAACGTGAAGACCGAGAACATCCAGTGGTCGGTGATGCCCGACGCCAACGCCTCGGCGCTCATCACCCTGCCCGGCGACGACCAGTTCAAGTACGTCGTCATGCCCATGCGCATTTGATCCGCATGGGTCGCGCCTGCGTCCGCCGGCATCCTGTCGGCGGACGGTCCGGCCGTGAGGCCGCATTTTGAAGGCTTGAAGAATCCTTATGTCAGACCAGCAGAACACCCCCGAAACCAGCGGCTACGGCGCCGATTCGATCAAGATGCTCAAGGGCCTGGAGGCCGTGCGCAAGCGCCCGGGCATGTACATCGGCGATACCTCCGACGGCACCGGCCTGCATCACATGGTGTTCGAAGTGGTCGACAACGCCATCGACGAAGCGCTGGCCGGCTACTGCGACGACATCGTGGTCACCATCCACACCGACAACTCCATCTCGGTGACGGACAACGGCCGTGGCATTCCCACCGACATCCACAAGGACGACGAATTCGGCCGCAGCGCCGCCGAGATCGTCATGACCGAGCTGCACGCCGGCGGCAAGTTCGACCAGAACTCGTACAAGGTGTCCGGCGGCCTGCACGGCGTGGGCGTGTCGTGCGTGAACGCACTGTCCGAGTGGCTGCGCCTGACCATCCGGCGCAACGGCCAGGTGCACCAGATGGAGTTCCGCCAGGGCGTGCGCACGGCCCCGCTGGCCGTCACCGGCCCCACCGACAAGCGCGGCACCGAGGTGCGCTTCCTGGCCGACGCGGAAATCTTCACCAACGTCGAATACCACTACGAGATCCTGTCCAAGCGCCTGCGCGAGCTCTCGTTCCTGAACAACGGCGTGAAGATCCGCCTGGTCGACCAGCGCCAGGGCAAGGAAGAGAACTTCGCGTTCTCCGGCGGCGTGAAGGGCTTCGTCGAGTACATCAACCGCAGCAAGACGGTGCTGCACCCCAACGTGTTCGCCGTCAGCAGCGACTCCAGCGCCGGTGGCGTGCCGGTGGGCGTGGACGTGGCGATGCAGTGGAACGACAGCTACGGCGAAAGCGTGCTGTGCTTCACCAACAACATCCCGCAGCGCGACGGCGGCACGCACCTTACCGGCCTGCGCGCGGCGATGACGCGCGTGCTGAACAAGTACATCACCGATAACGAGCTGGCCAAGAAGGCCAAGGTCGAGACCACCGGCGACGACATGCGCGAAGGCCTGGCCTGCGTGCTGTCGGTGAAGGTGCCCGAGCCCAAGTTCAGCAGCCAGACCAAGGACAAGCTGGTGTCCAGCGAGGTGCGTCCGGCCGTGGAAGACGCCGTGGCCCGCACGCTGGAGACCTGGCTGCTGGAGCACCCGAACGACGCCAAGGCCCTGTGCGCCAAGATCGTCGAGGCCGCGCGCGCGCGCGAGGCCGCCCGCAAGGCGCGCGAAATGACGCGCCGCAAGAGCGTGCTGGAAGGCGCCGGCCTGCCCGGCAAGCTGGCCGACTGCCAGGAGAAGGACCCGGCGCTGTGCGAGCTGTACATCGTCGAGGGCGACTCGGCCGGCGGCTCGGCCAAGCAGGGCCGCGACCGCAAGTTCCAGGCCATCCTGCCGCTGCGCGGCAAGGTGCT
>Ga0182743_1002026_pt1 | contig 18572 bp, 18 predicted proteins | sample eDN3rd30CKraftOP_FD_128522 | JGI IMG/M metagenome (GOLD analysis project Ga0182743, IMG submission 128522) | Enriched Organic Plus compost microbial communities from Emeryville, California, USA - eDNA 3rd pass 30_C Kraft OP (version 2) (version 2) ... | reverse complement strand
CGCCGTCTTCCTTCATGGCGGCCACCAGCATGGTGCCGGTGACGGCACGGCCGATAGGCGTGGTGTTGAAGTAGGTGATGCCGGCCGTGGAGATGTGGAATGCCCCCGACTGCAGCGCGGCGATGCCCTCGGCCACCAGTTGCTGGCGGCAGTCGATCAGGCGCGCATTCTCGGCGCCGTATTGCATGGCGCGGCGCGGAATGTCGTCGTAGTCGGGTTCGTCGGGCTGGCCCAGATTGGCGGTGTAGGCGTACGGAATGGCGCCTTTCTCGCGCATCCAGAGCAGGGCTGCGCTGGTGTCCAGGCCGCCGGAGAAGGCGATGCCGACCTTCTGGCCGGCGGGAAGGTTCGGGAGAATCGTGGTCATTGTTCGACGATGGGCGCCAACGGAAAACGGGAAAGGGCGGCGGGCCGCCGCCACGCGGGAGGATATTGCGGGAGCTACGCACGCAGGCGTGCGATGTAGCTGGGCATTTTAGCGCGTTTGGCCGGGTGGGGCCGCCGCGGCCGGCTCGAAGAGCGCCGCCAGCGGCAGCGCACGCAGCAGCTGCGCGGCGGCGCCGGCCAGCCGGGTGGCCGGCCGGTGCCGTGGCATGGCCAGCACCAGGTCGTTGCGGATGACCGGGGACACGATGCGGCACACCGCCAGCGGCGGATCGGCGGCGGGGCCCTGCGCGGCCGAACGCGGCAGGATGGCGCAAGCATGCCCCTGCGCCGTCAGCTCCACGATGGTATGCACTGCGTCCACCTCGGCCGCCACCGCCAGCCGCACGTCCAGCCGCCGGCACACGCTTTCCACCAGCGTGCGGATGGCATTGGGCGGACTGGGCAGGATCAGCGGGAACCTGCCCAGCTGGCGCACCGCGACGGACGTCGGCAGGCGCGGGCGCCGCGCCGGGGCGGCCACCAGCACCAGGTCTTCGCTGTACAGCGATTCGTAGCTTAGCTGGGGCGAGGCAGGCGGGTCGTACAGCAGTGCCAGGTCGATGCGGCCGGCCAGCAGCCATTCGCGGACCTGCGCGCTCAGGCCCTCGGCGATGGCGATCGAGGCGTCGGGATACGCCCGCCGGAAAGCCTGCACCAGCGAAGGCGTGACGACCCGCGCGATGCGCGGCGGCAGGCCGATGGCGACCTTGCCCGTGGGCGTGGCGCGTAGGTCCTGCAGGTCTTCCTTGGCCCGCGCGGCCAGGGCCAGCAGGCCGCGGGCGTGTTCCAGGAACCGCAGCCCGGCCTCGGTGGGTTCCGCGCCGCGGCCATTGCGATACAGCAGGTGCTGGCCCAGTTCCAGTTCCAGCAGCCGCACCTGCCGGCTGAGCGTGGGCTGGGCCACGTCGAGGAACTCGGCCGCGCGCGAGAAGCTGCGCTGCTCCGCCACGCGCACGAAATACTCGATCTGCCGGAGATCCATGTTGGATATATGCTTTTTCTATATCTGAAATCAACGGTATAGCATTGTTCCGCGGCTCGCGCGGTCTGATGATGGCGTTTTGCCCCCAAGGAGTTTCCGTGGCCGATTGTCCGCCGCCCTTGGCGCATCCGTCGCCTCCCCGTCACCGCCTGCCGCCCGGCGCCTGCGACAGCCACTGCCACGTGTTCGGGCCGGCCGAGCGCCATCCTTATGCGCCCGGCCGCGCCTATACGCCCCCCGATGCGCCGCGCGAGATGCTCGCCGCGCTGCATGCCCACGTGGGCGCCGAGCGCGCGGTCGTGGTGCAGGCCAACTGCCATGGCCACGACCACGCGGCGCTGCTGGACGCCCTGGCGCACAGTGGCGGGCGCTATCGGGGCGTGGCGCTGCTGCCCGCGGACGTCTCGGCGCAGCAGATCCAGGCGCTGCACACGGGCGGGGTGCGCGCGGTGCGCTTCAACTTCGTGCCGCACCTGGGCGCGCCGCCCAAGGCGCAGATCGTGGAACGCATCGCCGCGATGGTCGCGCCGCTGGGCTGGCACCTGTGCCTGCACGTCGACGGCGCGATGCTGGGCGAACTGCTGCCGTGGCTGGTGCGCCTGCCGCTGCCTTTCGTCATCGACCACATGGGCCGCATCCGCGCCCGCGACGGCCTGGACGCGCCGGCGTTTCGCGCGCTGCTCGGGCTGGCCTCGGTGGAGACGGCGTGGGTCAAGGTCTCGGGCATCGACCGCATCGGCAACGGCCGGCGGCCGTTCCACGAGGGCGTGCCGTTCGTGCGCGCGCTGGTCGAGGCACTGCCCGGACGCACGCTGTGGGGCACCGACTGGCCGCATCCCAACGTGGCGGGTGACATGCCGGATGACGGCGAGCTGGTCGACGCCTTCTTCGCCGCGTGCCCGGACCCCGTGCTGCGGCAGCAGGTGCTGGTGGACAACCCCGCACGGCTGTACGGCTTTCCCTAGCCCCGCGCCGCGCGATCCGATCCAGGAATTCCTATACCCAATAAAGGAGACGGCATGATGATCAAACGTATGCTTTGCGCAGGCCTGCTGGGCCTGGCGCTCGTGGGCGCCGCGCGCGCCGAGGCGCCGGTGCGCCTGGTGGTGGCGTTCACGCCGGGCGGTCCCGTGGATCTGGTGGGCCGCGTGCTGGCCGAACAGCTGGGCAAGCAGCTTGACCGCCCCGTCATCGTGGAGAACCGGCCCGGCGCCAACGGAAACATCGGGGCCGCCTATGTGGCCAAGGCGCCGGCCGACGGCTCGGTGCTGTTCCTTACCAGCGTGGGGGCGGTGTCCATCAGCCCTGCACTCTACCGCGACCTGCCGTACGATCCGGCGCACGACTTCGCGCCCGTGTCGCGCGTGGTCAACAACGCCACGGTGTTCGTGGTCAACCCGTCCAATCCCGCGACCGACGCCACGGATTTCGTGCGGCGCTCGCAGGCCGCGGCGCAGCCGCCCGCGATCGGTTCGTCCGGCGTGGGCAGCATCCCGCACCTGACGCTGGAAATGTTCAAGGATGCCAGCCGCGCCAACGTCCTGCACGTGCCGTACAAGGGCGCCTCGCAGGTCATCAACGACGTGCTGGGCAACCAGGTGGCCGGCTTCTTCGGCGACGTGCCCGGCCTGATCGGTCACCTGCAGGCGGGCAAGCTCAAAGCGCTGGGCATCGCGGCGCCCACACGCCATCCGCTGCTGCCGCAGGTGCAGACGCTGGCCGAGCAGGGCATCGCGGGCGTCGAATCGAACAACTGGTATGGGCTCGTAGCGCCCGCAGGTACGCCGCCCGAGACGGTGGAGCGGCTCAATGCCGCGGTGCGCACCGCGCTGCAGGACGCCGGCGTGCGCGACAAGCTGGAGCGCTTCGGCGCGCAGCCGGCGCCGAGCAGCCCGCAGGAACTTGCCGCACTGATCGCATCCGACCGCGCCAAGTGGTCGACGCTGATCGAACGCAAACTCATCCGTCCGGAGTAGAAATATGTGCGCATATCGAGTGGCGCCGGTGCAGGCCGGCACGCGCCCTGCGCTGGCCGGGATGGAGGCGCGCATCGCGGCGGCGCGCGGGCGCATCTCGCCGCTTTACCAGGTGCTGCTGAACAGCCCGCCAGTGGTCGAGGGCTGGGAGGCGATGCTGACGGCCATCCGCCAGAAGACCTCGCTGCCGCCCCGCCTGCGCGAGTTGATCATCCTGCGCGTGGCGGTGCTCAATGGCGCACCCTACGAGTTCGAGGCGCACGTGCCGCATGCGCGCGCGGCCGGGGTGCCCGACGCGCTGCTGGACGCCCTGCGCCAGGGCGTGCAACCGCCGGCGCTGGTGGGGCTGCAGACCGGCGAGGGGGAGGTGCTGGCGCTGACCGACGCGATGACGCGCGACATCGAGGTGCCCGACGCGTGCTTCGAGCCGCTGCGCGCGCACTTCGACGAACAGGGACTGGTGGAACTGGCCGCCACGGTGGCCGCGTACAACATGGTGTCGCGCTTCCTGGTGGCGCTGCGCATCGGCCACTGAGAGGATGAAGGAATGAACCAAAAGGTATTGCTGTTGAAGATCCCCGCGCGGCTGGATGCCGCGTCAGCGCAGGGCGCGTGCGAGCGGCTGGCCGCTGCCGGCGTGTCGGTGCGTGTGTATGCGGCACTGGCGCTGGACGAGTCGTACGTGTACTGCCGCGTCGACGGGGCGGGCGGCGATGCCGCGCTGGCCGCGGTGCACGAGCAGGCGCGCGCGCTGTTCCCGCGCGCCGAGGCGCGGCTGCTCGAGGCGCTGCAGCGGCTGGACGGCGCTTCGCACGGCCAGGACGCGCCCTGGCACTACATCGTCGAGACCGACGTGGCGCCGGAGTCGGAACAGGACCTGAACGACTGGTATGGCCAGGAGCACCTGCCGGGGCTGGCCGGCGTGCCGGGCACCGTGCGTGCCGAGCGCTACCGTGGCGAAGGCTCGCCGCGCTATCACGCCTGCTACGACCTGCGCACGCAGGAGACGCTGGGCAGTCCTCCGTGGCTGGCGGTGCGGGCCACCGAGTGGAGCAGCAGGGTGCGTCCCGCGTTTCGCAACACCAAGCGGACGATGTTCCGGCGCGTGGCCTAGCCCAAAAAGCGCCGGGCCCCGCAGGGCCCGGCAACTGGACAGGAAGGGCGCCGCAGCGCGCCGGCGGGCCGCTACGTGGCCACGCGTCCCAGCAGCAGGAATTCCATCAGGGCCTTCTGCACGTGCATGCGGTTCTCGGCCTCGTCCCACACGACGCTTTGCGGGCCGTCGATCACGTCGCCGGTGACCTCTTCACCGCGGTGGGCAGGCAGGCAGTGCATGAAGATGGCCTGCGGATCGGCCACCGCCATCATTTCGGCGTCGACGCACCAGTCGGCGAAGGCGGCACGCCGTTCTTCGTTCTCGGCCTCGTAGCCCATGCTGGTCCAGACGTCGGTGGTGACCAGGTGCGCGCCGCGGCAGGCGTCCATCGGGTCGCGGAACTGGCGCAGCACGCTGGTGGGCGGCGTGCCGATGCGCGCGGGCTCGAGCTCGTAGCCCGACGGCGTGGACACGTGCAGCGTGAAGCCCAGCAGCTCGGCCGCCTGCAGCCACGTGTACGACATGTTGTTGGCGTCGCCCACCCAGGCCACCGTCTTGCCGGCGATGGCTCCGCGGTGTTCGATGTACGTGAAGATGTCGGCCAGGATCTGGCAGGGGTGGAATTCGTTGGTGAGGCCGTTGATGACCGGCACCCGGGAATGCGCCGCGAAGCGCTCGATGCGCGTCTGCTCGAAGGTGCGGATCATCACGATGTCGACCATGCGCGAGATGACGCGCGCGGTGTCTTCGATGGGCTCGGCGCGGCCCAGCTGCGAATCGGTGGACGTGAGGTTGATGACCGAGCCGCCCATCTGGTACATGCCGGCCTCGAAGGAAACGCGGGTGCGGGTGCTGGCCTTCTCGAACACCATGGCCAGCGTGCGGTCGTGCAGCGGCATGTGGGGTTCGTAGCGCTTGAACTTGTCCTTGATGAGATGCGCGCGGTCGAGCACGTAGGCGATCTCGTCGGCGGTGAGGTCTTTGAACTGCAGGAAATGCCGCAGGGGGCCGGTTTGGTTCGCGGGAGGAGTCATGATGGTTCTGGGCAGCTTTGCTTGGTCGTGGCGGGGCCGGCTCGTGGCGGGCCTCGCCTGGGCATGCACCCGAGCGCGTTACGTTTGCGCGCGTGGCCGGGGGCCAAAGGGTCAATCATATACAATTCGCGGCGCGGGCCGCTTGTTTGAGGCACGGCCGATCCCGGCGCCCCGGGTGCAGCCCGCAGTGAAGAATCCATGGCACCACCTGTCAGACAATTCGTAATCCACGGCGTGACCGAAAGCGGCGGGCGCTTTCGCCCCAGCGACTGGGCGGAACGGCTGGCCGGCGTCATGGCCCAGTTCCGGCCGCCAGGCTCCGCGGGCAGCCATCTCACCTACTCCCCCTACGTCTTGCCGGTTGTCCTGGAAGACGGCGTGCGGGGGGTGGTGGTCGACGTTCGGCTGCGCGAACTGGAGCCGCTAGCCTACAAGTTCGTGGTGGATTTCGCCCGCGACAACGGCCTGAAGACCGAGGAACGCGAGGTCTAGGCGCGCCGATCGTGCCGGCCGCGGCGGCGGCCATGCCGCACGGGCCCCGCAGGCGCCGCCCGCGCCCGCGGCGTATCCCGCGTCTTTATTCGACCGGCGTGATGACCTTGCCGGTCTCGAAGAACGCCTTCAGGTTCTCCATTACCAGATTTTCCATCTCCAGCCGCGTCTCGACCGTGGCGCTGCCGATGTGCGGCAACAGCACGGCGTTTTCGCTGCGCTTGAGTTCCTCCGGTACCTTGGGCTCGTGCTCGAACACGTCCAGGGCGGCGCAACCCAGCTTGCCCGCTTCCAGCGCGGCGACCAGCGCGGTCTCGTCGATGACCGGGCCGCGCGCGATGTTGACGATCAGGCCGTCCGGTCCCAGCGCCTCGAGCACCTCGCGGTTGACGAGGTGACGGGTGGAGGGGCCGCCGACCGTGGCCACGACCAGGAAGTCGGCCCAGCGGGCCAGCTCGACCAGCGAGGCCTCGTAGCCGTAGGGCACGTCGTTGCGGGCGCGGCGGTTGTGGTAGCGCACCTGCATGTCGAAGCCGTGGCCGCGGCGGGCGATGGCCTCGCCGATGCGGCCCAGCCCGACGATGCCGAGCTTCTTGCCGCTGACGCGGGTGCCCAGCCGGATGTTGCCATGCACCTGGCCCCATTTGTCGGCGCGTACGAAGCGCTCGCCCTCGCCCATGCGGCGCGCGCCGGCGATCAGCAGGCCCCAGGCCAGATCGGCCACGCAGTCCGTCAGGACCTCGGGCGTGTTGCTGACCTGCACGCCGCGCGCGTGGGCGGCGGCGACGTCGATGGTCTCGTAGCCTACGCCCCAGCTGCAGATGGCCTTCAGGTCGGGCATGGCGTTGATCAGCTCGGCATTGGCGCCGGTGGTGGCCGAGGTGACCAGTGCCGTGACACCCTTGGCGTGCTCGGCCAGCGCCTTGGCGCGATCGTCGAACTTCCAGAGCTCGACGACATCGTAGGCCTCGGCCAGGCGGGCATTGGCGGTGGGCGAGCCGGACAGCGGGCCGGCCTGGATGATGCGGTGTTTGCGGGTCATGGTGTCGAAGAAAGGGTTGGGACGGGAAAGTGCATCCCGGAATGCTACTTGATTCCGCGGCGCGCCGGCAGGGCGCGCCGCGCCGGGCTTACTGCAGCTCGATGCCGCTCTTGCGGATCACTTCCTTCCAGCGCTTCACCTCGGTCTGCTGGAAGCGGGCGAACTCCTCGGGCGTGTTGGCCACCACCTCGAAGCCCAGTCCCTGCAGGGTCTGCGTCACCTGCGGTTCGCGCAGCGTGGTGCGCAAGGCTTCGGACAGCTTTTTCACGATCGGTTCGGGCGTGCCCGCGGGCACGGCGAAGCCTTGCCACGAGTAGACCACCATGTCCGGGATGCCGGCTTCGGCCATGGTGGGCACGTCGGGCAGATCCGGCGAGCGCGCCTCGCCGGTGATCGCCAGCGCCTTGAGCTTGCCGGCCTTTACGTGGGTGAGTACGGCGCCCAGGTTCTGGAACGACACGTTGACCTGCGCGCCGATCAGGTCGGCGATGGCCGCGCCGCCGCCGCGATAGGGCACGTCCACGCCGGTGGTGTCGCTGCGCTGGCGAAACAGCACGGCCGACAGGTGGTCCGACGAACCGGTGCCCGAGGAGGCGTACGAGACCTTGCCGGGATTGCGCTTGGCGTAGTCGATCAGCTCTGCCACGTTGTTGGCCGGGAAGCTCGGCGGCGCCACCAGCAGATTGGGATTGCGCACCGCCTGCGTCAGGTAGGTGAAGTCCTTGCTGGGGTGGTAGGACAGGTTCTTGTACAGCGCCTCGTTGATGGCGAAGGTGCCGATGGACCCCACCATCATGGTGTAGCCGTCGGGCGTGGAGCGGGCCAGCGCCTGCGCCCCGATGGCGCTGTTGGCGCCCGGCTTGTTCTCCACCACGAAGGTCTGGCCCAGCAATTTGGTCAGGCCGGGCGTGACCGAACGCCCGGTGATGTCGGACGAGCCGCCCGGCACGAAAGGCACGATCATCGTGACCGGCTTGTCGGGATAGGCCTGCTGGGCATGGGCGGCCGCGCCCAGCAGGGCGGCCGAGGCGGCAAGGATACGGATCAGTGTGTGCACGATGTCTCCTGGTAGGCGCGTCGTTGTGTGCCGGCGCCGCCGGCCGCGCATCGCGGCGGCGTCCGCGAAAGGCGCGGCCTAGTCGACCTTTGCGCCCGATTGCTTCACCACGTCGGCCCACTTGGCGGATTCCCGCGCCATGAAGGCCTTGAACTGCGCGGGCGTGATGCCAGAGGGTTCGGCGCCCTGGGCCCGCAGCTGGTCGCGCACGGCTGGCGGGCGCAGGGCGGCCGCCACGTCGCGCTGGACTTTGTCGATGATCGCCGGCGGCGTGCCGGCCGGCGCCAGCAGGCCGAACCAGCTCGAGGCCTCGTAGCCCTTGATGCCGGCCTCGGCCATGGAGGGTACGTCGGGCAGGGCGGGCGAGCGCGTGGTCGTCGTCACCGCCAGCGGCCGCAGCTTGCCGGCTTTCAGGAAGCCCATCGACGAGGGCAGGTTGTCGAAGATGAGGTCGGCCGAGCCGGCCATCACGTCCGTCAGTGCGGGCGAACTGCCCTTGTACGGCACATGCGTCATGCGCGTGCCCGTCAGGCTCTGGAACAGCTCGCCCGACAGGTGCGTGGACGTGCCGTTGCCGGTGGAGGCCATGTTGACCTTGCCCGGATTGGCCTTCAGGTAGGCCACCAGATCGGCGACGTTGCGGATATTGTGGCGGTCGGCGAACGCTGGGTTCAGCTCCAGGATGTTGGGCACCGGAATCACCAGCGTGACCGGGTCGAAGTCCTTGACCGGATCGTAGGGCAGCTGCGCGTAGACCGACTGGTTGATGGCGTGGGTGCTGACCGTGCCCATGAGGAAGGTGTAGCCGTCGGGCTTGGCGCGCGCGGCCTCGGCCGTGCCCACGTTGCCGCCGGCGCCCGCCTTGTTGTCGACCACGACGGGCTTGTTCCAGGCCTTGCCGAGTTCGCTGGCCACGATGCGGGCCGCGATGTCGGTGGTGCCGCCGGCGGGGAAGGGCACGAGGATGCGGACTTCCCGCGCGGGATAGCCGGCCGCGTCCTGGGCATGGGCGCAGGGGGCGGCAACGGCGGCGGCAATGAGCAGGGCGGAGGCGGCGCGGATCGCGCGGCCGCCTGAGCGGTGAGGAACAAGCATGGTGTGTCTCCTGGTGTGCGCGTGGCCGCGCATCTGGTGGTACGACGAGTCCTGCGAATGAGCGGGGCCGCGAGACACCCCGTTCGATGCTTGCTTGTCAGACAATATAGGTATAGAGTTTTTACTTGTCAATCAAGCAAAAAAGCGGGGCGATGCCATCGGCTCGGCATGGCGGTACCATGCGAAGCATCCCACCGCCCAGGAGTCCGAGTGGCCCGCAGCAAGCCCGATCCCAGTCGTCCTTCCGCGCCTCCCGCCGTGCCGCTCGAACGCGGCCAGCGCGTGCGGCTGGCCGACCAGCTGTACGGACAGATCTTCGACCGCATCGTCTCGGGCCAGCTCAACGTCGGCGACCGCCTGCCTTCCGAACACGAAATCTGCGAAACCTACGGCGTGTCGCGCCCGGTGGTGCGCGAAGCGCTGCTGCGGCTGCGTGCCGACGGCCTGGTCCTTGCCCACCAGGGCCTGGGCACTTTCGTCAGCCATCAGCCGGCGCCGCGTCTGCGTACCTTCGGCGACGTGCAGAACGTATCCGCCTATCTGCGCGCCCAGGAAGTCCGGCTGGCGCTCGAGGCCGAGGCCGCGCGCCTGGCGGCGCTGCGCCGCACCGACGAGCAGCTGGCCGGCATCGAGGCCGCGCACGGCGCCTTCGTCGATGCGCTGGAGCACGGGCGCGTGTCGCCCGAGGCAGACCTGGCCTTTCACGCCAGCATTGCCGAGGCCAGCGGCAACGACTATTTCCTGGGCATGCTCGAGACCATCCACGAATCGATCAGCGGCTTCATGCGGCTGTCGCTCAGCCTGACGCGCACCGGCTCGCGCGAGCGCGCGCAGCGCGTGGCGGGCGAGCACGCCGCCATCCTGGTCGCGATCCGCGAGCAGGATGGCGAGCGCGCCCGCGTCACGATGCAGTTCCACATCGGACAGGCGCGTCATCGGCTGGTGGACCGGGAGCGCGATTGAAGATTTCGGCACGCGCCTGACGGCGGCCCCGGGGGCGGTCCCAAGGGTGCGCCGGGCGAGGCAGGCAAACAGCGGGCGGCGACCCGCAAACGGAGACAGCGGTGACAGTCGGCACGACGATGCAGGCGGTGGCGGTGCAGCGGGTTCGCATCGAGCGGATACGCGATCAGATCGACCAGGTGCTGCGCGCCTGGGGCATGCCCGGCGATCTCGCCGGCACGGCGGCGGACCTGATGGCCGAGACCGATCTGCTGGGTGTCGATTCGCACGGCATTTCGATGCTGCCCGCCTACGAGGACAAATGGCGCGCCGGTACGCTGCGCCTGGATGCTCGCCCGCGGCTGGCGCGCGACGGCACGGCCAGCGCGCTGTACGACGGCATGGGTGGCCTGGGGCATCCGGTGTCCGCGCTGGCGATGCAGCTGGCCGCGGACAAGGCGCAAGCGCACGGCGTGGGCGCGGTGGCAGTGCGCAACTCGCATCACTTCGGCGCGGCCGGGGTGTACGCCCGGCTGGCGGTGCGGCGCGGCCTGGTCGGCCTGGTCACCAGCAGCGCCACCACGTTGATCCTGGTGCCCACGCATGGCGCCATGCCGCGGCTGGGCACCAATCCCATCGCCTTCGGCGCCCCGGCCGCGCGCAACGATCCGCTGCTGCTCGACATGGCCACCACCACCGTCGCGGCCAACAAGGTGAAGGTCTACGATTTCCACGGCAAGCCGCTGCCGCCCGGATGGGCGGTGGACGGCGCCGGCGTTCCGGTCACCGACTCGGCACGCGCCATGCAATACATCTTCGAACACCCAGAGGGTGGCCTGACGCCGCTGGGCGGCACGCCCTCCATGAGCAGCCACAAGGGCTACGGCCTGGCGCTGCTGGCTCAGGTGCTGGGCGGCACGCTGGGCGGCAGTGCCCTGTCGGCCGCGCGCCGCCGCAAACCGGGCGAGCCGGACGATGTGGGCCATTTCTTCCTGGCGCTGGATCCCGCGGCGTTTCGCGAGGCGGGCAGCTTCGCGGACGAGATGGACCAGCTGATCGACCTGATGCACGATACGCCGGCCGCCGACCCCACCCAGCCCGTGCTGGTGCCGGGCGACCCCGAGGCCGCCGAGCGCGCGCTGCGCCTGCGCGAGGGCGTGCCGGTCCCGCCCGCGCTGCATGCGCGCCTGCGCCCGCTGTGCGAGCGCTGCGGCGTGCCGTACCTGTTGTCCGTGCCATCGGATTCCGGCCCGTCCCCGCACGCCGGACCGGATCGGCAATGATTCGCAAGCCCGCCGTACGCGACCTGCGGCCTTCGGGCCGCGCGCCGCGCCACGACGACCCTCAAGAGGAATGCCGTCCATGACTTCCCCCGCCCGCCGCAAGCGTCCCGAAGAGCTGCGCAGCCACCGCTGGTATGGCGTAAAGGACCTGCGGTCCTTCGGTCACCGCTCACGCACCGCGCAGATGGGCTATCACCGCTCGGACTACGCCGGCAAGCCGGTGATCGCCATCATCAATACCTGGAGCGACATCAACCCCTGTCACAGCCACTTCAAGCAGCGCGTGGAAGAGGTCAAGCGCGGCATCTGGCAGGCCGGAGGCTTTCCGGTGGAAATGCCGGCGATGAGCCTGTCCGAGCCGTTCCAGAAACCCACGACCATGCTCTACCGCAACCTGCTGGCCATGGAGACCGAGGAGCTGCTGCGCTCGTATCCCGCCGACGGCTGCGTGCTGATGGGCGGCTGCGACAAGACCACGCCGGCCCTCATCATGGGCGCCCTGTCGATGGACCTGCCCACGCTGTTCGTGCCCGCCGGCCCCATGCTGCGCGGCAACTGGAACGGCAACACGCTGGGCTCGGGCTCGGACACCTGGAAATACTGGGCCGAGCTGCGCGCCGGCAACATCACCGAGGAAGACTGGCAGGGCGTGGAGGACGGCATCGCGCGCTCGCCGGGGCATTGCATGACGATGGGCACGGCATCGACCATGACGGCGGCCGTCGAGGCCCTGGGGTTGTGCCTGTCCGGCTATTCGTCGATCCCCGCGCCGGACTCTCGCCACGCGCAGATGGCCAGCCAATCGGGCAAGCGCATTGTCGACATGGTGTGGGAGGACCTGAAGCCTTCGGATCTCCTGACCGCCGCATCGTTCGACAACGCGGTGCGCACGGTTTTGGCACTGTCGGGCTCCACCAATGCCGTGGTGCACCTGATCGCCATGGCGCGGCGCGCAGGTTACGCACTAGACCTGGACCGCTTCGACCATTTGGCACGCACCACCCCCGTGCTGGCCAACCTGCGTCCGGCGGGCAAGTACCTGATGGAAGACTTCTACTACGCTGGCGGCTTGCGCGCGCTGCTGGTGCAGCTGGGTGACCTGCTCGACACCACGCAGCGCACGGTGGACGGCCGCACGCTGGGCGAGAACATCGCCGGCGCGCGCGTCTTCAATGACGACGTGATCCGGTCGCGCGCCCAGGCCCTGGTCGAGCGCGACGGCCTGGCCGTGCTGCGCGGCAATCTGGCGCCGGACGGCGCCGTGATCAAGCCGCCCGCCATGGAGGCGCGCCTGCAGCGCCACACCGGCCGCGCGGTGGTGTTCTCCGACTACAACGACATGGCTGCGCGCATCGACGATCCCGATCTGGACATCGACGCCGAGAGCGTCATCGTCCTGCAGAACGCCGGGCCGCAGGGCGCGCCCGGCATGCCCGAATGGGGCCAGCTGCCGATTCCGCAGAAGCTGCTGAAGCAGGGTGTGCGCGACATGGTGCGCATTTCCGATGCGCGCATGAGCGGCACCAGCTACGGCGCCTGCGTGTTGCACGTGGCGCCGGAGGCCTACGTGGGCGGGCCCCTGGCGCTGGTGCGCACCGGCGACCGCATCGCGCTGGACGTGCCGGCGCGCCGCCTGGACGTGCTGCTGTCCGACGAGGAACTGGCTGCGCGCAAGGCGGCGTGGCAACCGCCCGCGCCGCGCTTCGAGCGCGGTTTCGGCGTGCTGTACCTGAAGCACGTGGGCCAGGCGGACACGGGCTGTGACTTCGATTTCCTGCAGACGCGCGGGCCGCAGCAGGTGGCCGGCGAACCCGAGATCCACTGACACCGGGCCGCGGCCCGGACACGATCAACAACCGCGGACAACCGCGGACACACGGAGGAGACCATGCGACACACCCCTGTTTCGTCGTTCCTGAAGCGCCTGGCCGGCGGCCTGCTGATGGCCGGCGCGGCCTGCGCGCCGCTGCTGGCGCAGGCGCAAGACTGGCCGAGCAAACCCATCCACCTGGTGGTGCCGTTCCCCGCGGGCGGCAGCACCGACGCGGTGGGCCGCCTGATCGGCGCCGAACTGGCCAAGGCGCTGGGCCAGTCGGTCATCATCGAGAACAAGGGCGGCGCCAACGGCAACATCGGCTCGGACATGGTGGCCAAGGCCGCCCCGGACGGCTACACGCTGCTGCTGTCGGGCGTCGGATCGAACGCCATCAACTACTCGTTGTACGAGAGCATGCCGTACACCGACAAGGACTACGCCCACATCTCATTGTTGGCCACGGGCCCCAATGTTCTCGTCGCCAATCCCGAGTTTCCCGCCCATACCTTTGCCGATTTCATCAAGCTGGCCAAGCAGAATCCGGGCAAGTACACGCACGCCAGCTCGGGCAACGGCTCGTCGGGACACCTGGCGATGGAGATGCTCAAGCAGGCCGCCGGCATCGAGCTGGTCCACGTGCCCTACAAGGGCGGGGCGGCCGCCATCACCGACACCATCGGCGGCCAGGTCTCGGTGCTGTTCCTGAACCAGGACAACGTGCTGCCGCACGTGCGCTCGGGCAAGCTGCGCGCGCTGGCGGTGGCCAGCACCAAGCGCAATCCGGCCTATCCCGACGTGCCCACCATCGCCGAATCGGGCTATCCGGGTTTTGCCGCCGAATCCTGGTTCGGCCTGTCGGCGCCGGCCGGCACGCCGCCCGCGGTGATCGAGCGGCTGCACCAGGCCACGGTGAAGGCCCTGGCCGTGCCACAGGTACGCGAGAAGCTGGAAAGCGTGGGGTTCGTGGTGATCGGCAACGATCCGCGCGCGTTCTCCCGCTTCGTGTCGGCCGAGATCGACAAGTGGGGCAAGGCGGCAAAGGCCTCGGGCGCGCGCGTCAACTAGAGACTCGAGGTTGAAGCCGTAGTAGTATCCGGCGACCTCGCTCGCGAGGTCGCTTCCCCTATCCCTGAGGACGAGACCGCGAGATGACCGCACCGCTACCGAACCGCTTCCGCCAACGTATTCTGGCCCGGGAACGGGTGATCGGCTTCTGGCTGAGCATGTCCAGCCACATCACCGCCGAACTGGCCGGCCTGGCTGGTTTCGACTGGCTGCTGCTCGACGGCGAGCATTCGCCCAACGAAGTGCCCATGTTCCTGCAGCAGTTGCAGGCGCTGCAGGGCAGTTCCAGCGCCGCCGTCGGCCGGCCGTCCTGGAACAACCCGGTCGAGATCAAGCGGCTGCTTGACATCGGTTTCTACAACCTTCTCATCCCGTTCATCGAGTCGGCCGATGACGCGCGCCGGGCGGTCGCGGCCACGCGCTATCCCCCGCAGGGCATACGCGGCGTGGCGGGCCTGCAGCGCAGCAACCGCTATGGCACGTTGCCCGACTACCTCAATGCCATCAACGACAACATCTGCGTGCTGCTGCAGATCGAGAGCCGGCCGGGCATCGCGGCGGTCGACGAGATCACGGCGGTGGAGGGCGTGGACGGCGTATTCATCGGCCCGTCGGATCTGGCCGCGGCCCTGGGGCACCTGGGCAACCCGGGGCATCCCGAAGTGCAGGAGGCCATCGCCCATCTGCACGCCCGTGTGTCCGCGCAAGGCAAGGCCGTAGGTATCCTGGCACCGGTCGCCGCCGATGCGCAGCGCTACCTCGACATGGGCATGAACTTCGTGGCGGTGGGCACGGACCTGAGCGTCTTCAAGCAGGGCGTGTTTGGGCTGCGGCAGGCATTTCCCAGCTAAGCGGCCACGGAGGCATCCGCGCGAGGCCGCCGGCAAATGAAAAAGGATGCCCTGGGGCATCCTTTTTTCCTTGCTTGCCGTATTCGCAGGGCTGCCCGCGGGGCAATCCGTCACGCGGGCGGTAGTGCTGGTGCAGCGGTCTGGCAGACAGGTGTGGAGAACGCCTGCGCGAAGGCAGGCGTACACGCCCGATTAGGCCAGCGCCTTGACGGCGGCAGACAGGCGGCTCTTGTGGCGAGCGGCCTTGTTCTTGTGGATGATGTTCTTGTCGGCCACGCGGTCGATGACGCTGGTGGCCTTGCGCAGCGTTTCGGTGGCGGCAGCCTTGTCGCCGGCGGCGATCGACTGGCGAACGCGCTTGATGGCGGTGCGCAGCATGGAGCGCAGGCTGGAGTTGTGCTTGTTGCGTTCGACCGATTGACGGGCGCGCTTGCGAGCTTGGGCGGAATTGGCCATGGATGTCTACGTGATCTGAGAATTCGGCAAAGTCAAACATTGTATCAGCTTCGCCGGTGATTGCAAGCCACAAAGCGCTAAAACGCCCCGATGGGGCGAGGGCCACGCGTGCCGCCAATCCAGCAGCCTGCCGTCAGGCCGTGAGGACCCCGATGGAGACGAACCAGGGCGTGAAGCGCCGGACGTTGATGGGCATGCTGTTCTCGAGCGCGCGCAGGGCGGCGTCGGTGTCGTCCAGCGGATAGCTGCCGCGCACGGGCAGGCCGCCGGCCGCCATGGAGACGCGCAGGGACCCCTGGCGATAGGGACGCAGGGCGGCGATGACCTCGGCCAGCGGTCGGTCGTACGCCTCGATCCAGCCATGCTCCCAGGCGGCCTCGGGGACCAGGTCGGTACGCGGCACGCCGATGCGGGTCGCATCGAAGCGGGTGCCCATCCCGGCGGGCACCAGCCCGCGTGCGCCAGCCAGGGTCTCGATTTCGACGTCGTGCTCGTGGACCACCACCAGGGTGCGGCGGGCTTGCTGGCGCACCATGTAGCTGGTGCCCAGCGAGCGCACCACGCCCTCGGCAGTGCGCACCAGGAACGGACGCGAGGGGTCGGCCTGGACGTTGATCGAAACGGCGCCTTCGAGCAGGTGCAGCTTGCGGTAGGTGGACGTGTATTCGAGGTTGACGCGGCTGCGCGCATTGAGCAGCAACTGGCTGCCGTCGGAGAGAATGTAACGGCGGCGCTCGCCGGTCTGGGTGGCGGCGTCGGCCGTGAGGCCGTCCAGCGGGTAGTAGGCATTGCCGACGTAGGCAGCGCCGACGGCGCACGCGCCCAGCGCCAGCGTGCCAGCGAGAAAGCGGCGCCGCGGGTGGGACAACGGGGGAACCGGGCCGCCAAGCAAGGGGTCGGCTGCGGCCGGTAGCGGGTCGGCCGGCGGCACGAAGGCGGAGGGGTACGCATCGCTGAGGCGACCGTTCATGGCCCCGCCCAGGGCGCCCGTGAGCTGCTGCCATGCGCTTTCGTGCTGCGGATCCGCATCGCGCCAGGCAAGGAAATTGGCATAGTCCGCCGGCGTGGCGCGACCCGAGCGCAGCAGGACCAGCCAGGTGACGACTTGGTCCGAAATCGGCGGCTGCAAGGGAGCGGTATTCAAGTCTGGTTCCACGCCGGTCCCCCGGTAGGGCCCTGGATGGGAAGATGCCGGGACAGAATCGGGCCTGCGTTCTTTGCCCTGTGTTATTTGCCGGTAGTTAGCAAATGGTTAGCAAATACGTAAGTTTACAAATTTACCCCAAAGGGTAGGGATTGTCGACGCAATAGCTGTCAAAAAGAGGCAAAAAGCGGCGATCTGCGCCAGTTACAGGGCTCGGGATTGCACGGAAGCTTACACGCTCCGGGCGCCGCGCCGGCCGAAGTCGCGCGGCCGGAAGCCCACGGCAAACAGCAGGGCGAAGTAGGCGGCGCCACTGGCGGCCAGCACGCCGGCCAGACTGAGGCCGCGCAGGCCGGGGTGCGCCTGCAGGGCAATCCAGTCCAGGCGAGCGTCGGCGTAAGCCAGCACCCCGGCCAGCGCGGCCAGCGCGGGCAGCAGGCGCAGCACGAAGCGGCCCCAGCCGGGTGCCGGGTGGTACACGCCCCGCTGGCGCAGGCCCGTCAGCAGCGCCAGCGCATTGATGCAGGCGCCCAGTCCGATGGCCAGCGCCAGGCCGGCATGCGCCAGCAGCGGCACCAGCACGGCGTTCAGCAGTTGCGTCAGCACCAGCACGGCGATGGCGATCTTCACCGGCGTGCGGATGTCCTGGCGGGCGTAGAAGCCCGGCGCCAGGATCTTTACCGCCAGCAGGCCCAGCAGGCCCGCCGAGTAGGCAATGACGGCCAGGCGCGTCTGCTGCACGTCCTGGGCCTGGAACGCACCGTAATGGAACAGCGTCGCCACTAGGCCGTCGGACAGCATGGCCAGGCCGATGGCGGCGGGCAGGCCCAGCAGCAGCACCAGCCGCAGCCCCCAGTCGAGCAGTTCGCTGTAGCCGCCGTGGTCCTCGCGGGCGTGCGCCGCCGACAGGCTGGGCAGCAGCACCGTGCCCAGCGCCACGCCCAGCAGCGCGGTGGGAAACTCCATCAGCCGATCCGCGAAGGACAGCCATGTGACGCTGCCGGGCTGCAGCCAGGTGGCGATGTTGGTGTTGATGAGCAGCGAGATCTGCGCCACCGACACGCCCAACGTGGCCGGTGCCATCTGGCGCAGGATGCGCTGCACGGTGGAATCCCGCCAGGCGGCGCGCACGCTGCCCCCCAGGCGCGGCGCCATGCCCAGCCGCGCCAGCGCCGCCCACTGCACCGCCAGCTGGGCCACGCCGCCGGCCATCACGCCGATGGCCAGTGCGTAGATGGGGATCTCCAGGCGCGGCGCCAGCCACAGGCAGGCGCCGATCATGCAGAGGTTCAGCAGCACCGGCGTGAACGCCGGCACGGCGAAGCGGCGCCAGGTGTTGAGCACGCCGGAGGCGAATGCGATCAGCGACATGCACAGGATGTACGGGAACATGATGCGCGTCATCGCCACCGCGGCCTCGAATTCGCCGCCGCGGCCCGTGTCGCGCAGGCCGCTGGCCATCAGGGTGACGACCCACGGCGCCGCCGCGATGCCCACGGCCGTCAGCAGCATCAGTGCAGCGGTCAGCAGCAGCGCCACGCGGTCGAGCAGGGTACGCACCTCGGCATCGCTGCGCTCGGTGCGGGCCGCACCCAGGATGGGCACGAAGGCCTGCGAGAACGCGCCTTCGGCGAAAAGCCGCCGCAGCAGATTAGGGATGCGGAAGGCCACCCAGAACGCGTCGGTGAGCGGCCCCGCCCCGAAGGCGCGCGCCACCAGGATGTCGCGCACCAGGCCGGTGATGCGCGAGAGCAGCGTGAAACCGCTGACGGTGGCGGCCGATCGGAGCAAAGCCATGAGAGGTTCCGCGGGTGG
>Ga0182743_1002022_pt1 | contig 18601 bp, 17 predicted proteins | sample eDN3rd30CKraftOP_FD_128522 | JGI IMG/M metagenome (GOLD analysis project Ga0182743, IMG submission 128522) | Enriched Organic Plus compost microbial communities from Emeryville, California, USA - eDNA 3rd pass 30_C Kraft OP (version 2) (version 2) ... | reverse complement strand
TGGCCGCCGGCGAGGGCGATCCGGATACCCCGGACGCCGCGCTCGACCTCGGTGCGAAGGTGCTGCCGGAGCTGCCGCTCGACGGCGGTGACCGCAACCGGACCTCGCCCTTCGCCTTCACCGGCAACAAGTTCGAGTTCCGTGCGCTGGGCTCCAGCATGTCGCTGGCCTTCACCAACACGGTGCTGAACACCATCGTCGCCGAGGCGATCGACGATCTCGCGGCTAAGCTCGAGGCCGCCGAGGGCGATCTCGCCACCCGGGTGCTCAAGGTCGCGACCGACGCCTACGTCGAGAACAAGCGCATCGTCTTCGACGGTGACGGCTACTCGGAGGAGTGGCAGCAGGAGGCGGAGCGCCGCGGCCTCAAGAACCTGCGCACCACCCCGGACGCCCTGCCCGAGGTCATCGCCCCCTCGACCATCGAGGTGTTCGGCAAGTACAACGTGCTCGACGAGCGTGAACTCGAGGCCCGCTACGAGGTCTGGGTCGAGCAGTACGCGATGAACGCGAACATCGAGGCCGAGACCGCCGCGACGATCGCCCGGACGCAGATCATTCCGGCCGTCGCCAAGCACCTGGTCCTCCTCGAGGAGGCCAAGGCCGAGAAGCTCGAAAAGGAGAGCCGCGAGCTGTTCGACCAGCTGGTCGAGAAGACGCTGGCCCTCGAGGAGGCCAACGGCTACCCCGGCGGCCTCACCCAGGAGGGCATGGACCTCGCGATCTACGCCCGGGACAAGCAGCTCACCGCGATGCAGGAGGTCCGCGAAGTGGCCGACAAGCTCGAGCGGATCGTCTCGGACAACTACTGGCCGCTGCCGAAGTACTCGGAGATGATGTTCATCAAGTAGGCAGCGCCGCTGATCCTCGGGGGAAACGAGGAAGCACGGAGGGGCCCCGGTCAGCCGGGGCCCTTTCGTTTGCAAGGCGGTGGCGACGCGACACCCTGAACCTCTTTCCACGCCTGTCGGCTGCGCTTAGGATCAGGCCATGAGGATGAGGGCTGCTGTTCTGGAGGAGTTCGGTCAACCGCTCGTGGTCCAGGAGGTCGACCTGGCCGAGCCGAAAGCAGGCGAAGTGCTGGTCCGGTTGGAGGCCTGCGGGGTCTGCCACACGGACATGTACACGGCCTCGGGGGCCGACCCCTCCGGGTACGCCCCCTGCGTGCTGGGTCACGAGGGCGGCGGCATCGTCGAGCAAACGGGCGAGGGCGTCACGTCCGTCGCCCCGGGCGACAAGGTGGTGACGCTGTTCTCGCCGCAATGCCGGGAATGCGTCCACTGCCGCGATCCCCGGACCAACCTCTGCATGGCGATCCGGGCGGAACAGAATCTCGGCCACCTGCCGGACGGGACCACGCGCCTCTCCCGTGACGGGGAGGAGATCCGGCACTTCATGGGCACCTCGACGTTCGCCGAGTACACGGTGATGCCGGAGATCGCCCTGGCGAAGATCAACCCCGAGGCGCCCCTCGACCACGCCTGCCTGTTCGCCTGTGGCCTCTCCACCGGCCTCGGCGCGGCGATGTACACGGCCAAGGTCCAGCCGGGCACCACCTGCGTCGTTTTCGGCGCGGGGATGGTCGGCCTCGGAGCGGTGGCCGGCGCCAGGCTGATGGGTGCCGAAAGGATCATCTGCGTCGACCTCTCCCCCGAGCGCCTCGAGCTCGCCAAGGGTCAGGGAGCGACCGACATCCGTGTCGCGGACGAGAACACGGTCGAGTGGATCGTCGAGGAGACTGGCGGTTACGGCGCCGACTACACGTTCGAGGCGACCGGCCTGGTGAATGTGATGCAGCAGGCGGTCGAGGCCGCCCGCATGGCGTGGGGCCTGTGCACGATCGCCGGCGTGGCCGGCAAGGGCGAGACGCTCGACGTGATCCCGCGGTGGCTGATCCAGGGCCGACGGATCGCGGGCTCGTCCTTCGGCGGCGTCAAGGGTCGCGACCAGGTCCCGGAGCTCGTCGACCGCTACCTGGCGGGTGAGATCGACGTGGAGCCGTTCCTGTCCCACCGGATCCCGCTCGACGAGGTGAACCGCGGCTTTGATCTGATGGAGGCCCAGGACGGCATCCGCAGCGTCATCGAGTTCAACTGAAAGGCCCCAATGATCATCCAGCGAGTCGAACAGTCCGAATGGCTTTCCAACGCGTACCTGGTCTGCGACGAGCCGGGAGGCTCGGGCGTCCTGATCGACGGCAACGGGGTGGTCGAGCCGCTCCTGGAGCGGGTGGACCGCGAGGGAATCACCCTCACCCACATCCTGCTCACCCACGAACACTGGGATCACGTGGTGGACCTGCGCGAGATCGCCGACCGTTACGGCGTGCCGATCCTCGCCAGTCGCAAGACCGCGGACCTGGTCCACTTCAAGGTCGACGAGATCGTCGAGGACGGTGACCATACGGTCTCCGGCGGGCTCGACATCGAGTGGATCGCGACCCCGGGCCACTCCGACGGACACATGGCGCTGCTGATCAACGGCACCGACGTGATCACCGCCGACGTCATCTTCAAGGGCACGGTCGGGGGCACCGTGGCCCCGGGCGAGACCGGGTTCCCCGAACTGAAGAGTTCGATCATGGACCGGCTGATGAAGCTGCCGCCCGAGACCCGGATCCATCCCGGGCACCGGGAGCCGAGCACGATCGGCGAGGAGTGGGAGAACAATCCGTTCATCCGCGTGTGGCGGGGCCTCGACGAGGAAGGCGACGAGCCCTGCGAGGTGAACAACATGGGCGAGGCGACCCTGATCCTGTGGGCGCCCGACTACGACGGCACGAACAAGGCCTGGATCCGGCTGCCGGACGGCACCGACAAGATCACGGGCGGCTCGCAGATCCTGAGCCGCGGCTGAGCGCTACGGGCGGAACCGGAAGCGCCCGAAGCCGGAGAACGCCCCGACCTCGGCCAAGCCGCCCAGGCCGAGCAGGACGCCGATGCCCAGCGCGGTCATCGCGCCCTCCGGGATGCCTCCCCCACCCTCGTCCTCTTCGACGGCTTCGGCCTGCTCGCTGGAACCGGCCGGGTCATCGCTGGAGGAGGGAACGACCGTGATCCGGCTTGGGTCGACGAGCTGGCCGGTGACGGTCTCGAGCCCGTCGTCCGCGGCCGGCTCTTCCTGTTTCTCGGGCTGCTTTTGCGGCTTCGCGGGAGAGCTGCCGCCGGGGCTCGGCGTGCCGCTGCCGGTTCCGGTTCCGGTGCCCGACCCGTAGTCACCGTAGTCGGTGTATCCGGGCGTGTAGTAGCCGCCGTCGTCCGTCGGCGTGACCCCGGCGTCATCGGACTTCTTCTTTTTCCTGTCGGGCTTCTTCTTCGCCGGTGCCTTGCCGACGTAGACGGTCACGGCGTCGTTGCCCCGCCTTCCGTTGGTGGCGTCCGCGAACACGGCGACGACGACCTTGCCCTCGTCACGGAACTCGTAGGTGAAGCGTCCGTCGGTGCCGGACGAACCGGACTGCCTGCGAACACCGTTGACCATCCAGTCGAGACTGACCGAGGCTCCGTCCGAGTTCTCGACGCTCACGGTGAATGTCTTCTTCTGCCCGGCCTTCACGTTGACCGGCCCGGCGGGCGAGATGTCGACCTTGAGTTGGTGTTCCTGCCGGGGTACCAGGATCGCCGGGTTGATGCTCGTGTAGGTCCAGAGCTTCGAGGCGGCCGGGTCCCACATGTTCACGTTGCCGTCGGAGCCGATGAAGTAGATCGGGAGCGAAGCGTCGTAGGTCGATCTGGTGACCCGCTTCTGGTCGACCCTCAGGTTCCTGTTTCCGGGCCGCGAGACCTCGACCGGCTCGAGGAATGCGGCCATGTCGATCGCCCCGTCGGTCCTTTCCTGGGCGAGGAGCAGGATCTTGCGGAGCGGGTATCCCTTCTCGGAGCGGCCGGGGATCGACATGTTCGGGCTGCCGACCTCGGTCAGGTCGAACCGGGTCGAGGTCTCGACGGAGAGGCCCTGGATCTCGATCAGCCCGGGATCGAAGCCGGCGCCACGGGCCGCGGAGGGAACCAGGAAGGCGGCGATCGCCCCGGCCAGGAGGGCCAGCCAGATGCGTTTGCGGGCGGACGGGGTCACGTGGGGACGACTTTGTAGGTGTAGGTGATCGAGACGAAGCCGAAGCGGTCGGGCCGGGGGTCATGCCCGTCGAACTCGGGGCTGTAGCCCGGGTAGAAGTCGGCGAAGATGCCGGTCGACTCGGCCGGTATGAACCCGGGGATCTTGACGTATTCGACCCGGTACTCGCCGGGCGCCGTCTCGGTGACCGTGTGCTGTTCCGCCAGGCTCGGCATCAGCTTGACCATCACCACCCGCTGGTTCGGGTAGGCGGTGCCCTCGGTCCCGTTGACGCGGAAGATGATGCGGGAGTTCTCGTCGCCGTCGATCTCGATTTCCGGATCGGAGGCGGTGAAGTTGATGGTGTTCTTGCAGTAGCGGAACCCGACAGTGCCGCTTCCCTTGATCAGGGTGTTCTCGGCATCGCCTTCGGTCTGCGGCCCGGTCGTCCAGCCGGAGGAGAACGGGAAGTTGTACGAGTAGACGAGATTCTTCGGCCCGGTCGGCGGGTCGGGGGTGGCTCCGTCTTCGGCGCGGGTGCCGGTGCCGGCGCCTACGTACTCGATCCAGCTGTCGCGGAGGTACCACTTGAGGGTGGTGGTGCCCTGGACAGGGTGGGCACCCGTCGGCGCGCTCTTCACGGGCGGGATCGGCGAGATCTTCCCGGTGGGTGTCTGCCGCTTCGTGACCTTGTAGAGCGAGTAGAGGTTGAACGGTCCCCAGGCGGTACCGGCCCGCAGCTTCTTGCGGCCGTTCGCGAGCTTCCGGTTGATCAGCCTGGCCCCGACGGCGGTGAGTCGGGCGGTGCCGGTGCGGGAGAGCTCGCCGGTCTCGGCGCGGAACTCCCGCTCGCCACCCTTCACCTTGAACAGGTTCACGAGCCTGCCACCGATCCTGCCCCGCAGGATCGCCGGCCTGCCGGGCGCGGAGATGACGGTCATCCCGCCGATCCGGACGGAGCGCCTGCCCCGCTTCAGCTTGAAGCCACCCTTCAGCCGGACCGTGGCGGTCCTGCCGTACGAGACCTTCCGGACCGGGTAGGTCGGACGGCCGATCAGCGCGTTGGCGGGCCTCACGAGGGTCTGGCGTATGCCCCGCTTCCTGAACGCCTTGCGTGTCGCCTTGCCGGGTGTCAGGTTGAGCTGACCTTCGAGGTCGACGATGTACTCGCCGCCCGGATCCTCGCAGGGCTTCAGGGTCGATGCCGAGGCGCCCGGGGCACTGGTGCCCAGTCCGAAGACGGCCGCGACGAGAACGGCAACGAGGGCGAGCCCGCAAAGGCCCGCCCTTCCGTTTGCCGTCGTATGAACCCTCGGAGCCATCTCCTCCGGATCAGTCGTCCTGATCGGTCGCGACCGCGACGGTCACGGGATCCAGCGGCGTGCCGGCGGTGACGTTGCCGAACGGACCGGCTGCGGAACTGAGCTTCGCCGGGACGGAGCCCCAGCTCACTTCCGACCCGTCGTACGTCGGCGTGATCCCGGACAGGTCCAGATCGGCGAAGTCGACCCTCTGGGTGGTCTTCCAGACGCCGCTCTCGTTGCTCGCGATGTCGGCAATGATCCGCGAATTCTCACCGTCGATGACGATCGTCGGGTTCGAGATCGACACCCAGAATCCGTGCGGGGAATTGCAGAACAGCGCCGTGCCGGTGCCGTTGATCACGGCCTGATCGTCGGTCGTGTCGCCCTCGTCGTTGGCGAGATACTTCCCATCCGAGACCGGGAAGAGGAACCCGCGAGTCGGGTCCGGCGGAGGTGTCGCTTCGCGGGCGGCACCGTCCAGGGCCTGGAGCCCCGATGCGGGGTTGACGCCGAACACGTACCCACGGAAGGTCGCCCGGAAGCCCCAGTTGATGTCCGTCGGGGACGTGGTCGCGAGTGCGCCCGTCATGTCCGGCAGCGCGGAGGCGGGTGTGCGGGCGTTGTCGACGGTGCTGGTCGCGACCGAGCCGCACTCGGTCTTGTACTGGTCGAACACGGCGTCGATCGAAACTGTGAGATCGACCGGATCGAGCGGCTTGTCCTTCGGGTAGATCTGGGAGCAGTTGTCGAGCTCGCCGATGCCGCAGAACGCCTGCGAACCCTCCGCAGTCAACGAGGCCGGCACGTTGGTCCAGTTGATGGCGATGCCGTCGCCGTCCTCCGCGAGCGTGGCGGCGTTCGTCACATCGAGCTTCGCGACGGTGATCCGCTGGGCCGGGATCCAGGTGCCGCTCAGGTTTGCGTCGACGTCGGCATCGATACGCGAGTTCTCACCATTGATGACCAGGGTGGGATTGGAAAGAGCGACACGGAACCCGTGGCCGGTCGCGCAGAAGAGGGCGGTACCACTTCCTTCCAGCACGGCCTTGTCATCGGCGGGATACCAGGGCGTACCGTTGTGCGAGTAACGGAAGCCCTCGGTCGGGAACTCGAAGCCGGAGAACACCGGGGCCGAACCGGTCGTGGCAGCGCCATCGAGCGCGTGGATCGAACCACTGGCGATGCTGGCGACGTAGGTTCGGAACGAGTCCTTGAAACCCCAGGTGAGGCTCGCCGGGCCGGAGGTACCTGGCGTGGGGGTGAACTCGGGCAGCGGACCCGCCGGGGTTATCGAGCCGGTCTGCTTCGCCGTGGCTTCGACCCCGCACTGCTCGAGGTAGGGGTCGACGATCGGGCAGCCGTCGGCGTTCGGATCGACCTCGCAGGGGTCTACCGGGTCGTCGGTCCGCACCGCGTTGACGTTGAGGACGGCCACCTGGCCCCTCGGGGCGCGCTTCAGGCCGAGCTGTCTGCGGACCTTGTTCAGCACCGCGGCGGTGAAGCGGACCTTGCCGTTCCTGAGGCTGGCGGTGGTCTTCACGCCCTCGGTCCGAGCCTTCGCCTTGCCCGCGACGTTGAAGATGTTGACGAAGGTGGCCTTCGACTTCCGCGGGCGGATCTTCTGGATCGAGCCGCCGATGCCGACCTTGCCGCTCTTCAGGACCGCGATGTTGAGGTTCCTGACCCGAACGGCGTGCTTCCCCTTGCGAAGGACGAAGCCGCCCTTGAGCCCGGCGTCGGAGCGCTTGCCCACCTTCAGGTCACGGACTGGCAGCTTCACGACGAAACGCTTGCCGTTGCGGGTGACCCTGGCGGGCCCGACGGCGTTCACCTTGACTCCGGCCCTCACCAGGGACTTGCCCGCCTTGCCGGCACCGACCGTGAACTTCGCCGTGCCGGTGGTCGTGGAGGCCGCCGATGTCGAGGGGGCTCCGAAGGACAGGAAGACGAGAAGCGCGGCCGCCAGGGCGGTAAGGCCTGCCAGGGCTCCACGGTGGGCGGCGGGGGTCGAACTCATGTGGGCTGAAACTCCTTGGAAAAGGGTGGAATGAGAGGTGTTGACTGCCTTCAAGGCCCCGTTAGGTATGCCTTACGAATTCAGACTAACACCATTGGGATTAGCCATGCCTAATGGCTGTCGAGCCACTCGACGTGTAGAGCCGAGCGACCTTCCCGGTGAACGAGTTCGGCCTCGACGCCCCACACGTCAGTGATCAACTGACTCGTTAACACCTCGTCGGGCGTGCCGGTTGCGATCGACCTTCCGTGAGACATGACCACAACGCGGTCGGCGATCGCCGCGGCCAGTGCGAGATCGTGGACGATCAGGATCACGCCGATCCCGGACGCGACCAGTTCGCGCAGCATCCTCGACACGGCCGCGGTCGCACCCAGGTCGAGCTGGGCGGTCGGCTCGTCGGCGACCAGCACCGGCGCGCCCTGGGCGAGCGCGATCGCGATCTGCACCCGCTGCATCTCGCCGCCGGAGAGCGTGCTGAGATCGCGGTCCTCGAAGCCCTGCATCCGGGCCCGGGCGATCGAATCCTCCACCACCCTGCGGTCCTCCGCGGTCAGACCCTGCAGCGGCTTGAGGTGGGTGGAACGACCGATCCGGACGGCGCCCTCCACGGTGACCCCGGTCGGAACCTGCGCCCGCTGGGGGACATAGGCGCGCACGCGGGCGAGCTGGCGGCCCTTCAGGCGGGACAGGGGCACGCCCTTCCAGCGGACCTCTCCCCCGTCCGGCCGACGCAGGCCGCAGAAGGCCCGGGCGAAGGTGGACTTGCCGGCCCCGTTGGGGCCGACGATCGCGAGCAGCTCGCCCCGCTCAAGGGTGAGGCTCGCGGATTCCAGGATCGTCTCGTTGCCGATCTCCACGCGGGCGCCCTTCACGTCGAGGAGCGGGGCGGACTCGTCGAACTCGATCTGCTGCCGACCGAAGGCCATCACGCGGCCTTCCTGAGGAGCCAGAGGAACAGGGGCACGCCGAGCAGGACCAGGAACGGGCCGACCGGCATCTCCTCCGGGGCGGCGATGGTCCGGGCCAGGGTGTCGCCTGCGGTGAGCAGCGCGGCGCCGGCGAGCGCGGAGACGGGCATCACGAAGACGTGGCTCTTGGTGCCCCCGAGCAGCCGGATCAGGTGCGGGATGACCAGGCCGAGGAAGGCAAGGAGCCCGGCGATGGAGGCGGCGGCCGAGGCGAGCACCGCGGCGGCAAGGGCGGCGGTGAAGCGGATCAGGCGCGGGCGCGAGCCGAGGGAGGAGGCGACGTCATCACCGAGCATCAATCGGTCCAGCGGCCGGATCATGAAGGCCGCGAGGATGAACCCGACCGCGAGGTAGGGCCAGACCGTCTCCAGCGTGTCCCACCCGGAAGTGGTCAGCCCGCCGACCAGGAAGTAGATCCCGTTCGGGACCCGGTCCGGGTACGCGGCCATGATGGCCGCGGTTCCGGCCGAAAAGAGCGAAGCGACCGCGATGCCGCCCAGGATCACCCGGGTGATGTTTCCCCCGCCCCGGCCGGTGAAGCCGATGATGAAGACCATCGCCGCGGCGAACAGCCCGAAGAAGAGCGCGCTGATCGGCAGCATCGCGATGCTGCCCGGAAAGAGCACGATCACCAGCATCGCCCCGAAGCCGGCGCCACCGGTGACGCCGATCACGTCCGGGGAGGCGAGCGGATTGTTGAGAGCGCCCTGGAGACATGCCCCCGCTACTCCCAGCGCCGCACCCACCACGATCGCCTCGACCGTGCGCGGGAGGCGCAGGATCTCGATGATCTTCTCGGTCGCCTCCGGGACCTGCCGGCCGAAGATCGTGTCGATGACCTCCGACAGCGGGATGCTCACCGCGCCCAGGGCGAGCGACGCGCAGGTGGCCGCGACCAGGGCGAAGAGCATCCCGGCGGCCACGGCGACGCGCCTTGTGGCGCTCCCGGTCAGCTCGATACCTCGGTCGGTTTCACCCGCCGGGGTCTACCAGTTCTTGAGGAAGTTGGTGCGGATGTAGCGGACAGTCGCCCCGAGGTCGGTGCCCGCCTGGAGCAGGGTGTTGTCCCCGGAGACCTTGATGTTTCCGGTCTGCCCCGCCTTGGTCGACTTCCAGACCTCGTTGTTCCTGACCCACTCCGCGACTCGCGCGAGGTCCGTCTGGTTGCCGTGGGGGACCACGATGATCCGTTCCGGGTCCTCGTGGAGGACAACCTCGTCCGAGATCCGGGCGAAGCCGCCCTTGGCCGACGCGCCACCGGTTACGAGGTTGCCGCCGGCCATCGTGACCAGGCGCCCGCCCCAGCTGTTCTTCATGAAGGCCATCGCGGTCGTGCCGATCCCGAGCACCACGAGCGTCTTGGGACGGACGCCCTTGATCCCGCTGACGGCCTTGTTGAGCTGACGGGTGATCTTCTTGTTCAGCTTCCTGGCCTGCTTCTTGCGCCCCAGCAGGCGACCGATCAGTGAGACCTTGGACTTCACCGCCTGCGGGGAGAGCGGATCGGCGACGACCACCCTGATGCCGAGGCGCCTCATCGCCTTGTTGCCCTGCGACCAACGGGTCGACGAGAGCACTAGGGCGGGCCGCATCTTCGCCACGAGTTCGAGGTTGGGGCCGTTCGGGTGACTCAGCGTCATCTTGGGGATGTTCCGGAAGAGCCTCTTCTGGAAATTGGTCTGGCCGAGGGTCATGCCCACCCGGTAGGGCTTGTAGCCCAGCTGGATCATCGTCTGCGCCGCGAACGGGCTGATCGCGATGACCCTCTTGTTCTTCGCCGCGTCGGCCGCAGGGGCCTGGAGGGCGAAGACGAGGAGCACCGCCGCGAGAAGCGTCACCACCCCGGCGAAGCGTGCGAATCGGGGCTTGGGGCGTGCGGCGTCGAGGTGCATGTGCGGGCTGAGCTCCTTGAGGGGTGGGTGAGTAACCTTCTGAACACAGCGCGGCGGCAAAGGTCGTGGGCCTGCCCATATCCCGGCGCTGCAGTAGGAATAGGGTACCCTAACTCTTCCTTCTTCGCCCCGCGAACGAGAACGAAAGCGAGACAACGGTGTCCACCGAGACCAAGACCGAACCGAACATCAAGGCCGTCGTCGGAGCCCACGACGTCGCGCCGGGGACCAAGATCCCGGACGTCGCGCCGATCGCGCGCGGCGGCAGGCGGCGAAGCGCCGCGGAGGAATCCCGCACCATCGTCGCCAACGCGACGCACGGCACGCTCGGTTCCCTCAGCGACGACGGAACCCCCTGGGCCTCGCTGGTGACCTTCGGCGTGATGGACGACGGCAGCCCGGTCTTCTGCCTCTCCACGCTCGCTGAGCACGCCCGCAACCTCGAGAAGAACCGGCAGGCCTCGCTGATGGTCGCCGATCCGTTCCACACGGGCGAGGTCCTCGCCGGTGGCCGGGTGACCCTGGCCGGCAAGGTCAAGCGCTCGGACGAGCACCCCGATGAGGAGTCGGCCCGCGCCGCCCACCTCGAGGCCGTCCCCTCCGCCGCGATGTACGCGGACTTCAACGATTTCTCGTTCTGGATCCTCGAGGTCGACCGGGTGCGCTGGGTCGGCGGTTACGGCCGCATGGACTCGGCCACCGCCGAGGAGTACCGGGAGGCCGAGCCCGACCCGGTCCAGCCGCAGGTCCCGGACGCGGTCGCCCACCTCAATGCCGACCACCCGGACGCCCTGCTCCTGATGGCGAAGGCCTTCATCGACGGCCCCGAGGTCCTCGAGGCGAAGTGCGAGCGGGCCGACAGGTACGGACTGGACCTCCAGCTCGTCACCGCCGAGGGCGACCGCGCCGGCCGCGTGAACTTCAGCGACCGGATCGACAGCCCGGGCGGCCTCCGCGCAGCCACGGTCGAGCTGGCCCGCCGCGCCCGCCAGAAGCTCGGCGCCTGAAAGAGACTCAGTCGGCCAGGGCCTGCTCGATCGCCCCGGTCAGTTCCTCGTCCTCCGGGGTCATCGGGGCCGGGAACTTGCGGATCAGCCGGCCCTCGCGGTCGATCAGGTACTTGGCGAAGTTCCACTCGGGCTGCTCGGACTGGGCGGCGAGCTCGGCGAACAGCGGGTTCGCGTCGTCACCGACCACGGTCGTCTTCTCGAACATCGGGAACTCGACCCCGTAGTTGACCTGGCAGAACTCGGCGATTTCGTCGGCCGTGCCCGGCTCCTGTTCCATGAAGTCGTTGGCCGGGAATCCCAGCACCGTGAACCCCCGGTCCCTCTTCCCGGCGTAGAGCGCCTGCAGCCCCTCGAACTGCGGGGTGAGGCCGCACTTGCTGGCGGTGTTGACCACGAGGGTCACGTCGCCCAGGAACTCGCCCAGGTCCTGGGGCTTGCCGTCCAACCGGTTCATGGAGCCGGTCAGCACGACCGGGCGTTCGCTCTCGTTCATGGGCGTGATCGTAGCCGGGCCGGAGCGGGAGGACAGCCCTTCCGCTCGAGTCGGTCAAAAATGCGGGCAGGCGGCGCCGGTAGGGTCTCCCGCCATGAGTCTTCCTCGGATTCCCAGAGACCCGGAGAACGACTACAGCGAGGAGGCCGCCGCCGAACGGCGCCGTCTGGTCGCAACCGAGACCGGCGCGGCCCTCGAACACGTCGGCTCGTTCTCGTTCGATCCCTCGGTGCTGCCGGGGAACATCGAGAACTTCATCGGCGTGGCCCAGGTCCCGATCGGGCTCGCCGGTCCGCTCCTCGTGGACGGCGAACACGCGAGGGGCGAGTTCTACGTGCCGCTGGCGACCACCGAAGGAACCCTGGTGGCTTCGTACAGCCGGGGCATGAAGATGGTGGCCGAGGCGGGCGGGGTCAGGACCACCGTGGTCGACGACCGCATGCAGCGGGCGCCGGCATTCCTGTTCGACTCGGCTCGCGAAGCACGTGATTTCGTGGCCTGGCTGGACGAGCACTACGAAGAGATCAAGGCGGCGGCCGAGTCGAGCACATCGACCGGCAAGCTGATCGAGATCGAGCGCTACCACGCCAGCCGTTTCGTCTACACGCGTTTCGACTACACGACCGGTGACGCCGCCGGCCAGAACATGGTCAGCAAGGCGACCTGGTTCGCCTGCGAGTGGATCAAGGCGAACTATCCGGCGCTCAACGACTACATGCTGGACGCCCAGCTCTCGACCGACAAGAAGCACTCGCAGATCAACACCCTGATGACGCGCGGCAAACGGGTGATCGCCGAGGCGACCATCCCCGGTGAACTCCTCGAGAAGCACATGCGGGTCACCGCCCGGCAGGTCTACCGGGCACGACAGATCGCGACCCAGGGGGCGCTCCTGTCGGGTGCCGTCGCGAACACGCCCCACCCAGCCAATGGCATCGCCGCCCTCTATATCGCGACGGGACAGGACGAGGCGAACGTCGCCGAGTCCCAGGCCTGCATCGGCTACGCGGAGCTGCGCGGCGACGACTATTACTCGTCGATCTCCCTTCCGTCCCTGATCGTCGCCACCCACGGCGGCGGCACCGCCCTCCCGACCCAGCGCGAGTGCCTGCGCATCCTCGGCTGCGACGGACCGGGCAACGTGAACAAGCTGGCCGAGATAGTCGCCGCGACGGTGCTCTGCGGCGACCTCTCACTCGGCTCGGCGGTGGTCGCGGACGAATGGGTCGACGCCCACGACCAGCTCGGCCGCAACCGCTGATCCCCCAGCCGCCCGGCAAGGGCCAGAACCTGACACGAGGTCCTGTCAGATGTTTAGGGTGGGGCCATGAGCGCTACAGCCACCGCACGACGCCTCCCCCCGATGGTCGACGAGCCGACTGTCTCCCAGATCTGGAAGGTAACCGGGTCCAGGAACGAGATCTTCGACCGGGCGCGGGCGAAGTACGGTGACACGTTCGGCCTCAACCTGGCCCGGGGCAACTGGTACTACTTCGCCGACCCCGAGGACGTGAAGGCGATCTTCACCGCGCCACCCTCCGTCCTCCACGCCGGCAAGGGCAACGAGATCCTCGCCACCGGGCTTGGCGAGAACTCCGTGCTCGTGCTCGACGGGGACGAGCACATGCGCCAGCGCAAGCTCCTCCTCCCCTCCTTCCACGGAGAGAAGCTCGCCGAACAGACCGGCACCATGGAACGGATCTCGGAGGAGGTGGCCTCGCGGATCCCCAAGGGCGAGAGCTTCGTGGTCCGCGACGTGAGCCAGGACATCGCCCTCAAGGTGATCCTCGAAGTGGTCCTCGGAACCGCGTCGAGCGGAGCGCAGCACGACGAACTCGGCGGGATGATCCGCGACCTGCTCGACTGGATCTCGAAGGGCTACCGGCTGCCCGTATCCTCGGTGCTCGGTCCCCGCAGCAGGCCGATCAAGCTGATGTACAGGCGCGCCCTCGGCCCGCTCGACCGCGGCCTGTACGACCTGATCGCCGAACGCCGCCGGGTGGACGACCTCGAGGACCGCAGCGACATCCTCTCCATGCTTCTGTTGGCACGAGACGAGACGGGTGACCCGATGACGGACATCGAGATCCGCGACGAGCTCGTGACCCTGATCGTCGCGGGCCACGAGACCACGGCGACGGCACTCGCATGGGCGCTCGAACGCCTGACCCGGGTCGACGGAGGGGCCGAACGCCTGCACGAGGAGGCACTGGCGGGCGAGGGCGAGTACGCCCGATGGGTCGCCCAGGAGGCGCTGCGACTCAGGCCCGTCATCGATTTCGTGTTGCGACGCGTGATGGAACCGATCGAGGTCGGCGGCTACCGGTTCGAGGAGGGCGACGTGCTCGCTCCCAGCATCTACCTCGTCCATCGCCGCGAGGACGTCTACCCTGACCCGCTGGCCTTCAAGCCGGAACGCTGGTCCGACCGGAAACCCGGCACGTACACGTGGTTCCCGTTCGGCGGCGGGGTGCGCCGCTGCATCGGGATGCAGTTCGCGATGGCCGAGATGGACATCGTGATGAAGGCGATCGCCAGGCAGGGAATCCTCCTGCCGGTCGGCCCCGGGGAACCCACCGTCGCCCGTTTCATCACGTCATCGCCGAAGCGTGGCGGCCAGGTGCGCTTCGCGTTCTGATCGGGCTGCCGCCACCCCCTGAAGGGTGTTTCGCCCGCCCACGAAGTCATGTTCGTGGGCGGGCGAAGTCTGCGGGCCGGGTCTGCCGTCCGGCCCGGAGAGGATCGACGGGACCGGAAAGGCGCTTTCGGCCTCTTCCGGTCCGTGAGGTCAGATCCTCAGGATTTGGTCGGATCCGCGACGATGCGGATGTATGGCTTGGGTTCCTCCCACTCGCCGAAGATCTCCTTGGCCTGTTCGTTGTTGACCGAACCGGCGATGATCACGTCGTCGCCGCTCTTCCAGTTGGCCGGGGTGGCGACCTTGTGGTTGGCGGTGAGCTGGAGCGAGTCGATCACGCGGAGGACCTCGTCGAAGTTCCGGCCGGTGGTCATCGGGTAGACGAGGATCAGCTTGATCTTCTTGTCGGGGCCGATCACGAACACGTTCCGGACGGTCTGGTTGTCGGCCGGCGTGCGGTCCGCGGCGTCACCCTCGACCGAAGCCGGGAGCATCCCGTAGGCCTTCGAGATCTCGAAGTTCTCGTCGCTGATGAGCGGGTAGTTCGGGGCCGTGCCCTGGGTCTCCTCGATATCCTTGGCCCAGTCCTTGTGCTTGTCCAGCGGGTCGACCGAGAGGCCGATGATCTTCACGCCGCGCTCGTCGAAGGCCGGCTTGGCGTTTGCCATGTAGCCGAGCTCGGTGGTGCAGACGGGAGTGAAGTCCTTCGGGTGGGAGAAGAGGACCGCCCAGGAATCCCCGATCCACTCGTGGAAGTCGATCGTTCCCTCGGTGGTCTCGGCGGTGAAATTCGGTGCTTCCTGTCCCAACTGTAGGGCCATGCTTGCTCCTTTTGGTGTTACTGGATCGTTGCCCGCTGCCGGCGGGCAGGGTTTGTTTCTCGTGAGTGGTGAATCAACTATAGACCATATACCTGATCGGGATATGGGTATTTCAGGGAAGTAGGTGAATCGCTCTGCTCATGCGGTTTCCAACTCGATGCCGTGGTCCGCGAGCGTCGCCACTCCGCCACCCTCGACTCGCACCACGTCGGTCCAGCCGGCCCGGCGCAGGAGACTCGCCGCAAGCGGGGAACGGCGCCCCGCCGAACACACGACCGCGACCGTCCCGTCGGGTTCGGGCACCGGGAGGCTCCTCCCGTCCCCGATCGTCCCGAGGGGCAGGTGGAGCGAATCGGGCAGGTAGCCGTCCGCCTGCTCGGACGATTCGCGCACGTCGACCAGAGTCACGCTTTTCGACCGGATCCGGTCGGCGACGCGGGGGATCGACCAGGCGGAGGCGGCCGCCGCCCCCAGCCTGCCGGTCTCGTACGCGATCCCGGCCACGTTCCAGATCCCGACCGCCCAGAGGGCCCGCAGCACCTTTCCGGCGGAGGCGGGGTCGGGAGCGACGATCGCAATCTCCTCGTCCCAGTCGAGCGCCCACCCCGCCCTGGTGCCGAGGCTGCTGCCGCTCGCCGGGAGGTTCAGCGACCCCGGGATGTGTCCGAGGTCGAACTGCCCGGGCTCGCGAACGTCGAGGATCGTGGCGCCGCCCGCGACCAGGGGCTCCAGGCCCTCCACCGAGACCACCGGGGGCTCGGCCGGGAGGGACACGTCGCTCCGGCGATTCCGCTCGACGATCCGGTCGATGTTGGGCGGGCGGGCCGGGATGTCCCCGACCAGTCCTTCCACGAACCGTTCCCGGGTGCTCCTCAGTTCCGGGTTGGCGATCCTCTCGTAGCCGATCGTCGAGCTGGCTTTCTGGCTCAGTCCGGCACCGCCGCAGAGCGATCCGCCGACGTGGCCCGGCCAGACCTCGACCCGGTCTCCCAGCGCGATGAGGCTCCGGACCGTGTCGTACAGGGCCTCGGCCCCCTCGAGCGGATCGACCGCGAGGTCCGGCCGGGCCACATCCCCGACGAGTAGCGAATCCCCGGTCAGGACGAACCAGGGTTCCGGCGTCCGGTTCAGGTCGAATCCCACGAAGGCGAGGTGCTCCGGTCGGTGTCCGTCCGCCTTGAGTGCGCGAAGGACCAGGTTTCCGACCCGAAGCTCGTCACCCGGGGCCAGATCCCGTTCCCGCGGGTCGGCCGCCCGGAACGGACGGTGCGCGGTCGCACCGGTCACCCCGGCCAGGGCCTCCCGCCCGCTGAGGTGGTCGGCATGGTCGTGGGTGTCGACCACGTGCCGGATCTCGAGCCCCTGCTCCCGAGCCGTGTCGACGTAGACACCGAAGTCGAAGCGAGGGTCGACCACGATCGCCTCCCCGCCGTCACCGAGCAGGTACGAGGCGCAGCCCAGGTCTTCGTGGAGGATCTGGCGGAAGAACGTCATCTGGCTCCTTGTCGGGCGGTCTCGGCACTCGCAGACACCAGCCGGGAATGAGGGGAACGGTGCGTCGTACAGTATAAACGAGTTACTTGATCAAGTAACTCGACTTTACTGGCGGGAGTCGCCATCGAGAAATCCGACCAGTGCCTTTGCCCCTTGCCGCTGGGACGGCCCGCCGCCGAGACCACCGAGGATTCCCTTGCCGGTCATCAGCATGAACTTGAACTTGCGGCCGTCCCTGGTCTTGATCTTCACGTCGATCGAGTGGGAGCTCATGATCAGCGAGGCAGGCGAATCGCCCCCTCCCCCGGCCCCGTAGCTGCCCTTCGCGATCTCGTCCCGTGCGATGAAGAGGGGCGACTCGCCGTCGAACCGGCCCTTGCGGTCCAGCGGCTGGAACACGAGGCGGCGCTCGGTCACGCCGAGCGCGCTGACCGTCTGCCTGAACACGCTTTTCTGCCAGTTCACCGCCGCGACCCCGAGCAGCGTCTCGTCCGGGTCGAGCAGCGCCCGCAGCCGGTCGCCGTGGATCCGTTCGAAGTCTTTCGTCCTTTCCTTCTCGGGCTTCTCCGGTTCCTTCGGCCTCAGTTCCACGTCAGCTCCTGATCACGTAGGAGGTGTAATTCACGATCGGGCTGTCGTTCCGGTTGCCGGCGAACTCGTATATGTCGCTGAAACGGAACCTCGATCCGCTCTCCATTTCGTAACTCCCGTTGACCGCGGCGACCTTGCCGTGGGTGATGAAGTGCTCGAATTCGGCCCGGCGGGCGCGCTTGCCGAACATCGATTCGAGCCAGGCCCTCATTCCGTCCCGGCCCCGGATCGTGCCTTCACCGACCAGTTCCCAGACGACGTCCTCGGCCACGAACCCGAGGGTCCGCTCGATGTCCCCCTCGATGAAGGCGAGGTTGAAGTCCTTGAGCCACGCGACTCGCGGAGAGTTGCCGCAGTTCGTCGGGAAGACGACCACCGTTCCGCCCACATTCATTGTCTCCTCCGGGGCCATGGTCCTACCCTAGCCGCCCGGGATCAGGCCCTCGCCGAAACGGGGGACGCTTCCGGCGCCGAAGAGACCGCCCGTCTGATTCACTGCCCGCATGAACCGCGACGACGAACGGATCATTCGCGGAATGGTCCGCCAGCGGGAGCGACGGCCTGAGGGTGCGACCCGGGTCGGCTGGAAGTCCGCCTTCGGCACCCGGGGCGGAATGGAGTTCCTCGGGATCGACCAGCCCCTCGCCGGCCACCTCACCGAGGTGACCCGGCTCGAGTCCGGATCCACCGTGGATGCGTCCGGCTGGGACGTCCCCCTCATCGAGGCGGAGGTCGCGGTCCGGATCGACAGCGACCTCGATCCCTCTGCCGGGCCCGAGGAGGCCGGTGCCGCGGTCGGGGCGGTCGCACCGGCGATCGAGCTGATCGACCTGGGTTCGACCGACGACGTGGCCGAGGTGATCGCCGGCAACATCTTCCACCGGCACTTCCTGTTGGGCGAGTTCGTCACCTGCGACGGGATCGGCCTCGATGGCGTCCGGCTCGCGGTGACGGCCAACGGTTCGGCTTCGGAGCCCTCCGATCCCCGTCAGGTGGTCGGCGACCTCCGCGTGGTCGTCGCCGCCATCGCCGACCAGGCCGAACTGGCCGGCGATCGCGTCCGTGCCGGGGACGTGATCATCACCGGCGCGGCCGTCCCTCCCGCCCCTTTCGGTTCCGGGGACAGGTTCGAGGTCGAACTCACGGGCGGCGGCCGGGTCTCGGTTCGGGCCGCCTGAGTCTGCTGCCGGGGCGCCGCCCGACCGGCTGGCGCCCCTGGTCGGGACCCAGGAGCCGGTGGACCTGCTGGATCGCGATCGATCCCTCGCCGACCGCCGACCCGGAAAACGTCGCGTGAGGAGGATTGAATCGGGGCGA
>Ga0182743_1002021_pt1 | contig 18603 bp, 14 predicted proteins | sample eDN3rd30CKraftOP_FD_128522 | JGI IMG/M metagenome (GOLD analysis project Ga0182743, IMG submission 128522) | Enriched Organic Plus compost microbial communities from Emeryville, California, USA - eDNA 3rd pass 30_C Kraft OP (version 2) (version 2) ... | reverse complement strand
CGCGCCGACGAGCTCGGCCAGGGCCGCGTCTGGGATGGCGGCAGCGCGCGCCAGCTCGGGCTGGTCGACCAGTTCGGCGGTCTCGACGACGCGCTCGCCTACGCGGCGCAGCTGGCGAAGCTCGAAGAGGGCAAGTGGTACGCCGAGTTCCTCGGCGCCGATGCCGACCCCTACGCCCCGCTGCTGCGCCGGATCATGAGCACCGACGAGAGCGAGACCCGCGGCGGCGACATGTTCGCCGTGTTCGCGCGGCGCGAACGCGACCGCGTCGCCCGTGCGATCGCCGATCTCGAAGGCTTGCTGACGGTTCGCGGTGTGCAGGCCCGCTGCCTCGCGTGCCCGGTCACGCAACCCGCGCCGGCGCTGTCGGACCTCGCCTATGGCCCGCAGTCGCCGCTCGCAGCACTCGCCCGCCTGCTGTTCCACTGACCGCTTGCCAGCCGCGCGCCCGCGTGGCAAAGGCGCGCCCCTGCCGCCCGGCCCTCGCCGGCGCGAGCGGGCGCGTAGCTCAGTGGTAGAGCACACCCTTCACACGGGTGGGGTCGCAGGTTCGAACCCTGCCGCGCCCACCATCTTTCCGGTTATCGTCCGCTAGCGGATCAGCAGGTTGCGCAGCCAGGTGGTGCCCGAGCGGGCCGCTTCGCGCCAGTCGCCGTCGTCCACGCCCTCGGTCTCGAGCCGCTCGGGATCGAGCACCTTGACCCGCCCGCCGCGGTACTTGCGCGGCTCGCCGGTCACCAGCGTCAGGTTGTGCACCAGTGCGGTCGCCGCGAGCAGGCCCTCGCGGTCGTCGGCGTAGGGCAGCTGCGCGCGGCGGCGGATCACCGCGGCGTCCACCGGCAGAATGCGGTCGTCGAACGCTGGCACGAGCTGGCCGTCGAGCCACTCGCGCCATGCCGCTGCGAGGTCCTTCGCACGGCGGGCGGCCAGCGAGGCTGCACGTTCGAACTCGAGCAGGGTCGCCGAGGAAAGGAACATCTGCTGCGCCGGGACCCGCTCGGCCCAGGCGGCGAGCGCCGGACTGGTGGCGGACCGGCGAGCTTCGCGCAGCGCCAGCAGGACCGGGCCGTCGAGCAGGTACATCAGCGGCCGGTGCCGGGGACCGCGAGCGGCGGGCTTCCGGGCGGGGCAGCGATCTGGTCGAGGATGCTCTGTCGCTCGCCACTGAGCTGGCGGTAGGCGGCGATGCTCAACAGCACATGCGTCGGCCGGCCGCGGTCGGTCACGAAGACGGGCTCGGCGAGCGCCAACCGCTTGGCCTTGCCGACATCCTGGTTGAACTCGCGCGCGCTGACGATCTTCATCGAGGCCTCCCGGGAAGGGGCCGTCTGCGAGTGCTCCTTCCATGTAGGGACGTTACTACCGCAGGGCGGGAGGGCCAATCCTGCGGACCGGTCCAGGGATGCGCTCAGGCGGCTTCGACCGTGCGCAACTGTTCGATCAGCGCGCGGTGCTCGGGAAGGTCACGCGTCGCGCGGTCGCCGAAGTGGCGGATGCGCTCGAAGATTCGCTCGGCCTCCCCGATGTGCGGGAATTCGTCGCGCACCGGATTGAGGTCGGTGCGGAATTCCATCCCGTAGAGGATGTACTGATAGTTGAAGTAGGCGAAGCTCTCGTGGTCGAGCACGAAGTCGAACCGGCTCGGCGGGCGATAGCGCCACTGTTCGAGCAGGTCGCGCAGCCGCTCGGGGATCGACGAGAGCTCGGCGTTGTCGCGCCAGAACGGCTCCTCGCGCCGGCTCAGGCAGTAGTGCAGCTTGAGGAAGGCGACGATGCTGTCGTAGCGCGCGGCCATCAGTTCGTTGAAGCGCCGCGCCGGGCCGTCGGCCGGGCCGTAGTGCGGGAACAGCTCGGCGATCATTGCCGCCGCGGCCTCGATCATCAGTACGCCAGTCGATTCGAGCGGTTCGAGGAAGCCGCCGGCAAGCCCGACCGCGACGCAGTTCTTCTCCCACGGCCGCGTGCGGTAGCCGGACTCGAAGGGGATCCGGCGGGTGGTCACGTCGAGGCTGCGTCCGCCGGTGTAGCGGACGAGTTCCTGCGCGGCTTCGTCGTCGCTCATGTGCGCGCTCGAATAGACGCAGCCGATACCCCGCGCGCCGGCGAGGCCGATGTCCCAGATCCAGCCGGCCGCGTGCGCGGCAGCCACCGTGTAGCTCGGCAACGGGGTGTCGGCCTGCTCGTAGGGTAGCTTGCAGGCCAGCGCACGGTCGGTGAACAGCACGTCGCCGACGGGCTTGAACGGCACCTCGAGGGCCCCGGAGATCAGCTCGGCCCGGAAGCCCGAGCAGTCGACGTAGAGGTCGGCGCGAAGGTTGCCGTGCTCGCGCGTGACGACGTGCGCGATCGCACCGCTCTCGGGGTCGAGCTGGACCCCGGTCATCAGGCCTTGGAGGTGCCCGACACCGAGCTGCCGCGCGTGCTCGGCGAGGACTTCGGCCGTGCGCATCGCATCGAAGTGATAGGCGTAATCGAGCGGCCCGGCGAAATCCCCCTCCCCGGGCCCCTTCGGCGCGCGTCCCGCCTCGGCGACGCGGTTCTGGATCGTCATCGCCTCGGCGAACGACGGGCGCGTGCGCTCGTCCTGCAGCAGCCAGTAGGAGACGAGGCTGTGCCCCTCGGCGTGATACGGCGCCTCGAAAGGATGCAGGAAGTGGTCGTCACGACCTTCCACCGGCGGACGCACCCAGTTGTCGAAGCGGATGCCCTGCTTGAACGTGGCCGAAGTCTCGCGCACGAACCGCGTCTCGTCGATGCCGATGAAGCGCAGCGTGTTGCGGATCGTCGGGAAGGTGCCCTCGCCCACGCCGATGATGCCGATCTCGGGCGACTCCAGTACGGTGATGCGGATGTGCGGATTGCGCGCGACGTCGAAGTAGCGGGCGAGATAGCCGGCGGTCAGCCACCCTGCCGTGCCGCCGCCTACGATCAGGATCGCTCTCTCCGCCATCGCGCCGGAATAGACGCGCGCGGCCGGTCACGGCAAGCGAACCGCCCGCGGTTCAGCTGGCGAGCGCCGCGCGGTCTTCCATCGCGATGTCGTAGGTTTTCACGTAGTCGCCGAGCTCGTCGAGCACCCGGGACGGTGTGAGGCCGAATTCCTCGAGGCTGTAGCAATGCGGGCGGCGCTTGAGGGCGGCGGCGCGCTGCTGGTAGGCTTCCATCGCCGGCAGCGCGGGCTCGATGTCGAGCCCGAGGAAGCGATAGACCCGCGCCATCGCCCCGCGCCAGTCGCGCTCCATCTCCTCGTAGTGGATGTCGATCTGCCGGTCCTTCGGGATCCCGCGTCGCGCGGCGTGTGCGCGGTCGACCTGCAGCCGCGTCTTGCGCAGCCATTCCTCGCCGATCCGGTTGGGGTTGGCGTGATCCGAGTAAATCACCGTCTGGTTCCACGCGAGCGAGGCGGCGCTGCCGACCACCGCGAGCGGGTCGCGATGGGTGAAGATCAGCCGCGCGTCGGGGAAAGTCTTCATCAGCACCGGCAGGTCGAGCATGTGCTGCGGCGTCTTGAGCACCCACGGCCTCAGGCTCGAGGCCTGCTGCGACCAGCCGACCAGCTTGAGCAGGCGCGCCATCTGACGGTAGGCCGGCGTCGGATCCTGCGCCTCGCACCAGCGCGCATAGCTCGGCACCCACCACTGCGCGTCGTGCTTGGTGCTCCAGAAGCTGTGCACCAGCAGGCCGAGTTCCTCCTCGGCTTCCATCGGTCCGGTCGGGTGGATCGTCAGAGTGCGCGGGTTGGCGAGACGCGCGACGCGCATGATCCGCGCGGCGAGCGTGACCCGGAAGTCCGGGCCGCCGGGGACGAAGCCGGGCCGCGGCACCGGGCTGATCGTCTCGAAGCTGCGCAGGTGGGTGAACCGGTGGTCGGCCGCGAGCAGGCGGTGGATCCGCGTGGTGCCCGAACGCATCGGGCCGACGACGATCACCGGGTGGGGCAGCGGGCGCGCGAGAATCTCCGGATGGCGCGCGAACCAGGCCTCGGCCCACAGCCGGTCGTGCAGCATCTTCTCGATCTGGGCGCGGGCCGACCACTCGCCCGCGGGATTGAGCCGCGCTTCCGAGCGGATCGCCTCGAGCAGGGCTTCGAGCGGTTGCTCGAACCAGCGGTCCTCGCCGAAGTCGTCGAGTCCGGTGTGCTCGCGCGCACGGTCTAGCAGCGCGTCCTTCTCGAGGATCGGGGTGTCGGCGAAGCCCAGCTTGCGACCTGCCCGCATGGCCGCGTTCATGGCGTCGATGAAACGAGTCCGCCGCGGCGGGAGTAGCGGGTCTGCGGTCAAGTCGACTTGTCCCGTGCGGCCGGTTGTGCCGGAGATTTGCCAAGATTACCCGCGAGTTGCAACCCGGTTCCCGAATTCCGCCGGTCGGCCGCCGGCGACTGGCGCCCTTCGCCGCTTGCCAGCCGCACGGGACATGCATAGTGCCCGCGGCCATGCACGACCTGCGCCTGATCCGCGAGAATCCCGAGGCTTTCGACGCCGGCCTGGCGCGGCGCGGTGCGGAGCCCGCATCGGCTCGCGTCCTCGAACTGGACGAGCGGCGGCGGGCGGTGACGACGCGGGTCCAGGAAGCGCAGGCACGACGCAACGAGGCCTCGAAGGCGATCGGCGCGGCGATGGGCAAGGGCGACACGGCGACCGCCGAAGCGCTCAAGGCGGAAGTCGCCGCGCTCAAGGAGACGCTGCCGCAGCTCGAGGACGAGGAGCGCGCGCTCGGCGCGGAGCTCGACGCGCTGGTCGCGGCGCTGCCGAACCTCCCGGCGGACGACGTTCCGCCCGGCGAGGACGAGAGTGGCAACGTCGAAGTCTCGCGCTGGGGTCAGCAGTGCAAGTTCTCGTTCACGCCGAAGGAGCACGCCGACCTCGGCCCGCCGCTTGGGCTCGAGTTCGAGACCGCGACGGCGATGTCGGGTGCGCGGTTCGCGTTCCTGCGCGGCCAGATGGCGCGGCTGCAGCGGGCGATCGGGCAGTTCATGCTCGACTTCCAGACCACCGAGCGCGGCTACGCCGAGTGCAACCCGCCACTGCTGGTCCGCGACGAAGCGGTGTTCGGCACGGGGCAGCTGCCGAAGTTCGCCGACGACCTGTTCCGTACCACGGATGGCCGCTGGCTGATCCCTACCGCCGAGGTCTCGCTGACCAACTCGGTGCGCGACCAGATCCTCGACGATCTGTCGCAGCCGATCCGCCTGACCGCGCTGACGCCGTGCTTCCGCTCGGAGGCGGGGGCCGCGGGCAAGGATACGCGCGGGTTCATCCGCCAGCACCAGTTCGAGAAGGTCGAGCTGGTGGCCATCTGCCGGCCCGAGGACTGGCAGGCCGAGCACGAGCACATGGTCCGCTCGGCCGAACTGGTGCTCGAGGCGCTCGAGCTGCCGTACCGCCGGATGCTGCTCTGCGCCGGCGACATGGGCGCGACGGCGAAGAAGACCTACGACCTCGAGGTCTGGCTGCCCGGGCAGGGAACCTATCGCGAGATCAGCTCGGTCTCGTGGTGCGGCGACTACCAGGCGCGGCGGATGAACGCGCGCTACCGGCCGGAAGGGCAGAAGGGCACCGCGTTCGTGCACACGCTCAACGGCTCCGGCCTCGCGGTCGGGCGGACGCTGGTGGCGGTGCTGGAGAACTACCAGCAGGAGGACGGTTCGGTCCTCGTGCCGGCGGCGCTGGCGCCGTACATGGGCGGGATCGAGCGGCTGGTGCCAGAAGGCGCGCGGTAGGAAATGCGCATCCTTCTTACCAACGACGACGGCATTCATGCCCCGGGCATGGAAGTGCTCGAGGCGATCGCCGCGAAGCTCAGCGACGACGTGTGGGTCTGCGCGCCCGCGGAGGAGAACTCGGGTGCCGGGCACTCGCTGACGCTGCACATGCCGGTGCGGCTGCAGCAGCATGGCGAGCGGCGCTTCGCGGTCACCGGCACGCCGACCGACGCGGTCAACCTCGCGCTGCGCAAGCTGTTCACGGACAAGGCGCCGGACCTGGTCATCTCGGGCATCAACAACGGCGAGAACCTCGCCGACGACATCACCTACTCGGGCACGGTCTCGGCAGCGATGGAGGCGGCGCTGGCGGGCATCCCGGCAGTGGCGCTGAGCCAGGCGCTGCGCGACGCGGGCCACGGGTTCTCGGCCGCCGAAGGCTGGGCGGCGAAAGTGCTCGAGCCGCTGCTGGACCTGCAGATGGCCAGGCGCACGGTCGTCAACGTCAACTTCCCGCCGTTGCCGGCCGAGGCGGTCAAGGGCGTCCGCGTCGTCCGCCAGGGTTTCCACGACTATGCGCGCGGGTCGCTGGTCGAGGGCACCGACCCGCGCGGGCGGCCGTACTACTGGTTCGGCCTGCACGACATCGAGCACACGCTCGATCACGGCACCGACCTCGAGGCGGTGGCCGACGGTTTCATCTCGGTGACGCCGCTGCAGCTCGACCTGACGCACCACGCCTCGATCGGGCAGCTCGCGGAGCGCTACGCTGCATGAGGCGGGTCGGCTGAGCGTGGCCGAGGGGACGCCACCGCCCGCGGAGCCCGCCCCCGCGCCGAAGCCCCCTCACCCGCGCCCCTTCGCCCCGCTCCGCCGCGCGCTCAAGCTGCCGGTCTGGGGCGACGTGAGCCTGCGGGTCGGGGCGGCGCTGTTCCTCGTGTCGATCGTGGTGCTGGTGCACTGGTTCGATCGCGACGGGCTGGTCGACTACTCGGACGGTCACGTCAGCTTCCTCGACGTGGTCTATTTCACGATGGCCTCCATCACCACGACCGGGTTCGGCGACATCGCACCGGTCAGCACGCAGTCGCGGCTGGTCGAGGCGGTGATCGTCACGCCGATCCGGGTGCTCGTGCTCTTCATCTTCGTCGGCGCGGCCTATAGCCTGGTGATCAAGCGCGGTTGGGAGAAATGGCGCATGGTCCGCATCCAGAAGCAGCTGTCGGACCACGTGGTGGTGCTCGGGTTCGGCGTGTCGGGGTCCGAGGCGGTGCGCGAGCTGATCGCCCGCGGCACCGACGCGCGGTGCATCGTGGTGATGGACACCAGCACCGAACGGCTCGCGGTGGCGGAGGCGCTCGGCTGCAACGTGATCCAGGGCGACGCCTCGCGCGACGAGAACCTGATGGCCGTGCGGATCGATCGGGCGCGCACGATCCTGGTCTCGGCCGGGCGCGACGACGCCTCGATCCTGATGGTGCTGACCGCGCGCCACCTCGCGCCCGGAGTGCCGATCAGCGTGGTGATCCGCGCCGACGACAACGAGGTCCTCGCCTACCAGGCCGGGGCCGACAACGTGATCAACCCGGTACGCTTCACCGGCTTGCTGCTCGCCGGGAGCGCGCAGGGCGTGCACATCGCCGACTACCTCGCCGACCTCGCCACCGTCAGCGGCAAGGTGCAGCTGGTCGAGCGCGAGGTGCTGCCCGAGGAGATCGGCAGATCGATCGACGAGCTGGCGACCGGCGGGCGCGGGCTGCGGGTATACCGCGACGGCGTGGCGCGCGGGTTCTGGGAGGCGGAGGCGAAGGCGCTGCAGGCCGGGGACGTGGTGGTGGAGATCCGGCCGACCGAGGCGAGCGAGTGTGAGGTTTGAGGCGGAGGCGGGAGGCAGCAGGCAGTAGGTGTCTTCCCCCTTGATGGGGGAAGGATACGGAGACTTGGGTCTGCGAAGCAGGCCCTAGTCGGAGTTGGAAGGGGGTGGAGCGGGGCCACCACCGTCGCGCGGTCACCCCCATCCAAGCTGCGCTAACCGCCTGGCGGCGGTAAGCTTCGCTATCCTTCCCCCATCGAGGGGGAAGGGGTTCGCTTCCCCCATCGAGGGGGAAGGGGTTCGCTCAGTCCAGCAGCACGAACACCAGCCCCACGGTCGCCATGCCGAGCGTGAAGTGGCCGGCGTCGATCAGCCACAGCTTCAGCGGTTTGCGCATGTAGAGGTAGGTGATGCCGATCGCCGGGCTCATCACCGCGAGGCCGAAGCCGGTGGCCATCATCATCATCGCCCGGTCACTGGGCTGGACGCGGGCGAACAGGTGGCCGAGCATCAGCACGACGACGAACTCGAGCAGCAGGCAGAGGCCGAAGATCAGCGGCATGTTGGCGCCCGTCGCGAGCTGCTCGTCGCTGAGGCCGGCGGCCTTCTGCCAGGCCTTGCCGAACAGCACCGAGTACCACAGCGCGCCGACGGCGAAGAACGCCAGCGTGGCGAGCACGATCGCCGTCCAGTTCAGGGGTCCCATGATCTGCTCCCGCGCCGCTTCGCCTCCGCCCTAGCCTAAGGCAGGCAACGGGTGTAGGGGCGCCGCCATCGTGACACCCGCAACTCCCGAAGCTCGCTCCATCCCGGAAGCGAAGAAGGTCGGCATGGTCTCGCTCGGCTGCCCCAAGGCGCTGGTCGATTCCGAGCGCATCCTGACGCGCCTGCGCGCCGACGGCTACGCGATGAGTGCCGATTACGCCGGGGCCGACGTGGTCGTGGTCAACACCTGCGGCTTTCTCGATTCGGCCAAGGAGGAGAGCCTCGAGGCGATCGGCGAGGCAATCGCCGAGAACGGGCGGGTGATCGTGACCGGCTGCATGGGCGAGGAGGCCGAGACGATCCGCGCGCGCTTCCCGCAAGTGCTCGCGGTGACCGGCGCGCACCAGTACGAGCAGGTGGTCGAGGCAGTGCACGAGGCCGCGCCGCCGACGCAGGGGCCCTACGTCGACCTGATCCCGCAGGCGCTCGACGAGATGGCCGGGATCAAGCTGACCCCGCGGCACTACAGCTACCTGAAGATTTCCGAGGGCTGCAATCACTCGTGCGCCTTCTGCATCATCCCGCAGCTGCGCGGGAAGCTCGCCAGCCGGCGGGTCGACGCGGTGCTGCGCGAGGCCGAGAAGCTGGTCGCCGCGGGCACGAAGGAGCTGCTGGTGATCAGCCAGGACACCAGCGCCTACGGCGTCGACATCCGCCACGAGGAGCGGATGTGGAAGGGCCACCCGGTGCGCGCGCACATGACCGACCTCGCGCGCGAGCTCGGCCAGCTGCGCACGCCCGAGGGCGAGGTCCCCTGGGTGCGGCTGCACTACGTCTATCCCTACCCGCACGTCGACGCGGTGATGCCGCTGATGGCCGAGGGGCTGCTGACGCCGTACCTCGACATCCCGTTCCAGCACGCGAGCCCGAAAGTGCTCAAGGCGATGAAGCGGCCGGCGAACGAGGCGAAAGTGCTCGAGCGGATCCGTGCGTGGCGCGAGATCGTCCCGGACCTCACCATCCGGAGCAGCTTCGTGGTCGGCTTCCCCGGCGAGACCGAGGAGGACTTCGAGTACCTGCTCGACTGGCTCGACCACGCGCGGCTCGACCGCGTCGGCGCGTTCCGCTTCGAGCCGGTCGCCGGCGCCGCGGCCAACGCGCTGCCCGACCCGGTGCCCGAGCCGGTCAAGGAAGAGCGCTACGCCCGGCTGATGGCACTGACCGAGCGGATCAGCGCCGAGAAGCTCGCCGCCAAGGTTGGCCGCACGCTGCCGGTGATCATCGACGAGGTCGGCGAGCCCGACGAGGACGGCGATATCGGCGCCACCGGCCGCAGCCAGGCGGATGCGCCCGAGATCGACGGGCAGGTGTTCCTGCGCAACGTGCCGGCGGGGGTGAAGCCGGGGGACTTCGTGCAGGTGACGGTCGAGGACGCGGACGCGCACGACCTCTACGGGGTGATCGCCTGACCCCTCGATCGTCCGGGGCATTGCACGGATGCGAGGTCCGGTTTCCTCGCGTCCCTCAGCGTCAGCCTGAACCCGGTCCAGGGGCGATTTCTCCGCCGGCGCGGCGCCACTGGTTCGAAGGCCCGGCCCGCAGCGAGGCCGCATCGTTCCGGGATCGAGGCCGTGCCCTTCCCCCGGACTGCGCGGGTGCGGCCCGATGGGCCCTGAAACACGTTCAGGGTGACGAAGCGGGGTGAGGGGCGAAGGTTGGCCGACCTGGGGAGCGCCGCTCCCCCATGCGCTGAGCGGATGGCTGCCCTCCCCGTGCCGGGCAGGATGGGCCCACAAGGCACACCCTGTGCCCTTAGCCGGGCCCGGCGATTCGCCAGCGATTCCCCGCGTTTGCAGGCGAAGGGCACAGGGGCACGCCGTGTCGGGAAAACAGGGCATCGGGTCAGCGCCTCCGGGCGGGCAGGTCGTCCGGCAGGTTGCGGGCGATGATCCGCTCGGCTTCGGCCGCGGTGTCGGGCACGCCGAGCCGGGCGAGCCCGGCCTCGCCAAGCGCGGCGGCCTCGTCGCTCCAGTCGACCGCGCCGGTCTCGACCCGTTCGAGCAGCGCATCCCAGCGATCGCCCCACCATTCGGCGGCGGCGCCGTAGCGCCCGAGCATCGGCGCGCCGGCGCGGTTGCGCATCGCCAGCAGCGCGACGGTGAGGCGCTCGTCGTACTTGCGGTGAGTCCCGACCAGCTCGCCCTGGTGGTAATGCGGCACCTCGACGCCGTTGAGCGCGCGCTCGAGCGCGGCGTGGGCGAGGTTGTCGTAGCCGTGGCGGAACGCGGCTTCCCAGGCGATGTCGAACGGCTGACCCTTCAATCGCGCGCGCAGCTTGTAGGCCGAGCGGCGGTGCATGCCGACCGCCCTCGCGGCGGCGCTGACCGAGTGGGTCGCGGCGAGCTGGCGGAGGAATTCGGCCATCTTGGGCTTGGTCCAGCGGTCGCCCTTGCGCACGCGCACGGGCGGCCGCGGTGGTGGGGGCAGCGCGGGGACCTGTCCGCCGACAGCCTCGGGCGCAGGATCGGACGCCGGAGGGGCCAGCTCGGGCAGGCGGCCGGCCGCTTCGAGCGCCTCGATGGCCTGCCAGTTGTGAACCAGCCAGGCGTGCATGTCCGACGCCGGGTCGCCCGGATCATAGGCGAGGTCGTCCTCTGGCGGCGGTTCGGGCGGGGCGGGTTCGGGCGCGGTGTCGGGCGAGGCCGCGGATGCGCCTCCACCCTCCCCGCTTTCGCGGGGCTGGTCCGCCTTCCCCGGCGGGGGAGGATCGGGCTCGGTGCCGGGCGACGACGTTTCGGCGTCGGTATCGGCCGGCGTCGCCCGCGGCGAGAGCCGCACGACGCCACCGGGAGGAGGGGGACCGCCGCAGAGCGCGGTGTGAATGCGGACAGGGTCGTAACCGAGCCGCGCGAAGAGCGAGTCGTCCATCCGGCAGGATGGAACATAACTAGTACGTTGTAGGAAAGTGCTATCTTGCGCTCTGGCGTTTGCCCGAGATTTGCCAGCTTGGCGGCAGGACCGAGACCAACGCACCCGACAGCGACTAACGTCGGACCAGAAGATCCACGATATCGGGAAAGAACAACGGCATCGATTTGTCGTCATGATCGTCGAGATCGGCGGCGGTTACCGAGGCCAGGCAGCGCTCCTTCCACTCCGATGTCGAGTCCGGCTCCGTTACCGCGGCCAGGTAGAGACTGGTGATCCACGGCCGGATCGGCGGCCCCAAGAGCCGTTCGTAGAGAAAACGAAACGCCGCGATGTCTCCCATTTCCTCATGCTGGACGTCGAAGCGCACCGCCTTGCGGATGGCGTCCCAGTAGCGGAAGTCCGGCCCCACCTGCTTGCAGTCCTGCAATTCCTCCCGAAGGACACCGAGGTGGCGATAGGCATCCGCCCGGGCCAGCAGCATGGCCATGCCCACGGGGCCACCTTCATGCCAGCGCTCCATCGGATGATTGCGCGGCAACCCCAGGTCGAGCGCCCGGACGATGTAGATTTGCACCTGGCTGCGAAACTGCGCGAACTCCGCCCTTTCGCAGGAATCGTCGATCATTTTCCGGCCCGTTGCTGGTTGAGGCGGAAAAGGCGGGCGAGGATCTCGTCGTCGGTGAGCCGACCGGCGCGCCAGTCGTCGCCCCAGCCGTAAGCCTCGGCCACCGCCTCGTCGAGCGCGGCGTGGGCGTTGGCGAGCCATTGCGGGCGGGCGTTGTAGAGGTTGGTGAGGGTGCGCTTCTTGAGCTCCCTGGCCGCGTCCTCGTCCCTGGGCAGGATGCGGTCGGGATAGCCGGGCACGACCTCGGGCTCGCGCACGACGAGATCGGCGGGGTTGAGCCAGTTCTCGCGCAGCTCGTCAAGCCGCGCGGCGGCGGCGGCGATCGCCTGCGCGCGCGGATCGGCGGCGTAGTCCGCGGCGGGGATGTCGGGCGTCAGGCCTTCGGGGAAGGGGAAGGTCTCGAAGGTGGTGGAGGGCGTGTAGCGGGGGTCGTTGCCAACGCCGAGGAACGTGCCCATGCGCAGCGCCCACAGTTCGTGGAAGCGCGAGTGGAGGATGCCGAAGGTGGTGTCGTCATCGCGAGCGATTGCGATCAACTGGTGATCTGGACACACTTCTCGCGGCATCCAGACGAACAATCGATGTTTGGCTACGGTCGGTGTGGCGACATACCGGGTGAGACTCCCGAGCGCACTCCACATACCTTGGCGAGCTTCGACGTGACGCCACCAGAAGCGCGCGTATATCTCACGCTTGTTCGTGGCTCGAACCGGCTGCACGTGCTCGACCAGATGGGCAAATGGCGCTTCATAAAGCGCCGCCTCGCTTTCGGTCATCTTCCAGCCGAAATCGATGATCCACTTGTCGGCCGAGCGCCGGGTCACGTCCATGCCGTTAACCCACGGGCGCAGCACATCGGCATTGGTCCGACCGTTCGGATTGACCGGCAACGCCAGCCACTCCCGCGCCAGCGTGCCGGAAACATCGAACGCTCCGCCCTTGGTATCGCCCATGAAGGCAACGCTACGGTTCTCCGCCAGCCGTTCTGCTTTAGTGAGGTCGAAATCTGCACCGGTCAGGTCTGCGTTGATCCGCTCAACCTCACGACCGTCCAGCATCGCGGCAGTCGCGGAACAGCCGCCGAAACACAGCATCGAGACGCGCACCGCCGCGCCTTCGACGGTCCAGGGTTGATCGCTCCACGCTGCGAAGAAGCCGCGGGCATCGGCGATCGGATCAAGAACCCGCCGGTTTGCACCACCCCGGATCGAGTTAGTGCTGACCAGCCCGACGCGCTGCGCACGGCCCGATGTGACCGCGGTCCACGCCTTGGCGATCCAGTAAGCGACGAGGTCCGCCTCTTGCGGGACGCTGCCCGTGTAGGCTGCGAACAAGGCTTCGACGTAGCTATCACCGAGTTCCGCTCGCAGGCGCTTTCCCCCTAGAAATGGCGGATTCCCGATCACAACGTTCGCCGCCGGCCATTCCGCCCGCGTCCCGTCCTCGTTCAGCACCGCATCGCGGCATTCGATCGTCTCCAGCGGGCGCAGGATCGGGTTCCTGGCGGCGTCAAACCCATTGCGGCGCATCCACTGGATTTCGCCGATCCACACCGAGACCCGCGCCAGTTCGGCGGCGTAAGGATTGAGTTCGATCCCGAGCACGCATTCGGGCCCGACGCGGGGGAAGCCGCGCGGCAGGCCGAGGGCTTCGGCGTCGAGGTTGGCGCGGTGCTCGATGTCCTTGAGCGCGCGCAGCGCGACGTAGAGGAAGTTGCCCGAGCCGCAGGCCGGGTCGAGCACGCGGAAATTGGCCAGCCGCTCAATGAAGGCGTTATGGATCGCTTCGGCCTCTGCCAGCAGGCGCGTCCGCTTGCGGCGTTCGGCCGGGCTGAGCAGCTTCTCGGCAGTCCGCGTCGGGGCGCTTTCGACGAGCGCCGTGATCTGCGCCAGCGCTTCGGCCCATTCGGCTTCGAGCGGCTCGATGATCGTCGGGCGGACGATCAGCATGATCTTGTCGCGGTCGGTGTAGTGCGCGCCGAGCTGGCTGCGCTTGGCCGGGTCGAGCCCACGCTCGAACAAAGTGCCGAGAATCGAGGGGTCGATCTGCGACCAGTCGCGCCCGGCGGCGCGGTAAAGCTCGTCGATGTCGTCGGCATTGACCGGAAGGACGTGGTCGTCCTCGAACAGGCCGCCGTTGAACCAGTCGATCGGGGTGAAGCCGACCTTGCCGCCCGGATTGGCCATCGCGCCGAACAGCGTGCGGGCGTTCTCGGTGAAACTAGCCGGATCGCGGCGGCTGACGTCGAGCATCCTGGTGAACAGGTCGTCGGGCAGCAGGCCGACGTCCTCGGCGAACATGCAGAACACCAGCCGGTTGACGAAGTGCGCCACCTGGTGCGCCTCGTGCCCACGCTCGCGCAGGCGCCGGGCGAGACCGGCGAATTCGGCGGCGGTCTCCTCGGTAAGCTGCTGGCGCGACTTGGCCGGCTTGAAGCTCTCGGGATCGACGAAGGCCGCCTTGAGCCGGTCGCGGACCGCGCCGTCGAGAAGCTCTTCGAGCGCGAACTCGTGCTTCTCCTGCACGGTGTTGGTCCAGTTGGTCCGGATGACGATCCGGTCCATATCGGACACGATCAGCAGCGGCGGGTTCTCGAGCGCGACAGCGTATTGCAGCAGCTGGTTGTAGGCGCGATCGAGGTTGGCGTGGCGGCCCTTGTATTCCCAGGCGAAGCACTCGCGCCGCCAGACGTCGGCCCAGCCTTCGCCGCCGCTAGTCTTGGTCGCGCCCTTCTCGAACGTGAACCACTCGCCCTTCGGGTCCGCGGAGATCGGATCGAGCACGCCGAGCAGGGCGCACAGGTCGTTGAAATGGCTCTGCGAGGCCGAGCGCTCCTTGAGCTCGACGTGGCGCCACTTGGCGAGGAATTCGTGCGGCGTCATCGGCGGCCCGTCGATGGATCGGACCGGGCGGCGTTGTCCATGCGCGGCGCTTCCCCCTCCATGGCGACCCTTATTCCGGGGTAGCGCGGAAAAGGAAAGGCCCGCGGAGAGGTCCGGTGCTGCCGGAGTTCTTCGCGGAGATTTGAGCGGCGGCAGGATCACGGCATCGGGCGACCGCTAGGCCGGGCGGGAGGTGGCAGCTCCCCCTCTCCCCGCCCCTCTCCCCTGAAGGGGCGAGGGAGGAGTGGAGTGCGGTCGGCGCACTGGCAGGCAGATCCGCGAGGGCGGCGGAATGGGCCCTGAAACAAGTTCAGGGTGACGAGGAAGGGAGGGAACGGGAGATTCTCGGCGTCGCGCCGGCCCCTCCACGGGCGCGGCGCCTGGGACACGCGGTCCCGGCTTTCGCCGGGATGACGGGGTGCCTGGAATCCGATCAGTCGATGCTGCTCTCGACCGGCAGCGCGGCCGGTGAGCGGTCTGTGACCGTCTCCCCCTCGATCGTCAGCGTCGCGCGCGCCTCGATGCGGTCGCTGGCGCCGCCGGCCATGAGCTCGATGGTACCGGGCTCGACGATCCATGCGCCGGCCTCGGCCCACAGTGCGAAGTGGGCGGCGGTGAGGGCGAAGCGGACGGTGCGGGTTTCGCCGGGCTGGAGCAGGACGCGGCGGAAGCCGCGGAGCTGCTTCAGCGGGCGCGAGACCGAGGCTACGGGATCGCGCATGTAGAGCTGCACGACTTCCTCGCCGGCGCGGTCGCCGGTGTTGGTCACGGGGATCGAGACGGTGACGGTGCCGCCGTTTGCCGGGATCGTGGCGCGGTCGAGCGCGAGGTCGCCGTAGGCGAAAGTGGTGTAGCTGAGGCCGTGGCCGAAGGCCCACACGGGCGTGATCGGCTGGTCGCGCCAGCGGACCGTGTCCTGCTCGAGGTCCTCGCTTGCCGGTCGGCCGCTCGGCAGCTGGTCGTAGGCGAACGGCACCGCCCCGCTCGCGTGCGGGAAGGTCGCCGGAAGCCGGCCGGCGGGATTCACTTCGCCGAACAGCGTGCGCACGAGCGCAGGCCCGGCTTCGACCCCGAGCAGCCAGGCCCCGAGCACGGCGTCGGCCTGTTCGGCCACCTCGGGCACCGCGAGGGGCCGCCCGCCCATCAGCACGACGACCAGCGGCTTGCCGGTTGCGGCGAGCGCGGCGAGCAGCTCCTTCTGCGCAGGCGGCAGCCCGATCTCGGCAAAGCTGCGCGCCTCGCCGGTGCGGTCGAAGTCCTCGCCGAGCGTGAGCACGACGACGTCGGATTGCCGCGCGGCGGCGACGGCGGCCTCGACGTCTTCGGCGACGTAAGTCACGCGAGGATGTGCGGCCTCGAGCGCGGCGCGCAGGTCGACCACGTCGGCCTCCTCGCCGCGTGCGCGCCACGATCCGAGCTGCGAGAAGGCGTCGTCGGCGAGTGCGCCGACCAGCGCGATGCGCCCGGCATCCTTCACCAGCGGCAGCACCCCGCCCTCGTTCTCGAGCAGCACGATCGCGCGCTCGGCGATGCGGCGCGCCTCGGCGCGGTGCCCGGGGGCGAGCATGACCGCGGCTTCGCGCGTGGTATCGTGGTACTGGAACGGATCGGCGAACAGGCCGAGGTCGCGCTTGGCGCGGAGGATGCGCAGCACGGCCTCGTCGAGCAGCGCCATCAGCGCAGGATCGGCTTCGGCGAGCTTGGCGACTTCCTCGGCGTAGACGTCGCTGACCATGTCGATGTCGACGCCGGCCTCGAGCGCCAGCCGCGCCGCCTCGGTGCGGGTGCCGGCGACGCCGTGGGCGATCAGCTCGTCGATCGAGCGCCAGTCGCTGACCAGCACGCCGTCGTAGCCCCATTCGTCGCGCAGCAGGCCGCGCAGCAGCGCAGCGTTGCCGGTAATGGGAATGCCGTTCAGCGCGTTGAACGCGGTCATGTAGCTGGCGGTGCCGGCCGCAGCCGCGGCCTCGAACGGCGGCAGGTAAGTCTCGCGCAGGGTACGCTCGGACAAGTCGGCGCCGGCATAGTCGCGCCCGCCTTCGGCCGCGCCGTAGGCGCCGAAATGCTTGGTCGCGGCCATCAGCGTGTCGGGCGCGGCGAGATCGCTGCCCTGGAAGCCGCGGACCTGGGCCGCGGCCATCACGCTGCCGAGGAACGGATCCTCGCCGGCCCCTTCGACGATGCGGCCCCAGCGCGGATCGCGGGCGACGTCGACCATCGGGGCGAAAGTCCAGTGCAGGCCGGCGGCGCTCGCCTCGCGCGCAGCGATGCGGGCGGCGCTCTCGGCGTCGGCCGGGTCCCAGGTCGCGGCGATCGCGAGGGGCACCGGGAAGATCGTGCGGTAGCCATGGACCACGTCCATCGCGAACAGCAGGGGGATGCCGAGCCGGCTCTCCTCGACCGCGACGCGCTGCAGCTCGCGCAGGGGCTCGGCCCCGGCGACGTGAAGGTAGGAGCCGACCTTGCCGGCGCGGACGAGGTCCAACTCTTCCGGAGTCAGCCGCGAATTGAGCGCGCGCTGGCGCCCGCCCATCCGCTGGACCAGCTGGCCGACCTTCTCGGCAGCCGTCATGCGTGCGAGCAGGGCTTCGAGATCGACTTCGGCGCTTTGCGCGGCGGTGGCCGGCGGGCCCTGGGCCGCCAGCGGCGGTGCGGCGAGCAAAGCCGCCAGAATTGCTGGTAGCGCTACCTTCAGTGGACCTGGCGGCATCGGACCTCCCCTCTCGGGGCGAGCTTTCCCGTTCGTCACCACCGGGTCAAGGGCCAGGAGGCCGCCCCGGCAGGGCCGTGCGCCAGATCAGCCTGGGCGCGCGACGGAAATCGAGGTACGGGAACTGGTAGCGTTACCAGTGACAACGTATTGATTCTGCTGGACTCTGAAACCTTGTTACAATTTTCCTTATTTACATTGATGTAAGTCCGGAATAGCGGCGCGCCGGTCAGAATCGTCGCCAGACCCCCAGGCGACGACCGACTTCCATGTGAGGACTGATAATGATCGAAAGGGCGCCCCGTTCGCTCACCCTGGCCCTGGCTTCGACTCTCGTCGCCACCCCTGCCATGGCCGAGACCGCCACTTCGACCTTCCAGGTCACGATGACCATCCAGAAGGCCTGCACGGTGACCGCCGGTGCGGGGTCGAACATCTCGCTCGGCACCGTGGCCGCCACCGCAACCGACATCGACGGCAACAACACGATCACGGTCAACTGCACGAAGACCACGCCGTACAACATCGGCCTGGCCCCTTCGAACGCCAGCACCGACGGCGCGGGCGAGATGACCGGCACCGGCAGCAACGCGGACAAGGTCGTCTACCAGCTGCGCTCGACCCCCGGGTCCACCGGCGATGTCTGGGGCGACACGGCGACCGCCAGCAGCGTCGGCAACGGCGTCTCGGCAATCGGTACGGGTGCGGACAAGGCGCACACGGTCTACGTGACCGTCCCGAGCGCCAACTTCGCGCCGGACACTTACGCCGACACCGTCACCGTCAGGGTTCACTACTGACGGCCATGACGGGTCTGCGGACCTTGAAGCGCGTCGTCGCCCCGGCCGCCCTTGCCGGGCTGGCCGCCGGCGGCGCGCATGCCGCCGGCCTGCAGGTCGAGCCGAGCTCGGTCACGATCGCCGAGCGGTCGGAGGAGATCTGGCTGGTCAACACCGGGGACGCGCCCTTGCAGGCGCAGGTGCGCGTCTACCGCTGGGTGCAGGACGGCGAGGGCGAACGCCTCGAGCCGACCGAGGACCTGCTGGCGAGCCCGCCGATGGCGCAAATCGCGCCCGGCGCACGGCGGCTGGTCCGCGTGGTCTCGACCGGGGCCAGGACCTGCGAGGACACCTTCCGCCTGGCAATCGACGAGCTGCCTCCTGCGCAGACGGAGACTACCGGGCTGCGCTACGTGATGCACTACTCCGTGCCGGTATTCGTGACACCGAAGCGCTG